>Ga0209380_10002024_pt1 | contig 13251 bp, 12 predicted proteins | sample HubBroMetageWFT6_FD_188347 | JGI IMG/M metagenome (GOLD analysis project Ga0209380, IMG submission 188347) | Warmed and freeze-thawed soil microbial communities from the Hubbard Brook experimental Forest, New Hampshire - Hubbard Brook CCASE Soil... | ecosystem: Environmental > Terrestrial >...
GAAACACCAGCCACAGAGGAAGAGGAGGGAGGTGAAGCATCATGAAAATCAACCTGGTCGAACGGGAGTTCGTTTATCACGGCACCACTCTGGCCGATCCGAACCCTAATCTCTCGATTGAAGAAGTCCGTTCTTTCTACGCCGCTCAGTTTCCCGAGCTGACCAACGCAGCCATTACCGGACCTGAAACGGTTGGCGAACGGCTTCGTTACAGCTTCGAGCGTGCAATCGGATCGAAGGGTTAACGGAATGCCCGGTGCCAACAGACTATCGCTGTTAGAGGAAATCCGCACATCAGAGGGTCGGCAGGCCACCGCCAACCCTCTGACCGAACTGATGCTGAGGTGGCTCGAATGCCCAGACTCGCAACAAGCAAGCAACGCTCTCGCACGGGCTCTCTGCCTGCAAGGAAGCGGAGATCCCGTATTTCCCGGACCGGGTATCTGGCCAATCCCGCCAGCCTGATCGGGATTCCGCGGCTCGAACCATTTCATGCTGGCAATAAGATCAGCTTCGGTTCGGCCGCCCTGACGGAGTTGGCCCAAACGCTGGTGAACACCGACCAAGCCACTGAAGCTGATTGGATTGCCGCCGGAGAAAATCCTTCCACATTGGTCGAGCATGTACTCAGCCGCTACCTAGCCGACCGTGGGCAATCGATCGTCGCCGAGCACCTCGAGCTTTCCCTGACGCTGGGGCAAGCAATCGTAGACAGCGTGTACGGCGAGGCGGAGCCGACCTCCCCCGGACAACTCTTCTTCGTTCTCAATACGGAGTCATCATTTGCCTTGGGCGTGGGTGACGCCGTCACGGAACTGGACGCCGACAACGCCGGAATGGGACAGGCGTTTTACGACGGGCTGCGGCAGGCCCTATACCGCTGGATCCGTGTCTATGACGACATGGACGCCCGAGAACGCATCGAGCAAATGACCGAGTGGGCCGAGGGCGAGGACGATCCTGAGTCCTACGAGATCCCAAAGCTCGAACAGGACTTGCCACCGTGTCTGGCGGACAAACAACGTTCCGACACGGCCCAACCTCTCACCTCGTTTCCAATGCCAGACATTCCATGGTTGAGGGAACTGGTCGAAGCCACAATTGAGCTACAAAGAACCTCCCATTCGATGGAACGGCCCAAGCTCGACGAGGAGTGGCTCGAACGGGCTCGCGACTACCATTCGCTGGACTTGCCACTGCCCGCGGTCTTGCTGTACTTCCGAGCCGGCGATGCCGTCATGGCGTGTTTTGATGACGAATGCGAACACTGGGGTCAGGAGACGCCGGAACCCAACCTTATTATTCCGCTGCGGATCGATGATCCGACCAGCGTGCGCCGGGCGCTCGCCGTTATCGAGGCACTCATGCAGGTTCTTCGACTCACGGTGCGGATCAAGACCATCATCGAAAGCCGGGAGAAATCCACATGCGATTCAGCATCGATGTCGGAAGCGAACTCGAACTGAAGTTGTACCAGGCCGTGCTCCTTTACAGGAACGATCACGGGAATCGACACATGGCAACCGTCCACGAGGTGGTGCAGCTAAACGGCGATGGAAGTCCCGTTCTGGGTGCTGGACAACTCCTCAGTACAGCCAGTTTGCGGGAGTTGGCGAGGCAACTGGGAACCGGTTGCCCCGTGGAGTTCTTGCCGGATCATGTCGTGGCGCGAACCCCGGACTTACTGGCGTGGTGGACGCCGGCGGCGGTGCGGCCGATGTTCTTCCGCGCCGGATCAGAGCTTGAAAGCGTCTCTGGCAAACGGTTTCCCCATCCGGCGTTGCTGTTCGTCGTGCACAACAATGTTTTGCACGTTCGGGCGCTTTTTGCCTCCCAAAGGCCGCATCCACACAACAAACTGGCCGCAGCGCCCTACTGGAACATAGATGGTAACGGGGCGGTATGCGCCGGCACCATGCGGACACCTAAATCGCTAACCGTGACTTCGATCGCGGCCTGGCAGCAAGCCTTCTTCCAGAGCGAATTCACCCATCCGGGCGGCGGTGGACGATTAACAAAACGCCGTGGCGGAACGGCTGCACTTTGGAAGAGTCTGGCAGGGAAGGAGCGGTTCCCGCGGTCGACACTCGTTGAGCTGGAGACATTAAACCAGTACTTGAAGAAACTGGAGGTAGGGAGATGATGATGCACACTCTCGATCCCCAACTGATGGAACGGCCGATTCGAATTCTGGTGGTCGGCTGCGGTGGGAACGGCAGCGCTATCACTTCAGGCCTTCCGTACCTCCACCAAGCCATGCTGGCATTCGGCCATCCGGGCGGCCTGCATGTGACGTTGATCGATCCCGATACGGTCAGCGAAACCAACTGTGTACGCCAGCCTTTCTGTCGAACGGAGATTGGCTTCCCGAAAGCCATTGTCTTGGCACACCGGATCAACCTCTTCTGGGGTCTGAACTGGCAGGGTATGCAGGCGCAGATACAACAGATCGCTAAAAGCGCAGAAGTGGATCTAGTGATTGGCTGTGTCGACACCCGCAAAGCCCGGCGAGCCATTGATAAATGGGCGTTGCATTCGCGGGTACTCTACTGGCTCGACCTTGGCAACAACGCTTCCAGCGGCCAGTTCATCCTCGGGCAACCGAACAATTCCGCGAACAAACGGAAAGGGAATTACCGCCTTCCGACTGTGACCGAGCTCTTCCCGGAGATCGCTGCACCGGGCAAGAAAAACGACGATCAGCCGTCTTGCAGCGCGGCGGAAGCCCTAACCCGGCAGGAACCCTTCATAAACCAGAATCTCGCCTACCAGGCTTTGGGCATGCTCACCCAACTTCTGCGCCACGGCACTGTCTCTTACCAAGGCGGATTCTGCAACCTGGCGACCGGCCGGCTTACGCCGCTGCCAATTCGCGTCCCTACAGCCTGCCCGAACCGGATTGAGTTGCTGCGCGGCGTGAAGGCCCGCGTGCTGGAACAGCTCGAACCCGCCATCGCCGACGCCTTGTCTGCGATCACGGCTCACAATGCACGAGCGTTCTTCCGTCACTGCGGCTATGGGATACAGCAACTATGAAAATGCTCTAGTAGAGATTGCCCTAAGGATAGCGCCGACCTCTAGGCTCTCAAGCCTCCACTGTGGCTTGCATCGGGACAAGAAAGTCGCTGGCGAGAAGATAGGCGTAAAGATGTCCTAGAGGCGGCGCGCGACGCAGTTGGCTGGCAGAAACCCGCCCGTTCGTTTCACTCCACTCCCAACCGGTAATGGAAGCACTCTCCAGCCATTCTTGCAGATCCGTGGCGGTCATCGGATAAACGTAGATTCGGACATTCTGGGCGAAGAGACGCGCGAGGGCCTCCAGACGTCTGCCTTCGAGATTGCCATAGACGTCTTCAAACGCTCGAATCATCAGGGAAAGACCCACGACGAAGCGCACGGGGGCCTCTGTATGGCGGTTTATGAGAGCTGTCATGTGGTAGAGCTCGGGATGATGAAAAAGCAACACGTCGGCGCCAGTGGCGAGAAGCGCATCGATACGACCGAGCAAGTCGGGAATCTCTGGGGCTGGTTCGTCCTGCCCGAACGGCGCGACCGTTAGGCAAAAAAAACCAGCAGTGGCTGAGTTTGCTTCCCCCAGTTCCTTCCGAAGCTCCTGAATAGCCGAATCCAATAACCGCGCGTGGACTTGCGAGTGAGCTGGATCCGTATGGCCAAAATATCCCGGTGCAAGCACGACGGCTTTCTTGTAAAGAACCTCGGTAGGAGGAACGATGGCGCCCTTGGAGGGGAAGAATACAACTTCCGCGAGCCCCGCACGCACTAAGTAGACTAGCAAGGCACGGCGATCCCAACTCTCGAATGCCGGCCCGCGGAGGTCCACGTAGTCGATCTCGATCCGCTCCGGGACGACGTCTTGAGACAGGCCTTCCAGAAATGTGTCCTCGATTTGCACTTCATAGAACGCGGCATAGATAAGGTTGACGCCCAGAATACCGATGGCTTGCTGCTGGAGGACATTGGAAGAGTCGCGCATATTGATGTGCAGCAGGATGTCGTTAGGAGGATCGCCGGGCTGCAACTGAAACCGCAGACCGATCCAGCCATGTGAGTCGTTGGTTCCGGCGAAGTTACGGGCGGAAACGGTATCTACAAAGCAGAAGAACCGAGTATGCGGCCCACGGGTGTTGCTTAATTGCGTGAGAAGTTGAGTCCATTCGTTGTTCAGCATCGCCTCGAGTCGCTGTTGGGATACGTAGCGCGATCCGGAGCCATAGAGATCGTCGCTGACTTCCTTGTCATAAGCGGAAATGGTCTTGGCCACCGTGCCGGAAGCCCCTCCCACGAGAAGGAACCAACGCGCGACTTCTTGTCCCGCACCGATTTCGGCGAAAGAACCGAAAGTGGATGTATCAAGGTTCAGGGTGAGCGCTTTGTGGTGAGTATCGAGTTTTTCAGCAGAAGGCATAACCAAAATGCCACCGGGTAATTATAGGTTGCTAGTGCGTTCGAGCTCACGAATTCGAGGGCCGCTAGCGCGTTCCGACTTCGGGGGAACAGTCACATTGCAGAAGATAAGTCATTCCGCAATTGAGGCAGAGTTTGGATCGCTAACTGGGGCCGACGTGCCTCTTACTGGTCGTCCGGCGGAGTCGGAATGTCCGGCGTCTGGTCCGGCGGCTTCGCTCCAAAGTGGTCAGCAAGCTCTTTGCCATCGAAGCTGTGTGTAAAGCTTTCTTTGATCTCCGGCAGCATGGTCGCGTTCCAGTCGTACCACTCGCGAACCAGCCGCCGATACACATCTTTTTGGCGGTCCTTCAAGTTGGCACGCTCCAAGGGATCGTCAATGACGTTAAAAAGGAATGTGTTATCGAGGATCTTCAGGTATTTGTAGTCCGCGTCGCGCGCGGCCCGCTGCGCGTTGGCCTTGTAACGCCAGAACAGTTTGCGCAGGATGGGTGAGGCATCTTGGGTCAGCACCGGCAGAAGATTGATGCCATCGAGCGGATAAGCAGGATCGGCTTTGGCGCCGGCGGCAGCTAACAGTGTGGCTACCCAATCCATGCTGATCGAAACCTGCTCGGTGGTTCGGTTCCTGGGAATGCGCGCGGGCCAGCAGATTATCGAGGGAATGCGAAGTCCTCCTTCCAGCAACTCGGTCTTCTTGCCGGTGAAAGGCCAGGTGTCGGCAAAGCGCTCTCCTCCGTTATCGCTGGTGAAGATGACGATGGTGTTTTCTGTGAGCCGGTTCGCGTCCAGGGCTTGAAGCACGCGACCAATCTGCCGATCCATGGCTTCGATCATCTGCTGATAGGTCTTCTGCGATCCACCGTCCAGATCGAAGATTCCTTCGCTCCCTGGTTGAGACAGGCGGACGGACTCGGCTTGGTCGCCAGGGCCCTCCCACGGCCAGTGTGGCGCGTTGAAATGCAGGCTTAGCAGGAATGGCTGCCTGGATTTTGCATACGCGTCAATGACCTTTACCGCCCGGCTTCCCAGCAACTCGGTCAGATAGCCTGTCTGCTGGATCGAAACGTCATCATCCCAAAGATCGCTCTTATGATTACTTGCGGCGTGCGAGAAATAGTCCACCGCACCGCTGCGAAATCCATAAAAGTGATCGTAGCCGCTCTGGAGGGGACCGAACTTTGGCAGCACACCCAGGTGCCACTTACCGATCAAAGTCGTGCTGTAGCCAGCCTTCTTTAACATCGATGACAGGGTCGGCTGAGCCGGCGGCAGGCCGACGTCAGGATTTCCTGCGAGAGGCTCCTCCAGACCTATGCGCAGGCGATATTGGTATCGACCGGTGATCAGCGCCGTGCGGGTCGCGGTACACACGGCTGAGTTGGCATAGGCCTGCAAGAAACGTACCCCGTTTGCAGCGATGTGATCGATACTTGGGGTGCTGAGATCAGGGCGTCCGTAACAGGAAACATCGGCGAAGCCAAGATCGTCCGCCAGCAGGAAAACGATATTGGGAGGCTTGGACGGCGGTTGTGCAGCCTGAAGGTCTCCCAACGCCAGTGCGACCATTCCTGTGGCGGCGCCGCGAAGCAGCTCGCGGCGGGTGACACGATGGTTTACTGCGGCCGACATTACCCTTCGCATCCTCTCCCCAAATAAGCTCACCGCTGGGAAGGACGGGTACCGTGCGATTCCGTATAGCTAACCGGCGTGTACGCGATGTCTTTCCGACGCGAACCCCATGCTACGTCGTTCCCGACAAGCCCCTTCGCACCAGAGGTTAGCACGTTCATGGAGCAGCCCGTCATCTACATTTCGACTCGAGCCGCTACGCTGTAACCCCATTATCGTCTGCAACACGAAGTTGGCCCCAAACCGGCATGTGGGAGATTGCTCCCCATAAGTCGGCTTGTACTCATGAATGCGTACGGTCTCTTCCGGGTGTCAGTTGATGAGGACAGGCCTTGATTGAACTCACTCGTCGATGCAATGCGAAGGGGACTTCTGATTAATTGAGCTTGGCGGCGCAGACAGCTTCCGAATCCCTATCTGGGCCTTGGGTGGGATAATCAGGGGCACGTCGCTCGTGCGACGTGAAAATTCCTCAGCTGTGCCAGGAGGCTCCATACTTCGCTCTGTCCCAATACTTCTGCTTTTCAGTAGCTTCAGTTTTGCACAAGCCTCGCCTTCGACAACACCTGCGGCCGATTCGCAGCGTGTTCCCGATCTCCCGGTCTGGTCGACTACACAGGCGCAGCCGAACAGGTACATCGCCGCGCACGGCATTCGCGGCTTCGCGGGCGGGTATTCCGAAGACGGTCTGGAGGTTTGGACGTTCCCCTTGCAACTTGTAAACGGATATCGCCTTAGCTTCGTGTTGCCGAAAGCTCCACCTGTTTCCGCGATCACTATCCTGACTTCAGTCGAGGTCGATCCCCTCGGCGTTACGCGAATCTACACTGCCCCAGACTTTCGTGTGCGCGAACGCATTGCGACGCATGCGGAGGAACCGGGTGTTTTCGTTCGTTTCTCCGTGGAAAGTCGTAGTGACGTTCATATTCAGGTTCAATTTCACCCATCGCTCAACTTGATGTGGCCAGCCGGCATCGGCGGCCAGGAGACATCGTGGGATCAGGATGCCAGAGGCTTTCTTTTGAGCGAACCTTCGCAACAGTTTAGAGCGTTGATCTCGTCGCCAGAGGCGACAGAACACTCGGAGCCGAATAACGATCGTCGAGGCACCGAGTTCACTCGTCTCTTGACTCTCACGCTTGAACCTGGTCCTTGTGCTAGCGGCCGGTGCACGACTCTGGTCTTTGCAGGGGCGAGTGAAAGAAGCGAAGAAGTGCGCGCGGCAACAGCATCGTTGCTGCGCGCGTCCGACACTTCCGCGTCTGACGACGCGAAGCGTTTCAGCTCATTGCAGATCGTAAAGATCACCACGCCCGATGCCGAAACGAATCGTGCGATCGAGTGGGCGCAGACCGCGCTCGAGCAGGCTTGGACGTGTAATGCGCGTCTCGGTTGCGCGTTTGTAGGCGGCTATGGACCTTCACACGGGGCCCGCCGGCCGCAATACGCCTGGTACTTCGCTGGAGACGGCCTGTTGACAACGGAGGCGATGTTGTACGAAGGCAACTACAAGCGAGCCGCAGACGAACTGGAGTTTCTCTACAAGTATCAGAATTCAGAGAGCGGCATGATGTGGCACGAGATCTCTCAAAGTGCAGGTTTCCTGAACTGGGCGAGAGACTATCCCTATCTGTTTATTCATGTCGACATAACGTTCGATTTTCTCCGGGTGATTGCCGAATACGAACGGATCACGGGCGATCAGGCCTTCCTCTCTCGACATTGGCCTGCAACATTGAAAGCATACCAATACTGCCTCTCCACACTCGACAAAGGCGATGGCCTGCCTCGTGTACCCGCGGACAAGATGAGCGGCAACGAGCAGGACCGCCTCACAGACGAGTTGACGCTGTCCGCAGCATGGGTAAGTGCGGCCCATGCTATGTCGGAACTTGCTGCGACGATGCACGACGAGGCGCTAAGTCGGCAGGCCGAGTCAGCGAGTCTCCGTGCTCGGCAAAGCATTCGATCGCGATACTGGGATAGCGTGGCGCATCGCTGGGTTAGCGGATTTACCAGGTCGGGAAAGGCGGCGGAAAGCATGGCGGCGGCCGATCTGGCGGCCATTGTTTCCGGCGCTGCTACCCCAGAACAGACTTCAGTAACTCTGGATCGGCTTATGACTCCGCCCTATCTGACTCCGTGGGGATTGCGCAGCAAGCCGTCCACAGCCCCAGACTATGACCCGACCTCATACGCGAAGGGAAGTGTGTGGGCCCACGCTACGGCCGCGGCTGCTGACTTGATGTGGCAGGTCCATCGCCCGGATGCAGCTAACGTATTGTGGCAAAGTCTGGTGCAATGGGATTCAGCCGATTCGCTTGGCCATATGCACGAAGTGATGTCCGGCAGTTTCTTTACACCGCAAAGCGAATCCGTGCCGGAACAGACATGGTCCTCATCGGCATTTCTTTCTGCGGCGATCCATGGGATGTTGGGACTCGAGCCCGACAGCCGGGACAATGTACTACACTTCGCACCGCAGCTGCCGACGTCATGGCAGTCGCTGCTTGTCGAACACGTAAAAGTTGGGAAGAGCATCGTCGATCTCGAATGGCATTCGGAGAATGGACAGTTCACTCTGGACGTGAAGAATGCAGGTCCGATGTTTCATCTCCGCTGGACGCAGACTCAAGCCGGCCAAAATGCGATCACTCCTGCCTTTCTCGAGCGCGACATCATGCCTGGGAACACACGCGTGAGCCTACCCTGAATCTGCAGTAAACAGATCTGAAACGGCAGTTCCGTGCATCGATGCCGCTAACCTCTGGCGCGAAACTCGGTCGATATGACAGCGAGAGTTGGGCAAGTCCGCAAATCAGACCGTTGTGGACTCAGCCTGGTTATGTTGGTGGGCCCACAAGAAGTAAACAGGGACTCCAGTCGCGATCAAGAGCAGTCCAGCGACCGACGGCAGCGGTCGCGTCTTCAGCATATTCACCAAAAACCAACACGCGATCGCCACGAACAGTGCCGGGGTTACTGGGTATCCCCACATCCGATAAGGGCGTGCGAGGCCCGGCTGCTTATAGCGCAACACGATCACGCCCGCGACCATCAGACCATACCAGAGCCACATCGCGAACATCGCGTAATCGAGGAGAGTTTCATAGGAGCCGCTTACGACGAGCACGGTCGCCCAGATGCCTTGAGCCAGGATCGAAAACCCAGGCGTTTGATACCGCGGATGCACCTCGGCGAACTTCCGAAAAAATAGGCCATCGCGCGCTTGGGCGAAGTAAATCCGCGGACTGGTAAGAAAGCATCCATTCAGGGTCCCGATGATCGACACGAGAATAATCAGCGAAACCAGGCTGCCTCCGCCGGAGCCGAGCACGCGCCTGGCCACGGTGGCGCCGACATGATCGCTCGCGGCGATTTCGGCGATCGGGAGAACGCGCAAATAAGCCACATTCGCCAGTAAGTAAATGGCAATGCATGCGACCGACCCAAGGGTGAGGGCAAGAAACACATTCCGCTGCGGGTTGCGGATCTCGCCGGCGACGAAGGTTAATTGCACCCAGCCGTCGTAGGCTAGCAGAGACGCGATTAGGGCGACGCCGAAGCTGCTGACTGAGAATCCACCAGCAACTGCTTCTTGAGGCGCAGCCGCTTTGCTGCCCCAAAAGAGGGCGCTGCCGATGATGATGAGCAGGCCGGCGACTTTGGCCAGCGTGAACGTTTTTTGAACCATTGCTCCGGCGCTGACACCGCGATAATTGATTCCAGTGAACAGCGCGATCGCGCAGATTCCGAGCAACTTCGACACCGGTGCGGATAGCGGAACGAAATAGGAGACGTATAGCGCCATCGTTACCGCCAGCCAGGCAACCTGAGCGGTCCGCGCAACCAGGAACATGGACCAGCCGCAAAGAAATCCGACCAGAGGGCCGTAGGCTTCGCGCAGGAAGACGTATTGCCCGCCGGTCGATGGAAGCGCGGTGCCAAGCTCGGCGCAAGCGAGCGCGCCGAAGAACGAGATCACCCCGGCAAACACCCATACCGCCAGGATCGCGGTTGCAGATTTCAGCTCCTGGGCGACCAGATTGGGCACCAGAAAAATCCCGCCACCAATTACCATGCCAATCACGATCGAGAGCGCGTCGATCAAACCTAGCTTGCGCGGAAGGTCCGAGGCCACACTAGCGGCGATTTCCATTTTGCTTCCCGGTAGCCGACACTATACACCGAGGCTTCCAACACCGACCGGAAACGTGCCGCTGGCAAACGTTGCACGATCAGGATCGGTTGGCGCGATGAAGCTCTACTGTGCAGGCGCGGCTTCGCTCGAACATTCCACCAAAAACACATGGAAGTCCGTGGCCACAGGCTCGGCACCAAGCTGCCGCATCATCAGTGCGACTTGGCCTCGGTGGTAAGTGGAATGGTTCGCCACATGTTGCATCAAGTGCGCCAATCTGACTTGTGTTGCACGAAACGGGAGCATTCGTTCCAGGAGTTCATCCGTTAGGCTGTTCACGAACTCGGTCTGTTCGTTCTCGACTTCGGACCACTTTAGCTCCACCGCAGCGACGCTGGGGAATGAGTCCGGATTGAACAAAAGGTCGCGGCGGGTTCGCAAGCCTGTCAGCAGGGCAGAGCTGGTGGGCGGCTCTTTCCAATACCTAAGCCAAATCCACTCACCGGCGATGATGTGCACAAGCGTGTCGCGCACGGAACGAAAGCTGCCGCCAAGATCGCGCGTGAACTCCTCAACGCTAAGCCTGGAAGTGGCCTGGAAAACTCGGTTATTGGCCCAGCGGTCGTACTGGTAGAGCGGCCGAATGTCGTCGATAGTCATAATAGGCGCCGGCGGGTACTTCCGCTCGCCTGAGAGATCTTAGCCCACGCCGTGTTCGGCGACACGCGGGGAGTGGGGTTCTCTCGGGGTCTTGGCCGGATGTCGGGCAACAGGGAAGTTGGGTCCCCGGATTCGTACCTGCAAACGGCACATAAGGAGAGCGTTGGCCGTGGGATGCGCACGAGCAACGTGCCCAAGGACGAGGCTCATCGACTGTTCGTAGCCAAAATCAGGTTAGATTTAAGGAGCGTGGGCGGCAATGGCGGCGATGTCTGCTATGTTGTCGCCTTTCTTGAGAGATGGGACAGCGTTGATGTGCAAGATGACACCGGAGACGGGAGCGCGGGCTTCGAATATGAGCTTGCCGAAATAGTCGGTGACAAAGCCGATTTTCATGCCCTCTTGAACGTAGGTACCGCGCTTCACTAGCGGGTACCAAATGCCAGGGCCGTCGGACAAGACATCCACGACTCTGTCGAGCCAGACCGGGTTCTCGATGGGCCGAGGGTTTCCTGAAAGCATTTTGAGAGCGCGCATGGTGTTGAATGTCCCCTCGACGAGGAGGTCGACGTCATCCGCTTCGACGAAGCCGGCATAGCCAGCTTCGACGACGATGGAAGGTTTGCCGCGAGCAGTAGAGGTGTTGTCGAGGTAGCGAGTGGCGCCCAGGTCGGTGGGACGATCGCGCCAAATAATGATGTGATCGAGCCCAAAGGCGAGGACCATCTCTTTAGATATATGGTCTTGGGCCTCCTTGCCAGTAGGTGCCCAGTACGCGTAAGGGCGAAGGCTCTCGTCGAGATCGCCGCCGTGGTAGTCGATCAGAAAATCACATCGTTCGACCACTTGTTTGGTGATAAGAAAGGACGCACGTTCAGTTTGCGTCCCATCAGCCTTCCCAGGGTAGAAGCGGTTCATGCTCTTGTTATCGATGGGGTTAACATGGGGGATCTTTTGTTCGAAGGATTGAATGTTAACGAGGGGGACAAGAATAACGGTGCCGGCGATTTGAGAGGGATCAAGTTGGTTGATAAGCTTTTCAATCGCGATGATGGAGGTGTATTCAGTACCGTGGGCGCCGGAGACGAGAGCTAAGACTGGACCATGCTTTTCGCCATTGATGACGATTACGGGAATATTGGTGGCAGCGTCGACACCAGCGGGGACTTCCAAATAGCCCGTTGCTTTTTGGCCGGGAGCGGCAGTGGCAGTGCCGACAGAAAAAGGCAAGGCCTGTGCCTGGACGAAGAGTGGGAATAACAGAGAGATCGCGGACGAAGCAAAGGTGCGAACACAAGACCTAAGCATAGATCCTCCAAGGAGTGGATGAGGATACCGCGAGGGGAATAATTTGAGCAATGCACAATGACTGACAGGACCGGAAATCCGTCAACAGCTAATTGGGTCATGACTAAATTATCGCTGCGGTTATAAAGCGCCACCTCTGCGGCGGGATTAGGGCAAGCGGGCCCTTAATGCTGACGGTGTTGCCTTCAAGACTATGTTTGGCAAATTGATCCGCTGAAGCGGAGCTGTCTGCGAGAAGGCTGAAGAAAGGCATTCGCCAGCTTACTCCGCTGCGCTCAGTCACGTGGTTTTTTTAGGATCGTCTTTGCGTTCTTAACAATTCGCAGTCTCCAAGCCGTTCGGAGTGCACCCGTCAGTACATCCTCGCTCGCCGCCGCCAGGCGAATATGCGTGTGTCCCATCTTTCCCCAGCCCCCAGGAATCGGCAGGAAAATCTCGGGCCCCTCCTCCACAAACGCCCCTGCTGCTCCAGCGTCAGCATTAGATTTCCATACCCCCCTGCTTCCGAGGCCAGCGAAGCAAATTTCCTGCCTCCTACACCAAAAGCCGGCAATCCTGCGTGGGAGTACTCTTCCACGCCCTCCAAGCTCAGTGCAATCCTGCGAAAGTCTGCTGCAGTCATCGAGTGACTCCGTAGATTAGGGGGTATCTGACCATCATCGGACGGCGTATGTCTACCGCTCTGGGCCGAATCATGGGCAAACCCTTCGCGAAGGCTTTGAGGAAGAGGTTTTCGGGAAGAGTTGCCGACAAACCGCCGCCCAGTGTCCGCCTGTTTTGGAGTTGTGGGTGCAACGGGGACATTGCGTGGTCAGGCCGTGCCGAAGGTTTTATTCCACTTCGCGCGGACGGTGCGAAGGAGTGACGGGTAGACGACCAGCTTGCGGAACGGGCCGATCATGGTCATGTAGATCGGTGTGAAGCGACTGACGCTGCGCACGTATACGCCGAAATAGAAGCGGTACCCATTTGCCGTTTCGACAAGGGCGCTCAGCGCTGCGGCGTGGGCGGTACGGTTGATCAGCTCAAGGAGTTGCTCGTTCTCGAAGCGGTATACGACGCGGAAAAGCCCCTCGCGCGTGCCC
>Ga0209380_10002025_pt1 | contig 13248 bp, 9 predicted proteins | sample HubBroMetageWFT6_FD_188347 | JGI IMG/M metagenome (GOLD analysis project Ga0209380, IMG submission 188347) | Warmed and freeze-thawed soil microbial communities from the Hubbard Brook experimental Forest, New Hampshire - Hubbard Brook CCASE Soil... | ecosystem: Environmental > Terrestrial > Soil...
CGGCCACGTCGTGGCCGGCCTCCTCCAGGGCCACGCACAACCGGCGGCCGACGAAACCGGACGCGCCGGCCACCAGCACTCTCACCGAACCCCCCGAGCCTTCCGTGATCAGGCCCGCCTTGCGGCCAGGCCGGACCCTCCGGTAACCAGGACGCACCCCGCATACCCGCAAGCCCGGAGTTCATGCACCAGGTCACCAGAGACGGAGGCCGGACCGGGACCGCGCGCGACCGCCCGGCCCGCCAGACCCCAGAACATCGATCAGGATGGCTCCGCTCAGGAACGCCAGGCGCACTGCGTGACGATCGCTGCTCACGGTCGCCGCGCGAGATCCGCCCAATTGTTGGTAGGCGTTGCGGGGCCTGGCCGGGATGGCAGTGAGCTGGGCTCGTAGCGTTGAGAGGTCCCGGCAGGCCTGGCTCTCAGATCCGCTGCCGGCCCGTTGCTGGGCTTGGCTTTCGAACGACGTGCCAGCGTGCCGGGGCCTCGCCGTGGCGTGGCTCAAAAGAGGGGCGCGAGCGCCGCTGTGATTCCTGGAATTGGGCGTGCCCGCCACGGTCTTCACCCCCGGGTAGCGGAAGGAGATGCCAGTCATGGCGGTCGTGATGATCGGGGTGGATCCGCATAAGGGCTCGCACACGGCGGTGGCGGTCAGCGCTGCTGAGGAGCCGCTGGGCCAGCTGCGGGTGCGTGCCTCGGCTGTTCAGGCGGAGCGGTTGCTGGCCTGGGCGCAGGCGTGGCCCGAGCGGGTCTGGGCGGTCGAAGGCGCGGGCGGGCTGGGTCATCTGCTGGCCCAGCAGCTGCTCTCTGCCGGTGAGCGGGTGCTGGACGTGCCGCCCAAGCTGGCCGCCCGGGTGCGGCTGCTGGCGACCGGGAACATCAACAAGAACGATCCCAACGATGCCCGCTCGGTGGCGGTCGCGGCGCTGCGCTCCGCGCAGGTCCGGGAGGCCTGGCGTGATGATCACGCCGCGGTGCTCAAGGTCTGGTCCAAGCGTTACCGGGACCTGGGCCGGATGCGCACCCAGGTGGCCTGCCGGCTGCACCAGGTGCTGTGCGAGCTGGTGCCCGGCGGCGTGCCCGGCGAGATCACCGCAGGCCAGGCCGGGCGAGTCCTGGGATCGGTCACGCCAGCGGGAACGGTGAACGCGGTGCGCTGGGAGCTCGCCGCCGAGCTGACTGAGGATCTGCGCGGGATCGACGCGCGGATCCGCGAGACCCGCAAGAAGGCCGCCGCCGCGGTCCGGGCGGCCGGGACCAGCCTGACCGGGCTGTTCGGGGTGGGCCCGGTCATCGCCGCCGCGGTCATCGGCGACGTCCGCCACGTGTCCCGCTTCCCGGACCGGGATCACTTCGCCGCCTACAACGGCACCGCCCCCATCGAGGTGTCTTCCGGCGGCCGGAAGGTCTACCGGCTGTCGAGGCGCGGCAACCGCCGCCTCAACCACGCGATCCACATGGCCGCGATCACCCAGATCCGCTATCGGCACACCAAGGGCCGCGCGTACTACGACAAGAAACTGGCCGAAGGCAAAACCGGCAAAGAAGCGCTCCGCGCGCTCAAACGCCAGATCAGCGACGCCATCTTCGCCTGCCTGCAAGAAGACGCCCGGCGCGCCGCAGCCGCCGCGGCCAAGAGCCCGGGAGGGCAACCGGGGAACCACTCTGCAACCAGGGCGGCCGGCTCACACCCCGACCACCGGCTCTTCGGGCAAGCCACTCCCGGGCCTGCCATCCACCCTATGACCCCCGCTGCTCCCTTTCCCGCGCCGCTGCCATCTCGTGCGAGCGGGCAGCCGGGTCCAGGACCGGGCGCAGCCCGGCCGCGCAGCGGCGCCCGCAGGGCGTCCTCGACGTGGCCGCCCGCGAGCCGATAATGCCCGCAGCGGGAAAGGAGAGCACGCCACGGGCGCACAGCAGCCGTCACCGAGCTGGAGGCCGCTCCTGCACCGTATTAGCGCTCCCTCTTGACTTTGAAACAAAGAGGTGTTCGTTATGGACGGGGCGGTACATCACAGCGCTTGGCCAGCGGCCCCCGCATATCAATCACTCTGTCGCGGCGGTGTCTGTCAGCGCTTACTCCCCGACGGACCACGGCTGCAGCCCACCCTGCTCCTGGTGTTCGGCCAGTCCTCACTAAGCCGACGCATGGTCGTGCCGAAAGCGAACCTTGGGCGGCCGGCCGACTGGCTGGCGCGGTCATGGGTGGCGTCGAGCGCCATGCCCGCAATGTCGGCGTTCGGATCCCGGCGTCGCTTCAGCGGGTGTTCAGCTTTCCACGTCCGGCTTCCGGCACCCTCGGCCCTCCCCGGATATCCGATCCAGGTCAATGATCTAGTGCTGCTCTCCCGCGGTCTTGGCCTGATCATCGTCACCGATGGTGGCCCCAGGCTCTCCTGTAACCCGACCGCAACGTCGGCCTTCACCGCGCCGGCCTGCCGGGCGCGCGTCAGCTGTCCGCCGGCGGCCCAGACTGGGCCGCCCGGTCCCGCCCGCCGCCGAGGAATGACTCGACGAACGCCGGGCTGGTTGCCAGCTCGGCCGGCGTGCCCTCCATCCGGAGCTCACCACCGCCCATGACGTAGGTCCGGTCGGAGATGGCCAGTACTGCCTTCGCCCGCTGCTCCACGATGAGCACGGCCGCGCCGCTCTCGGCGAGCTTGCGGACGTGCTCGTCCAGCAGGGAGCGTGCGATCGGCGGAGCGAGGTTGGCAGTGGGCTCGTCCAGCAGGAAGACGCCGGGCTGGAGCATCAGTACGCGGCCCATGGCCAGCATCTTGCGCTCGCCGCCGCTGAGTTTGCCCGCCGGGCGTCCCAGCATCGTGCCGAGCCGTGGGAATACGGCAACGACGTGCTCGATCCTGGCCGGCACTTCCTTACGGCTCAGCAGGTAGCCGCCCATCTCCAGGTTCTCCCTGACCGTCAGCGGCGCGAACACGTCGTCAACCTGCGGCACGTAGCCCACACCGGCCCTGGCGATGTCTTCCGGCTGCCAGTTGGTGACATCAGCATCCGCGACGAGAACCCGCCCTGAGGACACGCGCAGTATGCCGACCAGCGCCTTGAGCAGGGTACTTTTCCCGGAGCCGTTCGGCCCCACGATCGAGACCACCTCACCCGGCGCGGCCCGCACCGAGACAGTGCGGATCACTGGGTCGCCGCCGTAGCCGGCCGTCACGCCGTCGGCGCGCAGGGAGGCTCCCCGCAGGGCGGGCTCAGCCGACAAGGTAGGCCTCCACCACTTCGGTCCGCTCCCGCAGCTGAGCCATCGTTCCCTGTGCGAGCAGCGAGCCCTGGGCCATCACGATCACCGGGTCGCAGAACTCGTCCATGATGGCAAGCTCGTGCTCGACCATCAGGATCGTCAGTCCCTCACGGCAGAGCCCGACCAGCGTGTCGCCGATCCGCCTGGCCAGTTCCGGATGCACCCCGGCCATCGGCTCATCGAGCAGCAGCACGTCGGGCTCGGCCATCAGCGCGCGCATGATCTCGACCAGCCGACGCTGGCCGCCGCTGAGATCACCCGCATAGTCGTTGGCCAGTTTGTCCAGGCCGAACCGGCGCAGGATATCCGTGGCCCGCGCGATCGCGGCAGCCTCGTCCCCGCGCCAGTACCGCCTACCGGCAACCGCGCCACGGAAGGAGTCCCCGCGGTTACCCGGAGCGGCCGAGAGCAGGTTCTCCATCACGGTGAGCCGCTTGAACTCACTCGCCAGCTGGAACGTCCTGACCAGCCCCATCCTGGCCCGGCGGAACGCTGGTAGCGCCGTGATGTCCTGGCCGTTGTAGAGGATCGTCCCCGCCGATGGGCGGTCGGTACCAGCGAGCAGCGCCAGTAGCGTGGACTTGCCCGCGCCGTTCGGGCCGATGAGCCCGGTTAGTGTGGCCCGTCGCACCGTGAACGTCACATCGGAGACCGCTTGCACGCCGCCGAAATCGCGGCTCAGGCCTACGGCCTGCAGGATGTCATCGCCGCCTGCCGCGCCCGGCGCGCCCTTCCTGGCCCTGGCCACCTCGCCCCGGGTTAGCAGGCTCTGGCCGTCGTGGCCTGATGCGGCCGGCCCGGCCGGTGGTTCGCTGGCCGGCCCGGCTGCGGGCGCGGGCACGGCGATGAGCCGCTTGCGCTCCGGCAGCACGCCCTGTGGCCGGAACCAGAGGAACAGCACGATCAGCAGCCCGATCGCCACCCACTGCAGTGAAGGCAGCAGGTTCGGCGGCAGGCTCGGGTTGGAATTCGTGATGAGCCGTGTCACCTCCTCGAACCCGACCGGGACCAGGATCGCGCCCAGGATGGCGCCGCGGTGGTTGCCGGCGCCGCCGATAATCACCGCCGCGAAAAGCACGATGGTCTCCGCGTAGCTCCACGCGGCCGGGGACCACACGCTGATGAAGCTGACCAGCACGCCGCCGGACAGCCCGGCGATCGCCCCGCCGAGCACCAGCACGCCGGTCCGCAGCGACACCAGGTTCTTGCCCAGCGAGTCCGCCACCTTGTCGTTGTCCCGCATTGCCCGCAGCGTGCGGCCGTAGGGCGACTCGGTGATGCGCCGGAGGAACATGTAGACGCCAGCGGCAAGAACTATGACGGCGGCGACAAAGACCCACCGGTAGGTGGTGGATGACAGGATGAAGATCCCTGACTGCAATGGCGCGGGCACCTGGGCCACGCCCGCGTCGCCGTTGAACAGCGGGCGGTAGTCCGTCACCAGCAGGTTCAGCAGCACGGCGGTCACCAGCAGGCCGATCGCAGCGAAGTCGCCGCGCAGCCGGCGGCCGACCAGGAAGGTGAAGGGCAGCGCGAGCAGCGCACCCGCCAGCGCCGCGCCGATCAAGGGCATCGGGAAGGGCAGGTGCAGGCCGCCGATGTAGATCTGGTAGCCGCCATTGGCAGTGTCGGATGGCAGCGCGAGGCTCGCGGCGACATAGGCCCCGGCGGCCTGGAAGATGATGAAGCCGAAGTTCGTGACACCGGCGACGCCGAACTGCTGGCTCAGCCCGAGGCAGGCGATCACGTCCACCGCGCCGTAGATGAGCAGCGTTATGAGGTAAAACATCGGCCCCCGCCTACCCTCGGGCCCGCGCGCCGAGCAGCCCGGTCGGCCGCAGAGCCAGCATCGCGAGCAACGCCACGAACGCGATCACATACTTGTAATCGGGCTGGATGTAGGCCGCGCTGACCTCGGTCCCGAGGCCGATAACGAGCGCGCCGATCATCGCGCCGTAAGCGTCGCCCGGCCCGCCGAGGAACACCGCGGCCAGGATGAGGATCAGGAACAGATCGTCGCTGGTGGGGCCGAAGCTGCCGATGTCGATCGCGAAGACCGCGCCGGCCAGGCCGCATAGGCCGCCGGTGATGGCCCAGGTTATCGTGATGACCCGGCTGGCCCTGATCCCGCAGTTGCGGGCCAGCGTCCGGTTGGCGGCGGTGGCCCGCATCGCCTTGCCGAGCCTGCTGTAGCGCAGCAGTACGTGCACAGCTGCCATCACGGCCACGCTGATCGCGATGATCACTATCTGCACGGTTGTCAGGACCAGGCCGCCAGCCCGGAATGTGCGGCCCTGGCCCATGGAGTAGGAGACGTTGACGCCGCCGACCACGGCCTGGATGCCGAACTCGATGATGAGGGCCATCCCGAGCGAGACGATCACCAGCGTGATCGGCGACGTCCCGCGCCGCTGGAACGGCGCGTAGACGGCCAGATTCAGCAGCACCGACAGGACCGAGCAGGCAACCATCGCGGCTGCCAGCCCGATCCAGACCGAGACGCCGGCCTGGTTGACCCAGTACGCGACGAAAGCCCCTGCGGTCATGACCGCCGCGAACGCCAGGTTGAGCACGTCGGTGACAGCGAACTGCAGCGTGAAGCCCACCGACGCGATGGCCAGGACTGCCGAGGTGATCAGCCCGAAACCGACGGAGGCGAGAAACAGGCTCACCGGTGCATTACTCCCGCCCGCTCAGGGCTCCCCGCTGAGGGGAGCCCTGAGCCTCGTGCGAACATGACCGGCCGCGGATCATCCGGATACTGCGCGGAGCTGAGCTGCGGTGATATTGCCCGCCACCAGCACCGCGCCGGTGGGGCTGTAGGTGTCAATCTGGAAGATGCCCGGTGAGTCGTGGTACGCGTCGAAGCTGGTCGGCCCGCCCGGCCCGACGTAGCGGATCTGCTTGCCCGCCTTGAGCTCGGCCACGCCCTGGGCGAAGGAACTCACGGTCACGGCGCCCGGCACGCCGTTGCCGATCGTCGCGATCCAGGGCTTCCACTTGGCAGTGTCCGTGCTGTCGGCGGCGACCATGGCCAGGGCGGCCAGGTTGATCCCGTCATACAGATGCACGGCTCCCGGCGCGGTGAAGTAGGTGGTGAAGTTACCGGTCTGCGCACCGTTGACCTTGCCCTTGACCGCGAGCAGGGCCTGGCTGAACGCATCGTAGGCCGGGCCGCTGGTGGCCGTGACCAGGTTGTCGGCGTGGAAGTTGGCCGAGAACGCCGCCGCGCCGATCGCGCTTGCCGACGCCTGGTAGAACGCCGGCGAGATGGCCGCGGAGGTACCGATGATCGGGATCACCTTGCCGCCATTCAGCTGCTTGATCTCCGCGAACAGGGTCGGGTCGGCGGACCCGAGCGCCTCCGTCATAATCGCATCGGGATGCGCGGACACGATCTTCTGCGCCTCGGTGCGGAAGGTGGTCGCGTGCAGGTCCAGCGTCTCGTTGGCGACCAGTGTCAGGCCGGCCTTCTGGATCGAGGCGACCGCTGGCTGGACGAAGGTCTGCGACCCGATGTCGTTACCGAAGGCTAGCGCGATCCGCTTGTACCCGAGTTGCTGGGCGATCACGACCATCGCATAGGACTCGGCGAGGTCGGGCGGCACCAGCCGGTAGAAGTAGTTGAACTTGACGTTATCGAACTCTGACTGGCCCGTCATGCAGAACATTACGGTCTTGTTGGCGTTGAGGACCGGGACCACGGCGGCGGCCTCGTCCGAGGTGCAGCCGATGACCAGGGCCAGGCCCTTCGTGTTGGCAACCAGGCTGCCGACCGCAGGCACGGCATCTGCGGGATCGCCCCTGGTGTCTGCCGAGGTACAGGCCAGCTTGTGGCCGAGCACGCCCCCGGCATTGTTAATGGCCTGCACCGCGCCATCGCAGGAGACCAGGTATGTCGGGCCGAGCGCCGCGTCGACGCCGCTGAACGGGGCGACGTCAGCGACGGTGAGCGTCGAGCCGGACGCCACGCTGGAACTGCTGGAACTGCTGGAACTGCTGGAACTGCTGGAACTGCTGGAACTGCTGCATGCTGCGAGCGCGGCGGCCAGCGCGATCGCGACCGCCATCGAGCAGGCCCTGAACAACCGGCCGTAACGGCTGGTCTTGTGTCCTTCGTTGCCCGCGGCAGATGCCGCGGAGCCGGCGGATTCGAACATCGCTGTCACCTCTATGACTGCGTTCGATGAGTGGATGCGGGCTCAGAACCCGCTGGGCGTCTGGCTACTTGGCCGCCACCGCCAGTCGCTGCGGTCGCCTTCTTCAGCGACCACCCTGTTGCGGATGGTGCCCACGCTCTCAATGGTGATCTCGATAGTGTCGCCCGGCTCCAGCCAGACCGGTGGCTGCCGGGCGAAGCCGACACCGCCGGGAGTGCCGGTCGCGATGACATCGCCTGGCGCAAGCCGCGTGAACGACGAGAAGAACTCAATGGCGCTAGGTACGTCGACGATCATCTGCGACGTGCGCGCCGACTGCATGACCTGGCCATTCAGCGTCGTGGTGAGGGCAATATCGGAGACGTCCACCTCGTCGGCCGTCACCAGTTCGGGGCCGATGGGCATGCTGCCCTCGAAGTTCTTGCCGGCCGTCCATTGCGTCCCTGCACGCTGCCAGTCGCGCGCCGAGGCGTCGTTGAGCACGACGTAGCCCGCTATCACGTCAAGCGCCTTGCCCGCCGGGATGTAGCGGCCGCCCGTGCCGATCACGACGCCGAGCTCTCCCTCGTAGTCGAACCGGTCGGTCAGGGTCGGCCTGACCAGGTCGGCGTATGGCGAGAGAACGCTGTCGGCACCGCGCACGAACGCCTCCGGCCAGGTAGGTACCTGCCTGCCGCCCTCCAGCGCGTGCTCGGCGTAGTTCACGCCCAGGCAAAGGATGCGACGTGGTTCCGGGACCGCTGGCCCGAAGTCAGCGGCATCGTAGCTGGTGCCATCGCGGTCGAGCAGCCCGCGGATCATGTCCAGGGCCGGCGATCCGGCCTCGAGCAGAGCGCCGACCGAGGACAGCAGCGGGTCTCCCGTGGCATCAGCGACATCGACATAGCCGGAACGCGCCTTCACGTGGACCCGGAGACCGCGGGAGGTGGCGATGGTGGCGAGCCGCACGTGCAGCCTCACATTCGTCCGGTGCCAAAAGGCCGAATTGGTTAGACTTGGTTAATTGGTTGAGCATAGGTCCACGACCCAAAACGGGTCAAGAGATGCTGGATGGTTCGACAGGTAAAGATCTAGTCACAGAACTTGTTTGATTGGTAGAATTGGTCAGCGAGCAGCGCGGAGCGGAGGGCGTGCAGTGACGGAGGCGCAGCAATCAGTACCGGACACGCCAGCAGGGTCCGTGGCTGGGGACACCCATACGCAGCGGGGGGTGCGGCTGGCCGAGCAGATACTGGCTGAGTCAGTGCAGGCCGGGCTGGGTCCCGGCGGCCGCCTGCCAACGGAACGGCGACTCGCGCTGGACCTGGGCATGACCCGCTCATCGGTCCGGCACGCACTGGCGGTACTCGAGGCACAGGGGCGCATCTCGCGCGAGGTGGGACGAGGCACCTTCCTGCGGCCCGACCTGCTGCCGTCGGTGCTGTCCGGCTCCACGGCGCAAAACCACGGGGCGTGGCAAGTTCAGGGACATCAGGAAGCGGGAGCGGTCTGGACCGGCCAAGGCGACGCCACCGTACCGGGCACGGCCGCGCCGCGGCTCCCGGAGCGAAGCGGTTCCGCTGTGGCGACCTTCGCCCCCGCGGACGTGATGGCGATCAGGCGGCTGCTCGAGCCGCCCGCGATGTCACTCGCGGTTGCCTGGGCCACCTCGGCCGATCTGGACAAGGTGGACCGCTGCCTGGCAGGCGGGGACCGGGCCGCCAGCTACGAGGAGTTCGAGGCGTGGGATCTTGCCCTGCACCGCTGCATCATCGCCGCCACCCACAGCCCGCTGCTCGCTACCCTCTACGAGGCCATCGAGACAGCGCGCCACGGGCAGGTCTGGGGCGACCTCAAGCGCCGCAGTGCCACACCCGAGCGCAGGCAGGAATACCAGATCGATCACCACGAGCTGGTCGCCGCGCTGCGGGCCCGCGACCCGGCCCGGGCGATGGAGGCAATGCGGCTGCACCTGGCACGAGTCTCCGGCCACCTGAACGCGACCGACCCGGCGGCAGGCATCACCTGGCAATGAGGCCCCGGTCGGCGTGCTCACCGAGCCTGGTCGCCCGAACCACCGGTTCGCGGCCACGCCGCCAGCGCTCGTTAGTTCCAGCATGCCGTCACTGCGCTGCACATAAACGGAAACCAACCTAAGACGCCTTGACCCGATACGGCTGCCCAGCCGATGACCCTTGCACACCCGGCCCTGGTCATAGCTGGCCGCGGAAGCTTGCCCGCAGTCGATTACGAGCGATGGCGCATAAATGGCTAATCTGTGCTCGACATCGGCCAAGCCGCCTAAACACGAGAGGCGCAAATAATCGGCGATCTGAAATTGTTCAAGCTAATTACAATATGCCCGCTGTTACGCTACGCGACGGCGAGGAACGCTGACTGAGCCTGCTGCGGCCCGTGGATCACGGTCGATGTGAGCTGCCGTTTACAAGACGGTCGTCTGCGCCCGGGACCATTATCGCCAGCAGGGTGACTCAGCCCAGCTCATTCGTATCGCGCTGATAATTGGGCTTGCATGGCCATCGTGGCAGTCGTGCTGCCGTGTACCGGGTGGTGTCATTTTGTCTGTGTTGCAGGCGTGTTGACCTTTCGCCCACGACCGTGCTGTGTTGATCTTGTGCTGGCTGCGGAACGGTTGGGATCTGATCGGCGGCTCGCGATAGGCCAGGGTTCTTCGAGCCGTCGCACGACCGCGGGCACCGGCCGTTTACCGGCTGGGTGACGGGTTTCCGATCCGGCCGGGTCGCGCCGGCCGCGACGACCTCGCAGGTGTCCGCGGACCGGAGGTCCGGCAGCGGCGGGCCGCACTGGGCGGCGGGGAATCGGCGGGCCAGGGATCTAGCCATGCCCTCGGCGATGTGGCACGGTGTTGTTTATTGGTCGATTGGCACCGAATTCTCAAGGCCTGGATGGGAGTTGGTCCCAATGTCACGACAACGACGTCTACGGCGGGTGCCGCTTCGGTGGCTGGTACCTGTCGCAGTTGCCGCTCTTACCGTCGCCATGGCAGTCGCTGCGCCGGCGGGTGCGCGGTCGGCGGCCGCGACGCGGCCGGCCTCAGCCGCTGACGGACCGAGCCCGGCCGGATGCGCCGCACGGAACAACAACACTCCGCCCAAGCTGCTGGAGTGCATCAGCACAGCGGACCTGTGGGGCTACATGAAGGCCTTCCAGGCGATCGCTGATCAGAACCCCGGGCCGGACGGCCACCCGTCGCGCAACTCCGGCGAGCCGGGCTACAAGGCGTCGGCGGATTATGTCGCCAGCTTGATGCGGCAAGCCGGATACGACGTCACGATCCAGACCTACAAGTTCTTTTACTTCGCCTACAAGGCGATCCCGACGTTCTCCGAGGTATCGCCGGTGTCGCACGACTACACGGTCGCCACCGACTGGAACCCCGGCCAGAGCACCGGGACCGGGTCGGCGGCTCTGCAGCCGGCCGGCGGCATCGTCATCCCGCCGACCCCGACGACCAGCTCGTCCAGCGGCTGCACCGCGGGTGACTTCACCGGCTTCGGACCCGGCCGCGTCGCGCTGATCCAGCGGGGCGGGTGCAACTTCGGCGTCAAGGTCCTCAACGCCCAGGCGGCGGGCGCCTCGGGCGTGATCATCTTCAACGAGGGCAACCCCGGCCGCACGGGTCTGCTGGCAGGCAACCTGATAGACGCCGCCGGCAACCGGATCGTCCCGACCATCCCAGTCGCCTTCACGACGTTCGCGATCGGCGACGACCTGCTCAACCAGTACAACCAGGCCGTTCAAGGCGGGACGGCACTGCCGGTGATGAACCTCGCCATCAAGGCGGTCGTCAACCCGAACGCCGACGACTACAACGTCATCGCCGACTCCAAGGGCGGTGACCCGAACCACGTCGTGGTCGTCGACGCGCACCTCGACGCGATCTACGGCGCCGGCATGCTCGACAATGCATCCGGATCCGCGACGATCCTGGACATCGCCCAGATGATGCGGAAGGTCAACCCGCGGAACAAGTTGCGTTTCATCTGGTTCGGCGGTGAGGAGCTGGGCCTGCTGGGCTCCACGGCCTACATCAACAGCCTGAGCCCGAGCGACCTGAGCAAGATCGGGTATGACCTCGACGCGGACGTGACCGCGACACCGAACTACGTCGTCGGCGTCCTGGACCCGGCCGGAGTCGACCTGTTCACCCGGACCGTCTCGACACAGTTCCCGCCGCAGGTGTACCAGCCGTCGACCGTCGCCCGGGACCAGGGGATCCAGTACTTCACCTCCATCGGGCTCAACCACGAGCTGTTCTCGCCGGTCGGAACGGATGCGTTCAACTTCAACCAGGCCGGGATACCCGCCAGCGGCGTGCTGACCGGGCAGGATTGCTGCAAGAACCAGGGCGATGTCAACCTGTTCGGCGGGTCCCTCGGCAACTTCGAAGGCAACGTCCCGAGCTTCGACGGCGGGTGCGTCGACAACCCGTTCCGGTGGTGCGACAACCTCAGCAACAACGACCCGAACGTGCTCACGTTCATGTCGCGCGGGTTCGCCAACATGGTGATCCAGATGGCCTTCAACACCACGGTGCTCGCCTCGAGCGGCAAATCGGTCCACAAATCCGCGCTGTCGACAAGGGCGAACGCCGGACAACGCGCCTAAGCGTTGAGCACATGCCTATCCCAACCCGCAGCGCTGAGCCCGCCGCGGGAGAGGCAAGCCTGGATAGAGGACCGGCCTACGTCGAACCGCCCGGCCGCGGAGCGTCTCCGTAGCCGGCGGCCGCGGCACAGGATCAGCGCCGCCCATGGCCTGCCCATGGCCACCCCGAACCGGCAGATATGCGCCCAGATGATGGTGCATTTGGCCGCGCTGTTCGCATTAATAATCGGCGATCTGAAATTGCTCGAACTGGTAAACAATATCGCGCTTGTTACGCTACGCGACTTGGCCCGGTGCGCTGGGCGTCTAGACGTCTGCGGCCTCGATCACGCCGCGGAGATTGCAGTCGAGCTGGTCGCCAGACCGCATTGCCGCCGGTGGCCGCGATCGCGGGCGCTGGATCCGGCCGCCAAGTCATAGGCAGGTGCTCGACGTCACAGCTCAGGGCTTCGTCCCGCCCCGTGGCTTATCAGAGGTAACGGCCCGTTATGCCTGATAGATCGCGGACCTGGAGGTGCTGGCCCTGCACCTGGCCGGACGGAGCGAACATCGGCGTCGGCTGCCGCGCCTCCGGCGTCATCGGCCTGGACCTGGACCGGCATGACGGCGGCCCGGACGGGGTCGCCGTCTTCGCCGCGCTGTGCCGCGTGTACGGGCAGCCCTGGCCGGACACGCTCACCGTCGCCACCCCGCACGACGGGCGGCACCTGTACTTCCGCATCCCGCCCGGCACCGCGGCCGCCAGCACGATCAGCCGGTGGCCCGGCATCGACATCCGCGCGCCTGGCTACCGGACCAGCGGCTACCTCGCCGGCCCCGGCTCGGTCGTCGACGGCGCAGAATACGTTATCAACCGCGACGTCCCCGCCGCTCCCCTCCCCCGCTGGCTGGCCAGCCTGCTCACCAGCCCCGCGCCGGTTCCGTGACACCGGCGCCGACGTCGAGGTCTCCGCCGTCCCTGGACGAGGAGTTCACCCATCGCGGCGAGGTTATGTCGCTGCGCCTGATCTACCTGCACATGATCGAGGAGTACGCCCGCCACCTAGGCCACGCCGGCCTGCTCCGCGAGCAGATCGACGGCGCGACCGGCGAATTACCTCCCGGTTACCAGGCGGCAAAGTTGACGTACTGGCCGGCCGGGACCGCGGGCAGCGGCGTGAACCGGCCCGGGTCGGGGCCGCCGACGTCAAGCCA
>Ga0209380_10002029_pt1 | contig 13238 bp, 11 predicted proteins | sample HubBroMetageWFT6_FD_188347 | JGI IMG/M metagenome (GOLD analysis project Ga0209380, IMG submission 188347) | Warmed and freeze-thawed soil microbial communities from the Hubbard Brook experimental Forest, New Hampshire - Hubbard Brook CCASE Soil... | ecosystem: Environmental > Terrestrial >...
GGCGGCGGCGTCTTCGGGCGAACGGATGTCGCCGTTGCCGATGACGGGAATGTTGACCGCATCTTTGAGGGCGGCGATCCACTCCCACCGCGCCTGTCCGCTGTAGCCCTGCTCACGAGTGCGGGCGTGGAGAGCGACGGCGGCTAGTCCGCAGGCTTCGGCCATCTTGGCGAGTTGCACGTGGACTACGTCTTTGTCGCTCCATCCTGCGCGGAACTTCACGGTGAAGGGAATCTTCACGGCAGCGCGCACCGACTCGAAGATGTTCTGGATGAGCGGCAGGTTGCGCAGCAGGCCGGAGCCTCCATTGCAGGTGACGACTTTGCGGGCGGGGCATCCGAGATTGAGATCGACGAGGTCAAAGCCGAGGTCTTCGACAATTTTGGCGGCCTCGGAGAGCGTTGCGGGATCGCTGCCAAAGAGTTGGGCGGAGATGGGATGCTCGTCACCGTAAAAGGTGAGGTAGCGCTTGGCCTTCTTGTCTTTGTGGCGGATGATGCCGTCGGCGGAGGTGAACTCGGTCATCATGAGGCCGCATCCGCTGAGATTGCGGATGAAGCGGCGGAAGACGGTGTCTGTGATGCCGGCCATGGGGGCGAGGACGGTGGCAGGGCGGATTTCGACGGTGCCGAGGGTTACGGACGCGGGGACACGGGCGTCCGGAGGGGCGGTGCGCTGGGCCGGATTGTCGAAAAACTTGGGCACGGTACGATTTTAGCGGGTTTGGCCGTGGGGTCGAAGGCAAAAGCGAAAGCAACCACGGATTTACACGGATCACACGGATCGGAATCGGGGATAAAAGGCCACCACGGATTGCGCGGATCGAGATCAAGTCACAGCTCGGCCCGCGATTGCGATGACAAAGCGTCGCAGATCCGACAAGGACTCGTCTAGGAGCAGGTCGACATAGGACGATAGTCCCAACACAAATGGGTACTAATGTCTCCTAGACTTATCAACCAAATGTGAAAGCATGATATGAGTACTGGTCACACCCCGGCTGAATAGAGCTGAGGTATTTTCACTGCGCGAACTGCTTCCCTGAGTTGGCGCGTCGCTATTCCGGATAATAAAGTTTCCTAATTGCGTCCTTCCTCTACTTTACGTCAAGGAGAGGACGATGCCGACTAGAAGTCGTGATGAGGTCGTGGCCCAGGCTGAGGGTGTGTATAAGCTCATACGGGCGCGAAAGCACCTGGCGAATCGTGGCGCGGAAAGGGCGTGCCTCCGTTTGCTCGGAAGCGTCATAAAAAAGGCAGAACGGGAACTTTTCAAACCCACCAGTGCGAGTCTTTTGATAGGTGCTCTAGCCGCTGGATCCAAACAGCACTCAGGACCCGGGGACTCCGCCTACCTATTGCCCAAACAAAAAACCTCAGGTAGGCCCCGGACTGTCCATCGGTGACCTTCCGAAGATGGTTAGGAGGTGCTCTTTGCGGAGCGCGACGGTACGCTCCCCTGACTCATGGACAAAACCCTAGCCTCTGCTCCAAATCCCGGCGCCACACCAGGAAACGAACTCATTCGGGTGTACCTCTTTGAAGCGACGCAAATGTCCTGTGAGCTCCTGTCGCATGCTCTTGGAAAGTCGAGATATGGCCTCACGGTTGTAGGATGGGGCGTCAACCTCAGAGGCAAGGAAGAGTTCGAAGCAGGTGAATGCGATGTGGTGGTCATCAGCTCGACACTGAAAGACGGGCCCCTCTCCGGCTTCACCCTGTTGAGACATCTAGCCAAAACGAATCGATCCACACGATGTGTCATGCTGCTGGACCAGGGAGAGCGCGACCTTGTGGTGGAGGCCTTTCGGTGCGGGGCAGCCGGCGTGTGCGAACGCAATCAGCCTTATGAAATGCTCTGCAAGTGCATTTACAGCGTAAGTCGTGGACAGGTTTGGGCGAACAGCCAACAACTGAAGTTTGTTATGGAAGCGCTGGTAACCGGAATGTCCGGTCGGGTAACCGACGCAAGAGGGCAACTTCTGCTGACCAGGCGGGAAGACGAAATCTGTTCTTTGGTAGTCGAGGGACTGAAGAACCGAGAAATTGCCCAGGTGCTCAATCTTAGCGAACATACGGTCAAAAACCACTTGTTTCGGATATTTGAGAGACTGGGCATCTCAAGTAGGACCGAGCTTATCCTATACGTGTTGGCACAAAGAGGCGCCGCAGTGCACGAGAACCAAGATCCATTGATCGCATCGTAGCAATTGGTCGTAGATGCCATGCTTTCTGTGACGAATGACGGCGCGACTGACCTTCCCCGCCGAATCTGACCAAATTCTCCCGATTGGCAAGATGCAGACGTACCACCACAAAGGCAGCTGATCTGGGCCACCCGGCAACTAGGGATTAACTGAGGCCGAACGGCCGGGCGTCTCTGGAGCAACGCCTTGCACAAGAAGGGGAGCATTGCCCTTCTGTCGATTGTCGCGTGCGCTGCTGTTGCCCTCGCTCAACGGCAAACGGCGCACTGGAAAGAATATGTTTTCGCGGAAGATGGCTTTGCCATAACTCTTTCGGAAGCGCCGAACCCACATAGTGACGCAAACATAGCTGACATGACGGTGTACACCGTCTCTGTAACTCCAAAAACAATGCTTACCTTGCGGGTTTCGCACCAGTACAGAGACTGCTCCAGCACCTTAGAACAACTGAGGAGCGGTGCATCTCAAGGCAAGTCCGGAATTCACTCGACATCGGTAAGGGACGTGTCTATCGAGGGCCATCCGGGACTTGAATATCAGTGGAAACGCGAAGGCGGTCTCACGGCTGCCGACCGGTTTTATTGTGTGAACGGAAGATTCTACTCGTTCTCAACCAGTTGGCCCAGTGGGCAACCGGAGCCGGAGGGCGCGAGGCAAGCGGTTGATTCCTTCCGGTTACTCCCAGCCAATGGCAGAAAATAGAACGAGACGGGTATCTCCTTGACTCAGGTAACCCCTACAGATTGTGGCTTGCCTTTAGCTTTCCCGGAGGTCGGGTGGACGATCCGGTCAATCGGATGAGCAACGCAAAACGAACCGGAGATTTGGCCATTCGGCAACATCTTGATGATTGGTCCGGCCGTTGTCAACAGTTGCCATTTGGGCGCATGCTTCGTCCCCTACGAACAGGTATGATTCTCCCGCCATGAGCTCAGCGAATCCAATTCGCCACATTTCCGATACTGCTCTATGGGTAGCGGTGTATCGTGCACAGGAGAGCGAGCGCGCTGATGCTGTCTTCCGCGACCCTTATGCGCGCAGGCTAGCCGGGGATCGCGGCATGCAAATCGCCGTTGCCATGCCATTCGCCCAGCGGCATTCTTGGTCTTACATCGCCCGCACCTGGCTGGTTGATCAAGTCATCGGACGCGAAGTCCATCAAGGCACGGACATGGTCATCAATCTGGCTGCCGGACTCGATTCCAGGCCCTACCGGATGCGGCTTCCCGCTTCGCTTCGGTGGGTCGAGGTCGACCTGCCGGACATGCTGAACTACAAGGAAGAAGTGCTAGCCGCTGAGAGTCCGGTATGCACGGTGGAGCGTGTGCCGCTGGATTTAAGAGATGCTGCGGCGCGCCGTGCGTTGTTTCAGCGGCTCGGGAGGGAAGCGAAGCGGGTGATGGTGGTGAGCGAAGGGCTCATCGTTTACTTCGAAGCTGACGCCGCTGCCGAGCTGGCCCGCGATTTGTCAGCCGCCAGCTTCCGGCTCTGGGTCACCGACCTTACATCACCCGCGCTTCTCAAGATGCTGCAGAAGGCCATTGGCGGACCGCTGGCCGAGGCCGGTTCGCCGCTGAAATTCGCGCCGCATGAGGGTCCAGAATTTTTCGCGAGGTACGGCTGGAGGGTGGTCGAGAGGCGTTCGCTCCTACACACTGCGGCCAAGTTGAAACGGCTGTCACTTGGCATGCGGCTGCTCTCGCTTCTACCCGACCCTGGGGGCCGCAAGCCTGACAAACCGTGGGGCGGAGTTTGTGTGTTGGAGAACAGCGGACCGACTCGTTTTAGACCTACAACAAAGTAACAAGCGGTGCCTTGCATCCACGATCACTGGCGTCATTTCACAAATGATCACGACGGAGGACTGTCGGCAGGATTGGTTGTGATATGGCCTTGTGGTTCGCCAAAACTCAAAAGCGCCAGGCCTCGGGCCCTTTGCACGTTGTAATTGCAGGTGAGGCGGCCTGTCGATTCAAATCTGGCAGAATCGCGTGAAAGATCGGCAGCGATCTGCGGCCCCTGAATGGGGTTGAAGACACGACTCTCCGTGCCTTTGGCAGCAAGCTAAACCGTACAGGTGTTTCGTGGCCGTCTTAAATTCAGGCTGCAACTTCGTAGCGGTGATGCAGTCCACCAAGTCGCGGCCAAGAGATGATCTTACTCGCGCTCGAGACCGTCGAGGCAGCAACTCGACCACTGGGCGTGTCCTTCCCGAGTCCGAGATGAGTCCGGTCTTCGTGGTAATACCGGATGTAGTCTCTCAGCAAACGTCTTAGGTGCCGCTGGTTCAAAACGATCACGTGGTCGAGCAAGTCCCGACGCACACTCCCAACCCAACGCTCGGCGACACCGTTCTGCCAGGGACTGCGAAAAGCGGTTCGGACAGGTTCCATGCCGTTCTGTTGGACAGTCCAGACGACGTCAGTAGAGAATTTCGCATCGCGGTCGAAGATCAGGAACCTGTGCGGCTGGTCATATCCCCAAGCTTCGCGCAGCTGCTGTACGATCCACAAAGCGTTGGGCTGACGTGTCACATTGCAGTGCAGAATCTTCCGCCTATCGTGGCCGATGACAAAGAAGCAGTAGAGAACCCCGAAGGTCAGCGTGGGCACGGTGAAGAAATCCATGGCAGCGATTGCTTGACGGTGATTGCGAAGAAACGCCAGCCACAGCTGGGCTGGATCAGGATTCTTGCTTGCACGTTTGACCCAGCGAGAAACGGTTCGTTCTGAGATATCGAAACCCAATTTGAGCAGCTCCCCGTGGATGCGAGGCGCTCCCCACCTTGGGTTCTCAGCGACCGTCCGAAAGATCAGATCGCGCACTGCCCTGCTGATTGGTTTTCTTCCGACCGCCTTTCGACCTCGCGAGATCCAACCCCAGTACAGTCGAAAGCCGGTCCGATGCCAGCGAACCACTGTCTCCGGGGTGACAAGGATCAACGATCTCTTCCAGCCGGACCAAACTTTTCGCAAAACGACCCAGAACAGCCTGTCGACGGGACCCAGTCGAGAGCGAGGTCGCTTTGCGTGCAAAGCTAGCAGTTGTTGCCGGAGGGCGAGGTTCTCCAGGAGGAGTTCTTCTCGGGAGCGAAAGAAGGAGATGACCCAGCCGAGCAGATGTCGAAGGCGCACAAACATCAGGGAATCATAGTGAAGAGCGAGCCGGGCATGCGCGCTCCAAGTCATTGATTCTGCGGACGTGCAGAGTTTTGGCGAGGCACAACCAAGGAGAATAAATGTCGATATTGGCGTGAGACTTTTATCTCAAAGCAAGTAGATACAAATGTCTCCTTGCCATGCCAACCAAAAGTGTTCAATCGTGTAGCCTAAAGGTTCTAGCGTCGCGCTAGTTTACCCAATACTTATTCCTATTCGGCTCACACCACTAACTAGCCTTGCGGGCGCGTGAGTTTACGGTTAGCTTCGAATGATTCCAGTTTAACAAGTTACCCTACCCCCCGACGCATGGAGACCACACTGCCAGCCACAGACCCCGTCGCGACACCAGGACACGAACTCATTCGCGTGTACCTCTTTGAAGCGACACAAATGTCCTGCGAGCTACTGTCACACGCTCTTGAAAAGTCGAGATATGGCCTCACAGTGGTTGGATCAGACGTTAGCCTTAGAGGCAAGGAAGAGTTCCGTCCAGGTGACTGCGACGTAGTCGTCATCAGCTCGAACCTGAAAGACGGGCCTCTCTCCGGCTTTACCCTTTTGAGATATCTTGCCAAAACGAATCGATCTGCACGATGCGTGATGCTGCTGGACCAGGGAGAACGCGATCTTGTGGTGGAGGCTTTTCGAGGTGGGGCGGCGGGAGTGTGTGAACGCGATCAGCCTTATGAAATGCTCTGTAAGTGTATTTACAGCGTGAGTCGTGGACAGGTTTGGGCGAACAGCCAACAACTGAAGTTTGTTATGGAAGCGCTGGCAACCGGAATGTCCGGTCGGGTAATCGACGCAAAAGGTCAGCTCTTGCTAACCCGGCGGGAAGACGAAATCTGTTCATTGGTAGCTGAAGGATTGAAGAATCGAGAGATTGCCAAGCTTCTGAAGCTTAGCGAACATACAGTCAAGAACCACTTATTTCGGATATTTGAAAGACTAGGTATTTCAAGTCGAACCGAGCTTATCCTGTACGTCTTGGGACAAAGAAGCGCAGCAGCTCAAGAAACGAGGGCCCATTAATCGCATCGTAGCGATTGGCTTTGGGATGCCACGCCTTCGCCCTTCCGCCCAAGATTCTCGCGAAAAGAGTTCTGTTTGAAGGCGTAGCCTTGTGGCTTGTCGCCGCGCACATCATTGACTGCGTCAAGTCAGGTTCGTTGCAGATTGCAATAAGAGTTCAGGCACTCACTGCACTTTTACTCTTTCACTAAGCCATCTCCCGTTTAATGCGTGACCGGTATACCCTTTTATCCCGAGTAAAATGGTGGCCGATTAATTTTAGGACGACGAAGATAGGCAGGGTGGAATATCTCATTTCAGATAGAGACATTGGTTTGGTATGTTACTTCTAGCGTTAGTAAATGACGTTGCGTACTCAGTCTCATTGGCCGGCTAACTTTGTGCCTATTGCAGACGAACTCTGAGTATCATAGAGTGCGCCTAACAGAAGAACGCAACCGAAGCCTGGTCGATTAGGTTGCCTGCATGTTCCCCACGTGCAGGGAAAGCCTTCATCATCGTCCGCGTGAGGGTCTTCTGTAAAGGTCGAGTGTTCACACCAACTAAGTAGTTTTCCACAGTGACTCTAGTGTAAGTCACAGTCGCGAAGCGTTGCCCAAAATCCTGTTCCGAGCAATCCAGGAGAGCCAATGAGCTTTGCACCAATTCGTCTGCCCGAGGTGACTGTAGCGCCAGTCATTTCAGATTCCTGCCGCTGGCATGCGGTGTATACATATCCGCAACACGAGAACGCTGTAGCGGAACAACTGAAAACCAAGTGTGTGGAGACATTTTTACCGACGTTCTTGAGTCGTCGGCAATGGAAGGACAGGAGGGTCGAGATCGCACGGCCACTGTTTCCGGGCTACGTCTTTACGCGAATCGCTTGGGGAGACCGCATCAAAGTAGTCAGCATCCCTAGTGTCGTCCGGATCCTGACGTTTAACGGCCGGCCTGCCGACATTTCCGACCGGGAAATAGAGAGCATCCGGCTTTGCGTGGGAAGTCGAGTCGCTTTGGAGTCCCATCCATTTCCTGCGGTAGGCGAGCGTGTGCGGGTCATCTCAGGTGCCTTCGAGGGAGTGGAGGGAGTTGTACTGGATCGGAAAAGCAAGTGTAAGGTAGTCGTTTCGATAAGTCTGATTCATCAGGCGGTAGCGCTTGAAATTGACTCCGAGCACTTGGAACTTTTGCCGTCTGTCGCCTCTGCCTATCGACTAAGCGGGTCTACGCCACGACAATAGTCAGAACCGCCTCACAGGTTCTTTATCTGTTGGGAGCGGAGAATAAGCTGCCTCCGCATCCGCATTCCCTCACTGCCACACACTCCATTTGTACCAACGAGGCCCTACTACGACTGAAGAATCCAAATGCCGCAGTCAAGAACGCAGGAGTGCCCGCCGTTACCCAGTATCCGCCGATGCTTATTTTGCCTGGCAGGAAGGCGAGGGCAAGAACTGCAATGGCACAGGCTCAACCCGCGATATCAGCGATCGCGGCGCGTTCATCCAAGCGGTCCGCACGCCGCCGCTGGGGTCGAACATTTCAGTAGTGCTTACTCTTCCTAATATCACGGGCCACGCCACTAGAAAGAGCCAGCTCCGCGGGAGGGGCACGGTAGTCCGCGTAGTTCCGGACAGAGGGTTCGTTGTGGATGTGAGCTTCCGCATTCTCAGGGCCGAACCCGTCGACGCAAGGGTGGGGTTCGGTCTTATCTGCTGATTGGCGAGTGCGCTGCGGGTTGACGAACAAGGTTTTGTGCCTCCCGAACCGAAAGGGGTGGCGGGCCGCAACTTGAGGAGCTACCTGCCTTTCTATCGAGGTTCAAATGAGTCTTAAGGCTTATATTTCGACAATACCTGCGACGCTGTGCCTGTGTCTCGGCGCTCTCGCACAGTCGAGCCCGGCTCTTCCCGCCGCCAGCCTGAGCGCAAGCACCGCGGATGTAACTCACAACGGTGTCGCTACCGTGCCGGAGTATGAAATTGGAGCGGACGACATTCTGGCGATTAATGTGTGGAAAGAACCGGATTTGTGCCGGACCGTTCCAGTGAGGCCTGACGGGAAGATCACGATGCCCCTCCTAGGCGACTTGCAAGCGGCTGGGCGGACACCGCTAAGGCTGCAGCAGGATATTCAACAAGGCCTCAAAGCCTACGTCTCGGTGCCGGAGGTTACGGTCACGGTGCAAGAGGTGAAGAGTCTTAAGTTCAATATCGTGGGCCAAATTATGAAGCCCGGATCCTATCCGCTTAGCGAGTCCACAACCGTGCTGGACGCGATAGCCCAAGCCGGCGGGGTGGGCATTTATGCCAAGAGCAATTCCATTTATGTCCTACGGTTGCGGGCAGATGGATCATCGGTGCAGCTTCCCTTCCACTACAAGCAGGTTCTGAAGGGGTCAAATCTTTCCCAAAACATCAAGCTCCAACCTCGCGACACGATTGTCGTGCCGTAGTTTGAATATGAGCCGCGCATCCAACACGTCTGCAATTCTTGTGCTCCTGACGGCAATGGCGTCGGAAGCTCAAATTGCGCCGGCATCCGGACCTGTCATGAGTCTCGGGGGCCAATCGTTAGATCAGCCCGCACCCAACACGCTCGTGCTCGGCGGCGGAACCTCCGTGAGTTATGACTCCAACGCCCTGAACAGCCAACCGCCAATCGCAAATGTGGAATATACGTTCTTCCCGCAGATTGGACTCAATCTGGCCCGTCCCCGGTGGGACGCCCTGATCAGCTTCTCGCCAGGCTTTAGCTACAGCAGTAATAACCTGCCGCAGTACCGGGAAGTGTCTCTCACGTCCGCCGTCACGCTCCAATACCAGGCTTCGCAAAAATTGTCGCTGAATTTTCTCAACAGTCTGGTGTCGAGCACGAACCCATTTGACAGCCTGGCTCCCGGCTACCAGCTTGGGCAGGGAGTCGCATCGACCAGCACGGGGACGGCTTTGAATTACCTCCCGAAGACAAATGAAGTTGCATCGGCCAGTGCGGCTTACAATTTGAGCGCGCGTACATCGCTGACGGCGCTGGCCTCGTACAACTATGTCAGCTACCAGCACGATCCCAATGTTCCGGACGCAGCCCAACCTTTTCAACAATCGAACTCAGCCCAGGTGTCACTGGGATTACTTCGCAACTCGAATCCGCGATATCAGGGCAGCGTGCAGTACTCCGCGCAGTTCTTAGATTCCGGTCAGGGCATTATCAAAACGCTCGGACAATCCGTTCAATACGCGCTGCAATATTCTCCCAAGGCAACTCTGCGCTTATCGGCGATGATTGGTCCGGAGTACGTGCAAAACACGTATGCGGGGATTCTAGGCGGCGCCGGCGCTGATCTCGTCAACCAGCGCGCTTCAGGCTGGTCATGGACAGGCAATGCCGCGATGACTTGGACTCGCGGCAAGAACCAATTGTCGGCCAGCGCATCCAAGCAGCTCAGCCTAGGGACTCAATATCAAGGAAATGTTCAGGGGATTCTGCTGCACGCAGATTTTCACCGTCAACTTCCGGGTCGAACTGACCTGACCCTGTTTGGCGGATACAACATAAGCAAGCCAGTGTTCGTCGCCCAATCGGTCCCGCGATTCTCCAACGACTACCTGTCCACCGGCGTTACGCTCAACAAAACAATCGGTAGGTGCTGGGGCGTGGGTATTGCCTATTGGTATCTTCTGCAGAACAGTGAACAAAGCTTAGGTAGTCTCTACTCTGGAGACCACAACAGGGTCACGATATCCCTATCCTATTCAATCGTGAAGGCTCTCACACGATGATGGGAGATAGACCCAACACGCAGTTGAATGCATCTCCGCTGAACAGCATGATCGTGAAGCTCTTTGCCAGACGCTGGCTAATTATCACTTGTCTTGTCGCGGGCTGGGCTGTCGGCACCGCCGTTAGTTGGGTCCTGACTCCCAAGTACCGGTCAGAGACCGTGATTCTGATCGAGCAGCAAAAGGTGCCGGAACACTACGTTGAGTCCAACGTCGCTGCAGACTTGCAGCAGAGACTGCAAACCATGAGCGAACAGATCCTGAGCCGGACGAGACTGCTCGCGCTGATCGAAAAGTTCAACCTGTATGGAGGCAAGGAAGCGCGCCGCGATCCGGACGCGATTGTCGAGCGCATGCGTCAGGACATCAAGATTGAGTTGATTAGTCCAGAAGGAAGGCCCGACCAGCTATCCGCCTTCAAGGTCTCTTATTCGGCGGACACTCCTGCTGTAGCCAAAGAGGTAACTAACGAGATTACGACGTTGTTTATCAGTGAAAACCTTCAAAACCGTGAACAACTTTCGCAGGACACGACTTCTTTCCTGGAAAGCCAATTAGATGAAGCGCGACAAAGCCTGGCAGATCAGGAACAACGGCTTAAACAGTTTCGATCCGAACATCTCGGCGAACTGCCGGACCAGCTGCAGAGCAACCTGCAGATTTTTGGCGGACTGCAGAACCAGCTGCAGGCTGCGAACGACGCCTTGAGCCAGGCTGAGCAACGCAGCCTTTACCTGCGATCGCTGCTTCACCAGTATCAGACTCCCCGAACCCTCTCTTCGTCAGACCGGGCGGGACTCGGTCCGAATCCAGCGCCAACGCGAGAGGCGCAACTGGCTGCGCTACGGGCGCAGCTTGTTGAACTCGAAGGCCGCTACACCAGCCGCTATCCCGACGTTCTGAGGGTGAAACAGCAGATCTCCGAACTTGAGGCCCAGCGGACGACGGCTGCTGCAGCATCTCATCCGGACGGATCGGCAGGCGCCCCGGCTGATGATGCAACCGTCTCAGCGGTATACGGCGGGGATGCATCGCCAGTTATCCAACTCAGCGGGGAGCTGACGGCGAACGAGCTGCAGATCAAGAACGAAAAGGCAAAGATCCGGAAGCTGGAAGAACAAACCGAGATTTACCAGAGCCGAATCAATTCAATACCCGCGCGCGAGCAACAAGCGGCAGCCGTGACTCGTGATTACGACCAATCGCGGAGTTACTACGAAGCGCTACTGGGCAAGAAGCTGCAGTCCGAAATGGCGACGAACCTGGAAACGCGAAGGCAGGGCGAGCAATTTCGGATGATCGACCCGCCCAGTCTGCCGCTGAGACCGTATTGGCCGAACCGTTTAGTGTGTTCCCTCGTCGGATTGGCGATTGGACTAGCGCTCGGCGTGGGCATAACTCTGCTCTTAGATTTTGTCACTCCGCGGCTCAATGAAGAAAACGAACTGGCAGAGTTTATTGGCTCAGGCTACACCCTAGCCATACCGGTTTTCGCCACTGCGCAAGAGGTTGCGCAAGGTCGTAAGCGTAGGGCCCTTGAGGCCGTTGCGGCGGGGCTCTTAGCTGCGATTATTCCTGCCGTAACTATATTCGGGTACATACGACACTGAGCGCCAAACTGCCCGGGGCTCAGCCTCGCGACATGTTCATGAGAAGTCCGTACAAATGATGCGAAGTTCAACATTCGGCCCACTGCACGCAATTCACATTGACGACGATCGCCGGAGTCTCCCTGACGAAGGACGCGTTCCACGTTTTGTTTGCGGCTTGGATGGCGAGCTGGCGGAGCCAAAAGTGTTTGCGCTTCCGTCTGGACCGGAAGAACGGCTTGTCTCCGTCAACGACCAGGGCTCCTTCGGGGCCGAGCTGCTGCGAACCTTGGCGGCCCGGCTGAGACAGGCGCAGAAGCGCCATCCCGTCAAGAAACTGCTAGTTACGAGCGCCGTTCCAGGGGAAGGTAAGACCCTGATCTCGGCGAACCTGTCTGTCACCCTGGCGCAACATCAAAAAACGGTCCTACTGATCGATGGAGACCTTCGAAGTTCCAGTCTCAGCAGGTGGTTCGATATCGTCGACGACTCGTTTCTCTCGACTTGGCGCGATGAAGGTGCCCGCCGGTTGCCGTTGCTGCGCAAGGCTGAGAATCTTCCATTATGGATCGTTCCCGCCGGAAAGCCTGTCGAGATGCCTAGCAATATCCTGCAATCGTCTGAATTCGCGGATGCAATCGCGGCTATCGAGCCGGACTTCGACTGGATTGTGATCGATTCTCCGCCACTCGTCCCGTTCGGTGACGCCGGCATACTGGCAAGCCTTTCGGATGCGGTGGTGATGGTGACTCGCAAAGGTGTGACACCCAAAAAAGCACTTCGGGATGCACTTAAGTCGATCGACAACAGCAAGATAATAGCAACGATACTGAACGGCGCCGATGTGCCCAGCCGCAAGTATTACCGCGAGTACTACACCCACGTGGGAGGGATCTTGCCTGCCCCTGGCGGCACCACGGTATCCAACCCGCGGACTCTAAACCCGAAGTAACCACCGGAAGCTTTCGCAATCGCGTTTTCCCTAAAGCGTCCAGCGACCCTCAGACCGTTCCAATCTTGCAGGTGCGGATTTAGCCGAAACACGAGGTGACAGAGCTACTCATGGCCGTCAGCAAATCAGCGCTGCTTCAGGGCTGGAGTCGTGGCCCAAGAACCTTAGCCCCGACACTCTCGAGCAATCCGTCCGTGGACATAGCAGCGGAGGCCGCCTTCGCGCAGACTCTACGACGGGAGGTCCGGCGCACTGAGCGATCGGGTAGGCACTTCATGCTGGCGCTCGTCAGTGGCAACGACTTGGGCAGAGACAGCGACCCGAGGTTCGTGGATACCATAGCGGCCGCCATTTCTTCGTCGATCAGGGAGACTGACTGCCTGGGATGGTATGAACAGAATCTGACGCTTGGCGTCCTTTTGACCGAGATCGGTGACGCCGACGAGGCGAAGGTTGATTTCGTCGCTCAGAAGATCTCGCAGGCATTGCAGCTGGCGGTCGGTCCGGAAGAATATCGCGGCTTGAAACTCGAAATCA
>Ga0209380_10002030_pt1 | contig 13238 bp, 14 predicted proteins | sample HubBroMetageWFT6_FD_188347 | JGI IMG/M metagenome (GOLD analysis project Ga0209380, IMG submission 188347) | Warmed and freeze-thawed soil microbial communities from the Hubbard Brook experimental Forest, New Hampshire - Hubbard Brook CCASE Soil... | ecosystem: Environmental > Terrestrial >...
GCTTGGCCTCTGTCATCCTTCGGACTCCTTCAAAGCGCAAAAGGGTATAGCATTGTCACGCATCTCAAGCGCCATTTCCGGACCGCTTCACCACATTTGACCGAATTTTACCGGTGTTAACTTCGATGGGCCGGCGACCCGGTCCATATGTTCGAATAGTCCAGCGGCACTGCTAACTGAAGTATGGGGCCGCGCTCTTGTCACACGTCTCGCTTGGTGCCCAGGGCGACGCGACAGTTGCGGTTCCGCGTCGCGCTGATAGGCCCCTTGCAGAGGAAGGCCTGCACAAGATTGTCGTGGTCGGCGGCGGCGCGGCGGGGCTCGAACTCGTCACAGGGCTCGGCAACCGCCTCGGCCGACGCCGGCGAGCGAGCGTCACGTTGGTCGAGAACGCCCGAACGCATTTATGGAAACCGCTGCTGTTTGAAGTGGCGGCGGGCAGCATGGACCCCGGCGAGTACGAGGTGAATTACCTCGCCCAGGCGCATTGGCACGGGTTCCATTATCGCTTGGGCGAAATGATCGGCATCGATCGCTCCGCCAAGGAGGTGGATCTCGCCGCCACGTTCGATGAAGAGGGGCGCCAGATCACGCCGCCACGGGCCGTCGGCTACGACACGCTCGTCATCGCGATCGGCAGCGTCACCAATGATTTCGGCACGCCCGGCGTTGCCGCGCACGCGGTGCCGCTGGAGACCCCGGCCCAGGCGGCGCGCTTCAATCGGCGCCTGGTCAACGCCTGCATTCGCGCTCAGACTCAGGACGGCCCGGTACGTCCTGGCCAGCTTCACGTGGCAATCGTGGGCGCCGGCGCGACCGGTGCAGAACTGTCTGCCGAGCTGCACCGCACCACGCGCGAAGTCGTCGCCTACGGACTCGACCGCATCGATCCGGAGCGCGACATCCGTATCGTACTGATCGAGGCCGCCGATCGCATCCTGCCCGGTCTGCCGCAGCGGATCTCCGAGGCGGCGCGTCGCCTGCTCGACCGCATGGGTGTCGAGGTCCACACCGGCGCAAAAGTCACTGAAGTAACAGCGGACGGCCTGCGCCTGGCGGAGGGCTCATTCATTCCTTCGGAACTCGTGGTGTGGGCGGCGGGCGTCAAAGCCCCGGAGGTATTGCGGGGCCTTGATGGACTGGAGGTCAACCGCATCAACCAGCTCGTGGTCGAACCGACGTTGCGGACCACGCATGATCCCGACATCTTCGCGATCGGCGACTGCGCCGCGTGTCCACGCCAAGGCGAGCCCACACCAGTGCCGCCGCGGGCCCAGGCCGCGCATCAGGAGGCGGCCCATATGGTACGCCAAATAGAGCACCGCCTGCGCGGCCGGCCGTTGCTCCCCTATACATACCGGGACTTCGGCTCGCTGGTTTCCCTCGGCAATCACAGTACGGTGGGTAACCTGATGGGCTTCCTCTTCGGGCGCGGCTTCTTTATCGAGGGTCTGTTGGCCAAGGTCATGTACCGCTCGCTGCGCATGCTGCACGAGCGGGCGTTGCTCGGTACCCCGCGGGCGCTGCTGGGGTCGCTCGCCCGCGCTCTGTCGCGCCGCACCGGTCCGCCGGTGAAGCTGCATTGAGCGGCGTCTGAGGCGCCGCTAACCCAACCGACATCGATCGTCTGCGACGCGATCTGGAATGACGCCCCTTCATGCCATCTACCCCAATCTCGACGAGGGCAGCTTAAGCATCCGGCGAAGGCCCGCGGCGCAGGTGTATTACCGGGGTCACGAAGCAGTAGCCCCGGCCGGCCACGTTGGCGATGTAGCGGCTGCCGTCCTCCCCGTCGGCCAACGCGCGGCGCAGCGCGGCGATCTGGACCTTGAGATTGCCCTCTTCGACGAAGGTGTTGGGCCAGATCCTGGCCATCAGCTCGCTCTTGCTGACGACCTCGCCGGTGCGCTCGACCAACGCGACCAAAATATCGAATGCCCGACTCCCCAGGCGAAGCGGCTGGTCGGCTTTCAGCACGAGCCGTTGCCTCGGAAGCAGGTGGAAGGGGCCGAACGACATCGCTGGTCCGGCCAGAGCGATGTTTCGATCAGCGGGCGAGGCGCCCGGAGATGACCACGGTCCAGTCACGACAGCATGCGGTACGCGCTGGCGTTCCTCGCTCGTTTGCTCGATTTCCATGGGCAGCCAACTTCGGTGGCGTCGGGACGCCGGATTAGACGGCAAAGCGTTCGAGTCGACAGTCGCTAGATTCTGCTGTGACATGACAACCTCCTGAACGCCTCGGGGAACGTTTCTCGCGATATCTTATCGGTGGTAGGTGTTCCCCTTAAGCTAGGCAACCTCGCCCGGTAAGTCCTTGGACAGACTTTGAATACTTCTGAAAAACGGCAGCTCGCCCCCGTCGACTGGCATCAAGCTAATCTGCCGCGTCGTGCATCCGGTTGGGTGTCCGGAGACCAATTTTTTCGGAGCCGCGGCGGCCAGCGACCATACTAGCATCCGATCCACATCTTCCTGGATGGCGTCTCACCTTTGAGGCAAGGAGCTGTTCCGAATGCAGGATCTCGCGGTACAGCCGCAGCCCGAGCAGGACGGCTGCGAGGTAGGTCAACCAGATCCCCACGGAAACGATGCCGATAACAGCGGCAGCCACGGTACCTTCTCCTCCAAACAGCCGGAGTACTGTCCCCATCGCATTGACGTCTCCAGCTCTAGGATGCAGCGAATTGCCCGGCCTTTTCACATCCCGGGCGGAATATGGCGTTTCGGTCGCAACGCGCCCTTCGCCCGAACGTGAAATCGGTTTTAATCGAATCCGACGTGCCCGCCCCGACACGGAATCCCGGGATCCGCGCTGCGCCACGAGCCTCGCGCGGTCGGTGCGGCCGCCCGCGGACGGCAGCCGGTTAGTGAGGCAGATCGAGGAGTGGGTGCGGGATTATGAGCCGGCGATCGCGCGCAATGCGTCTTGCGAGTGCCCTGCGTGCATCATCGCGGCGGCCGCCCCGGTTGAGGATCGATCTGCACTGTCGCCGTCATCCCGGCCGAGAGGACCACACCTTCCGGCACCTGATCGATGTGGATGCGCACCGGAATGCGCTGTGCCAGGCGCACCCAGGTGAAGATCGGGTTTACGTTGGCCAGCCCTTGCCCGTTCGGTTGCGCATTCGCGACGTTAATGCCACGGGCGATGCTGTCAACATGGCCGTGAACGATCTGGTGATAGCCCATCAGCTTGATGCTGGCTGGATCGCCTACCTGGATCGGCTCGAGATTGGTCTCCTCGAAATAGCCGTCGACCCAGAACGAGTCGGCGTCGACGAGTGAGATCTCGTTTTGTCCGACATTGGCGTAGTCGCCGAGCTGCGCCAGCAGGTTGGTCACATATCCGTTGACCGGTGAGCGGATCTCGGTGCGCTGCAAGTTCACCCGCGCCTGGTCCAGGTTGGCGACGGCCTGCTGGTATTGCGCTTGCGCAACCAGCGCGTTGCTTTCGTAGGTCTGCCGATCCTCCACCGTTTCCGCCAGGTCGCTCAGATTCCTCCGGCGTTGGGCCTCTCTGGCGACATTCTGCGCATTGGCCTGCGCCTGCTGCACGGCGGCCTCGGCGAGGCTGACGCCGATCTTGTAGTTGGTCGGGTCGATCAGCATCAGCAGATCGCCCTTGTGCACAAGCTGGTTGTCGGCGACCGGCAGCTCGACAATGCGCCCGGCAACCTCGGGCGCCATCGTCACGACATAGGAACGCACCGTGCCGTCACGGGTCCACGGCGCTCCCATGTAGGCGTCCCACATCGCCAAGCCGAGCCCGGCTGCCAGCACGATCGTCACCAAGGTGATCAGGATCGGAAAGACGCGCAGACGCCGGCGCGGCGCGGGACGGGCGATCGGGTCGGGAGTCCAGTCGGCTGCAGGGCTGTCCGCAACCATTTCGCGCTTCGCTTTGGTTTCGACCTCGGACATGGCGAATTCAGCGCGCGAAGGCCAACACGATCGAGGAGAGCACGATCACGTACACGGAAAACTCAAACACAGCCGGGTGCCAGACGTAGCGCAACAGACCGAAGCGGGCCGCGAACCGCCGCAGTCCGATCGTGATCACCCAGGCGGCCACCATCATCACCGACATCGGCGCGACATAAACCCCGAACAGGTTGATCTCGGTGAACCTCACCGGGGCGCTCCTGCTTCGAAATAAGCGGCATGTTGGGTAAGCACCTCCGACATTGCAAGAATGCTGGCGCGCGCTCGGAGAATGTCGGGCATCTCCGTTACGGCGAGAACACCATCAACGTGACGCAGGCAGGCGATCGCGAGTGCCGTGTTGCCGCGCGCCAGGGCTGCGAGCGCTGCATCGAGGTCGGCGCTCAGGTCGAGCTGGATGCCGATACGCCGAAGCTGGATGATCTCTGTACCCACCGAGAGCGCCGCCAGGAGCTGCGATCGCTGCAATGGCTCGGCCGCGTCCGGGAATACCGAGAGGCGGTCGTACACGCGGCCCTGCCACTCGTCTGGAGCCGGGGAAATCGCTCCTCTCGCAAGGCGCCGCAAATCGCGCAGGGTGAGAGCCAGCAGCCGGCGGGTCCGGAACGCGGGCGACAGCGGCGGCAGCAAGCGAAACGAGAACGCGCCGGCGCCCACTCCAGCCACGATCGCCAATGCAGAGTTATAGAATTGCTGAGTGTCGTAGCTCATCTGGTTCGCGGGCGCGAGCAGCGGTATGAAGTTGGCCGTCATGGCCACGAACATCGCGGTCTGCCACGGCTGGGCTATCAGCGCGCCGGCGGGCACCAGCACGAGACCGATCACGACGCTGAAGCCGGCGAAGGTCTCTAGCCCGGGCAGCGCCGCAAAGTTGACGACCGCTGCGAAGGCGGTGGTCAGGCTGGTGCCGATCATGAAGCTGATCGTGATGGCGTAAGCCTGGTCAGCTCTCGGCGCGAACAGAATGACGGTGATCGCGGCAAAGGTAATGGCCCCTGCGCCATTCGGCCACGCGGTCACGATCCATGCGAGCGAGACGGCGCCAATCGTAACGAACGCGCGCCCGGCGTTGACGAGCGAGGGCAGCCAATCCGGCACGCTGAGCCGCATGCCACGGCGACGAGGAAGTGGCTGGGCCGGATCGTCGACCAGCAATGCCAGCCCGTCGAGCGCCCGCGCAACGCCGGCCAAAACCGCCGCCGTGTTGTCGGCAAGCAGCCGCAGCGACGGCGTGCGGATCGGCTGGGCGAGCAGTCGCTGCATCGCCGCCTCGAACGACCGGCGCAGGTCGGAAGGGTCAGTCATCCAGCGGGCCGGCTTGCCTTGCACCGATCCCGCTCGCAGTTCCGGTGGAACGCTCCGCAGGACGACATCCGCCTCCGCTCGAGCTTGTTCATCCGATAGTTGGACGAGGCGCAGTGCCACCGTTCGCCAGCCCGCCACGGCGGCGAACAACCCGTCCACCGCCGCCTGCAAGATCGGCGAATGACGGCGCATCCGGGCGGATTCCCCGACCGCCCCGTCGATCAAGGGGTCGAGCGCGACGACGCGCCGGGTCAGTTCGCGCCTTACCGGCTGCGTGTCCGGAAGGTCCCGTCCGGCTCGCGACAGGGTGTCGGTAAATCGGCCGGCGATCTCCGCCGAAATAGACGCAAATAGCGCGGCCAGCCGGCGCGGGGCGCCGCCGAAATCGGTCCCAGCGAGCACTATTCCGGCGCAGACGATGCCGATGCAGATCTCGCTGGCGCGGGTGACGGCGAGTATGAAGGCCTGGCCGTTGACGCCGCCGACCGCGCCCAGCTGGTCGCTGGCGATGATGGCGGCTGTGTAGCCCGCCAGCGCCGCCGCATAAGAGGCAAAGTTGCGCAGCAGCGTGGCGAGGAGCGCGCACGCGGCTCCCCATAGCGCCAAACCCAATAGAAACAGGGCGCGGTCCTGCGGAAAGCACGCGGTCAGCAGCACGATCGCCACCGCGCCGACCACGGTGCCGACCATGCGGAACCAGCCCTTGCGCAGCGACGCGCCGAGCTGGGGCTGACAGACGATCGCAGCCGAGGTGCCGGCCCAGTACGCGTTATCGAGCTCCAGCCAGAACGCGATATAGAGCGCGAGACAAACCGACGCCCAGAGCCGCAGGCCGAACAGCAGCGGCGGACCGGCGGCCTTCACCGCATCGGTCAATCGCGCCGTATCCCAGATCGCAGCCGGCCGCCGCTTTAGTCGGCCGGCTGGAAGCTCGACACCGCTCAAGGAAGAAATTCCAACCGAAACACTCAGATCTTCATTCGAGCGCCGGCGGCTTTCAGCGTATCCGCGCTGCGCTGCAGTGCCTGCCGCTCGGCCGCGGACATTTCCGGCTCGAGGATCCGGAGCGCCCCGTCTCGGCCGAGAACAGCCGGCAATGAGAGCGTAACACCGAATCGAGGATGGTAGGAACCGACAGGAACGACCGCCCGCTCGTCGCGCAAAACGATTTCCGCGATCCGCGCCGATACCATTCCGATACCATGCTGGCTGGCGCCGATGCCCTCGATGATCGTTATGTTCGCATAGCGCACTTGTTGCTCGATCTCGCGCCGGAACTCCTCCCAGTTCTGCGAGGCTTGCGCCAGCAGCTCGCGCACTGGCGCTTCCGCCACGTGCGCCGAGGACCAGATAAACACCTCGGAGGTGCCATGCTCGCCCAAAATCTGTGCCTCGACCGAATTAGCGTTGACGTCCAGGCGGCGGGCCAGGTGGAACCTGAACCGCAAGCTGTCGAGGTATGTGCCGGCGCTGAGAACACGCTCGTGTCCCAGCATGCGGACCGCATCGGCCAGCGGATCGGGCGGGTCCGTGATCACCAGCACCAGCGCCTCCGGCGCCACCGCGTGGAGCTGCGGCACGATGTCCTTGTACACATCGACGTTGGTGTCGAGTAGCCGCAGCCTGCCCGCTGGATCGTTGCGGTCGGTGGCGCCACCGGTCTTTTCGTTCACGCCGGCGGTGATCATGACCAGCGAAGCACCATCGAGATCGGCGTAATCGCCATCCCGTACCTCGGTACAGGGCGACAACATGGCGCCGTACTGGACATCGGCGACCAGCCCCCGGGCCTTCTTTCGGTCGCGGTCGAGGACGATGACTTCCCGCGCAAAGCGCCGCATGACGACGGCGGTCAAGCATGCCGTCCCGACCGCACCCGCGCCAATGATGCCGATTTTCATGCTACTCCTCGTGTTGTTACCGGTGGTCGATACCGGGTTTGGCCCGGCCGGCGGACGAACCCAACGCGAGCGCCAGCAAGGCCAAGCCGACAGGCAGCTCCAGGGATAGCAAGCCGAACGAAGCCTCGCACACCGCGCCGAGGCCGCAGCCGACGGCGAAGCCGACGATCGCCGGCCAGGCGCGCTTTGCGCGATTGCGAGCGCGGGCAATTTCTTCAGGCTCTCGCCCGAGCATCACAGTGCCGACATCCATCACGAAGCGCGTGATGTTGGTCGTCATCACCGCGGTACTTGGCGCCCCCCGCACCGAGATCTGCGCGAGGGCGTTCTGCACCGCCATCGCCGCAACCCCGAGCATGCCGGCGATGATCGCGTTCGGCGCGTTCGTGTCGATGCCCGGGCCCGCGGCGGCGCAAAGGGCGAGAAAGCAGGCGAGCAGCAGCAACTGCAGCGCCAGCAACGGCCGCAACGACGCAAGCCCGACTGCCTCCAGGCCACTCGCCAGCAGCCTTGTCATAGCAAGCACCGCGACGAATACCGGAACCGACAATATCGGTGCCAGCTGAGCGCTGCCGCCATTGGCGACATGCGCGGCGAGGATGACCAGATTGCCGGTGATGTGGGCGGTGAACAGACCGCCCAGGCCTAGAAAGCAAATGACGTCCACGCTTCCGGCGATCAGGCTGAGCACGGTCGGAAGCACCTTCAAACCAAGCGAGCTATCTATCGAGGGCGCTGACACCCAGCCCCTCCGGTCTTCAGCCTCCGCAGACATCGCAGCCGCCTTCACGTCCGTTTTCGCCGTCAGCTTCCGGCGGCGCCATGGCCGACCATTTTTCTCGGATCGACGATCTTCCTGACCGTCATCGTCGCTCTCCGACGGAGCTCTACAACCGGCCTAATGGAATTCGGCGGGCTGTTGGGCGAGTTCGTCGATCAGCACTCGCTTGTTCTCCGCGTAATCGACAGGCGCCGCGATCAGGTGCACGCCGCCTTCTCGGAAAGCCGCTTCCAGCGACGGGGCCAACCCGTCCGCCGTCTCCACCCGCCCGCCCTTCGCCTGGTGAGCTTCGGCAAAGGCGACGAAATCCGGATTGCCGAAGGTCATGCCGAAATCGGCGAAACCGTCCGCCGCCTGTTTCCAGCGGATCATGCCATACGCATTATCCTGGAGGATCAGCACCACGAGGTTGAGCCGCAGGCGCACCGCCGTTTCCAGCTCCTGGGCGTTCATCATGAAGCCGCCGTCGCCGCACACAGCGAGTACGCGCCGTTTCGGATGGAGCATCGCGGTCATCATTGCCGACGGCAGGCCGGCACCCATCGTCGCCAGTGCGTTGTCGAGCAAGAGCGTGTTCGCCACATGCGTGCGGTAGTTGCGGGCGAACCAGATTTTGTACATCCCGTTGTCGAGGCAGACGATGCCGTCCTCGGGTATCACCTGCCGCACGTCGCGCACGATACGCTGTGGGGTAAGCGGAAAGCTGCTTTCCTCGGCCCGCTCGGCGATATGGGCGAGGATGCCCACGCGCAGCGGCAGCAGCGCCCCCGCATTCGGCAACTTGCCTTCGAGCCGGTCGGCCAATAGCCCGAGGCTCGGTCCGACGTCGCCAACCAGTTCCGCATGCGGGAAGAAGACTTCTTCGACCGTCGCGGGCAGGTAGCCGACATGCAATACCGTCGGCCCGTGCGGGCCCATGATAAAGGGCGGCTTCTCGACCGTGTCGTGGCCGATCGCGATGATCAGATCGGCGCGGTCGATCGCCTGATGGATGTAGTCGCGTTCCGACAGCGCGGCGGTCCCCATATAGAGCCCGGATCCGCCGGTGACCGAGCCCTTGCCCATCTGCGTGTTGAAGAAAGGGATGCGCAGGCGGCGCACGAATTCCGACAACGCGTCCGATAGCCTCGGCCGGCTGGCTGCCGCGCCCAGCATTAATAGCGGCCGCTCCGCTTTGCGGATCAGCTCGGCCGCGCGGTCGAGCGCCGCGGGGCTGGCAACCGGAATGTCGATCGGATGCGGCTGCACGAGCCGGACCGCGGGTGTCTTCTCTGCTGCTATGTCCTCGGGCAGCTCCAGATGTACCGGGCCTGGCCTCTCCTGCTGCGCGATCCGGAACGCCTCGCGCACGATCGAGGGGATCGTCGCCGGGCTGACGATCTGCTGCGCCATCTTGGTCAGCGGCGCCATGGTCGAGACGATGTCCACCACCTGAAACCGCGCCTGCTTGCGGCTCAAGATGCCTTTCTGGCCGGTGATCATCACCATCGGCATCGCGCCGAGTAGCGCGTACGCGGCGCCCGTCGTCAGGTTCAGCGCGCCCGGACCAAGGGTCGTCAGGCAGACGCCCGGCTTGCCGGTCAGCCTGCCGTGGGTGGCCGCCATGAATGCCGCCGCCTGTTCATGCCGGGTCACGACCAGCTTGATGCTGGAGCGGCGCAGCGATTCGACGACATCGAGGTTCTCTTCGCCGGGCACGCCGAAGATGTACTCGACACCCTCGTTCTCCAGCGCCCGGACCATCAGGTCGGCGCCCTTCGCGGTGGATGCCTGCATGGCGGACGCCTCCATCCATGAATTGTCCGGTATGAGCATCACGAGATGGCGCCGATCGGCCGCGCTGCCAGGGTCCGAACGATGGCGAACGGCAGATTTATGCGTGTCCCCCTGAGGGGCCAAGTTAAATGGGGTAAAGCCCGGTAAAATCGATTGCTGTGTCGAACGGCCGGGACGAGCGTTGCCGGTCAGTTCATGCGAATGGCGTCCGGACCAAGGTCCCGCTCGCGCCGACGATCGCTAATCTATTGAACTGGCCGACGCGTGGTCTCCCGTCCCGCTACAACCTCGGCGCCGGTAGGCGGCACGTCCCGAACCGGCGGCATCAACGCCGACGACAGTGGCGCGTTGCAACATCTCGAACACGCATCCCAGGAGCTCGCTGCGCGGACTGGGCCACGGTACGACATCGCCGCAGTCGCGCACCGGGCAATGCAGGCGCTCGCCGGCATCGGCGGTGTAGAGCGCCTTGAGCCAGGGCTGGCGCGCCCGCAGCTGCCGGGCCGTCGCCGGGCCGTCGAGCGTCCCCGGCAAGCCGAGCGCGGCGACGAGTAGCGCGAAGCGGCGCCGGCTGGCGGACCGGATCGCGGTGAGGCCCTCCCCGGCAGAGGTTACTTGAAAGCCTTCATCGATCAGCAGGCGCTCGACCTGCTCGCGCCGCATTGGATCGTGATCGACGACCAGAATATGCTGCCCGGCTGGACGCATCCGCACTCCTCCAAACCGGATCGTTGCGCGAAGAAGCAAAGCTCAAGCCGTATTTTGTCCGGAGCACAGAAATACGCTACTGTTTTCGCAACGGCTTTCCGTGACAATTGGCGAGATTGCCGAATTCAACACTTGGTTAATTCAAATATTCATCCATCATTTACCATACCGCCGCCACGCTCTCCGTGGCGTTCGGTCTCATCCGATTGAGCCAGGCTCATGGCGGGCGGCCAGACTCGCCAGCGGTGCTTCTTGCCACAAGCAATCGACCCGGGCGAACCCCGCCTCCTGCAGCAAATGCAAATGGCGCGCGAGGCCGCCGATCGACTCGAAGAACAAATCGTAGTCGAGAAAGATGCCGCCCGGCTTCAGAACCCGGCCAATGCCGCGATAGCACGCAGCGATCGCCTCGATGTCGCGCAGGTTGTGGATCGCGATCGCCGAAACCGCGAGATCGAACGGGCCGCCGACGCGGTCGATCCATGCCGGATCGCGCAGATCGGCGAGCACGAACTCGGTCCGGCCGGGATATGGCGCCAGCCTCTGGTGCGCCTCGGCGAGCATCGGCTCCGAATAATCCTGCAGCGTGACCCGGGCGTGCGGGAAGGTGCTCAGGATCTCTTCGGTCACCACCCCATAGCCGCCGCCGACATCGAGCACCGAAATCGCGGCATCCTGTGCGACATTCGCATGCGCCAGCATCTCCTTCAGTCGTTGCCGGCGTACCGCATCGCGGTTCTGGTCGCGCGCGATCCACCAATCGACATAGCTCGGCGAATGCCAATCGTGCTCGGAGACCGAGCGATCCTGTTTTTCCGGCATGATCTGCCTTCCTGCCAAGTAAGCGTGAAGGATAATCCCGAGCGACCAGCCCGAGCGAACACCGCACTCTTGCATGCTCACTCGTGATATCCCAAGTATATCCGATAATCGTTAGAGGGTCTTCATGCAGGTGCAGGTCGCGCGCTGGGGCAACAGCCTAGGGCTGCGGATTCCGAAGGACATCGCGGCGCGGACGGGGATTCGCGAGGGGGCATGCGTGGAGATTGAAGCGGAGGGCGATCGCATCGTCATCACGCCCACCCGTCGGCGTTATGTCTTGGCCGATCTGCTAAAAGGAGTGACCCCGGAGGCGATGCGCGAGGCATTCGATTGGGGGCCGGACAAAGGTCGCGAGATCGTGGAATAACCCGCCGTGACCTATGCGCTGGAGGCTGGCGACCTGATCTGGACCGATTTCGATCCGCGGGTTGGCTGCGAGCAAAGCGACCGGCGCCCGGCATTGGTCGTCTCGCCCGGTGAATTCTGTCAGGCCACCGAATTCGCGATCGTCTGCCCAATAACCTCGCGCGCCCGGCCCTTCGGCATGAGCGTCGTGCTGCCGCCGGGGCTGCCGATTTCCGGCGAGATCCTGACCAGTCACGTGCGCAGCATCGACACGCTGGCGCGGCCGATTGGCTATGCCGGAAAAGTGCCGGCCGGAATTCTCGACGATGTACGGAGCAAGCTCGCGGCGCTGATCGGCTTGTAAGGCGAATTCGAAAGGGCAGTCGACACATTGACGCGCTCACGGGAGCAGGCATTGACGTGAACAAACAGGGAACCATATTCGGGATCGTCGTTCGTCGCCGAGGCCCCGCCGATGCCGGAAATCGCCGCCAACCTGATACTGTCCCCTTATCCCCTGTTCTCGAAGCCAAAATCGAACCCCCGGGAGGCTGGCCAGAAACTGTGACACGGTTTCACAGTTTCACAGTCCGCCGTCGATGCGCGGCCTTTACCGGAACCGTGCCGCTCTTGCAGCGGCGGGCCGGTTGTGCGAACCAAAAGACAGACCAACCCAGGATCACGGAGTGGAGCCGGCATGCCGCGCTATGATTTCGACATGATCACGATCGGCGCCGGCTCGGGCGGCGTCGCTTCCTCGCGCCGTGCCGGCAGCTATGGCGCGCGGGTGGCAATCGTCGAGGAGAGCCGGATCGGCGGCACCTGCGTCTTGCGCGGCTGCGTGCCGAAGAAGCTCCTGGTCTACGGCGCGCAATTCGCCGACGCCTTTGCCGATGCCGCCGGTTTCGGCTGGACCGTGGCGCCGCCGAAATTCGACTGGCCGAGCCTGATCGGCGCAAAGAACAAGGAGCTCGACCGGCTCGAGCAGATCTACATCACCATGCTGAAGAACAGCGGGGTCGAGATCATCGAGGGCCGCGGGATCTTCGTAGACCCGCATACGATCGAGGTCGCCGGCCGCCGCTATACCGCCGAGAACATCCTGATCGCCAGCGGCGGCCACCCGACGGTGCCGGATATCCCCGGCATCGAACACGTGATCTCGTCGAACGAGGCGCTCGATCTGCCGAAATTGCCGCGCAAGATCGTCATCGTCGGCGGCGGCTATATCGCGGTTGAGTTCGCCGGCATCTTCCGCGGCTTCGGCTGCGAGGTCGTTGAGCTGATCCGACGCGAGGAATTGCTCTACGGCTTTGATGACGACCTCCGGGTCAGCCTCGCGCTGGAGATGCGCAACCGCGGCATCGAGATCCACACCCGCGCGCATGTCACGCGGATCGAGAAAGATCGGCGGGAGGGCTACACGGTGTTCACCAATATCGGCCAGGAGATCTCGGCCGACCTCGTCATGTACGCGACCGGCCGCGGCCCCAACACAAAGGGGCTCGGGCTCGACGCGGTCGGGGTAAAGACCAACGATAAGGGCGCGGTGCAGGCCTGCCCGTCGCAGTCGACCGTCCGCAGCGCTCCCAGTACGTCGGTGGTGCTCGATGAAGACGTGGTGACCGAGATTGAGCGCGACATTAGAGCGGGCC
>Ga0209380_10002033_pt1 | contig 13224 bp, 8 predicted proteins | sample HubBroMetageWFT6_FD_188347 | JGI IMG/M metagenome (GOLD analysis project Ga0209380, IMG submission 188347) | Warmed and freeze-thawed soil microbial communities from the Hubbard Brook experimental Forest, New Hampshire - Hubbard Brook CCASE Soil... | ecosystem: Environmental > Terrestrial > Soil...
TGTCCCAAGATACGGCGCCGCGCACCATCCCACCGGCGAAACGACTTTGCTTTGATACCAGGCCACGAACTCAGCTTCGCTGGCAAACACCTGCGGTGGGCTTGGAACCCACCATCCCGCCGCGCCATAGGTGTACGGCGTAGCGACCGCGGGGGTTTCAGGGCATGACGGGCCGCCTGTGTAACCGCACGTCTTTGTAGTCGAGAAAGGCGTCGCGGCGAGGGCTTGGTCGGGAATCAACGTCGAGGCCACAGCGGCACAAATCAGTAGCGCAGCGACAAAGATCCACGCGGCACGACGGCCTACGGGAGGATGGGTCCTTCCTCCTTGGACAGCCAGATACCCAGAACCGACGTGCACATCAGAACTCATTTGCGTTCCTCCCCATCGGTTTTTGTATCTCAGCCTCAGAAATCTGTACGCGTGCCGCGGCCAATCTCACCGGGCAGCCATCACTTTTAGCGATCGAACGATTCATAGCGGCGGCTTCACGGCGCTGCAATACAGGTGTCATGCACAAGGCGGTAGGAGAGCACACACGGCTGGCCTCTTTCCGTCAGGCGGCCGAGCGGGAATAGCAGCTGCGAGAGGGAACGTCATCGAGCTGCAAATCCTGCTGCGGTAATCGTGTTGAGGGCGTCGACGCTGTTTACAACGACAGCGTTTCGCTCGCATGATCGGACGATGATGTTCTCGCCGGAGAATCTCGGGGCGCGGCGCTGGCTTTTGGTGTTCCTGATTGCCGCTGCACTAATCTGCGTCGCGATCCTCTTTCGCCCCTGGAACAGCGGCCGCGCCCCTCGTCCGAGCGCATCCCTGGGACCTGTGCTCTCTCGCCCCATCGAGCCCGCTGCCGAAGAGGCGCTGCGGCGGGTGAAGATCCGACCGAACCCCGCAATGCAGAAAGCAGGGCCGCCGGATCCCGTCGCACAGAAACGCGCGGCGACCGCGGCAGAGAAGGCCGCGCAGGCGGCTGCCGAGCTTGCCGGCACTTCCACTAACTGAACTCCCTGTCATGCACAGGCACGAGCCTCCCGAATTCATTTCAGGCGTTCGCCGAACAGGATTCCTGGCCGCCAAGAGCAATGAGCGGCCGGAACCTCGCAGGGCCCACCGATAAGCTGTCGCGAACGACGGATTGATCTCAGCAGCCGGGCGAGTCCCTCTGAGCGCCAGCGCGAGCTGGGCGCGAACGAGACGCGGCTACGTCCAATGGGTACTCCCCCGCTCTGGGTCCGCCAAACCTCGACAGAATTTGAGGAGACGTAAAGGAGACACGGCCCTATTGGCGTGCCTAACTATATGTAGCAAAAACTGAAATGGATTAGTGGGTCCAATCCATCATCGGCGCCACCGCTACACGGCGGTCGATAGTTTTCACTGGTGCCGGTTCGAACTCATGCGTTCGCGAGTGCCAGCTCAGCCGTCCGCTTTCGTGTCGTCACGGTAATCACTTACTTCAAGCGTTCCGTGCCGACGCACCGCGATAGATCCCGGTTGAAAGTACCGAGCGGCAAGTGTCCTGCCTTGCGCGCGATCTCGAGAACCAGGCAATCCGAAAAACCCACCTTAGGACGCTTCCTGAACTGCTCGAGCGCGCAGAGCACTACGTCGGCATCCTGTAACGTCAGGTCCTTGTGATTGAGCAGCATCTCCACAGCAGTTGCGATCTGCTCTGCCGATCGTTCATACCTCGCATCGAGCACCCAGGCGGTCTCCGCTAGTACCAGATGAGAGACCCAGGCCCCGCTAGCGGTGAACTCCTCTGCAGCGCGGGCTTGCTTGGCATCATCGCGCACCAGCAGCCGCACAACGGCATTCGTGTCAACCGCGCGCATGCCGCTTGCGGACGTACTTTCGGATGGCTTCCTTCACATCACGCTCGCCCGAGATCGGCGCGCGATCCGGGAACAGTGCGCGATGCACGTCCTCGGAGCCGTAACGGCCCGACCTGCGGACGACGACTTTGTCATCCTGTTCGTGCCACTCCAGCACGGATCCAGGACCCACACCGAGCTTCTTGCGAACCTCAGCCGGTACGGAAATCTGGCCCTGAGCCGTCAGCTTCGATTTTGCGATAGTCACGAAGTTACATTACCACGGTAATGCATTAACCACAACCCGCCGTGGACACCCACTAGGAGGGCCAAAGGAGACTCTTCGTCTGGGACACTTCTTCGGCACGAGCGCCGAGTTCTGGCTAAACCCGCAGAAGATCTACGAGGCTTCGGGTCGCCGGGCGGGGGAGTGGCTCGCACACTAAAGGAGTTGCCGCGCTTGCGGCATCGCGCGGCTTGACACCCGCCCTGCGAGCGCGCCCGTCCAGCGCGTTTCTTAGTTAGAATCACGCCGGTGACCGAGCCCTCGCACGCGGTATTCCTGAGCTACGCCTCACAGGATTCGGAGGTGGCCCAGAAGATTTGCGAGGCGCTGCGCGCGTCAGGCCTCGAGGTCTGGTTGGACCGCAGCGAGCTGCGCGGCGGCGACGCGTGGGACCAGCGCATCCGCCGGCAGATCCGCGACTGCGCGCTCTTCATGCCGATCATCTCCGCGAGGACACAGGCGCGCGCCGAGGGCTACTTCCGCCTCGAGTGGCGCCTCGCAGAGCAGCGCACGCATTTGATGGGTCGCCAGCGGGGGTTCCTCGTCCCGGTATGCATCGATGGGACCCCGGAGCGCGACGCCGACGTGCCCGACGCGTTCCTCGCCGTGCAGTGGATGCGCCTGCCCGAGTGCATCCCTACTACGGAGCTCGTCGAGCGCGTGCAGCGCCTGCTTACCGAGCTCCGCCCGACTGAGAGTGTGGCGATGGCGCCGCCGGAGGCGCTCGCACCGGTGCCGGCCGCGCCCGCTGCGCGCCCCATGCCCGCCGCAAAGACCATCGTCCCGGCGGCAGCGGCAGCCGTTCCTCCTGGGGTGCCCGCGTCCCGCCGCCCAGGGGGTTCGCTCCTCGCGCGCTGGAAGCTCGCAAGCGCACTGCTACTGGTCGCCGCCTTGGGTGCGGTGATCGTGCCGTGGTGGCAGCACCGCGAGTACGCGCGCAACGTGCTCCTGCCGGGCATCGAGGACGAGCTCGCCAGGTCGCCGCACAGCAACGCCCACCTTCTTGAAATGGCGCTCGCGGCCGAGAAGACATTGCCGAACGATCATGCGCTCGCAAAGCTCTGGCCGCAGATCGCGACCACGCTGACGATCGACACACAGCCGGCGGGCGCTCAGGTCTATTGGAAGGATTACGGAACGCCTGAGGCGCCGGGGCACTTCGCCGGGCTGACGCCGCTCAAGGACGCCCGCGTGCCGCGCGACCTGCTACGCGTCGAGGTGCGTAAGGACGGCTATCAGTCCGTGGAGCTCGTGACCCCACGGTTCTTCGTTGGGAGCGATGTGCCGCGCCTCAAGCTCGATCGCATCGGAACACTCCCACGCAACATGGTGCGGATCCCGAGGTCGAAGACCCAGATGAACTTCGTCGGCCTCGACAAGTACGGCGGCGTGGAAGTCCCGGAATTCCTGGCCGACAAGTACGAGGTCACGAACCGGGAGTACAAGGCCTTCGTCGACGCGGGTGGTTATGCCAAGCCAGCGTACTGGCGCGTCCCGGTGATCGAGGGCGGCCGCGAGATCCCTCTCTCCGCCGCGCTCGCGCATTTCGCCGACCGGACCGGCCGGCCGGGACCGGCGACCTGGGAGGCGGGCACCTATCCCGACGGGCTCGCCGATCATCCTGTGGCCGGGGTGTCCTGGTATGAGGCGGCGGCGTACGCGGCCTGGGCGGGGAAGCAGCTGCCGACGGTATACCACTTCGCGCAGATGGCGGACACCTGGCGAACGGAGTTCCTGCTGCCGTTCAGCAATTTCTCCGGCAAGGGAACTACGGCGGCGGGCAGCCTCCCGGGCCTGAGCTCCTTCGGCATCTACGACGTCGCCGGCAACGTTCGCGAATGGATGCTCAACGCCGCCGGTGCGGGCGGCGAACGCTTCATTCTCGGCGGCGGCTACAACGATCCCACCTACGCCTTCAACGACGCTTACGCACAGCCGGCAATGGATCGCAGCCCGACGAATGGCTTCCGCTGCATCCGCGAGCTCCCCGATTCCCCTGCGCCGGCCGCGCTCCAGGAGCCGCTGGCGATGGCGTTCCGCGACTACTCACGCGAGCAGCCGGTCGATGACCGCACGTTCGCACAGTTTGCCAGGCAGTTCATCTACGACCGTGCGCCGCTCGATGCCCGCGTCGACAAGGTCGTCGAGTCCGACGACGACTGGAAGCTCGAGGAGGTATCGGTCGACGCGGCGTACAACGGCGAGCGGCTGCCGATCAAGGTCTTCCTGCCCCGACATGGCACGCCACCGTACCAGTCCGTCGTGCTGTTCCCGGGCTCGGGGGTCCTCTTCGAGAGCCGGTTCGATCCGCGGTGGATCGAAGGCTTTCGCGACTTCAGCTTCATCATGAAGAGCGGCCGCGCGTTCATCCTCCCGATCTACAAGAGCACCTTCGAGCGCCAGGACACCATGCACTCCGACGTGGCGAACGAGAGCGTCGCCTACAGGGACCACGTCGTCATGTGGAGCAAGGACTTCAGCCGCACGATCGACTATCTCGAGACGCGAAAGGACTTGCGCGCCGACCGCATCGCGTACCTCGGCACCAGCTGGGGGGGATTCATGGGCGGCATCATCCCGGCGGTGGAGAAGCGCGCGCGCGTCGTGGTGCTCAACGTCGGCGGCATGGTCATGGAGCGCACGCTGCCCGAGGTGGACCAGATCAACTACCTGCCGAGGATCACGCAGCCGGTGCTGATGCTGAACGGTGAGTTCGACAATTACTTTCCGGTCGAGACGTCGCAGAAGCCGATGTTCAGGCTGCTCGGCACGGCGCCGGCTGACAAGAAAATTATCGTCTACCCTTCAGGACACCTCGTGCCGAGGATCGACTTCATTAAGGAGACGCTCGGCTGGCTCGACAGGTACCTGGGGCCGGTGCAGGGTGGCGCACAGTGAGATCTGTAGCGCGAAACCCGATCTAACATACTAATATTACTTGTCGTTTATGCGTTTCTGCGTGTGGACAGACCGATAGCATAATGATAGCATTTTGTACATGGCTACGATCATCATCAGAGATCTTCCGGATGATCTCCACGAGCGCCTCAGGGCCCAGGCCAAGCGTAACCATCGATCCCTGACTAAGGAAGCCATCGTCCTGATCGAGCGTCACCTGAGTCAATCGCGCCCAACGCCGCTGCTGCCCGCGCCGCTACGTCTCAAGGCTGGACCTGTGACAATCAAGCAGATCGAGGCTGCGATTTCCAAAGGCCGCGATTAGACGGGTCGATGCAAGTCGTCGACACGAACATAGTCGCTTATCTATTGCTCCAGGGCGATCGCACAGCGGCGGCTCGCGCCCTCTTCGCTCGGGACTCGGACTGGCACACCGATTCGTTCGCCTTGGTCGAGTTCTGCAATGTGCTGGCGACTATGGTCAGAACGCGCTCACTCCCGGCAGCGCGAGCACGGGAAGCGCTGAGCAAAGCAGAGCAAATCCTCGAACCAGGCTTGCATCCAGCGGCTCATGGCGCATCACTGGTTACTGCTGAGGAGTTCCGAATCTCGGTATACGACGCGCGCTTCCTCGTCGTAGCTCAGGCGCTCAGCGCGCGATTGGTTACCGAGGACGGCAAACTTCGCCGCGCGGCGCCGGCGCTGACGCAATCGCTAAGCGACAGTCTGCGGCAGCTTGGCGACTAGCAACCGCCATCCCCGGGCTGACGGTCATCAAGCTGGTCCCAACACCGGGAGCAGACCCGGCGTAACCCAACGCAGCTACTGAGTCGAAGCGGTCCGACGGTTCAGCCGTTGGCTGCCGTTTAAGAGTCATGGAGCGCAGATTGACTTCACCGCGATTTGATCCGGACCGATGGTTCATCAGCCTGCAACCCAGCTCGGCCAAAATGGCCACACGGGGTGCAATATGTCAACGAAACAATCGCTGGCGGCGTTAATAAAAAATGAGTCAGGTCGCCGATTCGCGTAGCAGCGTACATGATGGCGAGGGAGCACCATGAAGAGCACAGCACGGCGGGTTATCTACTGTGGCCTCCTGACGGGGCTGCTCTTCTGGCGCGCTGATCCGGCGGGGGCCGAAACCGCGGCCGCTGGCGCTGCCTCACCAGGCGGATCGCCTCCGTCACGGGAACTGACCACCTATCCGGCTCCGGCGGGGATCGCCGCCTCGCCGCTCTATTCGGTGAAAGTCGGCCGCCCGGACGCGCTGCGCAGTTCCTTCGTCTACACGGTGAACAACATCGGCCTCGCACAATATAACTGGCAGGGCCACGGCTGGAACATCCGCTCCGAGCTGACAACAGCCTGGACGTCGTTCGATTTTCGTGCGCGCGGGGACGGTATCCCATCGTCCGGCGCCGCGCCGGTGACCGTGCAGGTCAGCATGGTCGTTCCGCTGCCGGCCTGGAAGCGGCCGGAGGTGCGAGTGCTCCCCACCGCGTACGCGGTCGTGCCATCTGCCGTGACGCAGGTAGGCAACACCTACCAGGTGACGTTCACGATCTCTTCTGCCGGTCAGTACTCGGTGGAGTTCTATGACGCCGCAACCTCACCTGAGTTTGCAACCTGGGTGCCACCCAATCCGCTGTTGATCTTCGCCAACCCAATCGAGGAAGACGCGCCGCATGTGGATCGCAAGAACGTCCTGGTACTAACGCCCGGGCACGCCATCCCTGTCTCCGGCGACTGGGGAACGCGCGATGGCATGGCGATAGATACGCTGTACTTCTCCCCCGGCGTCTACGATCTCGGTCAGGTCGTGAGCAGCGTCAACACCGGCATCTACGTGCTGCACTCCGACCAGCACATCTACATTGCGGGCGGGGCGTACGTGAAGGGAGCGTTCGCCACCTGTCCCAGCAACGCCGCGACGACAGTGTGTAGCGACGCAGCCAATGTCAGCATCCGCGGGCGCGGCATCCTCTCGGGCGAGAATTTCAGGCGCGACTATACGGTCGATGAGACGAACTCGAACGCCGACACCCTCGATGCTCCGATGCTGATCGACTTCGAAGGGTCTGGCGTGGTGAAAGACGTCTGGGTGGGCGAGCAGAACGCCCTCGTCGAGGGGATCACTCTCATTCAGGCGCCTTACTACAACATAACAATGAGTGGCATCAACAATCGGGTCAATGGCGTCAAGCTGATCTCCTGGTACCCGAGCACCGACGGCATTGCCGCGGGATACGACTACAAGGTGCGGGGAGTCGAGCATCCGGGCGGCGGCGTCCTCGAGAACAGCTTCTTCAAGGATGGCGATGACTCGGTGAAGCTCTACTCCTCCGGGCTTCGAGTCCGGAACGTAGTCATCTGGCAATCGACCAACGCCGGCGCCTTCGAGCTGGGCGCGCCCCCGAACGGCGCCGACGACGTGTGGGTGGTCGACTCGAACGTCATCCACGGCGAGTGGAGCTGGCCCAACATGAACAATGCCGTCTTTGCCCAGCATCAGAGCAGCCGGGCACTGCTCGGGCAGGTGGCCGGCTATCACTTCGAGCGCATTCACGTGGAGAACGCCTCCTGGCAGCTGATGCAGATCGTGGTGGGACCGAGCATCTGGCAGTTCGGCAATACGCAGCTCGGCTCGGTAGGGCATCTCACCTTCAGCGATATCTTCGTCACCGATCCGCAGACGTTGCCGAACGAGTTCCAGAGTTACGACCGGCAGCATGGGATAGCCAGTGTGCATTTTCACAACGTCGTGGTCGCAGGACAGGTGCTGAACGATCCGACCATCACGTTCGACGCCAATCGCATGGTCAGCCTCGACGGCAACATACTGTCCTCCCCGATGTGGGCGCAGCGCACCGGTGCCGTGGTTCCCAACGTGCAGGTGTGGAACATGGTGCAGGGGACACCGGCTTCCTCCCCCATCTCAGCCATCGACACGCTCGATCAGCCGCTGCTCGATAACGGCAATCTGCAGGCGGTCGCGTACGGCGACTTCTTCGGCGACGGCTACGCGAGCCCGCTGATCGTCGATTCGGCTCACGGCACGCTGGAAGTCTGGAAGGAGCCGCTCAATCCGACGCTCTCATCGGCACCATCCGCCTTCGTCAGCATCGGCACGATTCCTCCTGGCTATGAGTTCGCTGGCGTTGGTGATTTCAACGACAGCGGCACGACCGGCGTGCTGCTCTGGAACGGTGAAGCCCAGCAGGCGCTCGTGCTGGTCATGGCTGCTTCCGAGGAGCTGGAGCCCCTGACGACTGTGCAGCCGGCACACGCTTCTACCTGGAGCGTCGCCGGAGTCGGCGACTTCGACAAGAACGGCTACTCGGATGTTCTGCTGAGAGACACCGGCGGCAATCTGGAACTGATCTATCTTGTAGGCAGCGGGCCGCTCACCACGGTGGATTTCACGCCAGTGCAACTCTTCTACACGGCAACGCCCGCGTATCAACAGAACAACCCCACCAAGCCCGTGCGTGGTCATTTCGATGCGACCTGGCAGGTGGCGGGCATCGGCCCCCTGTTCAACGGTTTCGCCAGTATCCTGTGGACGGATCCCGCAACAGGCGACTTCGGCATGACGGAGTTCTCACCGGTCATTCCCCAAAGGCCCATTGCAGGGGCAGTGATGGCCACATTGCCTCCGGGCAGTCAGATTGCCGGGCTCGGGGACTACAACGGCGACGGGGCGATCGACATCCTTTACCGGAATGCCACAACAGGTGAAGTTGGCATCTGGTACCTCGGCTGGATGGGCGGTAACTACTATCAGCCCTCTCCGGCAATTCCAGTGATCGTCGCGAAGACCTGGCAGCTTATGGGTCATTGACGTACCGCAGTGCCCCCACGTTGGGTAAACCGTATACCGTTGTAACCGTTTCACGGATGCGAGACAGTCGCGGCGCGTTCAAGGAGTCTTCGCGGTGAGCCCGCAACGCCCCCGGTTGATTTCCTGCGGTGCGTGCCTGTGCACGGTGGCGCTGCTCGCGTTTAGCGCCTGCGGCGGTGGTGGTGGTGGTGGTGGTGGCGGCGGCGGCGGGAGCCCCGGGCCAGGCAGCCGCATCCAGCACATCGTGATCATCTTTCAGGAGAATCGTACCCCGGACAATCTGTTCCAGGACCCGGTCCTCATCTCGCGCGGTGCGGACATCGCAAGCAGCGGCCTGAACTCGAAAGGCCAGACGATCACGCTCAGCGGCATCAACCTCGGCACATCAGGCCCGAATCCCCAGACTTACGACCTGAGCCACGCTCATTCGGCATTCGTGGCGATGTACGACGGCGGCAAGATGGACGGCGCGGACCTGGTCGCATGCGCGCCGGCGGCGGACTGCCCGCCGAATGCGCATCCCAACCCGCAATTCAAGTACGTCGTCGCTTCCGACGTGACGCCCTACTTCACGCTGGCCGAGACCTACACTTTCGGCGACCGCATGTTTCAGACCAACGAGGGGCCGAGCTTCCCGGCTCACCAGTTCATCATCGCCGGGACCTCGGCTCCCACCGCATCGAGTCCGCTGTTCGCCGCGGAGAATCCGGCGCTGAGCCCGGCCGGATGCATCGCCCCCGCGACGAACACGGTCGCAATGGTCGACGCCGACGGCAGCGAATCCGCACAACCACCGCAGTATCCGTGCTTCGAGCACCCGACGCTCACCGATCTGCTCGGAAACAATGACGTGACGTGGCGCTACTACGCCCCTTCCGCCGGTTCCATCTGGACCGGACCGGTCGCCATCGAGCACATCTGCCAGGAACAGAGTCTCAACGGCGCGCTCACCTGCACCGGCGCCGAATGGACCGCCAGCGTGATCATCCCGCAGACCAAGGTCCTGAGCGACATCGCCAGCGGCAAGCTGGCGCAGGTGACCTGGGTGATTCCCGACGGTGCTGCCTCCGATCACGCACAAAGCAACGACGGCAGCGGGCCCTCCTGGGTTGCCTCGATCGTCAACGCCATCGGTAACAGCAACTACTGGGCAAACACCGCCATCATCATTACCTGGGACGACTGGGGAGGCTGGTACGATCACGTCGCGCCCACGGTCGTCAACGACGGTGTCAGCTGGGGATCCGGCTACGTGTACGGTTTCCGCGTGCCGCTCATCGTGGTGTCACCCTACGCGAAGGCCGCGTACATCTCGCACGTCACCCATCACTTCGGCAGCATCCTGAAATTCATCGAGGCGGCGTTCGACCTGCCATCGCTCGGCTACGCGGACGCTGCGGCCGATGATCTGTCGGATTGTTTCGACTTCACGCAGACGCCACTCGCCTTCCACGCGATCGCGGCGCCGCTCGATGCGGCCCACTTCCTCAACGACAAGCGGCCGCGGACCGATCCCGATGATGACTGAGCAAGTCGCTGACTCAATCAGCGAGGTGGACTTCGTCGCACCTCCGCCCTTCACTTGCCTTCAGCCGGGAACAGCACCGCCAGCACAGCGTCAGTCGTAAAGACGCAGCGGTCGTTGTGGCCGCATTCCGGCACGATCAGCGCTCCGCTGTGTGTGGCGCCCAGGTGCGCATGCAGGTATTCGACGAACGCCTCGCCGCGGGCGCGTCGCGTCGGGCCTTGCGCCATAGCCGCGGGAGAGTCATCGAACCCCCCGAGCGGCAGAGTATCGACCTGGCTCAACAGGTAGGTGGCGGTCCGCGCAGCGAGTTGCCTCCTCAGCTGATCGTCGCTGGTCTTCGCCGTGTAGCCGCGGACGCGGCTCTCGAGCCCATAAGGCCATTGGTCGTAATCCGGCGCCTTGGCCGCATCGAAGTTCCCGTAGCTGAACTTGGTGTGCGGCCGATCCTCCTTCCAGCCCTCCGCGGCGTTCGCCGCTGCGGCATCGTCGACCGGGAGGACGCGTGTCGCGTCCGGCCAGGCATAGCTGGAGGGGTTCGCAATGACATAGCTGACCGCGACACCCAAGCTGTCGTGGACCCGGTTCGCCATCTCGTAGCGCGAGACGAACTGGCCGCCGGCCGAATGCCCGGCGATAACAATAGTCGCGAGGTTGGGAAAGACCCTGCGGTCGGCCACCCTGCGCACGATCTCGTCCATGAAGTCGAATGATGTGAGCGCCGGATCGCTGGTTGCCGCGCCGCCCGAGCGCCAGCTGTCAGCGTGGCAACTCCAGCTGACTTCCGGGGGCTGCAGCTTGTCCTGACAGTCATCGCCGTCCCAGGAGCGAAAGGCCGGCGCGATAATGAGCGTGTCGTCCAACACGGCGGCGAGGAATGCCGCAGCCGTCGCGGTCGCAAAGTAATGGTCGGCGTTGCGCAGCGACCCGTGCACCATGATCAGCGCGCGCCGGATCGCTGGATTGCGCACACCCAGCGGAAAGCTGCGGTAGATCAGGGCGCGGGCCGGACCGCCGCCCAGCACCACCCAATCCGTACAGGCGTTGGAACTGCTCACGCAGGGTGATCTCTTCGCCGTCTCTGCCGCGCCGGCAGCGGCAGGGCCGATGACGGTGAGGGCAATCGCGGCGCAGGCGCCCACTGATCGACGTAGTAGTCTGTTCATCGCCATCTACACTCCGAAACGACGCAACGGGCGTTGCGTGCCAGTGCCACTCGAACGTGCGGTTTATCCGGGTAATGAGTTAATCACAACCAGACCGCGGATCCCTATTTTGGAAGGCCGGGGACCGTACTGCGGCTTCCCGGCCGGAGTGTGCTGCGGTTCTCAAAGCTCCGCAGCCGCCCAACATTCCGCGACACAGTTCGCACCGCTGCGTACTCCGCGCGCTACAGTTATCCGCTACTTCCTTCCAGGGCGGCGCCACCTTAGGCCCGCGGCATCTGGAGTGACAATATATGTGGAAATTGGATCGCAGGACCTCTGCGACGCTCGCTTTGCTGACGCTCGCCGGCGTTGCCGGGATCACGCCGGTGGCTGCGCAGGGCGAAGAGTTGCGGGAGACGCATGGGCACCGCTCCTCCGAGGGCGCGCGGCCGGCCGCACGGCGGGAGGCCGAGGCGCGACAGAGCCGCCGTACTTATCCTGCGCGCGCGCCGGCTGTCCGTGCCGCTGCACGCCCGGTCGTGAGCGATCACCGCGAGATGGTCGCCCGCAGCATCTCAGAGCGGCGCCCGGTGGCGGTGGCCCGCGGCCTCGCCGGCGGCCAGGTCCGCGTCGTTCGTTACGGCAACACTCTCAGCGGCACGGTCGAGCGCACCATTCGGCCCGGTCTCATGAGCCGTACCTTTGTCAGCGGCGGACACGTTGTGTATACGCACGTCTACCAACACCACGTCTGGCACCAATTCGGCAGAGCGTTCGCCTACGAGACGTTCGTGCCGGCGGTGCGATACCCCGGGGTCTACTACGCCTGGGCGCTCGGCGCATGGCCGCGTCCGGTCACCTATACCTGGGGTTGGCAGGCGCAACCGTGGTACCCGATGTATGGCTCCCTATTCACGCCGTATCCGGTCTACGCGAGCCCGGATCTGTGGATGACTGACTACGTCATTGCGCAGAGTATGCAAACGGCCTATCAGGCGCAGACCGTCGCGCCGGCATCGGCGCCGGCACCACAGGACACCCCTGCGGGGCCAGCTGCGGATTCGAGCGTGGCGCTGCCCGCTGTACCATCCAGCCACGCGGCGCCCGCTGCGCAACTGAGCGATGCGCCGCCGGCGCTTCAATCGAGCGGTACGCCGTCCGTGCCGGTAGCCCCGCCGCCGGCCATCACGCCGCAAGTCAAGGCGCAGCTCAACGCCCAGATAAAAGTTCAGCTGCAAGAGCAACAAGCCGCTGCAGCGACGCCGGTGAGTCTTACGACTCAGAGCACTCCGCCGGCGCTCAGGTCCAATCACGTGTTCTTTCAGGTCGTACAGCCGCTCGTCGTGCCGTTAAGCACCGCCAGCGGCCACTGTTCGTTAAGCGCCGATGATTACATCAAGCGTACCGGCGGGATGAGCAATGACGATTGGATGATTCCGGTGGTAGTCGAGCTGAGCCGACCATCGGACTGCCCCGAGGGCTTGCGCACCCGCATCGGGCTCAACGATCTCAACGCCATGGAGAACGAGCAGGAAGCCCAGGTCCTGGAGGCGATGCAAGCGGCCTCCAAGGGCATGGGGCCGAACGGACCGCCGAGCGGCCCCGGGACGCACCCGACCTTGATCGCCGACGGCAGCGCAGCTCCGGATCCGAGCGCGCTGGAGGCAATCCGCCAGGCGCAGTGAGCGCGTGCGCAGCAGCGCCGC
>Ga0209380_10002034_pt1 | contig 13222 bp, 11 predicted proteins | sample HubBroMetageWFT6_FD_188347 | JGI IMG/M metagenome (GOLD analysis project Ga0209380, IMG submission 188347) | Warmed and freeze-thawed soil microbial communities from the Hubbard Brook experimental Forest, New Hampshire - Hubbard Brook CCASE Soil... | ecosystem: Environmental > Terrestrial >...
ACCGAGGGTGCGGGCGAATTTCCGTACCCCGAAACCGTCGCGGAATGGGACGCCGCCGGCTTCGTCGCGGCTGTCGAGGCAGAAGACGAGGCCGCCGCGATCGCGCATATCCGCGGCGCTTTGGCGCAAGGCCTGCCCTACCCTCCACTGCGCGCCGCGATCGGCGAGGCGGCGCTCGCTCACTACGCCGCATTCGGGCATTGCGCGATCTACACGCTGAAAGCCGGTCAGCTGATCGAAAAGCTGGGCGAGGAGGTCGCCGAGCCGGTATTCCTCGCGCTGACGCGGATGCTGGCGCGTGCGAGGCGCGAGGAACGCCTGCCCGAGTTTCGCGGCTACGCGAAAGCACTAGCCGAATGGGACGGGTCCGGCAAAGCGCCGGCGCGCGCGTCCGATTTCATCGACCTTGGGGTCGACGGCGCATTGCGGGGGGCCCTGGCCTCCTCGGGCCGGCCGATACAGGAGCTCTACGATGCGCTGCTCGGCGCTGCGCTATTCAACCTCTTACATTTCGACATGGCTTTCGAGCGCGCCACCGGCAATGCGATTGCCGACAATGTCGGCTGGCTCGATTTCACGCACGCGCTGACCTTTGCCAATGCCTGCCGCCACATCTGCGAGCAGCGGCCCGATCTGTGGCCGCGCGCGGCGCTGCAATTGGCGCTGTTTGTCGGGCGCAATCGGAAATATGTGCGCCCCGGCGAGGAAATCGCGCAGTGGCATGTCGAGAACCGGTCGGCCTTTCTCGCCGGCGCGACAAAGGCGCTCTACGATCACGGCATTCCCGAACCGATCATTGCCTGCCATCGGCTGAAGGTCCTGATCGCGTTGGAGGACGAGTTGCGCGCAGCGCCCGACGCCGCATGGGGCGAGACCGCCTGCGCCGCAGTCAATCGGTATCTCCACACGCCGATGAAGCGCCATCATGGCCTGCGCCTCGCGGCGCAGGCGCTCGACTTCGTCGCGGGCGAGGGCTAGTCTAAAGCGCTGCAGGACGGCCGTGCGTCCTTCGAGACGCGCCAGCCTGTCCTGAGGAGCCGCCGCAGGCGGCGTCTCGAAGGCGCTCCTCAGGATGATGATAAGCCTTTGATGGCATAAAGAAAACTCCTCATCCTGAGCGGGTCGCGACAACGGCCGCCTCGAAGGACGTCTGGAGAGATGATATGCCAGCCGGCCCCGTCCGCCTGGTCCGCGTCGGGAGATGTTCAACTCATGCGCGCCGGCTCGAGCGAAATCCGCAGCCGCATGCGGTGCGAGCTCGATTCGCAACGCGGCGTCTTTTGGATGTTCTTCGTGAACACCCGAAGGCTCGATCTAGGGCTCGTGCGCTTGCTCCAGTCCGAAGGCAGGCACCGCCTTCACGATGCGCTCGAAGCTCGCGCGCATATCCAGCGGCGGCCTATCGAACTCCATTTGCAGGACGAGACCGCACCCAGTACGGGCGCCTCGCGCACTGAACTTCACGGTGGCCATCGCATCTGACAAAGCAACACAGGCAGGGTGCTGCAGAGCCTCCGCCATCCAATTGCAATAGTTTGTTCACTTTACTGTAACAGGGGACGGCTAGGGTTTTATTGCGATCTTGAGACATGACTGTGGCAGGGGTTTTGGTGACAGGTGCAGTTGCGAAGGAATTACCCGCAGAACTCGACGAAATCAGCTTACTGAAGGCCTATGCGCGCTGGGCGCCGGTCTACGATCTGGTCTTTGGCGCTGTGTTCGAGCGCGGGCGACGGGCGGCGGTCGCCGCGGCCGAGCGGGTCGGCGGTCGAATTCTCGAAGTCGGTGTCGGCACGGGTATTTCGCTCCCGGGCTACTCCCCCCAGAACCGCATAATCGGAATAGACCTTTCCGAGGCGATGCTACGCAAAGCGCAGCAACGGGTGGCGGACCTGTCCCTGACCAACGTTGAAAAGCTGGAGGTGATGGATGCTGAGCATCTGTCGTTCCCCGATGCTTCGTTCGACGTAGTCGTGGCCAACCACGTAATTTCGACCGTGCCACACCCGGAGGCAGCGCTCGACGAGTGCGCCCGGATGCTCAGACCGGGCGGCGAGATGATCCTCCTCAGCCGCATCGGCGCGGATCGCGGCTTTCGGCACCTGGTCGAACGGTTGCTGCAACCGATTGTTTGTCGGCTCGGATGGCGCGCCGAGTTTCCTTGGGACCGATTCGCCCTGTGGACCGAAGGGCGAACCGATGTCCGCCTGATAGAGCGCCGGCCGATGCCACCGCTCGGCCACTTCTCGCTCCTCAGGTTTGTCAAATGCGAACAAGCGGCGGGAGCATGAGCACCACAGACTTCAAATCTTCGTAGCGGCTGAGCGTTCGCGGATGATCTTCGCGGACGTCAATCCGCTCGATTTTTCTCGCTGACATGTCGTTGCAAAGGGGGACCTTCAGATGAGCGGCTTTATGCGGACGCTGAAAATTCAGCGCTGGGACGATCACCGATACTATCACCACAGCCTGGTCAACCAATCGCTTCATTTATTGAGCGCGACCAGCTTCGTTCTCACATACTTTTTACTGTTCTGGGATCCGGCGATAGCTGCCTTGATCGGATGGATCGTGTCGATGACCAGCCGCCAGATCGGGCATTTCTTCTTTGAGCCGAAGGGCTACGATGCGGTAAACGACGCCACTCACGAATACAAAGAAGAGGTCAAGGTCGGCTACAACCTCCGCCGCAAGGTTGTGTTGCTTTCGATTTGGGCATTATCTCCGCTGCCGCTGTATTTCAAGCCGACTTTTTTCGGGATGATCCGGCCGTGGGAAAGCGCACTCGGGTTTGTCCATCAGATCGGAATGTGCTGGCTGTTTATCGGGGTGGCCGGAGTAATTCTGCGATCCATTCAGTTGTTCTTTATCAGGGACCTGCAAACCGGATTGGTTTGGGCTGTCAAAATCCTGACTGACCCGTTTCACGACATCAAACTTTATTACAAGGCGCCGTACCATTTGCTGCGCGGCGATATCGAGGACGACGAATTGGCGCTAGGCCACAGCCACTGAGGACTAAAGACGCATCCGTCAGGTTGACGCGCCGTTCACCCTGGCGCGCGCCCGGCCCGCTGCGGCGAGAACCGATGAACCAACATCTCGCGCAGGATCCGACGCTTGATTTTTCGGTTGCTGGCGAGCGGATCGTCCCACCACCAGCCGCCCCGCTGCATCGCTTCGGCGGCGGCGACGAAGCGGTCGGCGACCGCCTGGTAATCGGCTTCCGTGTAATTCAGGCTGAAAATGAGCCTGCCGGTGCCGACCCAACTCAGCGCCAAGCCTTCCGCCCGCAGATAGTATTGGAACATCCAGTTATAGGCGGAAGGCCGCGTATAGCAAATCGTCCAGATCGACGACAGGTTTCCCACCTGCACCGGCAAACCGGCATCGCGCAGACGCCGATTGAGCGCTGCGGCACGGCGATCCCAAATTTCATCGAGGTCGCGGTAGAGCGCGCAAACCGCCGGTTCTTCGAGGCGTCGCAGAAATTCATTCGCCGCTGCCATGACGTAGGGATGCGAGTTGAATGTGCCGCGGGCAAAGCAGATATCCGCCGGTCGATCCTCACTGAATCGTTTCATCAGGTGCTTGCGCCCGCACACGGCGCCGATCGGCAAGCCGCCGCCGAGGGTCTTGCCGTAGGTGACGAGATCTGCCCGGACGCCGAAATAATCCTGCGCGCCTCCCGGTGCGAGGCGGAACCCGACAAAGACCTCGTCGAAGATCAAAACGATGCCGCGCTCGGTGCAAACCGAGCGGAGTTGCTTCAGCCAATCGGAATAGGCCGTGCGATCGAGGTGCGCCTGCCTGGTGCTGTCGACCAAGGTCGAATCGGCTGGCGCACCGCTGTTTGGGTGCATGATCTGCACCGGGTTGACGAGGACGCAGGCGATGTCGCGCCGGCTGCGCAGCACGCGCAACGAGGCCTCGGACATGTCCTTCAAGGTGTAAGTTTCGTGCGTCGGCACCGGATTGCCGACGCCCGGCTGCACATCGCCCCACCAGCCGTGATACGCACCGCAAAAGCGCACCAAGTGGGAACGCCTCGTATGGTAGCGCGCAAGCCTGACCGCCTGCATGACGGCCTCTGTTCCGGACATGTGAAACGAAACCTCGTCCATGCCCGACACGCGTGCGAGGCGCGCGGCGTTGTCGGCGACCAGCGGATGGTAGGAGCCCAATACCGGGCCGAGCGCATGCACGCGCTCGATGCCTCGATCGATGCATTCCTTGTAGAAATCGTAGCCGAACAGATTGACGCCGTAAGAGCCGGTAAGATCGTAAAAGGTGTTTCCGTCGAGATCGGTCGTCGTGACCCCGGACGACGATTGCAGAAACGCGCCGATCGGCAAGTGCCGGCGCACATATCGGCTGAACTGAAACGGGACGCGATACGCCTCGGTGAACTGCAGATCCGAGATCAGCTCGGTGGCCTCGGCCGTCAGCCGCAATGTGCCGGCATATCGTTTGCTGTAGAGCTCCGCGAGCCGCGCAAAATCGGCGCACCGCTGCGCGACAATGACGTCGGGTGCTGCGTCGGCCTTGAATATCTGCGTCTCGTCATATTGGTAGAATGGTATCAACGACGCTACAAACCGGGCGATTCGCGCATGCCCGGCAAGCGATCTGTGCTTTGCCTTCGACAGCTCCAGCCGCGCCTTCAGGCCGACCGCCGACACAGCCAAACCCATGGCGCCCAGGCTGTAAGCAGCGGCGGTGGTGATTGCCGCCTCCATGAACGCAGTCATTATTCCATGATTTTTTCAAAAATATGACAATGCGAGCGGCATCCGCCAAAACCCCGCTGCGGGAGGATATCAGTTTTCTGCTGTCGAACCGTATCCCGCATCAGCTGGCGAATCGGTTTCTGGGCTGGTTCAGTCAAATCGAGGCACCGCTGCTGGCGCGAGTCTCGATTGCGATCTGGCGGCTGTTCGCCGATCTCGACCTGAGCGAATCGCAAACGCAGCGCTTCACGAGCTTGCACGCCTGCTTCACACGAGCGCTGAAACCCGGCGCGCGTCCGGTCGACCCCGACCCGCATATTTTAACCAGCCCCTGTGATGGCATTATCGGCGCCTGCGGACGGATCGACGGGAACGAGCTGATCCAGGCCAAGGGATCTCCTTACACATTGCAGGATCTGCTGATCGACCCGCAGCTCGTCGAACTCTATCCCGATGGCCAATACGTCACGTTTGCGGCTGACGCCCAGCATGTACCATCGCTTCCATGCGCCATACGACTGCACCGTCGACAAGGTCACCTATATTTCCGGCGATTCGTGGAACGTCAATCCGATCGCGCTCGACCGCATTGCCAAATTGTTCTGCAAGAATGAGCGCGCAGTCATTCGCACGACGCTTCGCCCCTCCGATATCGTGATTACCCTGGTGCCAGTGGCCGCGATTCTCGTCGCCAGCATCCGCCTGCATTTTTTGGACGTCCTGTTGAACATGCAATACCGGGGGGAAGCCGAAATTCCCTGCCGGGCCTCCTTCAGCAAAGGGCAGGAGATGGGATGGTTCCAACACGGGTCGACCATCATCGTATTTGCACCAAAGGGCGTCACCCTTTGCGGCTCGGTGCAGCAGGGTGCGGTCATCCGCATGGGAAGGCCGCTGATGCGGCTGCCGTCCTGAGCGGGACCGGCGCGATGCGAATACTGATCGCTACCGACGCTTGGTCACCGCAGGTCAACGGGGTCGTGAGGAGCCTGCAGTCTCTCGCCGCCAGTGCCCGGAAGCTGGGTGCCGAGATCGAGTTTCTGACGCCGGAAGGCTTTCGGACCTTTCCGTTGCCGACCTATCCGAGCATTCGCTGCGGCATCCCGACCTGGCGAGAAATCGCGCGCCGGATTGAGCTTGCGGCACCCGATGCACTGCATATCGCCACAGAAGGACCGATCGGGCAGATCGTGCGGCGCTATTGTCTCGCGCGAAACATGTCCTTTACGACTAGCTACATGACCCGCTTTCCGGAATACGTTTCAGCGCGGATGCCGGTCCCGCTGTCATGGAGCTACGCGCTGCTGCGCCGCTTTCACTCGGCCGCCGCGGTGACGATGGTCTCAACCCGATCGTTACTCGAGGAGCTCGGCAATCGGGGCTTTGCGCATCTGGCGATGTGGACGCGCGGCGTCGATACCGACCTCTTCCGCCCCGAGCGCGCCGCGGCATTCGATCTGCCCCGCCCAATCTTCGTCAGCGTCGGCCGCGTCGCGGTGGAAAAGAACCTCGCGGCATTCCTGGCGCTCGATCTGCCCGGCTCGAAGGTCGTCATCGGCGACGGGCCGCAGGCGGACGAGCTGCAACGCCGCTTCCCAAGCGCTCACTTTCTCGGTCAGATGGAAGGGGAAACCTTAGCGGCCCATATCGCGGCGGCAGACGTGTTCGTGTTTCCCAGCCAAACCGACACATTCGGCATCGTTCAGCTCGAGGCATTGGCCTGCGGCGTGCCGGTTGCCGCGTACCCTGTTCCGGGACCACAGGACGTGATTGGGAGCAATCCGGTCGGCGTGCTCGACAAGGATCTCAGATCTGCCTGCCTCGAGGCTCTGACGGTTTCGCGCGCGGCCTGCCGCGCGTTTGCGCTGACCCAATCCTGGGAACGCAGCGCGCTGCAGTTCATTTCGCATTGTCGGCCATGCCGGCACTTGGCCGCGGCATGAACTTATCGCCCGAGACAACGGTTCAAAGCCGAGCGCTGCCGAACTGAGCGCCCCCCGCATGCCACCAGACCGGTTCGCGGAAGCTCCGCGGGGCCGCCAGCCAGGAAATCTTCACTACCCCTCACGATAACCGACGAGAAGTTGGTCAACCTGGAGATCACTTGGTGGCAACCGCCGAGTTTCCCGCAGACGGGCGCTTGATAGTGGCATCGAAGGTGTGCCACGGTCCCACACCTTTGCGGATCACTGGCCCATCCGCCATGGGCGGGTGATGCGGTATTTGGATGGCGAGGATCGTCATGTGCCGTAACATCAAGACGCTGCATAACTTCAAGCCACCCGCCACAGATGACGAGATCCGAGCATCTTCCCTACAATTCGTTCGGAAGCTGAGCGGCTTTACGCGGCCCTCCAAAGCGAACCAGCTCGCTTTCGACCGGGCCGTGGACCGGGTGGCCGATGCGGCGCACGAGCTGCTCGCCTCTCTCGTCACCAACGCTCCGCCCCGCGATCGCCAAATCGAGGCGTCAAAGGCCCAGGCCAGGGCGGCTGACCGCTTCCGTGCGCCCGACGCGACAGGCGCGACCTAGCCGGGCCATTGGGGCGGCGCGCGCATTAAATGCCTCATCCTGAGGCGTCTCGCGAAGCGAGGCCGCGACGGACGCAGGACATTCTCCAGCCCTACGGCATTCTTTCCCAGCCTCAAAAGCGTAGCGCATTCCTCCTGGACCGCGGTAAGGGTATCGGTCAGGCGCTTGGCGGATAGGAGGGAATATGGACGGCACCACGCAGCTGCTCGAAAGCGACCGGCGCTATCTCGTTCATCCGCTGCACCATCCCGATGACCACCGACAGCCGCTGGTCGTTGTCGAGGGGAAGGGCGCGATATTGCGCGACGCCGAGGGCCGCGACTACATCGACGGGCTGTCCGGACTGTGGAACGTCAACATCGGCCACGGCCGTGGTGAGCTGGCGGATGCGGCGAGCGCGCAGATGCGCCGCATCGCTTTCGCCTCAGCTTATATTGGCGCCACCAACGAGCCGGCGGTGCGTCTCGCCGAGAAGATCGTCGGCCACGCCTATCCGAGTTCCGCCGCCGTTTATTTCACGACCGCGGGCGCCGAATCGAATGAATCCTCGTTCAAATTCGCGCGATATTACTGGAAGGTCAAAGACCAGCCGCAGAAAACCAAGATCATCTCGCGCATCCATGCTTATCACGGCGTGACGATGGCCGCGATGAGCGCCACCGGCATGGCGGCCTATCACAAGATGTTCGGGCCGCTCGTCCCCGGTTTCATCCAGGTCGCGCCGCCTTATGCGTATCGCTGGACGGGTAACGAGGAGCCGGGGGCCGCCGCCGCCGATGCGGTCGAGAAGGCGATCCTTGCGGAGGGGCCCGATACTGTTGCGGCGGTCATTGCCGAGCCGGTGATGGGGGCGGGAGGCGTTATCGTGCCGCCGCCGTCTTATTTCCCACGGTTGCGCGAAATCTGCGACCGCCACGATGTCCTACTGATCGCGGACGAGGTGATCACCGGTTTTGGCCGAACCGGCAAATGGTTCGCGCTCGGCCATTGGGGCGTCGAGCCGGACCTCGTCTCCTTTGCCAAGGGAGTGACCAGCGGCTATCTGCCGTTGGGCGGCGTGATCGCGTCGAAACGAGTGCACGAGGCGATCGAGAGCGCGCCCGCCGACCGCAAATTCATGCATGCGGCGACCTATTCCGGCCACCCGGTCTGCTGCGCGGTGGGCTTGCGCAATGTGGAGATCCTCGAAAGCGAGGGGCTCGTCGAGCGCGCGGCGGAAATGGGCCGAAGACTGCTCGCCGGGCTCGAGGGGTTACGCGACTTGCCGGTCGTCGGCGATGTGCGCGGGCTCGGCATGATGTGCGGCGTCGAGCTGGTGACCAACCGAAACACCAAAGCTCCGGCGCTCGGGCTCGGAGGCCGCTTCACGCGCGAGGCGCTGGCACGCGGGCTGCTCCCGCGCATTCGCGCAGGCAGCGCCGATCCGCCGATCGGCGACACGATTTGCCTCGCCCCGCCGCTGATGACCCCGCCCGAGGTGCTCGACCGCATCCCGCAGATCTTGCGCGAGGCAATCGCCGCAGCGACGCGCTAATTCCGGGGAGACTCTCGAGCAAACTTGCGAGATTACGCCACCCGATCACCTTGCTTGATCTCGACCGTACGGTTGTCGACGGCGGGCAGCATGCGGGCGGGATCGCGGGTCACGACGACATCGAGCACGGTCGGGCGGGTGCGCTCGGCGAGGCCGGCCTGGAGCGCGTCGCCGAGCCGGTCCGGATCCTCTATCCGGATGCCGTTAGAGCCCATCGCGCGCGCGATTGCGGCATAATCCATCTCCACGAGGTCGGAGGATTGATAGCGCCCGCGAAAGATGGCGTGCTGCAACGCCTTGACGTAACCCGAGGCGGCATTGTTGACGACGACGATCGTTAGCCCGATGCCGGCGCGCCGGGCGGTTTCGAGTTCCCCGAGCATCATGTTGAACCCGCCGTCCCCGGTAATCGCCACGGTCGGGGTGGACGGAGCGGCTAAGGCCGCCCCGATCCCGCCGGGCAGCCCGTAGCCGATCGACGCCAGGCCGCGATCCGGGATGAAGTGCCGCCCGGGCGATTTCGTGTCGTAAAGCAGTCCGGTCCAGTGGCCGGCAAACCCGCCATCGGCGACGAGGATGCTGTCCGCCGGCAATGCTTTGTTGAGCTCGGTGCAGAGCCGGGCCATGTGGATCGGCCGCTCCTCCGAGTGGAGGCGCGCCGCCGCCTCGTCGCGCCATGACGCCATCCGGGAGGGGATCTCGGCGACATAATCGGCGCGCGCCGCCCGCGCGCGCTTCGCCTCGTCGGCAAGCGCCTCGGCGAGATCCTCCATCCCGGCCCTCGCGTCACCCCACAGCGCCGCATCTGCCGTCCGGCACCGGCCGATCTCCTCAGCGACGATGTCGAGATGGATCAGCGGGATTGTTTCCGGCGGCAACACATAGCGCTTCGTCGCAATCTCGCCGAGCTTGCATCCGACCACGACGAGACAGTCCGACGCCTCGATCAATTCGTTGGCGATGCGCGAATAACGGCCGAAGAGCCCGACCGAAAGCGGATGTGTACAGGTGATGCCGCCCTTGCCGCTCATCGTATGCGCGACCGGGATCGACTGAGCCTCGGCAAAACCGAGCAACGCGTCGTATCCCGCCGAGAGGTGAATGCCGCCGCCAACCAGGATCAGCGGGCGTTTGGCGCGGGCGATCAGCGCGGCGGCGCGGGAGATGTCAGCCCGATCTGGCCGGGTGCGCCGGGCGGGCACGCTCAATGTCGACGGGTCGATCGCAAAATCTTCGGCAGTGAAGTCGTGCTCGCCGTGGCAGACATCCTCCGGAACGTCGAGCAGCACCGGGCCCGGCCGGCCGGAGGTCGCCACCGCAAAAGCGCGGCGCAGCAGCTCGGGGACGCGGCTCGTCATCTCGACCCGGATCAGCTCCTTGACCGCGGGCCGCAAGATTTCGGCTTGTCGGCATTCCTGCGTCATGTTCTTCCAGGAATGCGCGCGGTTGGTGTCGCCTGCCAGCGCAATGATCGGGACGCCGGCGTTGAGGCTCTCGATGAGGCCGGTCACCAGGTTGGTGGCGCCGGGGCCGAGCGTACCGTCGCACACACCGGGGCGGTTGGTTACCCGCGCATAGGCGTCCGCTGCAAAGGCGCCGCACCGCTCGTCATTGATCAGAAAATGCCGCATGCCGAGCTGCGCCAGCGCGTCGTAAAACGGCAGGAGCTGAAAACCGCCCATCCCGAACATCGGTCCGACCTCGGCGAGGCGCAGCATCTCGGCGAGCGCTCGCCCGCCGTTCATGCGGCCTGTCGGTCGGTTGCTGACGGGCACTGGGTCTGTCATGCGTTCCTCCCTGGTTCTGCCGCGGTGCGGCGGACAATTTCGACAAACTCGCGGGCGGTCATCCCCAGCCCGAGCCCCAGCGCAGCGGCACGCTGGTTTACGCGCGTCAGAATACCGTCTTCGTAGGTCGAACGGGCATCGCCGATCCGGGCGCTCGTTGCCGCCACCGTCCCCGCGGCAATGCCGCGACCGTCGAGCGCCGGCAGCCTTGTGACGCCAGCCTCGTCTATCCCGATCCCAGCATCATTGAACAAGGCAGCGAACGCATCGATTTTGAGCGCAGTCTCGGGCCTGCCGCCGAGAAGCCCGCCGTGAGAGCCGGTCACAACAATTGTCCCGACCTGCGCGGCGCCGACCAGAGAGGCAGAGTCGAGCGCCCAGGCGACGGGTGCCTCGGCGATCAGCAGAAAGGCGGCTTCGAGAGCCGGGGGAGGCTCGCGCAGGCTCGGGCCGGTTTGCTGCAGCGCCGCCGCGGCCTCTCGGCAGGCCATGCCCGGGTGGCAGCCGAGCGCGATCGCGGGCGAGTTCGCGTGAGTGATGATGCCGCGCGCCATCATGTCGGACCCGTCTCCGATGCGCGCCGTTTCATGCCCGACTGCGGCAGCCGGTATGCCGAGCCCGGCCAGATAATCGAGCCCGGCAATGCCGGCTTGGTCCCGCCCGACCCCGGCATCGTTGAAGACAGCTGCCGCAACGCGCAGCTTTGCCGCCAAATAGGCGGCATAAATGCCGCCGTGCGAACCGTTGACGGCAACCGCTCCGGCCGCGTCAGTTCCAACACGGGTGATGCTGTCGGCGATGAGCACCGGCGCAAGCTGTGTGACAGGCAAGGCTCTCCTCCGCCAAAGAGTGGGCTGTAGATCATGCCGCGAGGACGCGGCGAAGAACAGTCATCACCGAGAGTCGGCCGGTTGGCGATGTCGATCTCGCATCGGCGGCCGTGAGCCGCGGCAACGTGTCGGACACATTCGCCGTCGCCGCTCGTTAGCGTGCTGAATAACCCTCGTCCCGGAGATTGCGATGACGAACGGGTCTGCACGCATTCCGGCGAGTCACGGCGACCGGCCGCGTGTCGTGATCGTCGGCGCTGGCTTTGGCGGGCTTGAAGCGGCCCGCAAGTTGGCGCGGTCTCCGGTCGATGTGACGGTGATTGACCGCCGCAATTACCATCTATTCCAGCCACTGCTTTACCAGGTAGCGACAGCGGCGCTGTCCCCGGCCGATATTGCGCAGCCGATCCGGGCGGTTCTGCGCGATCAGCAGAACGCTACGGTGTTGCTCGACGAGGTGATCGGCGTAGATGTGGCAGCGCGGCGGGTCGAGACACGCTTTGGGGCGGACCAGAGTTACGATTATCTGATCCTGGCGACCGGGTCGCAATACGCCTATTTCGGTCATGATGACTGGCCGCGGCTGGCCCCGGGCCTCAAATCGATCGACGACGCCACATTGATCCGCCGCCGCGTGCTGTTCGCCTTTGAAGAGGCGGAAAACGTGACGGACCCCGAGATCCGCCAGCGCTTGTTGACCTTTGTCCTGGTCGGCGCCGGCCCGACCGGCGTCGAGATGGCCGGAGCGCTTGTCGAACTTGCCCACGCGTCATTGTCTCGTGACTTTCGCAACATCAATCCCCACACCGCGCACATTCTGCTGGTCGAGGCTGGCCCGCGTGTGCTGTCGGGCTTCCCGGAGAGGCTAGCCGCTTTCGCCCGACACTCGCTCGAGCGGATGGGGGTCGAAGTGCTGCTCGACACGCCGATTGAAGCGATCGACAGAGATGGCGTCGTAGCGAGAGGCAAGCGCATCGAAGCGGCAAACGTCATCTGGTGTGCCGGTGTCGAGGCCTCGCCGGTGGCGCGATGGCTTGGCGCACCCGCCGACAAGAGCGGCCGGATCAGGGTCGCCGCCGATTTGTCGGTGCCGGGTCATGCGGAGATCTTCGTCATCGGCGATGCCGCCTTGGTCACCGGGCCGAGGGGCGACCCGCTGCCCGGTCTCGCGCCGGTCGCCAAACAGCAGGGCCAATATGTCGGAGAGGTGGTCGCCCGCCTTGTCCGCCGCGAGCCGGAGGTGCCGCCGTTCCGCTATCGCGACAAGGGCGCGCTCGCCACGATCGGCCGCCACTCGGCGATCGCCGATCTCGGCTGGGTCAAACTGACTGGCCCGGTCGCCTGGGTTCTCTGGGGCATCGTCCACATCTTTTTCCTGATCGGCTTTCGCAGCCGGATGGCGGTTTTCCTCAACTGGATATGGGCCTGGCTGACCTACGGCCGCGGTGCGCGGCTGATCACCGGAGACACAACCCCGCTCGCTGCGGCAGCAAAACCGATCCCCCGCGCAACGCTCGACAGGGCAGATCCGAACGCGCGGCTGCACCCAACCGGGATTGCCGTCGAAACCATGGCGCTGCCAGATCCGAAAGCATGATTGGGTGACAGCCTGGCATCCGCGGCTTGTCGCTCTAGGCTATTCGACGCGTCGAACTGCCGCACCGTATGCGCCGAGGCTCAACATCATGAATATGTCCAAATCCAGCTTTAGACGAAGATTCCAGGGAACCCGGTGCCGAGACAGTGTGCGTTTCGAAGATCATTCTTTTCCGCCCTGCCCCCCCGCTCGGCAACCGTCGGAGACGGCA
>Ga0209380_10002038_pt1 | contig 13200 bp, 7 predicted proteins | sample HubBroMetageWFT6_FD_188347 | JGI IMG/M metagenome (GOLD analysis project Ga0209380, IMG submission 188347) | Warmed and freeze-thawed soil microbial communities from the Hubbard Brook experimental Forest, New Hampshire - Hubbard Brook CCASE Soil... | ecosystem: Environmental > Terrestrial > Soil...
CGACCAACTGCCCAAAAGTCTGGCCAATTCTCACGCTTTTCAATTGCGCAAACTGCTTCCCATCGAGCTCTTTTACCGTGAAAACCGAATAGTTATTCGACCCGGATTCCGCGGTCATCAGGGAGGTGAGGGGCACAACCGGCACATTTTGCGGATTCGCCTGGTCGATGCGCATGCCGGCGATCATGCCTACCTTGAGCGAGTGATCGCGGTTCGGCAACGTAACCTCGATGTTGAAGACCCTTGAATCGCGATTGGCAGAAGCGGCGATTTCCGTGATGCGGCCTGTGAGCGTCCGCCCCGGCAAAGCTTCAAGTTGTACAGGCACAGCAGCTCCTAACTTGAGGTTCGCCAGCATGCTGTCGGGAACACCGAAGTTCACCTTCACAACCCGGGTATCGTCGAGGGTAAAGGCACTTGTGCCGGCGGCAACCAGGCTGCCCGGTTCCACATTCTTTTCGACGATCACGCCCGGCATCGGAGCGATCAGGTTCGTATCGCCCAGGCTGATCTGTGCCGAGACAGTCTGTGCCAGCGCAGCGGCCACTTGTCCGCGACGCGCCTCAATCTGCCGCACGGCGGCTTCCACATTGGCTGTAGCCGATGAGTGCTGCTCCACGGCGGCGTCGTAGTCCGGGCGAGTCATGGCCTTCGCAGCGTACAGAGCTTCCGCGCGCTCAAAGTCCAGATCCGCCTTGGTCTGGTCTGCCTTTGCGCGATCAAACTCCGCTTGCGAAGCATCCAGAGCGCCCTGCATCGAGTGCTCCTGGCCCACCGCCGAATCGAAAGAAGCTTCATAATCAGACCGGCGCAGTTGGGCCAATACGGCGCCGGCAGGTACCTCGTCCCCCACTTGCACTTCACGCATCCGTCCATCGGCGCCGTTCACATGATCCAGAGCGGCGATGTAACCGGGTTCCTTGAAGGCCAGTTGAACCTCTGTGTCCGGACGAATCTCGCCAGAGTAGCTCCAGCTGGGCTGGACCTGCTGCATGGCTACGATCTCCGCCTGAACGGGAACCGGCTCCGGTCCCGCCTGCTTCTTTGTCCCGCATCCGGCGAGAACAGAAAGCGCAGTTAAACTCCAAACTCCAACTGAGACACGCATCACTCTTCTCCAATCGCTTTTTTCAAATCGGCTCTGGCCTTCCAGAACGCAGTGAGAGCTTGCTGCTGCTGGCTGTCGGCGGAAGCAAGATCCGACTGTGCCTGAAACAAATCTCTGCTTAATGCCGCTTCGCGCTTCACCTGCTCCTGCACCTCTTTGAGCTTCTGCCGGGCCGCACGTTCGCTCGCATCGCTCAAAGCCAGTTGCCGGCGGCTGTTCTCCAATTGCCGGCTCGCATTTCTCACCTCCAGAAGAACGGCGCGTTCCGTAGAGTCGACTCCAACCCTGGCCTGTTCTTCCTTCGCTCGCTTTTCCTCATATTCCTGGTGCTTACGCCCCCAGTCCCACGGTTCCCACTTGAGCGCCATACCCACGGTCCCGAGGTTGCTTGGCAAAATATTCTCGAAATTCTCGGTTGTGTAGTAATCGAATGCCAGACTCACGTCCGGGATATATTCCGCCTTCTTCGCCCGCGCGTCGTAGTCGGCCTGCTGCACCTGAAGCTTCGCCTTCTTCAGGTCCGGCCGGTTTTGAAGAGCGAGAGCTTCCATGGCTGCGGGTGCGGGGAGATCGGCATCTGCGTCGCCGATCTGCGCAACCCGGAACTGCGTGTGGATGTCCCGGCCCATCAGATCGTTCAATCGCTCGATCGCCGACGCGAGCGTGTCGCTCGCATCGCTGATAGCGTTCTCGGTCTTCAGGAGCTGTACATCGGCGTTCAGCAGATCCGATTCGAGAATCGTCTCTTTACCGCGGTTCTCTAACGCCAGACGATGCGATTCCTGGTAGTAAGGGAGTGACGCCTGAAGGCTGTCCAAAGCGCTCTGCGCCTCGACTACCTCGTAGTAGGCGCGTCGAACCTCGTCGACCACCTCCAGACGCGTTTTCTCCTGGTCCTGGCGCGCACCTTCCAGCCCCAGCTCAAGAGCTTTCAATTGCCAATGGAGCTGGAACTGCGTCGACAGCGGCTGGGCAACCGAGACATTGAACGTGCCTGCGGGCTTTCGCGCGATTTCGATTGTCCGGTTCGTCGCCGGGATCGGCCCGGTCGCGCTGTATACCCCGAGAGAGCCAGCGGGGAAAGTGATCGATGGCGTCGTAACCAGTTGGGCGCCGAGCGCCGTGACCTGCGTATTCGCAAATCGTCTCGTTCGGTTCGCAGCCAGATCGTCGGCGGCCCGGCGTGTCTCAAGGCTGGCGGTCTTCAAACTGCTGTTGTTCGCAACCGCTTGTTCAACCGCCTGATCGAGAGTTAATTCAGAGAGGTTTGACTGTGTTCCCGCCGCCTGTTCAACCGTAGGCGCGGGGAACGGAGATGCGAGATTCTGGCCTCGCGCCAGCAACGCCAGCGTCCCCAGGGTAAAGGCCAAACAGGTTGTTCGAGTGCGTCGTTGCATGAGGCAATGGTGCCTCGAACGCGGAAGCCGTGGGAGTAATGCCTCGTAAGCCCCACGTAAGCTTACGGCGCTGTTTACGCCCCTGGGCAGGGCGGCAAGTTGAGCTTTTTCAAAAGCCTGGCAAACCTGCGGTCAGTCCGAACAGGATGGAAGAACGGCTCGATCGCCAGCAGATTTACGAAATTTGTTTTGTGGTCGATCGCTTGCTCCAGGCACTCGAGCGCCAGATCGAAATCTGCCATTCCGACAGCAGCGAAACCTTCGGCCAGCGGAGTGACGTACTGGCGTTCCGCGAGTTGATGAAGTCGCTCGATACACTCACTGGCTTGCGATAAATCGCCTCCCTGGGCATGGGCAGCAGCAGCCAGGCCAAGATCCAGCGGAGCAACAGACGACGACAGACACTCGATTGCCGCGTCGTAACGCCGCTGCTGGAAATGCAGGAGCCCTTCATACAATCGCGCTTCAGGGTAGTCACGATCCAGCTCGAAAGACTGTCGGAGATGCTCCGCGGCGGATGGATAGTTTCCTTTTACGTATTGAAGATAAGCCATTCGCGCGCAGTCGCTGGCCGAGAGCGGGTCCAGTTCCGTTGAGCGGCGAAGTCCTGACTCTGCTCCCTCGATCTCCCCCCGGCACAACAAAGCCATAGCACGAAACATGTGAGCCGACGAGTGACCCGGTTGTAATGTCAGCGCGCGGTCGTACAGTCTGTCCGCTTCATCCCAACGATGCTCAAACCAGGCGCGAAGTGCGGCCAGCACCGTGCAGGTGTCTCCGGATTCAGGATCGAGTGCATACCCGCGCTCCGCGTTCGCCTTCACTTCCGGATATACATCCCGGCCCGAGACCGCCCCGAACTGGGCAAGAAGACCACTCGCTGCTGCCATGCCGCTGTAAGCAAGAGCGTAGTCGGGATAGGTCTCAGTGAGCTTTCGCAGCTGCACGAGGGCGGCGTGCAGTGTTTCAGGAGACTGTTGGTGAATCAGAAAGCGAGCTCGCAGGTACCTGGTATATGCGTCAAGATTTGGAGCCGCGGGGCGCACGGCACCCTGCGCTTCCGGCAACTGGAGCCGGAGTAAGTCCGCAACCGATTGTGCGATCTCTTCCTGGATCGCAAACACGTCCTTGAGTTCACGGCGAAACGTCTCCGACCATAAATGATGACCTGACTCGGTCTGAATCGCCTGGGCTGTGATCCTCAGCTGTTGGTCTGCCTTCCTGACGCTTCCTTCAATGACCAGATCGGCGCCGAGACGCTGTCCTACTTCCCGGATGTCGATGCTGGCGCCCTTGAAGTGGAAGGCCGACGTCCGCGCAATCACCTTTAACCCGGAGACCCGAGTCAGCGAGTTCGTGATCTCTTCCGTGATCCCGTCGCAAAAATAGTCCTGCTCCGGCTCCGGACTCATGTTTACGAACGGCAACACGGCGACGCATGAACCGCCGGGTGCCATTGCGGCCCCAATCTCTTCGCGATGCTTTGCCGGCTGCGCGTCAAGCCATCGGAAGACAGGGACGTAACTGCCCGGCCGCAATCCAATCAGAACCGGATCATCCTTACCCTGTCCTTCCTCGTAATAGGCCTTCAACTTCGCTCTGAGACGGCGAGCCTCGACCCGAACAATTGCGTCGATGTTCGGATCGTACTCCGAGGTGCGGTCGAACACCTCCATTGCAATTGAAAACTCCTTGAGGCTATTGATTGCTCCATCAATTGTCTGATTGACGATGTGCGTCAGAAACCGGCACAGCCGGGCTGACGAAACGAACCCAGGGCTATTCACCACGCGCGCCAATTGGTCGCGAACCGCCGTGGCCGGGACGGGGTCGGCTGCAGAGTTGGCGAGAGACCTTCCGGATGACAAGGGCGGCGTTGGCACTTGCTTCTCTCCCCCGTTCATTATGCAATGCGGCGAGGTTACGGCAGCTTACGGCCAAGCGAACGCCAGACAGCTTAGCGTGGAGTCAGGCGGCGTTAGGAAATCGATGCAGACCTACAGACAAGCGGGAACGGTAATTTTTGTGTCCAACAGGAGCCCGGAAGCTACCGTCGCGCGGGACATCGAAGCGCACGGACTGGTTATGCAGTGGGCACGCAACATCAGGGCGGCAGTTGATTTGCTCACCTCGTCGCGCGATAAAACCGCGATTGTCACAGATCTTGCCCTGGCCGATGGCAATTGGAGCGATCTAGCCCAACGGGTCAGGTGCCTTGATCTCTCTACACCCATTGTACTTGTGACTTCTTTCGGTACGGCGGAACTGTGGTGGGACGCACTCGAATGCGGCGTCGATGACATCCTGCCAGGACCTCTCTTGGGTTCTCGCCTGTGCCAACTTTTGGAAACGCAAGGCGGATCATGAAAATAGACGGAATTTCGAACTTTCGGTTGAGTTGGGATTGCGCGTTTGGATAAGTCTCCTCGCCGGAGCAAGCGAGCTCGCGCACAGTATTGGGGCCCAGGCTTCGCGGTATTCGGATCCTGATGACCAATTGATCTATCGGTCGCCAGAGCCCTTGGTTCGGGCGCTCATCAAGACAGCCTGATAGATAACGGGGCGCCGCAGGGGGTCCAGGAATACCATTGAGCGCACTTCGATGCGCGGTCATCAACGTGGATGAATAGTCGGCAACTCGGCAGTTTCGGCCCAGCCAGCCCTGGACCCGCCCAAATGTCCGGTACGCCGGTTTTTCGGCCACTTGTCGAGAACACTGATCGACTTGAATGGCTCAATGAGCGCCTTGGCCTGAAGTCAACAGTTGAGCCGAGAAGCACTTGTCCGTAAGGCCGACTTTTCGTCCTGGCGACTCACGTTCCATTGTCAGTGAGCGACCTGGTGATTTGGCATTCGTGAAAAGCGTTGAGAGAATCGGCCCGAAAACCGCCATTCAGGACAGTTATCCCGTCTCGGGCTCACGAAGCGGAGCGATGCGTGTTTTGCAAATCGACTCTTTGCTCCATGGAATTGGAATTGGATGCCATCGCTATGACATCGCAGCGACCGTCAGGTCAAGATGATCTTTCGAGCCTCCGCTTCAGGATCATCGGCCATGCGGCACTCGTTGTCCCAGATCATCGTCCGATTGGTGTCAGGGTTGGTTGGCGCCCAGGTTAATCCCGGTATGCTCGGATTCCCGGTTGCAGCAAATGCGGCCCACGAGGACGCCATCTTCTTCGCCAGCGCCTGCGCCTCCGTTGTATTTCCCGTCCCCTGCTCGCAGCGCTTCGTGTTATCGAAGCAGAACTGAAGATCGGCCGTGTGCCATGCGCCCGGAACGCCATCCAAAATCGACGTCTGCCAGGTGAAGTAGTAGGCATAGGCTGGAGCGGCCTTTAATTCATTCTTCAACCGCGCCATCTTCACGACGTTGTTACGCATGGAAAGCCCGTTCAATCCGAAACTGCCGCTGCACATGTATGACAATGTCTGAATCTTTTTCTGCGGATACGCCTTTTTCAGGGCTGCAACTATCGCCGTTGCCTTCTCCTCGCCGAAAGTCTTCGCAAGGTTTGCATGCCACTCTTCTTCCGTCGGCTTAGAGGACATGCGGTTGCCTTCTTCGCTGACGGAGCCAATCAACATCGGCACGTTCTTCGAAATCTCCGGAGCCGCGTCGAAGAAGGCACGCATATCGATCACCTTGCCGTCAACGCAGGGCGACCACCCCACGCGCGGTGTCCCCGGCGCTCCCGGCCCCATCATGGGCCGTCCCGGCGGATTGATCTTCGCAGCCGCCGCGTTCCCGGCCGCAAACAGTTTGGCCCACTCCATCTTCTGGAGCGAACCAAGATCGTCCGGCGCGAGTCCGAGTTCCTTCATTGTCTGACGCGCCAGTTCCTTTTGCTGGTCTCTGCTGGGAATGTTCCCTCCACCGCCGGACTGCGCGGCAGCCCGATGGATCAGGCCCACCGCAGAGGGCATACCCATCAGCGTCGTCACCTTCGATCCGCCGCCCGACTGCCCGTAGATCATTACGCGATCCGGATCGCCTCCGAAGTTTTCTATGTTCTCCTGAACCCACTTCAGCGCCGCAACCAGATCCGTCATCCCTGCGTTCGCGGAGTCCTCATAGGCCGAACCGCCTATCTCCGACGCATCGAAGAACCCGAGGATATTCAGGCGGTGATTCACCGAGACCTGCACGACGTCGTGGTGCCGCGCCATCTGCGCGCCCTCGTGCGATGGCAGTTCGTAGGATGATCCGAAGCTGTACCCGCCGCCGTGCATGTAAAACATCACGGGCCTCTTTCCCGTCAGGCTCGGCGTCCAGATGTTCAGCTTCAACATGTCCTCGCTCTGCCAGCCGTCGTCCCAGTCGAACAAAAAGGTCTGTTCGACCGCCGTCCACGGGTGCAGAGTCTGCGGGCAGTTCGCGCCGTACGCCAAAGCGGGATATTCGTCCGTCCAGGGAGCAGGAGGCTGGGCCGGCAGCCACCGATTCTCCCCAGCCGTGGTTGCTCCGTACGGCACTCCTTTGAAGGTGAGCACGCCGCCATCCACAAACCCGCGCACCTTGCCGTACTGCGTTTTCGCCACGGCCGTTCGCGGCGTCGACAGGTTTCCGGCCTCCTGGTGCGAGCCTGTCTTCACGCTGTCGGAGCCGAATGCGGACTTGCTCAGCGCCGCTCCCAACCCAGCCGTAGTGGACAGCAGCAGCGCCTCGCGCCGCGTGAGAATAACGTGTTTCGACTTCGCCATGAGCACCTTCTCCTGTCGTGTGCAATTGATCGCTTCGGAATTGCGCTACTCGCTCCAGCAGCGCAATTCTCGTTATTCCGGCAGCGCGTACTGGCCATCAACGTGGAACTTGCCTATAACGACTGGCGCTCCCGTATCCGGCTGACCGCCGCCAATGCTGATGGTGTATTCACCCTGGGCGATGATCGGATTTCCATCCTCCGTCACCATGCCCATGTCGCGGGGCTTCAGGTCAAAGTGCACCTTTTGGCTGGCGCCGGCCTCGAGATGCACGCGCTCAAACCCGCGAAGCGCGATCCGCGGCGCTCCTTTGACATCGGGGAACTTCAGATAGAGCTGAACGACCTCGTCGCCGGCCAGCTGGCCCGTGTTCGTCACGGTCACGTCTGCGCCAATGGGCTGTCCGGCGGCAACGGCCTGTGCTGGGATACTGAGATCGCTGTAACTGAATTTCGTATAGCTCAGTCCGTACCCAAATGGGTAAAGGGGCTTACCGGCGAAGTAGCGATACGTACGATTCGCCATGCCGTAATCCTCGAAGTTCGGTAACTGATCCACGCCCGTGTAGAACGTGACGGGCAGCCTTCCCGCAGGATTGTTCTTGCCGCTCAGGGTCTCGGCGACGGCGGCTCCGCCCTCTTCGCCGGGGTACCAGGCTTCCACGATGGCGTTGGCGTGCTGGTTGATCCAGTTCACGGCCAGCGCGCTGCCGTTCATCAGAACCACCACCAGGGGCTTGCTCGTAGCCGCCACTGCTTCCACCAGGTCTTCTTCAGGCTGCGGCAGGTCGATGCTGGTGCGGTCTCCGCCAAGGAAGCCCGGTTCGCTGACCGGCATCTCCTCGCCTTCAAGTTGGCTGGTGATGCCCACCACCGCGATAACGGCATCAGCGGACCTGGCTGCTGCGATTGCCTCGGGCGCGACACCGGCCTGCGCCTTGTTCCAGATCAGTTCCGCCTGTGGCTTGCTGTTCTGTGTGCCATAGGTCATGCTGATGGTCACCTTACGGCCCTTCTCCAAATGAACGCGGCCCATACCGGAGGACAATTCGTCGCCTCCGCCGAATGCTGCTGCCACCTGCTTCTCATCGACGGTGAGCCGGCAGAACCCGCGGCAGCGCACGCCAAGCTGATAGTCGCCGGATTCAGAGGGCACGAGCGTTCCCGTCCATTGCACGCCATAGGCTTTCTTCCCGGCGACTTCCGTGGGCAGATTGCTCTCGGTCAGATTCACATTCGTTTCCGTGCGCGTGAGGATCGGCGTGGTCTTCGAACCGGGAAACATGCGGCCTTCGCTGTATTCAGCTTTGAGGCCGGGCTTGCCGTCAGGAGTGGTCAACAGCGCATCGGGCACCGGTTTTCCATCCGTGCGCAGAAACTGCGTTCCCGGAACATAAGTAATCGTTGCATTGGGGAACTCAGCATGCAGACCTTCGAGAACGGAGACGATGTGCGTTGGCTGGCCGGCGTAGTTGCCGATCAGCGGCCGCGTCTGATCCGCCAGGGGACCGACGACGGTAATCTTCCTGATCTCGGGTTTGAGCGGGAGGATTCCGTCATTCTTGAGCAGCACCATGGCCTCGTTTGCCAGCTTGCGGGCTTGAGCGCGGTGTGCTTCGCTATCGAGCTCTTTCTCATCGATCTTCACGTACGGAACCATGTCAGGGGGATCGAACATGCCGAGCTTGATGCGCGCGGTGAAGAGGCGGATGAGCGCGGTGTCGAGCACGTTCTCCGGCAGATATCCCTGCTGCACAGCATCGATGTAAGCCTTTTCGACAGGTTCACCAAAGCGAGAGGTAAAGGTGACGCACTCGTTGTCCATGCCGCGTATGACGGAGATTGCGGCGCCCTGGGCCTGTGTGGGGCGATAGCGGTGATTGGCCGCCACATCGCGAACCGCATCGCAATCGGAGACAACATAGCCCTGGAAGCCCCACTTGCCGCGAAGCTGATCCTGCAGCAGGTACTGGTTGGCGCAGGCAGGCTCGCCGTTGATGGCGTTGTACGCGCACATCACGGATCCCGCCTTGCCCTCGACCACGGCGGCGCGGAAGGCGGGCTCATAGGTATCCACTTCGTCGTGCCTGCTCACGTCGACATCTGCGAAGTGGCGGGTGGGCTCCGGTCCACTGTGCACGGCGAAGTGCTTGGGCGTGGCAATCGCAAGGTAATACCTGGGATTATCGCCCTGGAGGCCGGTGACGTAGGCGACGCCCATGCGGCCGGTGAGAAACGGATCCTCGCCGTATGTCTCCTGTCCGCGGCCCCATCGCGGATCGCGGAAGATGTTGAGGTTGGGCGACCAGAAGTCGAGGCCGCCCATGATGCCGGTGTGTCCCTCGCGCTGGTTCTGTACATGCTTGATGCGGCCTTCGATGCCGATTTGCCCCGCCATGGTGTGGATGCCCGGTGCGTCGAAGGTGGCCGCCAGACCGATCGGCTCGGGATACTCCGTCACTCCCTGGTTGATGACACCGTGCAGAGCCTCACTCCACCACTGATACGCGGGAACCTTGAGCCGGGGAACGGCGGCCGAGTTGTTTTGCATCTGCGTCGCTTTTTCGGCGAGCGACATGCGATGCACCAGGTCGGTGGCCCGCTGCTCTGGCGATAGCTGCGGATTCAGGTAAGGAAGATTTGTGGGTTCCTGGGCAACTGCAGTGTGTGGCGCTATGGCAAACAGGAGCGCTCCGCTGCAGGCGGCAATGCATTCGATGACTCTCGTAACGGGAAATTTCATTCTTCCTCTCCAAAGTGGGTTTCAGCAGTGCGGCTGTCGAACACGCAGCTAGTGCGTTGCCAGCGGCTTGAAGATCAGCGCCGCGAACTGATGCAAATAATCTCGCCAGTTGGGCCATGCGTGGAAGCCGCCGCTCTCGTGCCCCTCCACATTGATGCCGGCGTCTTTTAGAACGGCAACCGTAGCCTGGCTGTTTTGGAGCGCGATGTCGTACTTGCCGGCATCCACCCAGAACAGGCGAAACGGCTTGCCCGATGCCCGGTATTGCGCCACGTCCGTGTCCTGCTCTTCCTTCATTGAGTTGGGGAACCATCCGGAACTGAACACGCCCACCCACGCGAGATCCGCTGAGTCATCGAGCGCAATGTTCAGCGCCTGCAGGCCGCCCATCGACAGTCCGGCAATTGCACGGTGGTCACGGTCGGCAATGGTACGGTAGTGCGCGTCGATGTAGGGCATCACCACCTTGACCAGGTCATCATTGAAGGCGTCGTGGCCCATGCGCGCGCCCGGCGTCAAATGAAATTCGGTTGAAACGTGTCCCGCCGGCATGACAATCAGCATTGGCACGGCCTGCCCGCTCGCGATCAGGTTGTCGAGAATCGCGCCTGCGCGGCCGACCGTCGGCCACGAGTCATCCGAATCTCCTCCGCCGTGCAGCAGGTAAAGTACGGGCAATTTTGCGCTGCCATTCTCGTAGCCCGGCGGCGTGTAGATGTGCATTCGCCGTTCACTGCCTGTGGCAGACGAGTCATAGTAGACGGTTGCGATTGCGCCGTGGAGCACGCCCGCCTTGTTCTCCATGAAGTCCGCGCCCGGCACCTCGTACAGGCTGGACGCGTGCGTCAGCGATTGCGAGGTGAGCGCATTCCGCGGGTCGGTCGTACTCACCCCATCCACCGTGAATGTGTAGCGGTAGACCCCCGGCTCAATCGGGCCGATCGTCGCTTCCCAGACGCCCTGGTCCCCCTTCGTCAAAGGCACACCAGCCATGTACTTGCCGGTCTCCTGCGGAGTAATGCCCGGAGTGGCCTCCGGGCCCTCAGCATGCAATTTCACCTCCGTGGCGTTCGGAGCCCAGATGCGAAACCGGACATGACGATCGGTCTCCACCTCGACCGAGTGCAACGTGTCGTTGGGTGTCGGAGCAGGCATTTGCATCGTGGGCCGCGGCGGCTGTGCTGCGGGTTGCTGCGCATGAACACACATCCCCACGCACAGCGCGCCGAATGCAGAAACCGGGCGCAGAACTTGAATGGTTAACCGCCTCATGCGAATCTCCTGTGAACTTTCAATCTTTGTCTCAAAGCGACTCTTTCCGCGTCACTGGCACCGGAAGTTGCGGGCGTCCTGCGTGTCTCCGCTTCCGGTGTACTGCGCGTGTTTGGGCCAGGCACATAGCGGGCGGCTGCGTCCGGGAAACGCGGTGCCGGTGGCCACCACTGACTCGGGCGCCGCGCCCTTCTCAACCCACCCAACCACCGCGCTGAGCATGTCAAAGTGGTCCAGAGAAGGGCCGCCTCCGCAGTGAGACATTCCCGGCACCAGGAATATCCGGCTCCACTCGGCCACCTTCTCGGCTCCGCCGTTCGTTGCGGCCAGCGACTTGTAATATCCGAGCGTGTCGAGCGGCGAGAACCATGGATCGCTGTCGCCGTGAAAGAAGATCAGCTTCCCGCCGCTCTGCGAGAAGGTAGACAGGTTCGTCGAGGCCGGCTCAACGAGCGGATCGGACGCGTGCTGCGCCGCGGCATCCACATCGAGTTTGGTAGCTGTGGTGTACGGGCCAAACAGCCCCCTCTTGCTCATCGCCAGCAAGCCAGGTATGCCCACCCGGGTAGCAATCCCCGCGTCGAACAGGAAGCCGGGGTAGACCTGGGTACCGTAAGCATTCGTTGGTCCTGAAAACGCTTTCTTGACCGCCGCAATCTTTTCCGGCGCGATGCACGTGTCGTCCTCCGCGGCTTTGCATGCCAGCACCGCCGGATCGAAGTCGCACCCCATTGGATCGAAGATCATGCCGTCCGCCACGCCATCGCGCGCGTCGCACTGCTTCATCAGGCCATCCATAAAAACCTTGCGATCCTTCTCCGTCAGAAACTTGTCGATCTCCGGCTTACCGGATGCGTCCTTTGGCGACGCCTGGTTGTAGGCCACCGGAATCCATTGCGCAATCGCGAGGTTGGACAAACCTGTACGCATCGCAGGATCGCCTGCGACAATCCCGTTGAAGACCCTCGGAAACCGCTGCGAGAGGATCATGCCCTCTCGCCCGCCGGTAGAACACCCCACGAAGTAGGAGTAGGCTGCAGGCTTCGCGTAGTAGCGGTCGATGATTTGTTTGGCTGCCCTCGCGACCTCCGCGTTTGCCATGTAGGCGAAGTCCAGATAAGCCTGCTGGTCGCGCATGAAGGTGAAATCGAAGCCGCCGGTCTTCGCCTTGTGGCCGGAGTCCGTGCTTGCCACAGCGAAGCCGCGAGAGAGCGCCGGCTGGTCTCCTGTGAAGCTTGCCCCGACCGGGTATGCCACGATGCCGTTGCCGCCTCCGCCGCCCTGCATCATGAAGTCGCCGTTCCAGGCACTCGGCTCTGGAAGAGCTATCGAAAAGCCAATGCCGAATTCCTCGCCGTCCGATCCTTTGCGGCGATTGATCATGCCGTCGACGCGGCAATGCGCGGGGAGCGGTCCGACCGCCGATGCCCCCGGATAGGCAGGCGGGATGGTTTTCCCCGCCGGAATTGGCTCGGACTGCGTGATCTCGACGCCGGTGAGCGTTGCGCTCTGCAGAGCGGCGCAACGGTTTAATGATTGTGACTGCGCCTGTGTCGCAATCGAACACGCCGCCAGCACGAGGATCCCGATCTCTGAACACCTCATTGAAACTGCCTTTCAGGGAGTTTGTACGGCGCTGTTGCCAGGGTCCGCGAAACCTCGACTATAACGACTCCCCAGTCGCACCGGCAAGCCATTAAATCGCTTTATTCGCAGGTCACACCGCTTCCGAAATGCTGACGCAGATGAGGGCAAAATGTTGGTCATTGGATCGCTCCCGCGAAATGTCGAGCGGGCCCGGGTCAGTGACGTAGCCGCGATTGGCCGCTACCGCGCACACCAACTCAAGCTCCCATCTCGGTGTGTTTGTCATTGCCACCGGCTTACGGGCGGGCAGGAGGCCTGGGCGCCGGCGCAGGAGCTGAACTGGTGACGTAGGCAGCCGATGAACACCCGACCAGGATGGGAAAGTGGAAC
>Ga0209380_10002041_pt1 | contig 13194 bp, 14 predicted proteins | sample HubBroMetageWFT6_FD_188347 | JGI IMG/M metagenome (GOLD analysis project Ga0209380, IMG submission 188347) | Warmed and freeze-thawed soil microbial communities from the Hubbard Brook experimental Forest, New Hampshire - Hubbard Brook CCASE Soil... | ecosystem: Environmental > Terrestrial >...
GATTCTCAGTTGACGTTAGTTGCGCCGGGCAGAACTCTCGCGGAGTTTCTGCGAATTGAGGGATGAAGATCACCTCGCCCGAACTAGGAAAACAACTCCCAGTCCCATCAGGAGGGCCAGCAGCCCAAACAGCACAAAAGCTAATTGCCGTTGACTCGAACTCCTCCCTGACGCCAAGACAGCATTCTGGCTTTGCGAAATTGCGTAGGATTCCAAGTAGCCGCAGTTCGGGCAACGGAACGTAGTGACTGGAATGACTATATCTTTTTTCTCCACTTTCAAACCCGTCCAGAAACTCGGCTGGGGCTCCCCCGGAGACCAGTTTTCTTGCTGAAATCCAGCTTGAGTGTTATCCGGCACCCAGCCGGACACCATAGGCGAGTGACACGTCTTGCACTCAACCGTTCCCGTCATATTCCATCTCCCGAGGAAGCAGGTGACCTGCACAGACCCATTCCCCGACGACATTATGCTCCCGCACAACTGTTGCGAACAGTCCCTTTCACGTTTTCACCGCTGAAATTGCTCCTGTCCTGCTGCGCCCCGCCCCCCAGCCCGAGGAAACCCGGAATTTCCTCGAATGCGCCGTCTTCAGATTTTTATTTGCATAACCTTTGGATCAGTGTGATGGAGGAGAGGGCGATCTCGATATTTCCGGCTGTGCGGGCCATAGAAGTGAGCAGAAGCTTGCGCAGCAGAAAGCTAAGGGTAGCCGCGAAATCAGCCTCGAAAGACTTACTGGAATCAGATCGCCAATATAGGAGATAGCTTCTAGTCGGGATTCATTTCGATCTGCCGGGTAGGCAAGGCCGGTATATCGGGATGCTGCGGATCTCGCCATATCACGGTAAAGCACTCGCCCTCACTTTGGGGATGCCAGCTGGTTCCATCTTCATATTTCACCGAATACGGGAAGAAGACCCAACCCAGGACCGACTGGGCGCTGGCAGCACGAATCCCCGGCTTTTCGAGAGTCTGCTCTTGACCGGGCAAAATCGGCTTGTCCGATGACCACTCGGAGTTGAAGGGTCGCCGCAAATCCTGGGGTGCCAAAAACATCTCGGATGTGAGCGTGAGGCTGGCAATCGGCTTGGGGCTGGTGTTTTTGACGGCGAGCGTAAAGTTTTCCGGATGCTTCCAGAAATCTCCCGCGGTGAAAGCAAGCGGGCAGGCGCGCTCGGGTGGAGCATAGACGGTGTAAACCGCCATCATGCCTGCCTCCATATGATCCTGCACGTGGCAGTGAAACATCCAGGTTCCGGGATTGTCGGCGAGCATGTCAACGGTGGTCATGCTTCCGGGAAGAAGCTCAATCACGTCGGTGTTTCGCCTGCCGTCGGTAACGGTTTCTCCGTGCCAGTGAGGAGTGTGCAGGTCAATCTCATTTCCCATCCCCAGCAAATACCAGCGCACTTTGTCTCCCTGTTTCATGGTCAAGCCAGGAAGATTGCCGAAGATGAAACCGTTGATGGCATAAAACTGGCCCTCGGGCTTGGCTCCCAGCTCATTGAAGATCATGAACGAGGCGACAAATTCGCGGTCCACGTCCTTGGGAGATCCGTCGGGTTTGGCTTTGCCTTTCGCCGTAACGATAATCGGACCCAGCAAGCCCGCGTTGATCTCAACCCCGGGTTCGACGTGAGCGTGATACCACCACACGATGGAACTGGGCTGGCCCGGACCGGGTCCGCTGTTCTGGTTGGCGAACCAGTGATAGGTGTAGCGGGCGCCGGGAGCCACGAAGGCCCCTTTGGCAATCGGTAGATAGAGAGCACCTTCGTTGCTTTTGTCGTAACGCAAGCCGTGGGGATGCAGATCATGACCGCGGTGTCCACGATTCAGGAAGTCGATCACGATCTCGTCTCCAACTTCGGCGCGAATGATAGGGCCGAGAATTCCCAGCCACTCGGGCTGCCGTTTTGGAGTCGTGAAGGTATCGTCTGTGTATTCGATAAATCGGCTCTTATCCCATTCCAGCTTCCGCGACCACGGCTGCGGAACGGGATTGCCATTCAGCAAGTTGTGCCCGCTGGGAGCGTAGTTCCAAGTGACGTCTTCGGCGGCTATGTAGTAGTGCCGGGTTGCGGCCAAGCAGGAGGAAGAGGCAAACCAGACAAGCAACAGGCCTACCCGAACCGATCGCTCAATTCTCACGGGACCATTATCCCATTGCGGGGCCTATTCTGGAATCATCCCGCGCGTCGGAACAATAATTTGCGGCTGGGGTCGAGCATGGTTGTTTAGGTTTTAATGACAGAGGTCATGGATATTTTCTTTCCGTTCAGAGTGCCATTAACCCGGACGCGCTGCCCCGCTGCCCCCTTCAGCACGAGCGGATCCCCCTCGATCAAATAGAAAGCATCGCCATCGACAAGAGCAAACTGCTCACCGTTTCGCACGCACGCCCGGGTACAATCAGCGGGGGCTTTTCCGATCGCGGCGGAGTGTTTGGCGCCGCATTGCGTGTCGGTGATCAAGCCCTCGAAAATCTGCAGATGGATGGCGGATGGCGATCCGGACTGTCCTGACTCGGGCGCTCCGGCAGCCGCCCCCGCAACCGCTCCCAGCGCGGCAAACAGCAATGCCAGCGCGCAAGCGATACCGCAGACTAAGGCAATGGTTTCGATCCAGAAGCGTGCTCTTCTCGACGCAACTCCAGTCGTGGTCTGTGCCAGGACGATTCGCATTTGCTCCCCTCCCGCTTATGTTTTGTAATCGTTGTCTTTATCGTCTTTAATCTTTCAATGCTTACGAGACGAGCTCAAGGTCGATCACGTGGAGGCTCGTGAGGTTCGCATCCAGGATGCCGCCGATTATTACCTGCTTGCCCTCGTACTGCCTTGCCTTCTCCTGGTCGTCAAGCTGATATGCGTTATTGCTCGAGACTTTCAACAAAAACACGCCGCTATTCTGCACGATGATGCCTGTGAACTTTTGCGCTGTCGGTTGCGGTTGCGCTGGCGGGTTATGCGCGGGATTCGGTTGCTCGGGCTGCTGGTCCGGACCGGGACGTTCAGCAGCCGGCAGTGGTTGCGGAACTGGCTGCGGCTTCTGCGCTTCTGACCACACGATCAACTGCGTTCCCAGAATGTCAGCCGGGAGCACTGGGCTCGGTTGGCTCCGCGGATCTTGCGTAAACATCGCCGGAACGGTCACTAATAGGAACGCCAATGCCGATAACAGCCTAGTCTCTCGCTTCATAAAGACACCTCCGGAGACGTAGCGGCCCACACCACATGCGCAATTGGCTTGCCATCGCAGCTCATTGATTCCGTGGCCTTGCCGCACGGCGATGAACTCGTAAGTGCAAATCTTGCTCCCTCTTCTTGTGCCTTTTTACATAACTGTGAATCGGTCTGCTATACACCATTCTCTGTAAAAACGTTGGGCCCGCGCCGCGCCGTCTTCTTGGGAAAAACTGCGTTGGCCAAGCCAGTTCGCCACAGCTACGGCAGTTTGACGCGAGGAGTCGAAAAGTTCTCCTACTCGAATACACGATTCACTGTATGGGCTCGGTGTCCAACTTCCCTTAATGTTGCGCTCTCGTTACAACGCCCCCGTCGAGCAGGTGCGGGTTTCAGGGAACCGGCACCTGCACCCTCTTCAGATTTGTACCTCTCTTCAAGATTTGTACCTCGCATTTACAGCGCCTGGAATCACGAACTACAGCGTGAAAGGGATTTGCCCGCCCGTGCTTGGCCGCTAAGGTTGTCGTGAACGCAATCCGTTGGAAGGAGGCATCATGCTTTACTGGACGTTCGTGTTTCTGGTGTTCGCGCTGATCGCCGGAATCTTGGGTTTTACCGGCGTCGCAATCGCAGCTGCAGGCATTGCGAAGCTGCTGTTTGTGATTTTTCTGGTGTTCTTTCTGATTTCACTTTTCACCCACCTGTCGCGCCGAGGCAGCGGCATCTAGGCGGGGAATCCTCGCGCGGCGTTAGCTTGATGCCGGCCGCGAGCTGTGACCGTCAACCCTGGAGCAAGGGCAGTTAAGTCAATGCAGATCGATTCCACGCGGATCGACTAAGGAGACAACATAATGAAACTCACCCGAATGGTCAGGATATTGCTTCTGATTTGCTTTCTCGGCGCAACTGCGCTGATCTACGCGCAAGACCAGCGCGACGATGCCAAGCCTGCGCAGGAACCTCGTCCCGAGGCCAGCAAGCCGCCGGGCGATGAAGTCAACCCTCAGGGCCAGGACGAGGCCAAACCTGCAAAACCGGACGAGGCCAAACCTGCAAAACAGGATGAGGCAAAACCTCCAAAACGGGATGACGTCAAGCCGCCCCGGGAAGAGGGCAAGCCCGCAAATCAAGAAGCGCCTAAGCAGGCAGAACACCCTGAACAGTCGTCACCGCACGCTCAACAGAGCGGTCGCATTCCTGACGACAAGTTCCGGTCTCACTTTGGACGGCAGCATACTCTTGTCATCAATCGGCCAACAATCGTCGAAGGTCAGCCCCGCTTCCAGTACTCCGGCTACTGGTTCACCATCGTCGATGCGTGGCCCGTGGGTTGGGCCTACACAGACCAGTGCTACATCGACTACGTGGATGGCGAATACTTCCTGTTCGATGTGCTTCATCCCGGCGTTCGCATAGCCCTCACGGTGGTGCTGTGATCGCTGGTAATTTTTAGCGCGCTGACGTGGGCCCAATCGGCTCTCCATCCTTGGGAGCAACCACTCCACTAGGATGGGGGGCCGCTCCTAACTGCTTCATCGCGTCTCGGGATAGATTGGCGGCCGTGCGAATCTCATCTCATCTCATCCCAACCTAACCTGTGCAATCCCTGACAGCAACGAGGGACAACCCTAGCCGCGTCCTAGAAACACCTTACACCCAGCCGCCCTGACAACTAGGGAAGCTATTGCGGATGAACCGAGGCTACACAGTATGGTGGCGGAGTAGGCGTGGTCTTACAGTGCGGAGAGTGCGGCAAGAAAGTTGAGTCCTCTCAAAATGGCATACAAGAGCGCCGTGACGCGTATGGAAGCACACCATATGGAAGCACACCATATTCAAACGCACCGCTCTCCCTCCCCGGAAGATCTGCGGCGCGCGTTTGAGAAGGCCATGATCGAGATTCATCAGGCGGATTTCCCGGCTGGCGAGCTGGCTGACAAGAAGGTGCAATATCGGAGTCCGATCGTGCAGCGCGCAAAACGTTTGGGGATATCGCGGGCGCGAGCTGAGGAGTGCGCCCTTTCCGACGCAGCGCGGGCACTCGCTCTGTTGTGGAAGATTTGAGCACGTCGGGCAGTGGTTGCAGGGCACGCAGTGTGGTGGAGGGTCCCGTGGCGGGCATGGCCCCATTTGCGGCATGGGCGCGGTGAGCTGACGTAAGGTCGCTCCGAGCTAACGCTCTCGTCGGGATGACATTGCTTCCAGCCTTGGCACCGCGACCTGAATTCTCGGGCAAAATTGGAAGCGACATCCTGCCCGTGATTCCCGATCCCGTTGCCATTCCTACGAGACCACTACGTGAATTCAGATCCAAACAACGCCACTACCTGAATTCAATAGATCTGGATGATTCCATTGCGCACGGCATAAAGGGTGATATCCGCGACCGAATGCAGGTTGAGCTTGCGCATCAGGTTGGTCCGGTGAGTCTCCGCTGTCTTGACGCTAAGGCATAGGGCGGTGGCGACTTCTTTGGTGGTCTTTCCTTCGGCGACGAGCTGAATCACTTCCCGTTCGCGGGGCGTCAAGACGCATTGTGCGGAAGCGTTGCTCTCCTCGTGCGGGCGCAGGTAGCCATCGAGCATCATCTGCGCCACTTTGGGAGTGAAATATGTTCGCTGGTGCCGCACGGCCTCCACAGCGGCCAACAGATCGCGGCCGGCATCGGACTTCAGCAGGAAACCGCGGGCCCCAGCGGCGAGCACTTCGCGCACCACCTGTTCCGAATCATGCACGGTAAGGATCAGAATGCGAGCTTCGGGCATCATTGCCAGGATTTGCCGCGTGGCGTCCAGACCGTTCAAGTTCGGCATTCCAATATCGAGCAAGAGGACGTCTGGCTTCAATCTGCCGGCAAGCTCGACGGCTTCACGACCGTCCATGGCCTCGCCACAAACCTCCCAACCCGCGTGGCTTTCGAGCACGCAGCGAATGCCTCGCCTCGCCACCTCGTGGTCGTCCGCGATAAGGATTCGAAGCGCGCTCAAGCTCCACCTCCCAGAACCAAGGACAACAAGAGCCACTGGCGGCGCTTATTCGCTGGAGCCAACGCCGCGTACGAAGAGTACTTGCGCTCACGACGGGGACGCTTGCTGGTGAGCGCAAATAGACGACTTGCCGCGCGAGCCGTTCGTAACAGTGTGTTCAATTGACGGGCCAACGCTAACTCGACTACTCAGCAACCGGCCAGGCCCGCTGTGCTCACGCGGTTGTTACACGATCTTCATGGTTATGATACCGCTTTAGGAATACGATCGGCTTCCAGTTGCCGCTTTGGAACCGCCAATTGATTCGTTCCGCCTCGGCCTCCACCTCCGCAAGCAGGTCGTGGTACCGCTTCATGTGAGTGCGGCTGGGTGCCGTGATGCCGACCATCAGAGAGACCATGAGCCGGACGATCAGCAGACGCATAGGCACTTCCCGAACGATACAACTCCAAGCTTATCGACCAGGGCCATGCCCGAACATACGGGAATCAATGTAGGTTTTGCGAAAGGCTCGCAAGGCATTCCGATGGGTTCACAGCGATGGAGCTTTTTCGGGAGTTGTTGGAGCCAGGGGGGTGAGTTTCGTTTCTGATCTGGGTTTGAACCATTGACGCAAAGAGCAAAGGGAACGACTTCAGGCAACTTGTGATTTCTCGCTCTGGGCAGCGGTCGAGTCCGCGAGCGGCAGTTTCGCGGTCACCGCTGTGCCCGCATTGTCCGAGCGAATTTCCAAAGTTCCGCCTAACTGCCTGAGACGCTCGCGCATACCACGGAACCCAACTCCGGTTCGACCCGATGAGCTGAGTTCAAGTTGTTTTTCGAGAGGTATGCCTTTGCCACCGTCTTGAACTTCCACCACAATTCGGTGATCTTCTTCGTGCACGCGTATCGCGGCGGAAGTTCCTCCCGAATGGCGATGAATATTCGTGAGGCATTCTTGGACCATGCGGAAAATCGCAATTTCCATCTCGTCTGACAGCCGGCGAAGCGCTTCAGGGATCTGCAGATCGACCTTGATCTGGCTGCGTTCCGAGAAGCCGTCCACGTACCAGCGAAGCGCGGATGCAAGCCCAGCCGCGTCAAGAAGAGGAGGGTGCAACAGATGCGAAATGGTTCGGATTTCCCTGCTGATCTGCTCGACCATCGCAGCATTCTCGGAAATAGCCCGGGCTCCCGCTGCATCGAGACTGTCAGCCTGACGTTGCACCACTGCAACGTTCATGGCCAGCGCGGCGAGCAGTTGCCCGATGCTGTCGTGTAACTCCCGTGCAATTTGCCGGCGCTCTTCATCGCGCATCTGTTGCAGCCGGCTCGTGAGTTCCCCGAGGTTATCGTTGGCAGCGTTCAGGGCTGCGGTTCGTTCGAGAACCTTCTGTTCGAGTTCCTCATGTGCTTCCTTCAGCTGCTTTCCGATCGACTTGCTTGCCGCAAGGGAACGGCGGTTGGCTTCACCCAGAGCGATGATCACGCCGGAGAAGGCCAGGAACCCCACCATTCCGAAAATTGTGGTCTTGGGATCCTGAATTCCAAAGGAACCGAACGGCGGCACGAACCAATACCAGATGCCCAGCAATGAGAGCAAGGTAGTGACCATGGAAGGGCCAACACCGCAGTACCACGCGGAGAAGACCACGGCTGCCCATGCGGTGTGATAGGGATTGTCAGCTCCCAGCAGAGGAAAGAGCAGTTGGCGAAGCCAGAGAGCGAAGATTGCCGCCGCTGCGGCGAGCCCGTACCGACGCACGGCATCATTGCTGTCCTTGCCAGCTTCCAAAAGACGATCGATCCGCATTTCTGGCCCTGCCTTGCAAGGTCTTATCGAATCCATAATCGTTAGGAGAGCGGACCAGCTTGCGACCCCGGCTGACGTCTCGCTCCCCGTGAGTCAGCCTCGGCTCTTGCTCTACGTAGTGCAACCTGGGCGTCCAGGTACTCCAACGTAAGGGGATCCGTTACGATCTTGGCGTGACGGAGCAAGTCCGTGACGGCCAACTGTCGTCTACGCCATGTTTCGGTCATCCTCTCGTGGCAGAGGCGTTTCATCGTAATCCCTCTCTCTGATAAACCCAGGTCCTGGCTACAGGTTGCGGTGGGCCTTCATTCCACCCACTGACCGGTCTCCAGACCGATCCGGCCGCGCGGGTTGGCGCGATCGAGTTCGAGCAGGGCAGCGGCGTACACGTCGTGCCCCAAAATGCTTGTTGTCACGGGGTATGTCCTAACCTGTCTGAGCATACCCTTGCCACTAAAAATTAGGTGGACTATTTGCTTTCGTCTTTCGTAGCTGCGACGAACGCATAGCGCGACGCGAATTAAGCCATTGCATGCAGACCGTATCGTAGTCGCAGCGTAGAATAGAACTATCCGACATATACTAAGAAGGGAGACATTCCCTAATCAATCACAAAAATATACTTGACCTAGATATTCCGCTTTGGTACTTTTTCGTACAGAGATTGAACGATTCGAGAGTAAAGATTCTGTGGAGGACCCAGCCGTGGGGAACGAACAGAAAACCAGGAATCAGCGGCCGCCGGCGAAGTATCGGCAGGTTGACATTGCCGGTTTGAAGACCGGCCGGCACGGCAAACACCATGAACTGGTGAAGGGAATTGTCCAGGAGTTGGTGACCCTGAAGCCAGGTTCAGCTCTTGAGATTCCACTTGCTGATGTCGGCGGCATTGGTTTGGCGAACCTTCGTTCCGCGGTACATCGTGCAGCGGCTTCCAATAATCTCAATATCGAGACGGTCGCTGACGACGAAAAATTCTATGTGTGGAACGCAAACTCCAAGTAGATAACACGGCGTGTTTTTCGGTGACGCCCGTCACGCATGTTGGCGATGTTGCCTGTCCCATGGATGATTGGAATGCTTTCCCTGGGAATCTGAATTCCTTCACCCCTACAGTAAAGACCCTAGAGTCAACCCTGCATTTATCGTGTTCCAATCTGTCTCCTAGGCGTCAGATTTCCTTAGGTTCATCTTCAGAAAAGAAGATGGTTTGGGCTATCCCTGATTTCGGTCGTTCGCTGGTTTCCGGCAGCCGCCGCGTCAGCCCTCCCTGTGCTACGACCGTAGAATCGGCCGCGTTCAGTGCCGTTGCAACGCTGGACAATATGGAGAATCACGCGAGGAAAGCCTTACTGCGATGCCAGCTATTCCCCCGGGGCAGGAGAAGATCATGAAAAGAAATAGTCAAGATCCGGCGACTGCTGTGGCCAATGGTGCAGCCGATGAAAGTCCCAAGAGCAAGCGTAACGGGAATTCCAGTCTCGTTGCGGAGACAGCTTCGGGCGACCTTAGCGTGATTTTGGCCAGCCTGCAAACCATGCGGGATGGCGATTTTTCCGTCCGACTTCCGGGTTCCTGGACAGGACTGGCGGGGAAGATTGCCGACACTTTCAATTCCATTGTGGCTGCCAACCAGCAAATGGCGGGGGAACTAAAGCGGGTTGGGCAAGTGGTGGGGAAGGAAGGAAGAACTCGTGAGCGCACGCGCTTTCATGAATCCAGGGGGGCCTGGGGCGAGATGGAAGTGTCGATCAACACGCTGGTTGAGGATCTGCTTCGGCCGACTGAGGGCGTGACGCGTGCCATCGCGGCCGTTGCCCAGGGAAACCTCACGCAAACGGTCCGTCTGGACGTGGATGGCCGGCCGCTGGAGGGAGAGTTCCTCCGCTCCGCCAACATCGTCAACACCATGATTCAGCAGCTTAGCGTCTTCACCGCGGAAGTGACACGCGTGGCTCGCGAAGTCGGCACCGACGGCAAGCTCGGTGGTCAGGCGCAGGTGCCGGGCGTGGCTGGCACCTGGAAAGATCTCACGGATTCCGTCAACTCGATGGCCAGTAATCTCACCGGCCAGGTTCGCAACATCGCGGAAGTGGCCACAGCGGTCGCCAGCGGCGATCTTTCCCGCAAAATCACCGTCGACGTGCGCGGCGAAATTCTCCAGCTCAAAGAAGCGATCAACACGATGGTCGATCAGCTCCGCTCGTTTGCCTCCGAAGTAACGCGCGTAGCACGTGAAGTGGGGACGGACGGCAAACTTGGCGGTCAGGCTGTGGTGGTGGGAGTGGCTGGTACCTGGAAAGATCTTACGGACTCTGTCAACGCTATGGCCGGGAACCTGACGGCTCAGGTGCGGAACATCGCCGAAGTAACCACAGCCGTAGCTCGTGGCGACTTGTCGCGCAAAATCACGGTCGACGTGAAGGGCGAAATTCTTGAACTTAAAGACACCATCAATACGATGGTCGATCAACTCAACGCATTCGCCGGTGAAGTCACACGTGTGGCTCGCGAAGTTGGTACGGAAGGCAAGCTGGGCGGGCAGGCGCAGGTGCCCGGCGTTGGAGGCACCTGGAAAGATCTCACGGATAACGTGAACTTCATGGCGAGCAACCTCACCGGCCAAGTTCGAAACATCGCCGAGGTGGCAACGGCGATTGCCACCGGCGATCTCTCGCGCAAAATCACGGTCGATGTCCGCGGCGAGATTTTGCAGCTCAAAGAAACTCTGAACACGATGGTCGATCAGCTGAACCGTTTCGCCGGTGAAGTAACGCGCGTGGCCCGCGAAGTCGGCACCGAAGGGCGTCTGGGAGGACAAGCCAACGTCCCGGGTGTCGCCGGCACGTGGAAAGATCTCACGGACTCGGTCAATTCGATGGCCGGAAACCTTACCGGTCAGGTGCGCAACATCGCGGAAGTTACCACTGCTGTGGCTCGTGGCGATTTGTCGCGCAAGATCACCGTGGACGTGAAAGGCGAAATTCTCGAACTCAAGAACACCATCAATACCATGGTGGACCAGCTCAACGGGTTCGCCGGCGAAGTAACGCGTGTGGCCCGCGAAGTGGGCACGGAAGGCAAGCTGGGCGGCCAGGCACAGGTACCCGGCGTGGCCGGCACGTGGAAGGATCTCACGGACAACGTGAACTTCATGGCCAGCAACCTTACCGGTCAGGTTCGTAATATCGCTGAAGTGGCTACGGCCGTGGCCCGCGGCGACTTGTCCCGCAAAATCACGGTAGACGTAAGAGGCGAAATCCTCGAACTCAAGGACACCATCAACACGATGGTGGACCAGTTGCGCTCGTTCGCCTCGGAAGTGACTCGTGTCGCCCGCGAGGTGGGCACTGACGGCAAACTTGGCGGCCAGGCCCAGGTACCCGGAGTTGGCGGAACGTGGAAGGACCTTACGGACTCCGTCAATTCGATGGCCAGCAACTTGACCGGGCAGGTGCGTAACATCGCCGAAGTCGCAACAGCCATTGCGAGCGGCGACCTCTCCAAGAAGATCACGGTGAATGTGAGCGGCGAAATCCTACTGCTCAAGGAAACCATCAATACGATGGTCGACCAGCTCAATGCGTTCGCCGGCGAAGTAACGCGCGTGGCCCGCGAAGTCGGCACCGAAGGGCGTCTGGGCGGACAGGCTAACGTCCCCGGCGTCGCCGGCACGTGGAAAGATCTCACCGATTCGGTGAACTCGATGGCCGGGAACCTCACCGGTCAGGTGCGCAACATCGCCGAGGTCACGACCGCTGTGGCTCGTGGCGATTTGTCGCGCAAGATCACGGTCGACGTGAAAGGCGAAATCCTGGAGTTGAAGAACACCATCAACACGATGGTGGATCAGCTCAACGCATTCGCCGGCGAAGTGACTCGTGTGGCGCGCGAAGTCGGCACCGACGGCAAACTTGGCGGGCAGGCGCAGGTGCCGGGCGTTGCTGGCACCTGGAAGGATCTCACGGACAACGTCAACTTCATGGCCAGCAACCTCACCGGCCAGGTCCGCAATATCGCCGAGGTCGCCACCGCCATCGCGAACGGTGATCTCTCCAAGAAAATCACAGTGGACGTGCGCGGCGAAATCTTGCAGCTCAAGGAAACGCTGAACACGATGGTCGAGCAACTGCGCTCATTCGCGGCAGAAGTAACGCGAGTGGCGCGCGAAGTGGGCAGCGAAGGCCGGCTGGGCGGACAGGCGAACGTGCCCGGGGTGGCGGGCACCTGGAAGGATCTCACTGACTCCGTGAACGCGATGGCCGGCAACCTGACTGGGCAGGTGCGAAATATTGCCGAGGTAACGACCGCTGTGGCCCGCGGCGATTTGTCGCGCAAGATCACGGTCGACGTGAAAGGAGAGATTCTTGAACTGAAGAACACCATCAATACCATGGTGGACCAGCTCAATGCATTCGCCGCTGAAGTCACGCGCGTGGCGCGCGAAGTGGGCACCGACGGCAAGCTGGGTGGTCAGGCGCAAGTGCCGGGCGTCGGTGGAACCTGGAAAGATCTTACCGACAGCTTCAACGTCATGGCCGTGAACCTGACCGAACAAGTGCGCGGCATCGTGAAGGTGGTCACGGCCGTTGCCAACGGTGATCTCACACAGAAGCTGACCGTGAACGCCAAGGGCGAAATCGCGGCTCTGGCAGAAACCATCAACAATATGACGGGCACTCTCGCCACTTTTGCGGATCAGGTGACGACCGTCGCCCGCGAAGTGGGAGTGGAAGGCCGCCTCGGCGGTCAGGCCAACGTGCCGGGCGCCGCCGGCACCTGGAAAGATCTCACGGGCAACGTCAACCTGCTGGCCGATAACTTGACCAACCAGGTGCGCGCCATCGCTGAAGTCGCAACCGCCGTAACCAAGGGCGATTTAACGCGCTCGATTCAGGTGGAAGCGAGCGGCGAAGTGGCCGAGTTGAAGGACAACATCAACACGATGATTGACAACCTCCGGCTCACCACCGACCGCAACACGGAACAGGACTGGCTGAAGACCAACCTCGCGCGCTTTACTGGAATGTTGCAGGGCCAGCGCGATCTGGCAACCGTAGGCCGCATGTTGCTGTCGGAGCTTGCGCCGTTGGTGAATGCGCAGCAAGGCGTGATTTACCAGATGGAAAGCGAAGACTCGGCGGAAATGGTTATGCTCTCGGCATTTGCTGGTGATGGCGAGGATGGACATCTCCGGCGATTAAGACTCGGTGAGGGACTGGTAGGT
>Ga0209380_10002042_pt1 | contig 13193 bp, 11 predicted proteins | sample HubBroMetageWFT6_FD_188347 | JGI IMG/M metagenome (GOLD analysis project Ga0209380, IMG submission 188347) | Warmed and freeze-thawed soil microbial communities from the Hubbard Brook experimental Forest, New Hampshire - Hubbard Brook CCASE Soil... | ecosystem: Environmental > Terrestrial >...
GACCTTGGTGATCCCCAGCCCCACAAAGACTCGCACCATGCGCAGATAGTCGGCAATCGGCATCTCTGGAAACGCGGGCCCATCGTTCCCTGAGCGGCAATACACGCACTTGTAGTTGCAGCGGTCGGTGATGGAGATCCGCAGATCGTGAATGTTGCGCCCGTATTTGTCGGTCAGCACCATGTCGCCTTGCACTCACCACAGAGACACTGAGGCACAGAGAAAATCGAGCGAGCCGTGCCGGGCATTTCGCTCCAACCTGAAAACTGTTGTTAAGACGTGCGGGGAGGGGAAGCAGTACCGTCGCGCAAGGTCGTCTGCGCGGCTGATCGTTTCCTTTCCAAGCACGGGAGGCGTGGACGTTTCCCTCCACACCCTCGGCCTCACTCGCGTGAAGCGCCGCCGCCGCAGCCCTGGGTATCCCTGTAGCCTGCGGAGGTCGGAAACAGTGTCAGCTATTATAGATGCAACTTCGTGCCCAAGCAGCGCACCTAAAAAAACGGAAAAATCCGGCAGCCGACAACGCTAGAGTGCCAGTAGTGGAGAGGACGAGTTACAGCAGACAAAGCTGCCCCGCTACATGCCCTCGTAGTTCGGGCCCCCTCCGCCTTCCGGCGGCACCCAGGTGATGATCTCGTAGGGATCCATGATGTCGCAGGTCTTGCAGTGCACGCAATTGGAAGCGTTCAGATGAATCTGCAATCCGCTAGGGGTGTCGGTCGCCTCCACCATTTCATACACATTGGCGGGGCAGAAATTCTTGCAGGGATTGCCGTATTCGCGCACACAGCGTTCGTTGCAGATATCGGTGTCCTGGATGACCAAATGCGCGGGCTGGTCCTCCTCATGTTTAGTGCCGGAGTAGTACACGTCAGTCACCTTGTCGAACGTAAGCTTACCGTCACCCTTGGCCGCGTTGATGATGTGCGAGTCGTCTCCTCCGTCAGCCGGCAGATGCGACAACTGCTTCATCCGGAGATGACCTGCATGATTGCTGTAATGCGCCTTTAATCCGCGGCCTCCGGTGATCTGCTGAACTCCGGCATGAAACATTCCGGAGAGAAAGCCCTTGTCGAAGCCCTGATGGAAATTTCGGACCGGCCACAGCTCTTCCTTGATCCAGCTTTTTTCCACGCGCTCCTGGAATTTCCCGAGTACATCGAGTGAGAAGTCGGCTTTTGCCATGGCGTCATAGGCCGTTTCGGCTGCCAGCATGCCGCTCTTAATGGCAAGGTGAATTCCCTTGAGCCGTTGCGAATTCAGAAAACCTGCCGAGTCACCGAGGATCATCCAGCCATCGCCCGCAACCGGAGGGATACACCACCAGCCTCCATAGGGCAGCGACTTCGCGCCATAGCGCACCATCTTGCCGCTTTCGAGAAGCTTCGCGATGAAGGGGTGTTTCTTGAATTCCTGCAGGACACGCTGCGGGTCGATGCGCGGGTCGGCGTAGTCCAGTCCGGTGACGAAACCCAGCGACACCAGATTGCTGTGCGCGCCGTAAATCCATGCGCCACCGTACTCGTGGAACGTCAGCGGGTAGCCCATGGTGTAAATCACTTCGCCTGCGGCTATGCGGCCGGGGGGCAGCTCCCACAGCTCTTTCACGCCGATTCCGTACGTCTGGGGGTTGCGTTCATGGTCCAACTGAAACCGGCCGATCAACTGCTTCGTCAGCGACCCGCGACTGCCTTCAGCAAGGATGACGACTTTAGCCTTCAGATCGTAGCCGGGCTCAAAGTTCGATTTCGGCTCGCCGTTCTTATCGACTCCTTTGTCGTCGGTGCGCACTCCCAGAACGCGCCCCTTCTCAAACAGCAGCTCTGATCCAGCGAAGCCTGTAAAGATCGTGATGCCCGCCGCTTCGACCTTGCTGGCCAACCACTTCACAAAGCGGTTGATCGAGATCACGTAATTGCCGTGATCTCGCAGCGGAGGCGGAGTGATAGGAAGTTTGAATTTCCCGTTGCGCGTCAGGTAGTAGACCGCTTCTTTCACTACCGCAGCTTCGAGCGGGGCTTCGCTCTCGAAATCCGGCAGCAGCTCCAGCATGGACCGTGGATCGAGCAGGGCACCCGAGAGACAGTGCGCTCCCACCTCCCGCGCTTTCTCCAAAACGTAGATATTGTCCTTCGAAAGCGGAGCGTCGGGGTGCTTGGCGTTGTGATCGTCAATGAGTTGCGCCAGGCGCAGCGCACACGCCATTCCGGCGGGCCCTCCACCGACGATGACCACATCCGCTTCCATCGTCGGGCGTTCGATGTTTGGGAGTGGTTTACGAAAAACGATCATGTGCCCTTGGCCTTCTTTACTTCCTCGATCAGCGGCGGCACGATGTCGAACAGATTGCCCACCACCGCGATGTCGGCAATCTCAAAAATCGGCGCTTCCGAGTCCTTGTTGATCGCGATGATGCTGTGCGCGCCCTTCATCCCAACTACGTGTTGAATGGCGCCGCTGATTCCCAGGGCGAGATACAGCTTAGGTGCAACCGTTTGTCCCGACGATCCTACCTGACGATCCATCGGCAACCAGCCGGAATCGCAGATCGGGCGTGACGCGGCAATCTCGCCGCCTAATGCAGTGGCGAGCTGTTGTGCCAGTTCAATGTTCTTCTGCTCTTTGATACCGCGGCCCACGGAGACGATGATCTCCGCTTGCGTCAGGTCAACAGCCTGCTTGGCTTCTTTGAACGGAGCCTCCGGCTTGTTGCGAATAACGCCATCGGCAATCGCAACGTTCACCGTTTCGACCCGAGCGGATGCGCCGCCGTCTTCCACCTTATCGCCGCGGTAGGCGCCTGACTGAAATGTCGCGAAATAGGGAGCATCGCCCGTGAACGAAACGTCGGCGACGAATTTGCCCTGGAACATCTGCCGCGTGAACAACAGCTTTCCGCCTTCATACTTGTAGCCAATCGCGTCGCTGATCAACGAGCGATGGAGCGCGGTGGCCAGCTTGGGAACGAAGTCGCGCACCTGGTAGGTATGCGGCATCAGCACCAGCTTCGGCTTTTTCTCCTCAATGAAGCTCTTCAACGCCGCCACAAAACCGTCTGGCGTATACGGCTCGAGCTTCGACGACTCGATGTCATACACCTTGGAAACCTTCTTCGCCGCGACTTCGGCGGCCACGTCGCCCACGCCGCTTCCCACAACCGCCGCCTCCAGGACCCAGCCTGTTTCGGCAGCCAGGGCCTGGGCTCCCGCTAGCGTTTCCCATGAAACGCGGTTCAGCTTACCTTCCCGCTGCTCTACTACCACCAGAATCGTGTCTGCCATTTCAATCCGTTCCTGCGCCCGGTCTCGAGCGCACACTGCCTGCTCGTGCACCGGCACGACTACAACACGTGGACTTCGTTGCGCAGCCTGTCCACCAGCTTCTTGGCCACTTCCGCCGGTGGACCCTCAATCACTTCCGTCTTCTTCGTCTTCAGCGGAATATACAGCTTCTCGATTTTCAGCAGGTTGTCACCCAGCGACCCCTTGACCTCGTCAAACGAAACCTTCTTCATGGGCTTGTTCTTCGCTTGCTTGATGCCGATTAGCGTGGCATAGCGCAGCTTGTTGATTCCCGACTGAATCGTAAGCACCGCGGGCAGCGGCATGTCGACGAACTGAAAGTATCCTGCTTCCAGTTCGCGCTTCACCCTGATCCCGGTATCGTTCTTCTCGATCTGCATGATGATGGTGGCATGCGACCAGCCCAGCAGTTCGGCGAGCACCACGCCGGTCTGCGCGAAACCGTAGTCGTCGGACTGCAAGCCAGTGAAAACCAGGTCAAAGTTCTCGTCCTTCACCGAGGCGGCGAACGCCTTTGCAGTGTTGAACGCGTCGAGCCCGACGAAGCTGTCGCCTTCCAAATGGATGGCGCGATCAGCGCCCTTGGCCAGGGCCTCGCGCAGCACCTGCTGGGCGCGGGCAGGGCCGCTGGTGATGACCACCACCTCGCCCCCGTGTTTTTCCTTCTGGCGTAGCGCCTCTTCCAGCGCGTAGGCATCCGGCTCGTTCACTTCATAGGAAACATCTTCGCGAATCCACGTTCCGCTCTCGTTCAGCTTGAGCGGAGCGTCCTTCTGCGGGACCTGCTTCATGCAAACCAGGATTTTCACCCGAACTCCTTCAACCACCCAAAATCATTGATCATCCCGGAAAACCGGCGTCAGTCACACAGCGCCATTACCCTCTCCGGGGAAACAGGCGAGTATAAATGACCAGCTTGAGGATAAGAAAGGAAACGCGAGCACGTTTTCCATTACGGGAACCGTCGCTCGCGTTTAATGATGCTGTCGTCCTGAGCGGAGCGCCCGCCTGTTTTCTTCGACCCGCTGCTTTTGCGGGTCGGGCAGGCGCGCAGTCGAAGGATCTGCTGTTTCCCTCCAGCGCAGACCGGGTGAAAACATCTGTCTCGAATCGGCGCACGCGCGTCTTGCTGCTCACCTATAGCGCGACCCGTTCCTGCTGCAGCAGCCTCTTCTTGCGCTCAATGCCCCAACGATATCCCGCCAACTCGCCATCACTCCGCACCACGCGGTGGCAAGGCACCACGACTGCCACGGGATTACTTGCGCAAGCTGTAGCAACGGCGCGAACCGCTTTGGGATCGCCGATGGCGCGTGCCACTTCTGTATAGCTGCGGATTTCGCCTGCCGGAATCTCGCGCAATGCATCCCACACCCTTTTCTGAAAGGCGGTGGCGCGAACATCCAGCGGCAGGTCCATCGTCACCTTCTCACCTCGCAAACTCGCCAGCAAAGGTTGGAGAAAAGGCTGGAGCGCCGCATCGTCGCGGCGAATCTTGGCAGCACTGAACTCTTCGCGGAAATCGCGCTCCAACTCGGCCGCGTTCTCACCAAAGCGGACACTACACAGACCGCGTTGTGTAGCCGCTACCAGCAACTTCCCCAGTGGCGACGGCACTATTGCGAATTGAATGGTGGTTCCGGCGCCGCCACGCCGGTAAGTTCCCGGAGTCATGCCAAGATGTTGACTGGTCTTCTCGTAAAGGCGGCTGGGCGAGCCGAAGCCCGCATCGTAGAGTGCTGTTGTCACGTCATCTCCTTTGCGCAACCCTCGTTTGACCTGCTGCATGCGCCGCGCCGACTGATATTCGCGCGGGCTTAGCCCTGTGGCTCGCTTGAACAGCCGCTGCAGATGAAACGGACTAAGCCCGACGCGTTTGCTCAACTGCGCCAGGGTCACCACGCCTTCGGCTTCGTCCAGCAACTGGCGCGCTCGCGTCACCACCTGAGCCTGCGCCGAAATCTCCGTCGGCTTGCAGCGCAGGCAGGCCCGATAGCCTGCACGTTCCGCCTGGCGCGGGTTGGGGAAAAATTCCACCGAATCTCTCCGGGGACGCCGGCTCGGGCACGACGGCCGGCAATAAACCCCGGTCGTGCGCACGGCGAAGACGAACCTGCCGTCCTGCCGGGCGTCGCGTGCCATCACCTGTTGCCACTGTGTCTCGGATTGCATGTTGCAAAGGTAGCGTGGTCGATTTGAACCCGCTATCCGGGTCTTGCGGGCAAACTAACTTCTCGTACTTGGAATTTTACTGCTCGGAACGGTTGTCTATCTTTATCATCCAGCAAATTGGATCTGTACTTGTGGCATGGCGATTTCCCGATACTGATCGCAGCCCCTCGGCCTGGTGTTCCTGAGCGTCTCTGAGTATTGCCTGTTCCCGTGTGCTGTCGATAGGTGGATTTGTCCAAGGATCTATGACGGACACACATATTCCGATGGAGGGCCGCCCGGATAGGATGCTGTCGCCTCAACAAGAAAGCGAATCAACTGCGACAGTGTGTCATTGTCGATTACGCTGCGCAATGTTGCGAGTCCACGAGGAATGGATCGCTAACGGCCGGGCTGAGTTCGTTGAACTGTAGACAGATCTGTCGGGACTCCTTCGCTTTGATCCCCAGGGCTCGGGCAATCCGGTTCCTCGGTTTCATCGGTGCAACGTGCGCAAGCATAGCTGCTGCTTCCCTGGCGAATGCTCTCTTCTTTTCATCCGTCAGATCATGGCCAATCACTTCCAGGGTGAAATCACCCTCGCGCGGAGCCGCCGCCGGTGGTTCGTCGGCCCCAGATAGTTGAGGCAGCGTGATGAACTGAATGGATGTCTGATAGCGCTGGTCGGCGCGAAGCTGAAACGTGCGCACTGTTATTTCGATAAGCTTCTGTGCTATGACACGCTTCTGCTCAACCGGTAAACCTTGCGCGTAAAGCCGCAGGTAAGGCATCGGACCACCTCCACCAAAGTGAGTAGAAGCATTCCACGTGCCAAAAGGCGCCACGAATGGACGCTTTAAAACAAAGGACTTATTCCTTTAGGTCCCCAAGAGGGCCGAGTAGAACTTACCGCCCACTTGCAATTCTGCCTCCACAGAATTCCGCGCGAAGCGGGACAACCCTGTGATTGTCCGCGCCATCTTACCAGCAATTGTAGGGTAGCGAGAGGGATTAGACACCGCTCCTCGTGGCCTCCCCTTTTGTCACAACGTGACACCTATGACCGGCGATTTCGCGACGACTAACGTACGAATCCTTGGCGGCAATTCACCAAATCGCCTGCTACACTCATTTCACCAAGCCTCGTTGCCTCCGAGGAGATTATGAGCGAAAAACCCAGTGTCACCCTTTCGGGGACAGTCGAAAAAATTGTCAAACCCCCAATTCCAAGCGAACCAGAGAAAGCGCAGATCGCTGTTGAAAGCGCTGATGACCTGTATCGTGAGATTCGCATCGACAACACGCTGACCAACGAAGACGGCGAGGAGGTAAAGCTCAAACTCGGTGCACAAGTGGAAGTCACGGTCGAAGCGGAGGCTAAGGCTACAACTCCCAAGGGTAGCGGCAAAGAGAAAACATCTTAGCTCGTTTAGAAATTTCTGTTCTCGCTCCGCTTGTCACAAGGTGATGTGTCCGGCGCCCTTTCGCGAATTATCTACCGCCCTGTAAAACGCATCTTGAGGCAAGGGAGAGGTGTCTCTGCCCACTTCCGCACTCAGGCTGCGGATGAAAACCGCTCATTGAAAACCCGAATCGGCCCCTTCACCCGGAACCGGACTTGGACGTTCCATGGAGCGGAGCACCGCTGTCGCCGTGTATATTCCAACTTCATAGAACGGACAGCATAATCCGCCGCAGCGGCAGAAAGCGAAGAAAAAGCAAAAATAATGTCGTCTAAGTCCAACGGGCAGACTTGGATACGTGTAACTTGTATATTTATCAATGACATGCGAACAGTTTTCACCTAAACCACTGATTCTAAACAATCGTGTTCAACGCAATATTGGAGGAAACGCAAATCGTTGTACCAACGTGCGGAGTTACAACTGAGGATGTACATCCACTGAGGTCATCCCCTCTGGTTGGTCGCCGACCGACTCTACCTGCTCAGTCGCGGCCTTCTGCTTCTCCAGTTCCACGTTCAGCTCCGCTCCCAGCAAAATCGCCATGGCGGCGAACTGCAGCCACAGCATCAGCACGATGAATGATGCCAGGGTGCCATACATCGCATTGAAATAGGAGAACTTGCGCAGATAGATTCCGAGCAGCCCCGAGCTTGCGATCCAAACTGCGACCGCAAATAGCGAACCTGTCACCTGCTGGCGCAGCGTGTGCTTGCAATTCGGTCCGAGGTAGTAAAGCGTCCCGATCGCGGCCAGCGCGCAGCTCAAGACCAGTGTCCACCGTATTACGGGCCAAACCGCAACGAAGGTGTGGCTCACATTGAATACCCGCGCTAATTCCCTCCCAAAGTGCGGACCGAGAAGCATGGCACTCAGAGCGACGGTGGTCATTCCCCCCACTGCGAAAGTCACGTAAATGGCGCTCAGCCTCTTCTCCCAGAAGCTCCGTGTCTCCTTCACTTCGTAGATTGCGTTCAGCGCGGTCGCCATGGACGCGATCGCGTTGGACGCCGCAATCACCGCCAGGATGAATCCTGCCGACAACAGGCCGTTATTGGTATGCATGGTAGAAGTCAGCATGCTGTCCACCATGGGCATCGTCTGCGCGGGGATGAAATGGGAGACCAGGTGGACCATCCGTTCGGCCAGGTGCGGGATCGGCAGCAGTGCCAGCGCGCTCGCCAGGAAGATGAGGAAGGGGAACAGCGACATCAGGAAGAAAAACGCCAGCGCAGCCGAAGAGGTAAGCCCGTCGTGCTTTAGAAAGCTGCGTACGGTGGCGGTCACCAGGCGACGAGCAGAATCCAGCCGGGGCACAACCTCCGGAAGCGGCCCGGCATACGGCTCTGGCTCAGTCCTCGGCATGCGCTAAGAGTGCCACCGGAGGAGGCAGACCGCAACTGTGAGGATCACATTTGGGAACCAAACGATAATTGTTGGTTCATGGATCTTCTAAAGTTTGTACGGAGGACTAAGTCGCCTTTACCAGCATGCAGGTCACGTCGTCATGTTGCGGGGCTCCGGCCACGAAGCGATCCAGGTCAGTCATGATGCTCTGTAGAAGCTGGGAAGGCGAGAAGGCGGCACCTGTGTGCACCACAAAAAGCAGTCGCGGCTCGCCGTATTCTTCGGTGAGATTATTTTCGGCCTCAACCACGCCGTCGGTGAAGACCACTAGCCAATCGCCTGGCTGCAGCACCAGGGAACCGGCATCGTACGACGCTGCCTCCAGGATGCCCAGCGGAATGCCTCCTCGGTCCAACTTCTCAATTGCGCCCGACTGGCGGCGCACCGCAGGCGAGTTATGCCCGGCATTGACATAGGTCAGGGTGCGCGTAGCTGGTTCGTATTCGGCCAGAAACATGGTGGTAAAGCGGCGTCCTTCCTGACTGTTGCTGCAGGCATACCGGTTCATCTTGCCGACCAAATCGGGCAGGCTCGAGGGCGTCGCTGCCAGCGTTTTCAAGCTGGCTTGAATGGTAGCCATCAGCAAAGCAGCTGGGATGCTCTTGCCCGCTACATCGGCCATCGCGAAGACCCACTTCGATTCTCCTGCCGGCCCTCCGCGCGGAAACACGTCGTAGTAGTCGCCCGCGACGGTGTTAGCGGGCCGCGTCGCGAAGGCAATCTCCAGTCCCTGAATCGAGGGAGGATTGGCCGGCAGCAGCCATGTCTGGATTTCTTTGGCGATTTGCAGGTCGCGCTTCATCACCACGCGGTCGCCCACTTCGAGAACCAACAGGAACAGCATCAGGAGGGCGCCCCAGAAATGGCCATCGAACGAAAAGAACTTCAATTCTCCATTGCTGCTGTGCCACGTGGCTTCGCCGCTGGGCCCGAACATCAATACCAGAGCGACCAGCAGCAACACTCGCCGAGCCGGCGTCAGCTTCTCCAGCACCGCCCAGAAAAACTGGCCCACGAGCCGGAAGAAGTGCTTGCCTTTGGACATTCCTGCCACCCGCTCGGCGTCCACATCTTTCGAATACAGACGGTAGCTGGTGCGTGCGTCGGTAAGGAACGACCTCCAAAGCTCGTCGACGTGCCGGCCTTCGGTGACACGGGCCCAGAAACGGTCGACCCGCTCCACAACAGGGCCGACCTTGGCGGTCAACTCGTCTGGCGGACGCTGCGGCACACCGGCGGGTTGCGTGGGAGTGGGCATGAGGTTGTCAGGAGAATTATAGGGTTACCGGAGCCCGTGGCGAAGTCTCGTAGAATGCATTTCGCCCATCTATCGGTTAACGGCTGGTTGACGACTTCCCGGCGGTCCTTACTAATCGATAAACGCCACCGACTGGACGCTAGTGACCTCGAAGCGCTTGCGGCATCGCAGGTTCTTGCAGGCTACGAGGTCGTCGCGACGCACCATGTAGGACCGCGCTTTCGCGAATTTCGCCCGATCGCGTTCGTCGGCCCTTCCGGGAAGCTGCCTTTTCTTGGTACGGACGAACCATCCCAGATCGTATTCGGCGGCTTGATGGCAATGCGGACAAGTCATAGTTGCTTTCTTGGTCTCCTGCCGCTCATCAAAAAAATCACGCTCTTCCATCGGGGCCTCCGCTCGTGCCCGCGCGATCATTCGCCACGGGTACGACGTTGCCATTAGATCACACGCGGAGGATGATTCCTGTGATGCACGTTGGGATTTTCCTCTTGGCCACCGCACTCTGGCCCCGTTAGAACGGAGTCGGAGGATGGTTGGCGTTCGTCCCAATTTCGGCCCGGGATAGGCAAAACGGTGCTAATCTTTGGGTCAGGAGGCCCTTATGTTCAGCCTTCTTCTGCTTTCAACGATTCTCGCGGCGCCCTCTGCAGCCGCACAGCCAGCGACGGCCCCTGGTGACCTCTTCGCCGTCGAGCCTTCACCCTTGGTCCTTGCGCGCCACGGATTGCCAGATCAAATGATCGAGGAACAACAAAACCCCACGCGATTCGACGCGATGGAAATCTACCCTGAGGGCGACATCTGCTTCAAGATTCGAGCCTATGTGTTCTCTACAGGCCCGGTTCCCAAGTTGCTGCGGGAAACCACCTGCGGACCGAAGCGCGGGGAAGTCAAGAGCATTGGCGGCGCCAAGCCTAAACTCGTCCCGATCGATGCTCGAGAAAAGACTGCCGCAACCCCCGAGCGCTGAAACTACGCGAGCGTCGGCGCATCACATACTGTGATTTCGCTTGAGCAGGAGTTCGCAGATGCCAGACAAAGAAACCATTGAACGTGCCCAGGAAGATGCGCGCGAGGGAAAGTCCCCGAGCACACAGGCCGGGGAATTCGTGCGCGAGGAGATGGACCATATCCGCGAGGGAAAGCATGGAGCTGCCTCGACCAAACAGGCGATCGCAATCGGTCTGTCCAAAGCGCGACGCGCGGGCGTGAAGCTACCACCGCCTGAGGCCTCGACGTCATCGCACCAAGTGCGCAAGAAAGCTGAACGCGACTACGAGAAGGGCCAATCGACTCCAGGAAAGAAGCCCTCGGCCAAGCGTTCGCGGGCGGTGGAGAAGGCGCTCAAGAAGGAGGGTCACGCAGCCGCGTCGCACGCTGCCCTCTCAAGGCAGGCTAAGCAGGCAGCGGCCAAGCGCAGCAGCTCGTCGCGAAGCCAGGCGGCTAAAAAGGCCGCGCGCACTAGAACCCGGTCGGGACATAACCGCTATGGGAAATGAACCGCTTGCTGCTATGAAGCGCGTCACAAAGTCTGGGTGACGTGCTCTAACTGGCTGGTAATTTCTTCCGCGGGCGTGCCGGGAGGGAACCGTAACGGCTTGCCAATCGTCACTTTGAGTTCGCCGCGGCGGGCAATCTTGCGGCCTGCCATTTTCATGTGAAAGAGGCCGTCGATACGCAGCGGGACCACCGGAATGTCGAGCTTTTGCGCCAGCATGCCGACTCCGGAGCGGAACGGCGAGGGCCTGCCGTCTTCTGTGCGGCGGCCTTCCGGAAACACAACCACGCTGTAACCGCGATCCACCGACTCGCCCGCGAAGGCGAAGCTCTCGCGCACCCCTGATTGTTGCGGCAGCGGAAACACATTGAACAGCGCCACCACGAGGTAATAGCCGGCCTGCTGCCACCAGCGCGCAAATATGTTCATGGACGCCCGAGGGCGCCACATTCCCCACAGACGTTCGCCCAGCATTCCCACCGCGAGTTTGTTTCGGATTCGCGGTGGCATGGCAATCAGCACAAATCCCACGTCGATGTAAGTAACGTGATTGCAGGTGATCAGGACCGGCCCTTCGATGCCTTTTAGATTCTCGCGACCGACAATTTTGGGGTGCGCCATGATCAGCGTCGCCGGCAGCGAAAGCAGGTAATAAAAGAAGTTGCGAATCCAGGGGACCGGCCAGCGCTGCGCCCAGCGGGGATACCGATATCCACTTTGTGGCGCGCGCTGCGGCTCGTGCAGCATCCGCTCCAGCTCGCCCACCGTGGTGACTTGCGCAAAGTTCGCCTCGCTCAGGTCCACCTGGTAGCGGTCTTCCAGTGCGCTCATTAGCTCCACCCTGTCCATGGAACTCAGGTTCAGGTCGCCTTCCAGCCTGGCATCGGCCGCCAGCACGCCGCTGCTGCGACCCGTGATCCGACTGATGAGTTCTCCCAGCCCTCCCTGCGCTGCCATCGCAGAACCAGCCGATGAAAAATTCTGCTGAACCGCCTCCTGGATAACGGCGACCTTGGGCTTCTGCGTGGGCGTGCGAGGGAAGTCCTCCGCGGGCCACACCAGCCAGCGGCGTATTTGCTGGAACTCCGCCAAATCATGGTTCGCGCGCGCAACAACTACTGCAGCATCCGTCGCAACATCGTGCAGCAAGAGTGCAGCAACCGGTTCCGCGTTACCGCTCTGCTCCAGCCCCACGACCACGCAATCGCGCACTTCGGGTTGCTGCCGCAACACTGCTTCGAGGTCTTCGGGATAAACGTTCATCCCTTCTGACGTGACGATCACATTTTTCTTGCGGCCCTTGAAGTAGAGGTTGCCATTCGCGTCGAGTGCGCCCAGGTCCCCGGTGCGAAACCAACCATCCTCATTGAGGATTGGGCTCAATCCCTTGTTCTGCCAGTAACCTGCAGCGACATTGGCGCCGCGTACCAAGATCTCTCCTTTTTCGTCGAGCTTCATCTCGCGGCCTTCGAGCACCTTGCCGATCGAGCGTTTGCCCGTGTGGAAGGGATGATTCAACGAAATTAGTGACGTAGTTTCGGTGAGTCCATAACCCTGGATGACAACGAAGCTCAGCCGCCGCCAGAATTCTTCCGTCTCTGCATCGAGCGCCGCGCCGCCTGAGATGAAGGCCCAGAACTTCCATCCGAACTGGTTGTGAATTCGGCGAAATCGCCACCAGCGTCTTACGACCTTCTCTTCTTTAGCCGCCTCCAGTTGCCGCTGGAACCATTCGGACCTCCCTGCCGCCTCCATGTCGCGCTCGATCTTGTCTTTCAGCGATTCCATTAACCTGGGGACAGCCACCACCACTGATACACGCTCGGTCTTGATCGTCCGCATCACTTCGGTCGGATTCAGCGTGTCCTGGAACAGCACGGTGGCGGCCAGCATCTGCGGCAGGAAGATTCCCAGAAACTGTCCAAACACATGGCTGAGGGGCAGCAAGTTGAGAAAGCGCAGTGGATGAAAGATGCGCTCGTACTTCAGGTACGCGCCGATTTGCCGCTCCAGCGGTTCCAGGTTGGCGAGAATGTTGCCGTGGGTGATGACCACGCCACGAGGCTCGGCGGTGGTGCCGGAAGTGAAGACAATCTCCACAATGTCATCGC
>Ga0209380_10002044_pt1 | contig 13177 bp, 16 predicted proteins | sample HubBroMetageWFT6_FD_188347 | JGI IMG/M metagenome (GOLD analysis project Ga0209380, IMG submission 188347) | Warmed and freeze-thawed soil microbial communities from the Hubbard Brook experimental Forest, New Hampshire - Hubbard Brook CCASE Soil... | ecosystem: Environmental > Terrestrial >...
TTCAGCGAGTGATTGCCGAGTATTTTGGTGACGTTGTCCAGAATCTGATACACATTCTGCGATTCGTCAGAGGTGCCCACCGAGCCCCACTGATTCGAAACCACGCCGCCGCAGCAAGTCGAATTAGCACTGGGAATACCGTTGCTGGCATAGAACAGGCCGAGCGGCAACCCGCCCTGCCCGGACCCCAGCTGAGGGACTCCACCCAGTCCAAGCGAACCCGGCAGGCTGTTGTTGTTCGCGTTCGGCTGCAGGAACGCGAAGACACCCCAGTTATAGCCAAAGCGGAACTCGTTCGTCAGGGTTGGCGCGAAGATATGCGTCTCGCTCAGTGTGAAGTTCTCGGCCAGGTTGCTATCGCGCTGGCCGCCATAGCCGCTGCCGTCAAGAACCGGACCGAGCGGGAGGTTATTCAGAGTTAGCTGGTGGAGATAGCTGTAGCGTGCAAATGCCTGGTCCTTCGAAGTGGCGTTCCAGTCCACACGCTGGTCCCATTGAAATGTATCGTTGCGTGTTGGAACGTTCTCGACGAGGTTGTTGAGGAGTTTCCCCCCATTGGCGTTTGGCTGCGGGTACAAGTTCAAAATGTTCTGCGCCACAGGGTTGATCTGGTTCTGGCAATAGACATTGTTCTGTCCATTGCAGGACAGGGTTGCCGCGCCGCCCGAGTTTGGCTGATAAAGCTGGATCGGGCCATTCGCGCCAGTCAGGGAAGTGTTCAGCAATTCGGAAAAATTGCCTTGCCGCATCAACGGAGTTGGCACGGTAAACACGCCAGTCTGGCCTATGGAGATGCGGTTCACTTCCAGGTCTCCGAAATAGAAGAGTTTGTTTTTCAGAATTGGGAAGCCGAACGTCGCGCCAAACTGGTTCTGATGATAGGGAGAAGCAGTAAGTGCATTCCAGTTGATTGCATCCAGATTTGTATTGCGGAGATACTCCCATACGCTGCCGTGAATCTGATTGCTGCCAGACTTGATGCTGGCGCTCAAAACCGCGCCCGCCGAATGCCCGAATTCCGCGCTGTAATTGCTGGTCTGCAGGCTGAACTCAGACAGCGCGTCCGGCGGAGGGCGCATGACGAAGCTGGAGCCATTCAGGAAGTCGACGAGGCTTGTATTGTTGTCGACGCCATCAAGAATAAAGTTGTTCTGCTCTGCGCGCTGGCCGTTGGCAACAAAGTCGCCCGTGCCGCTGCCGCGCGTATTGCCGAATGGAGGAGCAACGCCTGCAGTCAATTGCGCGATGTACACCCAATTGCGTCCATTCAGCGGCGTATTGTTGATCGTCTCCGTGCTGATGACCTGGCCTACCGATCCAGTCTGCGTCTCCAGCAAAGGCGGTGCATCGGAAACAGTCACCGTTTGAGACACGGAGCCGGGCGTTAAAGTAATGTTTACGCCCAACCGCTGCTGAGCATCCACATGCAGATGATCACGAGTGACGGTTTCAAAGCCATCTGCAGTTGCCGTCACCGAGTAATTACCAATCTTGATTGGCGACACCACATACGCGCCGGTTGCGTTTGTTCTTATCTGCAAAGCCAGCCCAGTATCGACGTTCGTTACCGTAACCAGCGCATTGGCTACAACGGCGCCGCTAGCGTCCTGTACCTGGCCGGTAATCGCTCCTTGATCGACCTGCCCAAGGCATGTGCCCGCGGACAGGAGTAGTGTAAGCGCTATCACGATAGACGCTGGGTTATATAGGCTTCTTTGCACTAAGATACTGTTCGACATGATCCTGACCTCCCTGAAGTTTTTCAGACGCTGTTCCCAAATGAGAGCAATCTGCCCACGCCTTTCTGATCGCACCTGACCATTTGCGCCCGTTAACATATGCGATTACTGTGTACGTTAACGGCCCTGACGATAGTCCCCTGAAGCAACCGTTGTCAAGACCCCTGGAGAGCTTCGCCGAGCGTACACTGCTGCGCTGTCAGTAGGGCGCAAAGCCATCACGAGCGAAGCGGAGAATCTCGGTGGAACTTGGGCGTCTCGCCCTAAGCAATGCCTCGGTCATACTGTCTGTTGGGAGAACCAGCTGTGGGAGAACTAGTTGATCCGCGCTCAAGCATGCCCGGCAAACGACGGGAAAGGAGCCGGCCCAATTCCCGGCGTTAGAAATTTGCTATCATGAGCGTTGGGTGTACGAGCGGAAATGAAGCCGATTTTCTACACGGCATGGATACTTGTCGCGTTGATGGTGATTACCTCACTCGACAACATACCCGATCCTCCCGCAGTGAATCCGCACACCGTCGATGTCACCTCCCGCCAGCATGAGATCCGAGCCGGCATCTGTGAGCAGCATCTGGACAACGATTCGTCCAGCGTTTCTTCTTACCTCCTGCTTCGTCGGATCGCCTTCCCGCAGCCTTACGAGCCGAATCGTCCCAGTGATTGGTTCTCGAGAACGGGACACGCGGCAGATTCCTCTCCTCCGGCGGCCTGAGCCGACCTTCTCTACTGAAAACTGATTGGCGCTACCGGCGCTCAAACTTCCTGCAGGCATTTGCCGCGCGGGCGGACAGTCTCTCGTAGACGGAAAAGAGGACAGAGGTGAAGACTTTCGACATTATTCGTGCATGGCGCAAGATTCTCAGGGGAGAGCGGCCCTCGCTTTCCATTGAGATCACGCGCGAGTGCCCGCTGCGTTGTCCGGGATGCTATGCCTTTGATGACGCGCATCTAGGTGGGGAGCTGACTCTGCGTGACCTTCACGATCTCAGAGGGCAAGAACTGATTGACGGTGTTCTCGAGGTGGTCGACCGGCTCAAGCCTTTGCATCTGTCGCTAGTGGGAGGCGACCCGCTGGTCCGGTATCGCGAGCTCGAATCGCTAATTCCGCCGTTGCTTGATCGGGGAATCCACGTTCAGGTTGTCACCAGCGCATTCCGGCCCCTTCCGCCCGGTTGGGCAGTGCTTCCTCACATGAATGTCGTCGTGTCGATTGACGGATTGCAGCCAGAGCACGATCTGCGGCGCGCGCCGGCAACCTACGATCGAATTCTGAAAAACATCGCGGGACAGAAAATCACGATCCATTGCACTGTCACTGGTCAGATCATGAAACGGCCAGGCTATTTGAAGGAATTCCTGGAGTTCTGGACTCCTCGGGCCGAGATCTACAAGGTATGGTTCAGCTTGTTCACTCCACAACTGGGAGATCGGCTGCCGGAAATTTTGCAAGCTCATGAGCGCCTGCAGGTGATTGCCGACATGATGGCCCTGCGGAGGGAATTTCCCAAGTTGGACATGCCGGAAGGAATGATTCGGCAGTTCGCCACGCCTCCGCAAAGTCCAAGTGAATGTGTTTTTGCGCTCACGACCCACACACTGTCGGCGGACCTGAAGACGAGAATTCTCCCTTGTCAATTCGGGGGCAAGCCCGACTGCAGTTCGTGCGGCTGCGTTGCATCCATGGGTCTGGCGGCGGTAGCGGCTCACAAGCTGTGCGGAGTCATTCCCGTTGGAGCCATCTTTAAAACCTCAGTCAAGTTTGGCCAAGCTCGAGCCGAACGGAATGCACAACGACCGCAAGTCCAACCCGGACTACGGGTGCTGCCCACAGGAGGAAGATTGGAGGCGCATATGAGCAAGCATGGGTTAATGACCCACAAGGCCGAAATCACCTCGCTGCGCGAACTATCCGCCCGGATTGGCAGCGATCCGCTGCTCACACAGGCGAGCACCGGTAACAGTTCGATGAAGCTTGATGGTGTCCTGTGGATCAAAGCTTCGGGCAAGTGGATGGCCGATGCCACACGCAAGGACATCCTGATCCCGTTGGATCTGAGGGAGGTCAGGGAGTGCGTAAAGCAGCAGGTTGATCCTGCCGGGCGGTATGCGAGCGCTTCCATCGAAACCGCCATGCACGCCGTTCTGCCGCATCGTGTGGTGCTTCACGTGCATTCCGTGAACACGATCGCCTGGGCAGTACGGCGAGACGCGCGGGTTCAACTGGAACACCAACTGGATGGTCTGCGCTGGCGATGGATCCCGTACATACGTTCGGGCTTGCCTCTTGCGCGGGAGATTGAGAAGGCACTCGCTGCCTCCGCTAATACCGAGGTGCTCGTGTTGGGCAACCATGGTTTGGTCGTCGCGGGAGATGATTGCGGTGCAGTCGAAAATCTCCTGTCGGAGGTGGAGCATCGTCTGTCAATTCGTCCGCGACAGGCACCTCCAGCGGACTATGCTGCCCTGGTGGAGATTGCTGATGGTTCAGCATGGGAGGTGCCAGAAGACAATGCAGTGCATGCTTTGGGCACGGACGCGATTTCTCAGGCGATCCTTTCGGGAGGTCTCCTCTATCCGTGCCAGGCGGTCTTGTCGAACTCGAACGCTCCCACGCTGTTCCGGTCGATTGCTGGCTTCGATCCCACAGACCAATGGGAGAGTCGATTCAGCACTCGCCAGTTCTTGATCCTCGAGGGGTGTGGACTAGTCGTTCGCAGGACTATGACACTCACCGAGCGCAAGATGATTAGCGGATTGGCGCAGGTAGTTCAGCGGATCGGTTCGTCCGCTGCCCTTCGCTACCTTACTGAAGACGAGGTCGCGAACAGCTCTGGCATAATCAGCTCTCGTTATCGAGAACTCACCAACGCCAGTGATTGCAATAATGCTCGGTAAGTTCGCAACAAAAAGAATTATGGCAACCGAAACTCTTGCGCAGAACCGCTAGGGCGACTTGTGCTTCGGCGTCTTCGCGTTAAGGGTCCTGATAAGGTCCTCTGCTGCGGGAGGGATATGCGTCTCGTGAGCAATTACAATATCCTTCGCCGAGATTTTCTCGCCGTAAATTCTCTTGTTTGCGTCGTTGTCAGGTCGGATGCTCGAACCCTCGAGCGAAATCCCCGCAAATAGACCGCGCGCGCGTGAATAGCTCAATATTTCAGCCCGCATCGAAGCGTCGGTTTCTGCGGTCGCGTTACGACCGACTGGTCCTGCCGCAACCGATGCATCTGCTCCGAGCTTTACTTTGCTACTCAAGATTCCATTAGCACCCCGGTCATTCATCACGAGAAGGACGAAGTCGGTTGCTTGTCCGCCGATCTGAAAGCCTACGCTGCCCCCCTCTAGAGCCATCATTGAAGGTGCGGCCCAGGGACCGTTAAAATTTTCACCCCTGCGGCAGGTCATCGCTCCGCGGCCATAACTGCCACCGACCACAAACGCCGCTTTGAGGACCGATGGAAAAACAACCACGCAGTCGGCTTTGTCGAGGAGGTCTTGAGGAACGTCGTCTGGAACATTCAGAATTTCTTTGAGCACTGTGCCAGCATTCTTTAGACGATCCTCGTCCTTTTCTTTGTCGTCAGCCCAACTCGTGATTGCAAGCAACAATGCGCTCATCGCACACGCGAATATCCTCTTCTTCATGCGGTCTCCTATAAACGGACAAAGTTTGAGATATCGGCCCAGCCGCAAACCCAAACATCGTTTGACGTTAGCTCCCGGCGGGTACTGTCGAAATGGCAGCGCCTGAGCACGACTGATTTTCCAGTATCGACGTTGAGTGGGGTATACGTTGAAAATCGTAAATGGAGTGAATTTTCTAAGTACATCTGCGTTCGCCAGAAGTAATGCCACTCCGCTCGTGTCTGCATACCTGAGCGTTGGGTCAGCGGCTGTTCGGACTGAGTCCGGATGCACACCTGCTCCTTCTTTATAGAATGTACTCGAAAGAAAAACTAGTTCAATCGTCGAAGAAATGCTTGACAATGAGCTGCCGCTACAGTATGTTTCTGCCACTTGGGGTGTATCCGTGGTAAAGCGTATCGGATGGATATTTGTATTTCTCCTGATCACCACAGTTGTTTTCATATTTGTGGTGCCCCTGGTAGATCGGCCGGAAACCCCGTTCAACGAAATCGACACTCCGGTCAACCAAACTACCTCTATCGCTTTAGAGGTGAGATTTGGGCCTCCGCACGAAAGTCTGATCATTCTTCCCAGATCATTCAGCCGCCCGAGTGAAGGGATTCGCACGTCGATCGAATTGATATCACTTGCGATACACCGTCATCCAAGCAGACTGCGTGAACTCCTCTGCACCTTCCTCATCTGAGAGGCAACTGAACTTTCGCAATTAGAGAGTGGGACCACCTCAATCCGTTCGAACGGATGATGATGTCGTTCCAACTGATCCAACTCTACTGAGTTTCCGGATGTCTCCTGTTTGCAGGTGGAACCCCGGGGGGCGGGATTCCGCTGTTTGCACACTGTTTGACGCCGGACCGTGCGGCCCGCGCCTTCTTCGGGGGAAGGTGGGCGCGGGCCGTTTTTGGATAAAGCTTCGGCTTGAGGCACTCGACACCATTATGGACATCGATGATCCTATTTCATGCTGTTGGATATGCGGCTAGCCCGTCCCGTTAGAAGTCTGCAAGATCGACGAATACGGTGGCGCGCATGCATGAGAACTGCTACGTCGCAGAAGTGGTGCTAGAGGAGGGCCACCGACCGACCTCTACAGGTGGAATTGAAACTGATTCCCTCCTGAGAAACAGGTTGCGTCGCTGAGAACTTCATATGCCCTTCCACCACGCAACGTCCTGCTGATGCTTCCGGAAGGATGGCCCACCAGGTCGAACGCAGTTCCGAGTCGCTCAGGGTTTTTAACCTTTGCGTCACCTGCGGTCGATCCGTGTGCTGTTGTTGTTGCAAAATCTCAGCACCGTCTCGGCAGGTGGTGCGTTGTGTATCTGAAATCCTGAAATCACCCGCCTGGCTCGATGATAAAGGCGCAGAGGCGAACGATTGCGCTTATCGAGGTCCTAATCGACAAAACGAAGCTGTTCGACCGGCTGAGTGGGCAACTCAATGAAAGGCAGCAGAACGCACTGCTGCGAATGTTCAAGGAAGGCCCCGAAGGTTTCAAGGGCGGCTGAGTGCCGGCCAGTACAGCAAGATCGAACCGGAGCATCGCCGGCAACCACAACGCGCGACCTGGCCGATCTGACGGAAAAAAGTGCGCGAATCAGGGAAGGCCAACGCAGGCACGCCGGCTATCTATAGGCTCGGCGTCCCTTTGAGGCCGGTCCCTCATATTTCAGTAATGAGCGCGGAGAACTGATAAAGGAGGAGAAGCATTTGGGTTTACGACATGAGGTTCGACGATGGCCCACGGGGCGGAAGCCGCAGCCCAATAGGGGAGTATTGAGACTTTTGAAAAGAAGGAGGCAACACATGGAGCACGATAATGCTGACCTCCTGGGCACAGAGGCGGCAAGTTCAGCGGGGTGAGATTTGACAAGGGGGTGGCTGAATTTCATTGTTTCTCGGACGATCATTGCGACATGACGTTCGGACAGTTGATGGGACATCTGAATCAACACTACCCCCCGTTCCCCCGCACGATTTGGGATTGGGGTGAGGAGGACTTCTCGGATTTCGCGGAAGACGTGACGGCAGCAGATGAGATATCTGAAGGAACTGCGGTCGAACCCAATGATCACGACGAATCCGATAACCGCAAGGGCGCTCTCTGCCCCAAATGCAACAAGGAACTGATTGGTGGAGCGCAGGATCACGAATGCAAGACGTGCAGGGAAAAAGCTGTGCTGCGGCCGGGCGAGGAGCATGTCCTCGTCGGCAACGCGGCAGGCGAGAACATATATGTCAGCGTGATGCACATGGATCGGGTGGTGCCAAAGCCGCTGGGCTATGGGATCAACGCCTGCTCAGGTTCGCCCTCAACCTTTTCGCAGGCAAATTCGAAAAATGAAAATCCTTGGGGGCTACGGAGATCGCCGCCATGCTAAGCACCGGACGGGATTGGCCGAATGAAAAAAGAACACATTGGGACCGCGCACGGTGTTGATCAAGATGAGCGAAGATGGTTTGGAGGACGTGATTTGGGGACGCCTAGCCGCCGCTGGTGCGGACATGAGCCGCATTAAGGCTGTCACCGGAGTAATTGTCGGCGAGGAGATGCGCCAGAAGAGAAAGAAGCGCCTCAGGGCACTGAAAACTGAGTTGGCCGCATTACGCTCCTTCGTGCGGAAATATCCATAGGCGGGTCTGATCATTGTTGATCCCATTTCCTCCTAACTAGGGTGCAACGCCAACAAAGTCGAGGAAGTCAAGCCCGTCTTGGATGGTCTGAAGCAACTGCGCGAAGAGGCACACATCGCCATTTTGGCGGTGGCCCACACCAACAAACGAAGCGACGTGGATGCCCTGCAAGCGGTCAGCAGAGACACCAGTGTGGGCGGCTCTTTCCGCGCCGAATGGAAATTCAGCGAAGTCCCGGACAAAGAAGGTGAGTTCCTGATGACCAACAACAAAGGAAACCATGCCAAGGACAAAAGCGGACTGCGGGTACGCCCAGTAGGTACGCTGGTGCGGTTTCCGGACGGCACCGAGCATGAATATCCGAAAATCGAATGGCTTGGCGAAACTAACCTCTGGGCGCAGGACGTGCAGGACAAGGAAAAAGTCAACCGCAAGACGGGCAACCAAGACCGAAAGGTCTCCACGGCAAAATCCTTGCTGCTGATGAAATCTTGTATCTGTCGAACGATTTTATTTGGCGGATGCGGCTAAGGTCGCAGGGTCCAACTCGAGGACCACCCAGTAAGCGGCGCGCGGCGGCGCCGTGAATGGAGTTTCCTTGCGCGTGTAGGACAAGTATAGGGCGCGCAACATGCAGCCCCCGAAGGCGTCAGGACGCTGCTGCGTCTGCGCATTTTCTGCACTACCGTCCTTTCCGATTTGCACGATCAGTTCAAACTTGTGCTGGTCGCCGCTTGATTGCTTCAGGCAGGGATCCTCAAAGGCAGTCAGTTTCTGTTCCAGGTCTTTGCGATACGCTGCGCCTTCCGGAGTTTGCATGTTGTCCTCAGCTTCCTTCCGGGTGGCGCGGGCGCGGATTTGCATCGGAGCAGCCTGAGTCGCTGTATCTCTGTTTTGCTTGAACCAGGCCTCCGTGCTCCATCTGTCCTCGTTCCAGTTGTCGCCGATGCGCTTGAATGCGGAATCTGCGGCCACCCAGTCGCTAGACTTGGAGGCCATGAGAGCGAAAGAGTTCAAGAGGAACATGGATACGCCGTATTCCTTCTCCAGGGCGGTGAAACCGCTCTGTAAGCGCGGCCAGGAGAAGTGGTCAAACTCAGGCTCCTCACAACCACAGAGAATTCCCTCGGCAATCTGGAAATAGAGGATGTTGCCGGCTTCTCCTCCAACGCGATTGGCGGTCGCTTCCGCGTATCGCGACGTATCGCCGTCCTGTCCGTGCCACTTAGGCAGAAGGTAACTGCCGAACGTGCGGTAATAGTATTGGTAGTCAGGCTCAAACGCGATCGCCTGTTGCAACAAAGCAGAGGCCCGGGGACGATCCCAGCTCTGTCCCTCGGCAACCTTCTGCATTGCGATGTACCAGTCGGGGCACTTGGTAGCTAAGCCCGAGTTCTCGTCGAGAATCGCTTCTGCCTTTGATAAGCGTTCGCCAAACAGCTTCCATCCACTCTCACTCACGCTGTCGGCGAAGCCATCGCCGCGCGCGGACCAACCGTAGTTCGTATAGGACTCAGAGAGCGCAATCGTGGCAGTGGTAGAACGAGGTTTGCCGCTCGCCCAGCGTTCGACCAGCTCCAGATGCTGACGCCAATCTTCCTCTGTCGGATGACCGGGCCTTGGAGCTTCGAGCCCCACGTAGATGTTGCGTAGCTTCCACGCGCCTCCGGGAAATCTCGTTTTGCCTGCCCGGGCGGCGTCGGCGAGGCAGTCCAGCTCCCCGAACTTTTCCTGCTTGAGCAGTTGAGCAACGGCGTCACGGTATTCGTCCAAAGCGTGAACGTCGGTACTCGTGTCGAATTCGGGACCAGAGGACGCGCACGGGGGAGCGGCCTGTGCTTTTCCGTCAGCGACAACCGCGCTAGCTCCGCAAGAAAGCGCGAGCAGCAGCGTCGCCACACCAGCGACAGGGATACCGCCGGCAAGTGCGTGGAATCTACGATCGAGACGAGTCAGCTGCCAGATACGATAGCTCATAGGTGGGATTCCGATGCGAAAATCTGACTCTCCGCACAAGACTACGGAGAAGCTTGATGCTACTAAGCCACGCCGATACTGTCGACGTTACCGAGGTGAAGGTGGGAGGCGGGAATCCGGCTACGAGAACAGCGCCTGTGAATCCCACTTGGGTAGCTTAGCGCTCTTCTTTTTAGCACTTATTTGGGGAATGCCCAGTGGGCATTCCCCGCCCGGCCCGGTCACCACCATAGCAAATATCCTGTCTTGAGGCTTCCTCGCGGATCTGAACGCGCAGCCGGGCCCCGGCCAGACAGCAGTGCACGTGGGAAACACCGGTTCCATGTCGCCGAAAATCGAGATTACAAATGACTGGATGGGGATAATTGGTGAAATCAGGCTGGCCGCGACTCAACATGTCAACCGTGTGGTTCCTCTGGCGCTTACATGTAAGCGTGGGAGCAAACACAGATTGACAGAAGAGGGTTTCGCTATTTCGCTGATTACTGACGATGGGAAGCCCAGGTGGTTGGGGTGAGGGCAGGCAAGCGTTTCAACGGCGTATCGGCTAGGCCGGGGAGCACGGCTGACAGATAGTCTCGGGCTGAGATCTTGATCCGCCGGCAGGTTTCGATCACCGACATGATGGCGGTTACCTTCGGTCCCGCTTGCGGACTTCCGATATGGATCCAGTTCTTTCTGCCCAAAACGATCGGGCGCATCGAGTTCTCTGCCAGATTGGTGATCAGTTCCAACTCCGGGTACTCACGCCGGCCGGACCCGGTTTAGCTGCTAAGGGAAGGAAGCGGCGAAGGCGACACGGTCAACGCGGATATTTTTTGCGAGCCAGAGGTACCATCGTGCACGGCCGGTATCGAGTAATCTTGATAGGGCGACTGAATTCCGTTCGTCGCTACCCTGGACGATTCCTAATTCGCTCCGGGGGCACAACAGACAGGAGGGTTGACCCAATCATGCCCAAGAAACGTGCCGGTTCCGCTGCGGTTCCTCTCGATCGATGTTTTGTCAGGGAACTTGCGGGCGAAACTCCACCGACCTTCTCCGCCATGGAAAAGCTTTATGGATTGGCCACTCAATTGTATGGGCTGCGCCCCTGGCAACTGCTCGACGAAAGCCAGCTGACTCTGGTTCGCGACAGCGCCAGCGGCGAGCTCTGCTACTGCTCGATCATGGGCGCGCTCGGCGAGGTCTATGCCATGCATGCGTATATCGGCACACAGAGCCTGCGTCTGTTTCGCAAGATGGAGGCTGAAGAGATCACCGAAGTCGGCGAGTTCTTCGCTTCGCAGCACAGCGTGTACGTGGACTTCGTGCCCAGGGCGGAACTGGAGCGACAGGACCGCGAACTGCTAGCTGCCCTGGGCCATCCGCAGGGCAGAGGCTCGGCTTCACCCATCTTCCGCGCCATCCGGCCCGGCTATCACGCATGGTTCGTAACCGAAGAGGAGGCGATGACGCTGGCGGAATGCATCCGCGGTGTCATCGTAGTCTGCACCGCGGTTGCTGGCCACGAGAGCGCGAAGTTTTGGGATCAGGCCGATACCTATCCGATGGTCTCACCAGCGGAGGGGGCTGAGCCGCGATACCGGATTGATCTGGTCAAGTCGATCTTGCCGGCTGAGCCGCCCGTCTGTCCGGTACAGATGGAGGAAGAAGCTGTGCTCCAGTGGCGCCGCCAGGACTACGCCTTGCGCGGAGTGATGGAACTTGACCACATTCTCACCGGTATCCCGATTGGAAAGAAGAGCGAGCGCAAAGCCTGCGCCTCGATTGCTCTGGCCGTCGACGCCGAGAGTGGAATCGTCCACGCACCTGAACTGACAGACTCCAGCGTGACGGCCGGAGACGCGGTGGCCAAGGTCTTTCTCAAGGCGATTCAATCCAGCCGCGCTCTGCCCAAGGAAGTTCATGTGCGCAGCCAAAGATTGAGGGACTGCCTGGTTCCGGTCATGGAACACCTTGGCGTGACGATCCGCGTCAACAGTCGGCTTCCAGCCCTGGATGAGGCTCGTTCGCATTTGCTTCGTCAATTCAATGAGGGATTTGACGGCGGATAGAACGTCGCGTGCAGTAGCTTCCCGCCTTGAGCATCGTCTGGATGAGACCTCTGGAACAAATGCCCAGGTCGTCTGATGAGCAGCAAGCCAAAAATTCCGCGATGCACGGTGAGCCGGAAAGTGCCCGAAATAGCCAAATGATGAGATTTCGCGCGGTCTCCGTGTGTCTCTAGCTGTCTCTAGCCCCGCTCGTTGACTTCGCCTTCGCTGCGTCCCTAAGATTGCACCCTGAGTTCGTTCGCAATGTTTAGCAGGAGGGCACTATGCGTCGAGAACTGGCGCTGAAGGTTGTATTGGTCTTAGTGGGCTTGATCTTTTCCGGTTTAGTTTATCCCTTGACAATGTTTTTCCGGCAGGAGCCTGCGTTGGCAATGATGCTTAGCGTTTACGTCACACTCGGCCTTTTCTTGCTGCTTGCGTCACGGAACCCGCCCGCGAACCGTAGCCTGATCGCTTTCACGGCATGGTCGAGCTTTGCTCACGCCGCCGTCATGGGGGTACAGGCGTATCGCAATCTGATCGCACGCGGGGAACTGATAGGAGTGGCTGCTCTCGTTGTCATCGGCTCAGCCCTGATCGTCCTGGCTCCGGCGAAGCAGCCAGTCGAGCAGGTATCGGCAACCGTCAGTGCATAGGCTGCGACTTTGGGGGAATGCCGACCCCGATATCCCATCCCTAAGCAGGGGAAAGTCCGAGTGCGCAAAGCGGCGATAGCTCGCAACCAGGTACCGGATGCGCCGCCCGGTTACGCCTGCGGCGGGGTTTCTATCCGGTAACCGGCTGCGAGACGGCGAAAGCAGACGTAGGCAGCAACAGCGACGGCGAGCAAGGCGGTCACTGGCCACGCATGCCAGTGAAATCCCGGAGTTGGTGGGACTTTGAACTCGTGCCCGCGTTCGAAGCCCTGAGCGAACGGTGATGGGGCGATAAAGAACAAACAGAGGGGCAAGCAGAGCACATAGTCTCGGATCACCGCATCCTGCAAATCAGTCGTCCAATCCAGCTTGACGGCCCCCGCAATGCGCCCCTGACCGCCCAGCGTCCGAGGTGCATATGGCCGATTGGCGCCTCACACCTGCCATTGTACCGTGAGGCGAGTTCTTGAGCTGCGGAATGGAG
>Ga0209380_10002045_pt1 | contig 13176 bp, 13 predicted proteins | sample HubBroMetageWFT6_FD_188347 | JGI IMG/M metagenome (GOLD analysis project Ga0209380, IMG submission 188347) | Warmed and freeze-thawed soil microbial communities from the Hubbard Brook experimental Forest, New Hampshire - Hubbard Brook CCASE Soil... | ecosystem: Environmental > Terrestrial >...
GTGAGTGACATCCGGGAATCTTCGATGTGGTATATTTCGGGCGTTGAATGACGGTCCGTGGGGTTGAGTCGCTGCCGAGCGTGGGACTAGAATTCGTACAACGACCTGCAACGTGGGGCCGCGATGGGAAGTTAAATTTTTAAGGAGAAGAACCGGCCATGAGAAAAGTTTTAGTGGTATGTCTTGCGATGAGTTTCGTGTTTGCCCTGACCGCATTGGCGGCTGACGATATGGGAAAGAGTATGACCGTCAATGGCTGGGTGAGCGACAGCAAATGCGGCGCGAAGGGCGCCAACGATAAGGCTGAGGCATGCACCAAGAAATGCCTGGCTGCGGGCGCAAGTATGGTGATCGTGACCGACAAGGATCAGTCGGTTCTGACGGTCTCAAATCCTGATGCGCTGCAAGAGCATGTGGGACATCACGTCGCGGTGACCGGAGAGGTTAAAGGCGGGTCCATTCACGTGGACAGTGCGTCGATGCTTTAAGGTTTTAAGGAATGAATGAAGGGCGGCTGCGGCCGCCCTTTTTATTTTCTGGGGATAGTCTTATCGCAGCGCTGAATCGCTGCGCCACCCAAAACAGCAGGCGAGACGCCGGCGCTACTTAACGCACTACGCCTTCGAGCGGGGAGCTGGCGGTGGCGTAGAGCTTTTTTGGCATGCGGCCGGAGAGGTAGGCCTGGCGTCCGGCGAGGACGGCGTGGTGCATAGCTTCGGCCATGAGCACGGGATCTAGCGCGGCGGCGATGCCGGTGTTCATGAGGACGGCATCGGCACCGAGTTCCATGGCGAGGGCGGCGTCGGACGCGGTGCCTACGCCGGCGTCGATGATAAGCGGGACGCCGGTGATCATCTCGCGCAGGATGCGGATCTGGGCCTGATTCTGAATGCCCATACCGCTGCCGATGGGCGCGCCGAGGGGCATGACGGCGGCGGCTCCGGCTTCGACGAGGCGCTTGGCGAAGACGATGTCATCGGAGGTGTAGGGCAGGACGGTGAAACCTTCGCTGACCAAAACGCGGGTGGCTTCGAGCGTAGCTTGCACGTCGGGATAGAGCGTGGCCTGGTCGCCGATGACTTCGATCTTGACCCAGTCGGAGAGTCCGACCTCGCGGCCGAGGCGGGCGGCGCGAATGGCTTCATCGGCGGTGTAGCATCCGGCGGTGTTGGGGAGAAGGAAATATTTCTTGGGATCGATGTAGTCGAGCAGCGATTCCTTGTTGCGGTCGAGGTTGACGCGGCGGACGGCGACGGTGACCATCTCGGCTCCGCTGGCCTCGAGGGCGCGGGCGGTTTCCTGGAAAGATTTGTATTTTCCCGTGCCGACGATCAGGCGGGAGCGGAAGGTGCGGCCGGCGATTAGGAGGGGGTCGGGCATGATTATTCATTGTAAATCGAGCGAGGGGAATGTTCGAGCTGCGCTCGACGGACAGCCGGGGGCGGCTGTCCCTACGTCAAGTTCCGCAATGTTCCGCAAGAGTGGAGCGGCGCAAAGGAAAGCAGATTCCTCTGCGGCTTCGCCGCTTCGGAATGACAAAATCTGGGAGGATTTGGAACGACAAAATCATGAAGATTCGGAATGACAAAATCATGGAAGTGTTGTGGCTTCGGCTTGGGCGTAGAGGTCATCGATTTGGTTGCGGTAGCGGTCTTCGACTATGCGGCGGCGGAGTTTCAGGGTGGGGGTCAGGGCGCCGTTGTCGGCGGTGAATTCGTCGGGGACGAGGAGGACTCGCTTCAGTTTTTCAAATCTTGCCAGGTTCTGGTTTACCTCTTCCACAATTGCATCGTAGAGCGCTCGCACTTTTGCGTGGGCTACTAGCTCGGCGCGTGAGGAGAAGACGATGCTGTTGGTGCGGGCCCAGTCTTCGAGGAGCGCGAAGTTGGGCGAGACGATGACGCAGGCAAATTTGCGTTTGTCGCCGACCACGGCGCTGGCGGCGACCAAGGGATTCAGCCTGAGGGAATTTTCGATGGGCTGAGGGGCGATGAATTTTCCGCCGGAAGTTTTGATGAGTTCTTTCTTGCGGTCGGTGACGGAGAGATATCCATCGGCGTCGATGCTGCCGATGTCGCCGGTTTTGAACCAACCGTCTTCGAATGAGTTCTTAGTTTCTTCGGGGCGATTCCAGTATCCCTTGAAAACGGAGGGGCCACGCACGAGAATTTCGCCGTCTTCGGCGATGCGGACTTCGATGTTCGGGAGAGTTTTGCCGACAGTGCCGATGCGGTGATTGATGGGCGTGTTGACGGCGATGACGGGAGAAGTTTCAGTGAGGCCGTAGCCTTCGTGGATGCGGATGCCGACGGTAGCGAACCATTCGGCGAGTTCGCGGCCGAGGGGCGCGCCTCCGGAGATGAAAGTTTCGACGTTGCCTCCCATGCCGGCGCGGATTTTTGAGAAGACGAGTTGGTTGGCGAGCTTCCAGCTAAGCGAAGTTGGAGTTTCTCCCGCGAGAATTGCCGGTTTGTTGGCGCGGCCCACGGAGAGCGCCCAGCGGTAAATGGCGTGCTTGGGAAAGCCCCGGGCGGAAGACTCAGCCTTGGCGTAGATTTTTTCGTAGACTCTGGGCACCGAGACGCAGAGCGTGGGGCGGACTTCGAGCAGAGTTTGGGAAAGATTCTCCATGAAAGGGCAGTAAGCGAGAGTGACGCCGTGGTAGAGCATGGCCAAATCGACATGGCGAGCAGTGACGTGCGAAAGGGGAAGAAAGGAAATGCTCAGCAGGCCGGGGCGCATGTTGAAGCCGAGCAGGGAACAGCCGATGTTGGAGGCGATGTTGCCGTGGGTGAGCATTGCGCCTTTGGATCTTCCGGTGGTGCCGGAGGTGTAGATGACGGTGGCAAGATCGTCGGGCTGGATGGAGCGAGCGAGAGATTCAGTTTGAGCATCGAGCGCTTGCGGGCCCTGGGTTGTGAACTCATCCATGAGCACGCCGGTCGCTGATAGTTCCGCGGAGAGTTGAATGTGATCCATGATTACGATCTTCTTAATTTGTGTGTGCGAGAGGATGGTTTGGATCTTGCGCAGTTGCTGTTGGGTGGACACGAAGATTACGGTGGCGCCGGAGTCACCCAGGGTGTAGGCGGTTTGTTCAGGGGTTAGCGTGGCGTAGACGGGAACAGTGACGGCGCCGAGCAGCAGGATGGCGAAATCGGCGGTAGACCACTCGGGACGATTCTCACTGAGAATGGCGATGCGATCGCCTTTACGGATGCCCCATTGTTGCAGGACGCGGGCGGTTGCAGCGACGTTGCGGCGGAGATCGGCCGAGGAGATGGACAGCCATTTTCCGGAGTCGCGGTAGAGCATGGCGCGGTCGAGATTGCGCTCGGTGGCGGCGAAGAAAATGTCGTTCAGCGTGGCGAGAGTCATGTGGCGTGGTCTTAACAGCAATGTACTGTCTTGTGGCTTCTTCGGCAATGTGAAAGCTGGGGCGGGAGCTAACGGCTCATCGAACAGGCGCTGAACCGCTACCCTAGGTAACGACTTTAGCGGCACGATTAAGAATCGTGCTTTTCCCGATCAAGACACTCCCCAACATAATGCCCCTCCCGAATTTTTCAGCAGGACCGGATTCTCTGACAAACCGTCAGAGCGGGTGAGCTATGATTCCTGCAGGAGGTTGATGATGCAGAAGAGACTGAACGTATTGGCGGCTTGGTTGCTGGCGTTGTTGGCGCTGGCGGGCGCGGCTCCGGCTAGGGCGCAGAGTAATGCAGCGAGTGGAGCATCGTCGTTAGCTGCGTCCATGCCGAAGGTAGGCGATATGGCGCCGGATTTCACGCTGAAATATTTCGACGGCAACGCGTTGAAAGAAATTTCTTTGAGCCAGTATCGCGGCAAGAAGAACGTGGTGGTGGCATTCTTCATTTTTGCCTTCACCGGAGGGTGAACGGCGCAAATGAAAGCTTTCCAGCAGAACCTCAAGAGGCTGGAAGCTGCAGACACCCAGGTTCTGGGTGTGAGCATGGATAGCGCCTTCGCCGACAAAGCGTTTGCCGATCAAATTGGAGTTACCTTTCCCCTGTTGAGCGATTGGGGCGGGGAGGTAACGCGCAAGTATGGAATCTACGTGGATAAGTACAAGGCGGCGCGCCGGGTGAATTTTTTGATTGGGAAGGATGGGAAGATTCTGGAAGAGCAGGTGGATAAGGATGCAATCGATCCGACCAAGATCGTGGATACTTGCGAGCGGCCGAGGCTGAAGAACTGACAATCTCGTTCAGGCGGCGGGGAGGTCGAAGGAGAAGACGGATCCGCGGCCGAGTTGGCTGGTGACGGCGACGGTGCCGTTGTGGGCTTCGACGATGGCTTTGGCGATGGCTAATCCCATGCCGGTGCCCTGGACGCTGTAGCGCTGGTCGCGGCCGCGGTAAAACTTGTCGAAGACCAGGGATTGCTCGAAGTCGTCGATGCCGGGGCCGTGGTCGGTGACGCTGGTGACGATGCGATCGCCTTTTTTTTCCGCGGTGATGGCAATGGGCGCGGCGGACGGAGAATACTTTGCGGCATTTTCCAGCAACTGCTTGAGCACTTCGGCGATGCGGTCGGAATCGACGCGAACTCTGGGCAGCGAAGCGGGAACGTGGACTTCGAGCGGATGCTGGGCGAGCACGGTTCGGGATTCTTCGACTGCCGATTCGATTACGCTGGCGATATCCACCGGCGCCATGTGGAGTTCGACCTTGTGGGCGTCGAGTTGGGCCATCTCCGTGGCTTCTCCGACGAGGCGGTCGAGGCGATCGGTTTCTTCGTTGATAACGGTGAGCAGTTCCTTCCGCTGGGCATCGTTGAGGTTGTAGTCGGAGAGCAGGCCGGTGACGGCGGCTTTGATTCCAGTGAGCGGGGTGCGCAGTTCGTGGGTGACGGAATCGAGGAGAACGGCGCGCAGGTTTTCGCTCTGGTGGGCGGCTTCGGTCTGGGAAAGCTTTTCGATGGCTCCGGCGCGCTCGATGGCGATGCCGATCATGCTGCCGAGGGCTTCGAGAGTGGCGCGGGAGAGCGCTGGTCCGGCGATGCCGACTGCACCGGTGGTGCGGGTGCCGAGGTGCAAGGGAGTAAGAGAGATTCCGCGTTTGGCGTCGATGACCGGTTCGCCGCGCGAGCTGACTAATTGAAGATCCTGCAGGGCAAGCGCGGTGGCCTTGGGGTCGGTGCGGTAGACCTGCTGGGAGCTGAGCAGGTAGATGGCGGCGGCTTTGGCTCCGAAGCCTTCACACACATACAGAGGAATCGCGTTCAACAATTCTGCAACGTTGTCGGTGGCGAGCAGGCGCTGGCTGAAACTGTAGAGGCGCTCGACATCGCGGCGGCGCTGATGGGCGTCGGCGGTTTGGCGGCGGGCGCGGTCGGCGAGTTCGCTGGCGATGCCGGCGGTGACGAGAAAAGCGAAGAGAGCGACCCAGTTCTGCGGATCGGCGACGGTGAAGGTTCCGATGGGCGGAAGAAAATAATAGTTGAAGGCGAGCGTGGCCACGACAGCGAGAAAAACGGAGAAGCGAAATCCCCAGTAAGCCGCGACCCAGAGGACCATCAGGAGAAAGGTCAAAGCGACGGTGGTCGGGTTTACGTGGACGATGCGACGGTAGATTTGCGCCACGCCTTCAGCAGCCACCAGGCAGGCGGCATAGCGGAACAAGTGCTGTAGCCAGCGGGCTTTCACGGGAAGGATTGTAACGGAATTTGAGGTGATGGAGCAGTTTGATAAGGAAGCGAGCCGAACGCGCGATTATTGCGCCGGAAAGAACGCGGCGCTTCGCGCGGCTCACCCGGATCCTTCACTGCGCAAAGAACGCTTGTTCAGGATGACAAATTCGAGGGAGATCGCATTCGACAATTTCCGCCGCGGCGTGGAGAATAACGGCGATGACCAAGACTCCGGAAGAATGGCTTAAGGAAGTGGACGGCGCGCAGCGGCCGGCGGTGTTCAAGCTGTTTCTTGGATATGCTCCGGGCGTGGGGAAAACTTACGCGATGTTGAGTGAAGGTGTGCGGCGGGCGAGCCGGGGCGAAGAAGTGGTGATCGGAGTGGTGGAAACGCACGGGCGAAAGCCGATTGTTGAACTTTCGTCGCGGCTGGAAACGGTTCCGCGCAGGAAGCTGGAGTACAAGTCGACCATCTTCGAAGAGATGGATGTGGATGCCATTCTGGCGCGCAAGCCGCATGTGGTGCTGGTGGATGAGCTGGCGCATACGAACATTGAAGGCAGCAAGCACGCCAAGCGTTACGAGGATGTATTCGAATTGCTGGATGCGGGGATCGACGTGCTTTCCACGCTGAACGTGCAGCATATTGAGAGCCTGTCGCCGACGATTCGGGGGCTGACCGGGGTGCAGGTGCGGGAAACAGTTCCGGACTGGGTGATCCGGCGGGCGGGCGAGATTGTGATGGCGGATTTGACGCCGCAGGCGCTGCAGACGCGGATGAAGCGGGGGGATATTTATCCGCTGGAGCGGGTGGAGCGGGCGCTGGCGAATTTCTTTCGGAACACCAACCTGGTTGCGTTGCGGGAGCTGGCGCTGCGGCAGGTGACGCAGGCGGTGGATCGCACGCTTTCGGAACTGAAGACGGAGGACGGGCAACTGCTGCAGGTGCGGGAGCGGATTGCGGTGTGCATCAGCTCGAATCCAGCGGCACAGTATTTGATTGCGCGGGGAGCACGCATGGCGCAGGCGATGGACGGAGATTTTTTTGTGCTTTACGTGGATACGGGGGCGGATGAGAGCGACGAAAACCAGCGCACCCTGGCCGATAATGTGCGGTTCGCCGAGAGCGTGGGAGCGAAGGTGGTGAAGGTCGAAGGCAAAGTGGTTGCGGAAGCGGTTGCGGAGTTCGTGCGCGAGCATCATGTGACGCAGGTGGTGTTCGGGCGCTCGGCGACCAAGGGATGGAAGAGATATTTTTATCTTTCGGCGATTCACAAGTTCTTGCGCGAAGCTCCCTCAGTGGATGTGCATATTGTGACGCAGGAGATGCGATGAACGGGATCGATGTCCGGAAATGACAAACGATCATAAGCGAATCCTGGTGGTGGATGACGAGCCGCAGATTACGCGCGTGCTGCGGACAACGCTTACGGCGCAGGGATATGACATCCGCGTCGCGAATGACGGAGAGATGGCGCTGGAGCTGATGAAGAACTGGACGCCGCACGTGGTGGTGACGGACCTGGCCATGCCAAATCTGGATGGCGTGGGGCTGTGCCGGCAGGTGCGGCAGATTTCACAGGTGCCGATTATTGTGCTCTCGGTGCGCGGTCAGGATCAGGCGAAGGTGGAAGCGCTGGATGCAGGCGCCGACGACTATGTCACCAAGCCTTTCAGCATGAATGAGCTGCTGGCGCGGATCCGGGCGCAATTGCGGCGGGCCCCGGCGGCTGAGGCACAACCCAGCGCGATTATGGCGGGAGATTTTTCCATCGATCTGGATGCGCGAGAGGTTAAGGTTGCGGGGCATGAAGTTCATCTCACGCCGAAGGAATTCGAGTTGTTGGTGTATCTGGCGCGACGTCCGGGCAAGGTGGTGACGCACCGAACGCTGCTGGCCGCGATCTGGGGTCCGAACAGTACGGAGCAGCCGGAGTACCTGCGCGTTTTTGTGGGACAGTTGCGCAAGAAAATTGAAACGGATCCTTCTTCGCCGAAGTACCTCCTCACTGAACCCTGGGTTGGGTACCGGTTTGAGCCCGGGGCGTAAGTCCTGTTTTTCGTTACGCGTCCTGTCTCCCATCTTTACAAACATTTTATAGACCCTTTATTCGACCCTTCTGGGATTCCGTGTCCAATAGTCGTGTGGCTGAACAGAGCAGCCCGCAGAACCTTATGGGTTCAGGGAGATCAAGGACCATGTGGATCAACGAAGTAGCACCGGAACGGTTGGCGGAGCTTTTCCACCACTATCACGAGGCACTTACGCCGGGAATGCAGGGTAATCGCGCCGAAGAACGCGGTTCGTGGAAAGAGGTTCCGCAACAGGAAAAGAGCCGGCTGGTAGCGGCTGCGCGTTTGGCCCTTCTCGAACTGGAATCGATGACCAGCGAGCGGGCGAAGTCGCGGCAGTATTTTGCTCAGCCGGGCGAAGCCGAGTGGGGCTGCTGATCCTGGTTGCGCGGTGGTTTGTTCGCCTGATGCGTAAGGGCACTTAGGCACCCTGCCTTCGCATCAGGCGAGCGAAATTCCGGAGGGGTCAATCATGTCGAGGCGAACCAATGTCAGATTGATCGTGGGGGTTATTGCAGTGTTGGCCGTGGCGGGGGCCATAGTAGCGGCTGCGCTTGCACAAACGAAGGCAACGGCTCCGAAGCCGCAGGATAAGCTGGCACTTGCGGAGGAACATGCCAGGGAATTGGTTCTCCTGATCGACACCGACAAGAGCGGCAAGATCTCCAAGCAAGAGTGGATGAAGTTCATGGAAGCGGAGTTCGACAGACTGGACACGAGCAAGAATGGAGAGCTGGACGTCAAGGAACTGACGCAATCGAGATTGCGTGTAAGCCACTTCACAAGTGTGGGGAAGTGACGAAGGTCAGCCGGAAAGCCATCAACATCGGCATGCGTGGGTCTGCCTTATTCTCAATTTAGTAATGGGTTGCACCTTTACGAATTCTTTAGGAATTCCTTACCCCCCATTTACAGCTGACCTGTTTTACTAAGATGTTTTGCGCGAGGGCGTCCGCGTAAAGGGAGCGGATATGTGGGCAGCCTGGGTCGTTGCAGCTATCGCTTTGGCAGGAGCCGGGTTCATGCTCCGGTTCCTGATGGCCTTGTTGCGTGAGTGTGCGCCATCGGTCCGTTACTGGGTGGCGCCAGTCCGCAGGGAACGCAAAAAAGAGCGACACCTTGGGAAACTGGGCGGCATCTACGTCCGAGAGAATAGCCGCGCGGCCGAAACCGGCGGCGGCGAAGGCGACTACCGCCTGGGATTAGTGGGGATCGAAAATCATGCAAAAGAAGAGTGTGCTTCAAGTCTTGTTACTCTCGACGTTCGTCCTGTTTCTGAAGGCATGGGCGGGCGCTCAATCCATTCCAAACGGGGTTACGTCTTCCCTCCACACCGACTCTAGTTCCGCCGCGCCAACAGAACAACAGGAAATGCGAGAGGAATTGAAGGCGCTGCGGGCCGAGGTGGAGCGCCTGCGAGCGGAAGTTGAGCAGCAGAAGACTGGAGCGGCCCCTGCCGGTGCGCCCTCCAATGATCGCAGCGAGGCGGCGACGGCACCAGCACCAGCACCAGCACCAGAGAGGACCGGTCCCGGGCCAAACGTTCCGGCCGTGACGGCGGCGAACTTTTCCAGCTCGACCGCGGTAAATGCCGCTGCTGTAAGTAACGGGATGACAGGGTCGTTGGCACAGCCATCGAGCCCGTTTTCCCCCAGTCAGTCTTCCACTAGTCAATCTTTAACTAGTCAATCTCCCGACACCGCGTCCGCCAAGAAAGAAAAGATCGATCCTTTTTCCGACTGGGACTGGACCTGGCTGAACGGCAACCCGCGCACCAAAGAAGCGGCTTTTGATTCGAAATTCTTCACCCCGGAAATACGGGCTGATATCACTTACACCTATGATTTCAACAGGCCGGTGGACAACACGATCAGCGGATCGAGCGAAATATTTCGCTCCAACGAAATCCAGTTGGAACAACTCGGTCTCGGCGGCGATTTTCACTATGACAACGTGCGGGCTCGGTTCATGACCCAGTTCGGCATGTATTCGGCAACCACGCCGCGCAATGATCCCAGTCCGGCGAAGGGCCAGTGGGATCTTGATACTGCCTACCGTTACCTGGCGGAGGCCTACGGCGGATACCACATTAACGCGTTGAATGGAATCAACGTGGACGCCGGGATTTTTCTGTCGTACATCGGACTTTTCAGTTACTACAACTTCGATAACTGGGCGTATCAGCCGTCGTATGTGTCATCGAACACACCCTGGTTTTTTAACGGCCTGAGAGTTCAGATTTTCCCCAATCCCCATTTAAAGATCGAGCCGTGGTTGATCAATGGATGGCAGTCGTATGGTTCAGCTAATTCCCGCAAAGGGTTGGGCGGACAGATCAAGTGGACTCCGCGACCATGGGTGAATGTTATCTCCAACAATTACGGGCTGGGCCACGACGATTTGTACATACCGAACCGGGGGCGTATCCACACTGACGACAGCATCGAGATCAAGTATTACGACAAACCGGAAAACGTTCTCGACAAGATGGCCTTGTCGTTCACCGGTGACATGGGTTGCGAATTTGGCCCCAGCACCACCACGTCGGCAGGCGTATATCTACAAGGCGTGGGCTGCCACGGTAACACTAAGGATCGGAACTCGATCGGGGCCACGTCTGCGGACGAGAAGTTTGCTCCGGGGATCAATCCCAAGCAGAGTTTTATCGGCTACATGCTGTATAACCGCATGTGGTTTAAGAAGGACAAGTATGGGTTGACACTTGGCGGAGGCCAGATCAACAATCCCGGACGCTATCTGGTTCTGGATCCTCCCATCAACGGAGAGACTGCAGAGTCGGCGGCGATCAATGCACCCTACTTTACCGGGAACCCTTCGGATCCGTTCAAGGCCTGGGATTCGTCGATTACGTTTGACTACATGCCCCGGCAGTACATAACTTTCCGTTGGGAATATGATTATCGCCATGCCAGTGTGCCGTACTGGACGGGCCGCGGCGGAATGACGCCGCCAGGTTCGGGGGGAGTGCCTTATACCAACAACGGATACCCCCAATTCTTTGCCTGCAACGATGGAAATTCATCCATGCAGGAGGCTCTCGGCGCCGCGCAAACGGCCTGCGCATCACAGGGCAGCACGGTCTGGTTCCCTGATCTGCGCCGGGATGAGCAGTTCATCGATATGGCTATCCTCGTCAAGTTCTAGTGAATTGCGAGGAAGTGTTTTGGCGCGATCTGACCAGCCGTGCGGCAAGGAATCGCAACCCGGATGGACTGAAAGGAATTTGCGATGCAGGACGTAATCTTCCTTGGTGTGACGATTCTATTCTTTGTGATTGCGCTGGCGTACGTGGTTTTCTGCGAGCGGGTGCGGTGAGGGGAATATGAGTTCGGGACCGATCATCATGCTGATCATCTGCGCGGGGTTGCTGGTGTACCTCGTCTACGCCATGTTGCGGCCGGAGAAATTCTGATGACGGCGAATGGATGGCTGCAGATTTTCGTTTTCCTGTTGGTGGTGTTGCTGATCACCAAGCCGCTGGGCGGATTTATAGCGCGGGTATTTGCGCGCGAGCGAACGTGGCTTGATCCAGTGATGCGGCCGGTGGAGCGGATTCTCTACAAGCTGACGGGCGTGGACGAAAACCAGGAGATGGACTGGAAGGAATATGCGCTGGCACTGCTTTTATTCAGCGGCGTTTCCATGATTCTGCTTTACGCGCTGGAGCGGGTGCAGTCGTGGCTGCCGTGGAATCCGCAGAAGCTGGCGGGAGTGGCTCCGGCGCTGGCGTTCAACACGGCGGCGTCGTTCACGACCAACACGAACTGGCAGAACTACGTTCCCGAGACCACCATGAGTTATCTGACACAGATGGTGGGGCTGGCGTATCACAACTGGGTTTCGGCGGCGGCGGGGTTGGCCTTGGCGATCGCGTTCATTCGCGGCATCGCGCGGCGCGAGCAGAAGACCATCGGAAATTTCTGGGTAGATATGACGCGCGGGACGCTGTGGATTCTGGCGCCACTGTGCCTGGTGGGGGCGCTGCTACTGGTGTCGCAGGGCGTGGTGCAGAATTTGAAGCCTTATGACACGGCGCAACTGGTCGATCCGTATCAGACGCCGCAATTGGGCGCCGATGGAAAATCGGTGAACGGGCCTGACGGCAAACCGGTGATGCAGACGGTGAGCCAGCAGGTGATTGCGCAGGGGCCGACGGCTTCGCAGGAAGTCATTAAAGAGCTGGGAACAAACGGCGGCGGATTTTTCAATGCGAACAGCGCGCATCCGTTTGAGAATCCGACGCCTTTCACGAACTTTCTGGAGATGTTCTGCATTCTTGCGATTCCTTCCGCGCTGACTTACACGCTGGGAAAAATGACGGGCTCGCCGCGGCATGGGTGGGCGGTGTGGGCGGCGATGGCGTTGCTGTTTCTGGCGGGAGTGACGACGGCGTATTGGGCGGAGGCGAGGGGCAATCCCTTGGTGGCGGCTGCGGCGCGGCATGGCTCGCAGCACCCGGCCTCTATGGTGCAAGGCGTGGGGAACCTGGAAGGCAAAGAAGTCCGGTTCGGGGTGGCGAACTCGGCTTTGTTTGCCACGGTGACGACCGACACGAGTTGTGGAGCGATCAATTCCCAACACGATTCGTTCACGCCGCTGGGCGGAATGGTTCCGATGATCAATCTCATGCTGAGCGAGGTGATCTTCGGCGGCGTGGGCGCGGGCATGTACGGAATGCTGGTGTTTGTGATTCTTTCGGTTTTTATCGCCGGATTGATGGTGGGGCGCACGCCGGAATATCTGGGGAAGAAGATTGAAGCTTACGACGTGAAGATGGCGATGCTGGTGGTGCTGATTTTTCCGCTCGTGATTCTGGTGTTCACGGCGATTTCGGTTTTGTATAGCTTTGGGACGTCTGCTATGGCGAACGCCGGCCCGCACGGATTCAGCGAAGTGCTTTATGCCTTCACCTCAGCCGTGGCTAATAACGGCTCGGCTTTCGGCGGGCTCAGCGGAAATACACCCTGGTACAACTCGTCGCTGGCTATCGCGATGCTGCTGGGGCGCTTCATGATGATTCTGCCGATGCTGGCGATTGCGGGGAATCTGGCGGGGAAGAAACAGACTCCGGCAACGCTGGGAACGTTTCCGGTGACGGGGCCGCTGTTTACGGTTCTGCTGATTGGCGTGGTGGTGATTTTGGGGGCGCTGACATTTTTTCCGGCGCTGAGTCTGGGGCCGATTCTGGAGCACCTGCTGATGATGGCGGGGAAGACCTTTTAGGCCGAGCGACCTTTGAAACAAACGCCTCAGCGTTCCGACGTTAGTTGGACGGGTAGGGATCCTTCGACTGCGGTTGTGCTTCGCTTCGCGAAGCACAATCCTCGCTCAGGATGACAGTGGAGTAAGGGTGACAACGGGCAAATATGGCAGGCAAGAAATCAAAGCGCAGTTTGTGGGACATGAAGATTGTGCGCCGCGCGGCGTGGG
>Ga0209380_10002047_pt1 | contig 13162 bp, 8 predicted proteins | sample HubBroMetageWFT6_FD_188347 | JGI IMG/M metagenome (GOLD analysis project Ga0209380, IMG submission 188347) | Warmed and freeze-thawed soil microbial communities from the Hubbard Brook experimental Forest, New Hampshire - Hubbard Brook CCASE Soil... | ecosystem: Environmental > Terrestrial > Soil...
AGAGCGAGGAAGCAGCATACGGCAACCAGCAGGATGCTGCGGCTCGAACGCTCGAACGCAGTGTCGGGCGCGGGAAACTGTTCTTCGTGGCTGTGATCGTTGTCGTTGTCGTTGTCGTTGGTCTTCATATTGATCGGTGTGGGGTTGATTTGTATTTGCGCTGACCGCTATTGCGTTGACCGATATTGCGTTGACCCGTCACGTAGGAGTCTTGCGCCCGCGCTAAGGCAACTGATTCAAGTAGCACGCACCGTTCGTAGCCTGGGCCGGCGGGGTTGGAGGAGTCATCCAAACCGGGTTGGTGAAATCAAAGAACTCGGTCATGTCGATTTGAGCAGCGTCCCGCTTGGTCAGAGGTGGCACATTGAAGCGGGTTTCAATGAGCTTCAGAATTGCGGTTAAATCGGCCACACTGTGCGAGACGTAGTTTTTCTTCGTGTAGGGCGAGACCACGATCAAAGGCACGCGGTAACCGGTGTAGACGAAGTTGCAAGTCGGCCCAGTCACTCCCGTGCAAACATCATTGGGAAGCAGATCGACGGGCGCGATGATGTCATCTGGGCTGACGGCCGGCTGCGGTGAAACGTGGTCGTAGAGACCTCCGAATTCGTCGAAGGTGAAAATGAAGGCCGAACTCGTCCAGGAGGAACTAGTCATCAGTCCATCAATGAGTGACGAAACATAATTGGCGCCGCGTTGGATATCGTTCGGCTCGGCATCGCTGTTGGAGGGATGCTCGTCGAAACCGGCGTCCGTTGCCGGCTCGATCTGAGCGACTTGCGGCAGAGTTCCGGCGGCCAGGTCAGTGAAGTACTGAGATATAGGAGCGATGTTTTGGGGATACGCAGTCGGGATCGTCTGACCCCATTGAAAATTCTGCACATAGCTCAAGCCGAGCAGGCAGGCAGGATCATAAGGGGGGCCGGTACAGGCGCTTCCCACGGGGTCCACATAAATCTTCCAGGTGATACCCGCGGCCTGAAGCTCCTGAAAGATTGTGGGTGCCGTCATCAGCGCTGTGTCGCCGGCGTCGGTGCCGATCGGATATGCATATCCCTGGGTGGTACCTGAGATCAGTTCGGCGCGATTCGGTTGGGTGCGTGCCATCACGGGGTTGAACCAGCGGTCCGAGGTGGCGAAATTCGAGGCCATGAAATAGTAGTAGTTGAGGTCGCTGCCATCGTAGTACCCCATCGCCCGAATGCCATCCACGTCGTTGAACGGCGGTACGTCGGCCCGGGCGTCGTGCCCGGCAGCCCAGACGAAGCCGTTCAGAGTGGCAGGGGGGTACTGACCAACCTGGTCGTTATAATTCCAATCCACATGACTCTCATTCCAGGAGGGGCTCGGATTTTCAATGCACTGGGTAATCAGGTGATACGAAGTAATCAGGTTACTGGTATCAAAGAGGCAATCACCTGGCGGAGGCGACGTGGGATCACAACCGGGAATGGCTGGAGGTGCCCCATAGAGTGGCGCTATGCCGGAGACGGGATTGAACTGGGGCAGGCCGTCGAACGATTGGTCGGGATAGCCGTTCTGGGCCCAGTATCCCCGCATTGCGCCAAAGTAGTGGTCGAACGAGCGATTCTCCTGCGCCAGGAAAATGATGTGAGTGAGCGCGGTGATGTTTGGGTTGGTGTTGAAGGTTGCAGTCACCTGCTGACTCGTGTTCAAGGTGAGCCCGCAAGTTGAGTTGCTGCCGCTGCAGCCGCCCCCGGTCCAACCCGCGAACGTTGAGTTCGCGGCGGGAGTTTCCGTGAGCGTGACAGAGGTTCCGAGAGTAAAGCTGGCGCTGCAGGTTGGGGCACAACCAATTCCGGAGGGGACGCTTGCGACGGTACCCGTGCCGGCTCCCGCCAGGCTCACGGTGAGCGCAACTGCGTTTTGAATTGCAGTAAAGCTTGCGGTGACCTGTTGGCTCGCGCTGAGCGTCACGCTGCAGGTTGAGGTGCTCCCGCTGCAGCCGCCTCCCGACCATCCGGTGAAAGAAGAGTTTGCGGCGGCGGTTTCCGTGAGTGTTACCGCAGTTCCGGGTGTAAAGCTGGCGCTGCAGGTTGGGGCACAAGCGATTCCGGAAGGGATGCTTGCGACCGTACCCGCGCCGGTTCCCGCCACACTCACGGTGAGCGCAACTGCATTTTGGATAGCGCTAAAGTTCGCAGTGACCTGCTGGCTCGCGCTAAGCGTCACGCTGCAGGTTGAGTTACTGCCGCTACAGCTCCCGGACCATCCAGCGAAAGAAGAGTTTGCTGCGGCGGCCTCGGTGAGCGTTACCTGGGTCCCGCTTGCGAAGCTGGCGCTGCAGGATTGGCCGCACGTGATGCCTGCAGGATTGCTGCTGATCGTACCTCCGCCAGCACCGGTGGCCTGAACGCTGAGCTGAAAGGAAACTGGCGGCGGGGTGCTGCTCGCCACTCCGCCACAGCTCGAAAGAGCAAAGCAAATCAAACTTAGACAGCAAACCACCGTATAGCGTTTGAACATTGGGCCGCACATTCTCTGGCTTGCGAGCTCCTTGACAGCGAGCGATTCGCCTTCGTCTTTTCGTCTAATGAGGCGGGGTTTCGATGAGAATGGCGGAGCCGGGGTTGCCTTGCTCAGATGTGCTTGTCTGGCCGCCAAACCACAGACTTGGCCGATTAAGCTAGGCCATCTAATTCTCAGACTGTGCAGTATGGAGCAGTCGAGCATGGTTTCGAAGCTGTACGCTACATCTACCGGAGAAATGAACCGTAGCGGCCAGGGGCATGTTTTGGGCTCCGCGCAGGCGCCTCATGTTTGGACCCCCAGAAAGCAACACTCGAATATGTCTCGTATCAGACGCAAATCGCTGTCCAGGCTGCCTAAGGTTCCTCAACCGCCGTTGTCCCATCGTGGAGCAACTCCTGATTCGGATCGCGCCAGGAGGCCTCCGCTCTCCCAGCCCCCTGCCAGGGGCGAGGAATTGACTCGCGGAGATCGGGTGGAAGGCTTAGGTGACTTCGGCAAGCCGAATGGAGAATTCGGCACGGTTCAGCGATCGAATGAGGATGACGCGGAAGTGAAATGGGACGATGACGGTTGTGTGAGGGTGCATCAGCCTTCTCTCAGGAAAACCGGCAAGGTTGAGAAAAGACCGGGCAGATCGACAAAGTGTTCAGCCAACTAGTAGTCCAGCTCCGTACGGAACTTTGATAACGGATGCCAGCTTTTGGGAAGGTGCCGGTCGAGCTGCGCTCGGACTGGGAGGGACGAGGCGTCCGTCGCCCCCTTGAGCTGTGCCCCGCCCGCTACCGCGGGGCACAAGCGAATGCTATTTCTTGGCGGTGACGCGGTCTGAAATTTTGTCATACTCGGTCTTCGGCATGATGTGCCGCCTAACCATTTCGCCGGGTTCGTTATAGGGACGCCCCGCAATCACGCGGCCGGCTTGTGCCACGGTCACCCCCGGCAGGCTCAGCAGCTGCTCTTTTGTCGCGCTGTTCAAATCTAGCGGCTTGTCCTGGCTCCAGCCCTCGCGTATCCCGGCGACCACCTCCTGGGCATCGCGCTTCACTTCCGCTGTGGCTTGCGCGGTTTGTTCCTTCAGGTCCGGCGAGCTTTGTTGTTGAGTGCAGCCCGTAAGCCCAGCCAGCAACAGCAATGGGGCAACGTAGTGATATCTGAGGAAGTCCATTTTTGTCAGCTTCTTTCTGCCGTCTTGACTGATGTTTCATCTCAAAGCGAAGCGGCGCTCTTTTTCGTGGTTCCCTGTTCGGCAGCGGTGGCTGCGTGGCAGTCGCACTGCTCAGCGCGAAGTTTCGCGGCTTCGGCTGCGTGGTGACGGTTGACTGTGTCCGTGAGCCAGGACCCGCTGGGCAGTCGGCGAGACGGAAACATAGGCACGGCCTTGGCGGATTCGAGTTGCGCCGAGCCTTGAAATTTCTTTGCACCGCCCTCGTCATTAGCCGCTGTCATTGTCGTCATTGTCATTGTCCAGACCCATCGGATTGGAGCGTAACGCGACGCTGTCCGCGCTTCTGAGCAAGAGTGATCACTCCCGCGACGATTGCGGGAATCGAGGAGCCTCGCAGTGCCGCCTTTGGAGAACTGTTTTAAGACGAGCCGGGAATGATGAGAATTTGCTAAGAGATGAGAATTTGCTAAGACATGTATGGCCCAGTTCCATTTCGGGCGATGTATCGAATTGACCAGTGGTGGAAGCTGCCAACAAGTTAGTCTGATTTCAAGTTAGAGAGCTGCACAGGAGGTCATGGGTTAGTGTCGGGAATCCGACTCTCGGACCCTCACGACCGTGTCGCTGTAGTCTATTCTTACTGAGACGTGCACGTTTCAGGGCTGGACTCACGGGTTCGGCCTTTTTTTCTGCTCGGCCTCGGCGTCCCCAGCATAAATTCGAGAGTTTCGATTTGGGACAATCGTCCAGGATTGAGGATGGATCTCTTCGATCTCCTGCCGGATGTTCAGAGCATAAGACACCTCAGTCCCAAAGTTTCTGAAAGTGTGCAGTATTGAGCATCGCGGCATCGTGCATCGCGGTACTTTTCACTCTTCAGTCAGAGTTCCGATCTCAATGACCGCCGCGAACCCCCGCTTCTCTCACAAGCGTGCATGGCACGACGGGCTGCTTCCGTCGATCTCATTTCTTTTCGTGGTCGTCGCTTTTGCTTCCGGCCAGACGAATCCGCCGGCCGCAGGCAAGAGCGTTCCACCCGCCACCGCAGCGGTGGCTAGTACGCCCTCCCCCGAAGTTTCGAACTACGTTGGAGCCGAGACCTGCAAGACGTGTCACGAGGAGATTTATAACTCGTGGGAAAAGACGCCGCACTGGAAGACCACGCTCGACACCAAGGGCGGTCCCTCGAAGCAAGGGTGTGAGGGATGTCACGGTCCCGGAGCCGACCACGTAGCGGGCGGCGGTGACAAAACCAAAATATTTGTGTTCGAAGGGAAATCGCGGCAGGAGACCAGCGCCCGTTGTCTCAGCTGCCACGGCGAAGCCCACCAACAGTCGCATTTTGCCGAATCCTCCCACGCCAGCAGCGATGTGGGATGTCTCGATTGCCACTCCCCTCATCATGCCAAGGGAAAAGAGTTCCTGCTGGTCCAGGAGCAACCGCAGCTGTGTTACGGCTGCCATACCGCCGCCAGGGCCGACTTTGCCAAACCCTATCACCACCGTGTGAACGAGGGCCTGGTGCAATGCGTTGACTGCCATAACCCGCACGGGACAGCCACCGTGCGGCAGCTACGGAGCCTGCCCAGCGGCGACGCCATTTGCTACAAGTGCCATGTCGACAAGCAGGGTCCGTTCATCTATGAGCACGTGCCGGTGAAGACCGAGGGTTGCAGCAGTTGCCACACGCCGCACGGTTCCACCAATCCCCGGCTGCTCAAGGTGATGCAGGTGAATATGCTCTGCCTGCAGTGCCACACTTTCTCGACTACGTTGACGGCGGGCGGCCCCATCGGTCCCGCCCACAATCAGTCGGCGAAATATCAGGCCTGCACCATGTGTCACACCCAGATTCATGGCTCCAACTTCAGCGATGTGTTTTTCAAGTAGGGAGTAGCGAGTAGCGATGGAGTCGTCCAACAAAATCGCCGTGCAATCCTTCCAGGTGGAGAGGGGACGTTGCAACAAACGTCGAACGGCGATCGTTGTCGCGATGCTTTTGTACGCCATCACAATGATCGTGTCATTCCCAGAAAGTCTCCTCGCCCAAACTCCCACTGCAACGCCGACGCCCACTCCAGCAGCCCCACCGGCCCCGGCAGCGGCTGCCGAACCCGATGGCGTGATTCGCGGCGGGTACGCGATTCGTTCCTCAGCCGAGATTGGCTACCGCACGAACGACGTGACCGGCAGCGGCGATATGTACGACACGCTGGTCAATTTGCAGACCGGCCCGCGACTCCTGGACCAGACGCTTTCGATGCAATCGGTCGATCACCAGGGCCTGCTGTTCGACGACCTTTACCTCAACAGCTTCGGATGGGGAGGCGATCCCAACAATGCCTTGCGGCTGCGCGCGGACAAGAACAAGTGGTACAACCTGCAGAGCAGTTTCCGCCGCGATCAGAGTTTTTTCGATTACGACCTGCTGGCCAATCCCCTGAATCCCCCGCCTCCACCCGCTCCTGGAGGGTCTACTCCGTCGATTCCGGTACTGACCTCGCCTCACGAATTTGCTACCACGCGGCGCATGAGCGACGTCGATCTCACGCTGTTACCACAGTCAGCGGTGAGCTTTCGGTTGGGGTATTCGCATAACAACATGACGGGGCCCTCGTACAGCAGCATCCACGAGGGCACGGAAGCCCTGCTGCTGCAGGGCTGGAACACGACTATGAACTCCTACCGCATGGGAGTGGACTTTAGAATCGCGCCGCGCACCGTTCTCAGCTACGATCAATTCTTCGATTACTACAAAGGAGATACGGACTATCAACTGGATCCCATCAACCAGGCGCTCGTGCCCACGACGCCGGTGAGTTCGGTTTCGCTGGGCTTGTCCATTGACACTGCGAACAGAGAACCCTGCGCCGTGGTGCCGCCGGCCACCAGTCTGATCGTGAGCGGGACCTTGACCAATTTCACATGCAGCGCGTATTCCAGCTACTTGCGGAACCAGCGAATCCGCACTTCGACCCCTACTGAGCGCATCAGCCTTCGCAGCAGTTACTACCGGAAGTTAGAGGTGCTCGGTTCCTTTTCTTACAGTTCTGCCACTTCGAGCACTCCGCTGGCCGAGTCTTTCAGCGGCCTGATCACGCGCACCAACACCCTCGCCTTCGCCGGCACCGGAACCGCCGCAGCAAACCGCATTTCCGACGTGGTCGATCTCGAGGCCACATGGCATTTCACCCCGCATCTGCGCCTGATTGAAAAATTCTATTTCTGGGCCTACCGCATTCCACAGAACGGCAACTTCAACGAAGTTGACAGTGATTGTGCAACCACTGCACCACCCACACCGTGCACCCTGCTGACTCCGCTGAGCGCTACCACGCCCACGATTGTCCCTACTGTGCAACAGGCCTCCTTCAACCAGACCTGGACGAGAAATCAGACCGAGCTGGCGTGGGATTTCTCGAAAAAAGCTGGCGCGCGCATCGGCTATCGCTATGGCGACCGCGAGTTCAACCACTTCAACGATTTTCTGCCCGGCGACGAAGACCATTTTGTCGGCCTGGAGAAAACCGCGCTGTTCGGGCTCTGGGCAAGGCCGCTCCGTGGCTTGCGATTGAATTTCGACCTGGAGCACACGAACTACAACAGCGTGTTCGTCCGCCTGTCACCGCGCAAGGAAGGGCGCTACCGCTTCCAGACGACCTACTCCCCGCGCCCCTGGGCGACCCTGGGCGGATCCATCAACATCCTGCAGCAATCGAACGCCGACGCGCAGACCCAGTTCGTGGGCCACAACCAAAACTACGGGCTAACCGCATCGCTCGCGCCGCGCGAACGCTTCGGAATGGACCTGGCGTACAACTTCAACAGCGTGATCCAGAATGCCCTGATCTGCTTCAACGACACTCCGCCTGCCGGGGTGATTCTTCCCTTCGTGGCCAGCGCCGTGAACAACAATTGCGCAGGGAACGATACCGCCAATAACCTGATGGCCAATTCCTATTACACCAACCACACCAATTTCGGAATGACCACGATCCGGTTCAAGCCGACGAAGCGAGCGACGCTAAACGTGGGCTACAGCATGACCAGCGTTGACGGCAACGTGCCGCAATTCAACGTTCTGCAGCCTCTGGGCTCGTTGCAGTACAAGTACCAGCAGCCGGTGGCGAACCTGAGCATCGATATTGGCCATAAGCTGGCCTACAACATGGGCTGGAATTATTACCAGTACGGCGAAGGTTCGTTTGTCGGCCCGACCGCACCCCGTTATTTTCACGCCAACGCGCTAACCGAGTCCCTCCGTTACGCATTCTGATGCGAGTTTCTCAGGCAAGCACATAGCCTTGTTTTTCTCCCAGCTTTTTCCCAATTCTTAATCAAACTTTCAGCCGTTTATGCGATGGTAATGGTTGTTCTGAGTTCTCGGAGGGAAGGATGAAAGGATTTGTATTCGGAGTCGTCGTTGCAATTCTGGGCGTCGCCGCTGTTGTCTACGTCTACTTCGCGACCGGGATCGCGCCGGTTGCAACCTTGGCCGCACCAATGCCGTTCGAGAAGGCATTCGCTCGGATGGCCCTGCATGCTCGACTGGAAAGGGAGATGCCTGCTCAAGTGCCCGTCCCAGCAGACGAAGTGAATCTGGTTGCGGGTGCTCACATCTACGTGGAGCATTGTGCTGTCTGCCATGGCATTCCGGGAAAAGAGCAGACCGCCATTGCTCAAGGCGAATTTCCGCGCCCACCGCATCTTTTTAAAGGGAAGGGCGTCACCGACGATGAGCCGGGCGAGACGTATTGGAAGGTCGCGAACGGTATCCGGCTCACTGGCATGCCGGGCTTCAATCAGCATCTTTCTACGACGGAGATGTGGCAGGTATCGTTGCTGCTGGCGCATGCCGACAAGTTGCCCGACACGGTGAATGCTGTACTCGTAGAACCGAGCAAATCCGGGACATAAGTGTAGAAGCACTCCCTTCTCATGGCGTGCGTGTACCAAGATGTAAACGGGCCAGCAGCGCGTGTGGCTGACCTGAAGACACAGGCGGCAAACAAAATCTCCGAACACCGCGCACACCAAGATCGTTAGAACCGCGCTTCAACGGGCCTAACTGATTTGCGGGTCGATTTGATCAACTGCAAGTGATTGAAACATGGTGGAGAGGGAGGGATTCGAACCCTCGGTACAGATGTTAGCCCGTACAAACGGCTTAGCAATTGTCTGTCTCGATGCGTTGCACTGCAATCCCAACGACTTACAGTCGCGCTCAGCGACCAAAACTCACCTGATGTTACCTCATTCGTCACTTTCAGGACACCACTCAGGACAGCGGATTGGTTGCGAACGCCTGGTAGATAGCCATCGCCTTTGAGATGGAACTCGGGTGTCATTCTTGTCCTAGCCGCGATCCGAGTGGGCGAAAAGCCATTGCTTCGATTGGACTCCTCCACAGAGAATCTGACTGCTTCCGTAGACGCTCTGGTACTCGCCCGATTGTGAGATCTTGGAAAATGTCAGGATTCGGCAGATGCACTGGGATTGTCAACCTGCGGCACCTGCGGCAGCTTTCCACGGCCGAAAGGATTGCCGCAACCTTAAGGAGTAAACTATTCCCCGCGCCGCTACTCGGTGCGCCAAACAAAGATATAAGGAATAACAAATGACCGGGCGAACCCCCTTCTGCGTAGCAATGATCTTCATACTTCTCACGGCCCTATGCACGCCTCTACCGGCCCAAACCCAAGCCCCCGCTGCCTCCGCCACTATTCACACGCTCCCGCCCGGCCTGGACACCCGCTTCATGGACACCACCGCTGACCCCTGCGTCGATTTCTTCCAGTACGCCTGCGGCAATTTCACTAAGGTTTATCCCATTCCCAACGATCGTTCCGACTATGACGCCTTCTCCATCATGTCCGACTATAGCGAGGTCGTCCTTCATGCCATGCTCGAAACCGCTGCCGCCGGCGGTGCCAACCGCACCCCCAACGAACAGAAAATTGGCGACTTCTACGCCTCTTGCACCGATGCCGACGCAATCGACCGCAATGGTCTGAAGCCCCTGCAACCGGAGCTCGAGCGCATTGCCGCCTTGAAAAGCAAAGATGAATTGCCCGAACTGTTCGCCCACTATCAGTTGATCAATGACACCGCGTGGTTCAGCTACGGCGAACAACAGGACTTCACCGACGCCCGCAAACAGATTGCAATCGTCGATCAGGCGGGCTTGGGTCTGCCCGAGCGCGATTATTACCTCCGCACGGGAGACGTCGCCGAAAAAACCCGCACCCAGTATGTCCAGCACATCACCAACATCCTCAAACTCATGGGCGAACCCGAGTCCAAAGCCGCCGCCGATGCCCAAAAAATCATGCAGCTGGAAACTGCTCTCGCCAAGGCTTCCATGGATATCACCTCGCGGCGCGATCCCAAAAACATCTACCACCTCATGCCCGTCTCCCAGTTGGCCACTCTCGCTCCGGGCATCGCATGGGACCGGTTCTTCAAGGCCACCGGTACTCCGCCGGTTTCCGAGTTGAATGTGGCCAATCCGGATTTCCTCAAGGCCATGAATGCTCTGCTCGTCTCCACGGACCTGGAGACCCTGAAGACCTATCTGCTCTGGCAATTGATCCACGCCACGGACAGATACGTTTTGCCTAAGGCGTTCGATGACGAAATCTTTGATTTCTACCGCCGCAAGCTGGGCGGGCAACCCGAACAGCGCGCCCGCTGGAAGCGTTGTGTGCAAGCCACCGATGGGGCCTTGGGCGAAGCTCTCGGCCAGGTCTACGTCGCCCAGGAATTTCCCCCCTCCAGCAAGCAGGCCACGGTTCAGATGGTGCATGACATCGAAGCCGCCATGGACCAGGACCTCGACACTCTTGACTGGATGAGCCCGGCCACTAAAGCCAAAGCCAAAGTGAAACTGCACGCCGTCGCCGATAAAATCGGCTATCCCGACCACTGGCGCGATTACTCCAAGCTCACCGTCGTCCGCGGAGACGCGTTCGGCAATGCCCAGCGCGCCGTCGAATTTGAAAATCGCCGCGAGCTCGCCAAGATCGGACAGCCCGTCGATCGCGGCGAGTGGGGCATGAGCCCACCCACCATCAACGCCTATTACAACCCCAGCATGAACGACATCAATTTTCCCGCCGGCATCCTGGAGGCTCCGTTCTACGACCCCCACGCCACCGATGCCGAGAACTACGGCCACATCGGCGGCATTGTGGGCCATGAGCTCACCCACGGCTTTGACGATCAGGGCCGCCAGTTCGACGCCAATGGCAACCTCTCGGACTGGTGGACCCCGGAAGACGCCAAGAAATTCGAAGAGAAAACGGACTGCGAAGTCAAGGAGTACGACAGCTTCGTCGCCGTAGCCGACGTCAAGCTGAACGGCAAGCTCACCCTGGGCGAGAATACCGCCGATAACGGCGGCCTGCGGCTCGCCTACATCGCCTTCCTCGCCGACGCCAAACGCAAGAGCATCGACCTCACCAGCAAACAGGACGGTTATACTCCCCTGCAGCAGTTCTTCGTGGGCTTCGGCCAGAACTGGTGCGGCAGCACACGCCCCGAACAGCTTCGCCTCCAGGTGCAGACCGATCCTCATTCGCCCCAGCGCTTCCGCGCCAACGGCGTCGTGCAAAATATGGCCGAGTTCGGCCAGGCCTTCGGCTGCAAGCCCGGCCAGCCCATGATGCCGGTCAACGCCTGCCGCGTCTGGTGAAACCAAAAACTAAAAACCAGCGTCCCCACCCCCTGCGGTGGCGACGCCGGTTTCCCTATTCCCTCCCGGTGACAGAGGGCGTGAAGAGCTCTATTCGGAATCTGTTGCTTCCGATCTCCCCCTCATCCTGACTCACCTCCGCCCCTCATTTGTCAGACCCATGTAAACAGTTTGTATTGTCTTGGTGACCACTGCTTTGCACAGTTGTTCTAACTCTTCTCTGTCAAATCAACTAGTGATTCACCTTGTGTCATGTCCTTAGAGCCTGTAACAAAACCTCCGCTTCGGCCAAGCGTAGTCTAGGAAAACCTCCCTCTGATCCCGAGAGGAACTGTTCGCCGATCTAATTGGTCTCCGCGAAGATGTATTCGTGTTGGCCGTCGCGAACGATGAGGGTGCGCTTGCCCTCCTTCTCGCCCCTCACGAACTCGAAACCAGCTAAAGGCGGGTCGGCTTCAACGAACGAAATCGTTCCGTCATCGTTCTTGCGAGTGGCCATGCTGCTTTCGCCACCGTCCAGGACAAAGGTAGTGTCGGCGCCGGACCTTTTCACTTGAATGTTGCCGAGTTCGGCACTCGCATAGCGGGGAGCGAGTTTGGCGGCTTCGGCGCCATCGGCCGGGTAGACTAGGCGCGCCCGTTCTTTCGCGACTGCCTTTCGGTAATTAGCTGCGCCGGTATCAATGCTGGCAGCGGCTTCGGGCTTGCCATCGTAGACAATTTCAACGAGGCGGCGCATCAGAGGGCCGAGGAGACTGCCGCCGTTATCGGAGTTGGTGAGAAGCACGGCGCCGATGCCGGATTCGGGAAGGATCATCCAGTCACTTTTGTAGCCGAAAAGGCTGCCGCCGTGGTGAACGATGGGAATGCCCCAATGATTGTTGACTTCCAGGCCCATGCCGTAGGTTTGGTCCTCGCCGATAGGGATTTGCGGCTTGCGGCGCATAAGGAGGTTTTCTTCAGAGACCAACTGCTGGCCGTTGGCGAGTTTGCCGCGCCGGATTTCGAGCAGGGCGTATTGGGACAAGTCGTGCGCCGAGGTCCAAACGCCTCCGGCCGGGCGAAAGGGAACCACTGAATAGTTTTGCTCCATCCTGATGAGTTTGGTTTTGCCATCAATATCGTCCGAATGGGGCTTGGCATAGTTTCCTTGCTGGGCCTTCTCCATGTCGAAGGTGGTATCGGCCATACCGAGAGGGTTGAAGATCTCTTTTTCCATGGCGCGATCATAGGCGGCGCCGGGTTCGGTACCGGGCTCATACACGTTGGCCGCGACGTAGCCGGCGGCGGAGGCCATGAGGTTGCTGTACTGAAAGACCTCACCGAACTTACTGGTGGGGCGCATGCCACTGAGCAGGGTAAATGTGGAGGCGGGTTTGTACTTCTTGTACTCGAAGAGCCATTCGAAGTCCTGGCGGGGCAGGCCGGTGCAGGCGCAGATGAGATGTCTGATCTCGACTTGTTGCGTGATGGCTGCGTCGGCGAGTCTGAAGCTGGGGTAGACCTTGGTGACGTGCTCATTCCAGTCGAGCTTGTTTTCATCGACGAGTTTGGCGAGCAGCAGCGTGGTCATGCCCTTGGTGTTCGACGCAGCCATAAAGACCGTGTGGGCGTCGACTGGATCGGACTTGCCGAGTTCTTTGACGCCGATGCCGCCTTCGTAGACGACCTTGCCCTGCTCGATTAGGGCGAAGCCAGCGCCGGGGACATCAAATTTCTTCATAGACGCTTCGACGAAACTGCGTAACGCTTCGATGCGTTCGGGGGTGAGCGGCAGGGGCTTTCGCCCGGCGAAGGATTCGCGCTGGTAG
>Ga0209380_10002048_pt1 | contig 13161 bp, 8 predicted proteins | sample HubBroMetageWFT6_FD_188347 | JGI IMG/M metagenome (GOLD analysis project Ga0209380, IMG submission 188347) | Warmed and freeze-thawed soil microbial communities from the Hubbard Brook experimental Forest, New Hampshire - Hubbard Brook CCASE Soil... | ecosystem: Environmental > Terrestrial > Soil...
CCGCGCCATCGTCTGCAACATCGGCCATTTCGACAGCGAGATTCAGATCGATGCGTTGCGCAACTATCCGTGGGAAGAAGTGAAGCCGCAGGTCGACGAGGTCGTCTTTCCCGACGGCAAACGCTTGATCGTCCTGGCCAAGGGGCGGTTGGTCAATCTCGGTTGCGCGACCGGTCACCCGAGCTTTGTGATGAGCGCCTCGTTCACCAATCAGGTGCTCGCGCAAATCGAGCTGTGGACCAATCCGAACAAATACGAGAATAAAGTCTATGTTCTACCAAAGCATCTCGACGAAAAGGTCGCCCAGCTGCACCTCGCCAAGCTCGGCGCCAAACTGACCCGGCTCAGTCCGGTGCAGGCTGAGTATCTGGGCGTGACCGAGACCGGTCCGTTCAAGCCGGAATACTATCGCTATTGAGGAACGGCTGTCGCGCCGACCTTGACTAGCCCGCCAACGCCGGTACTTTCCTTTTCTTTAGGAATACTCGATTATTAGCCCGCTTGGGGGCCAACCTGCCAGGGATTGTGCTCTCCGGCTAAAGGGCGGTCGATTGTGATCGAATTCGCTGCCGGTATTTGTTTGGTGGCTGCGGGCGTTCTCGCCGTGCTGTGGCTGCGCGCGCGGACCGGCCTCCGCAAGGCGATTGAGAGCCGCGATGCCGTCGCGCGCAACCGCGCCGCCTTGGCGGCGGTGCTCGACACCGTTCCGCTTGCCGGCCTTCGCTGGGCACGCGGCGAACGCGGGGAAAGCGCGCTCGGCAAGCCGCCGGCCGGCGATGCCGTCTCTCCCTTTTCCAGTTTTCTGGCACGGCTGGATGCCGCCGACGCGGGTCGTCTCGCGACGGCTGTCGAGAACCTTACGCGCACCGGCGCCTCCTTCTCCGCGACGGTGACCGCGCCCGACGGCGGCGCGTACGAGGTTGAGGGCGAGTTTACCGCTACCGGCGATAGCGTCGTATGGCTGGCCGACGTGTCGGCGACGCGACGCGCCGAGGAACACCGCGCCGCCGCTTTCGAGACGGCCGATTTATTGCGGCGGATGTTCGATTCGCTGCCCCTGCCGACATGGCGTCGAGACAGCGTCCTGCGGATCGTCGATTGCAACGAGGCGTATGCCGCGGCGCTCGACTCGACGCGTGATGCGGTGCTGGCCGAAAGCCGCGAACTGGCCCCCGAGAGCGGACGCGAAAGGGCGGTTGCGCTCGCGGCGGAAGCAGCTGCCGGGGGGATTCGCAGTGAGCGGCGTCATGTCGTCGTTGCCGGCTCGCGCCGCTTGCTGGAAATCACCGAGGCGGCCGACCGGGCCGGTGGCACGGTTGGGCTCGCGGTCGACCGCACCGACCACGAGACCGCAGAAAGCGAGCTCTCGCGCCACATCAACGCGCACGGTCAGGTGCTGGAGAGCATCCATGCCGCGGTGGCAATCTACGGCGCCGACAAGCGGCTCAGCTTCTTCAACTCGGCATTCGCTGGCCTGTGGGGGATCGAAGAGGATTGGCTTGCCGGCGAGCCCTCGCTCGACGAGTTCCTGGAGCGGTTGCGCGAGCGGCGCCGCATTCCCGAACACGCCGATTTCAGGGCGTTCAAGCGCCAGCAGCTCGATATGTTCACCTCGCTGATCGAGACGCAGCACGAGCTGATGCACCTGCCGGACGGCCGCACCCTCAGCGTTTCGGTCTCGCCGCACCCGCTCGGCGGGCTGATTTTCGTCTACGAGGACGTCACCGATCGGCTGGCCCTCGAACGCTCCTACAACACGCTGATCGAGGTGCAGCGAGAGACGCTCGACAATCTGTTCGAGGGCATCGCCGTGTTCGGCAGCGACGGCCGGCTGAAGCTGCACAATCCGGCCTATCGCAAGATCTGGGGGTTGACCGGACCCGATGTTGCGGGCGAGCCGCATATCGCCGAGATCGTCGACAAGACCCGCGCCTTTTACGACGACGGCGGCGACTGGCCGGCGATCCGCGATCGCGTCATCGCCAAGGTCACCGGGCAATCGGAGTCGAGCGGTCCGCTCGACCGTCGCGACGGCTCGGTTCTGCAGATGGCGACGGTTCCTCTCCCCGACGGCAATGTGCTGGTGACCTGCCTCGACGTCACCGATACGGCGCGGGTCGAGCGCGCGCTGCGCGAGCGCAACGAGGCGCTGGAAACGGCACAGCGGCTGAAGAGCGAGTTCATCGCCAACGTGTCCTACGAGCTGCGGACGCCGCTGAACGCGATCATCGGCTTCGCCGAGATTCTGGCGAACCAGTATTTCGGGCCGCTCTCCGAGCGCCAGCTGGAGTACAGCCGCGGTATTCTCGACAGCTCGCAGCTGTTGATGTCCCTGATCAACGACATCCTCGACCTAGCCACGATCGAGGCCGGTTACATGGCGCTTGAGACCGGGCGGGTCGAGGTACGTGAAATGCTGGAAAGCGTGATCACACTCACCCGAGAACGCGCGCGCAACCAGAACCTGGCACTGACGCTGCACTGCCCGGCCGATATCGGAAGCATCGAGGCGGACGAGCGGCGGCTGAGGCAGGCGCTGTTCAACCTGATCTCGAACGCGATCAAATTCACCCCGACCGGCGGCTCGATCCAGCTCGAAGCGCGCCGCGACGATAGCGACCTGATCCTTGTCGTCGCCGATACCGGCGTCGGCATCGCGGCGGCTGACCACGAGCGCGTGTTCGAGAAATTCGAGCGCGGCAACCCACAGGCACGGGAATCCGGCGCCGGGCTCGGCCTCTCGCTGGTCAAGAGCCTTATTGAACTGCATGGCGGCTCGGTCGCCATCGAGTCGGTGCCGGGTTCGGGGACGACCATCCTCTGCCAATTGCCGGCGTCGAGGCACTCGGCCTCGACCGAAGAGACGCCGGCGCCAGCTTCATCCTCGGCTGCCTGAGCTTCACTCAGCGGCCAGGCACGCCCTTTGTCGTCGAATATTCGAAATGCAGCGCCTGCCCCGGGTGAACGAGCGGGTGGATCGCGTGCGCCGCAAGCGCCGCCTCGGCAAAGCCCGACAAGATAAGCTTTAGCTTGCCAGGATAGGCGGCGATGTCGCCGATCGCAAAGATCCCCAGCCGTGAGGTTGCGCAGGTCGCTGGATCGACGCTGATGCGGTTGTGATCGACCTCGAGCCCCCACGAGGCGAGCGGGCCGAGATCGGTCGCCAGACCAAAAAACGGCAGCAAACAATCGGCTTCGAGCCGGCGGGTTCGGCCCGCGAGGTCGGCCACGATTACCGCCGAGAGCTGGCCGCCTTCGCCTTCGAGGGCATGCAGTTGATAGGGAATCACCAGCTCTATGCGACCCTCTTCCGCCAGGTGCTGCAGCTGCGCCGCGGATTGCGGCGCGGCGCGGAATTTTGCGCGGCGATGCACGACGATCACCCGCTCGGCGATATCGGCCAGCGACAATGCCCAATCCACCGCCGAATCGCCGCCGCCAGCGATGACAATGCGGCGGCCGCGGAAATCTTCGCGCCGTCGAACGAGATAAAAGACACTGTGCTCCTCGAACGCCTCGATGCCGACGAGCGGCGGCCGGTTCGGGCCAAACGCGCCGGCGCCGGCAGCGATGATCACGGCGCGAGCGAGGCGGGTGACGCCGGCGGCGTTCTCGATCCGGAAGCCGTCTTCCATGCTCGTCAGCCCGACAACCGGGTGCCCGAGGTGGTAAGTCGGCGCGAACGGCGCCGCCTGCTCGGACAAGCGCTCGACCAGTTCGGCGGCATCGATTCGCGGATAGCCCGGAATGTCGTAGATCGGCTTTTCGGGATACAACGCGGCGCATTGGCCGCCGGGCGCCGGCAGAGCATCGAACACCGCGCAGCGCATTTCGAGCATGCCGCACTCGAAGACGGCGAACAGCCCGACCGGGCCGGCGCCGATGATCGCGACATCGCAGCGTTCGGGGGCATCCTGCATCGTGCCACCTTAGTCGCGCCGCGCCACCGCGCAAGCAGGCGTCACCCGGCGCTAACCGTTTACGCAAGCAGATATTGCGGGCCTTCGCCTCGCGGAATACAAGGCATGGGCCATGGCCGTCATCGAGCTGCCCGACGAAAACGCCACCGCGGCGCTCGCCGCACATATTGCGGCGCTTGCCCGAGCGGGCGACATCATCGCGCTCAAGGGTGAACTCGGCGCCGGCAAAACCAGCTTCACTCGTGCCTTCATTCGCGCCCGCGGTGGCGTCGAGGAGGTGCCGAGCCCGACCTTCACGCTTGTGCAAGCCTACGAACTTGCCGGCCCGACGGTCTGGCATTTCGACTGCTATCGTCTGCGCGAGCCGGAAGAGGCCTGGGAGCTGGGCATCGAGGATGCGTTTCGCGACGCCATCTCGCTGATCGAATGGCCGGAGCGACTCGGTCCTCTGCTCCCAACGCGGCGGCTGGAAATCGCGCTGCTTTCCGGCGCAACGCCGAATGCGCGCCGCGCCGCGATCGACGCCGGCGCCGAATGGGCGGACCGGATCGCCCATATGGCAGCGGGGGCGTGAAGTGACGCTGGCCGAGACTGTGGCGCCCGCCCTCCGGCGTGCTCCCGTCGGGCCGCGCGAGAGCGCGATGACCGAATTTCTCGCCGCGCAGGGCTGGGGCGGCATCACGCCGTCGAGGCTGGCAGGCGACGCTTCGTTCCGGGGCTATTACCGACTTCAAGATGGCAGCCGGGCGGTCGTGCTGATGGACGCGCCGCCACCGCAAGAGGATGTCGGGCGTTATATCGAGATCGCGGCGATCCTGCGTGGGCTTGGGTTCAGCGCGCCCGAAATCTATGCCGAGGACCGCGAGCGCGGCTTTCTGCTGATCGAGGATTTCGGCGACGACACCTACACCCGCCTGCTCGCGGCCGGAGGCGACGAGGCGGCGCTCTACACGCTCGCGATCGACACGCTGATCGCGCTGCAACGCGCGGTGGCCGCGAGCGGGCTTCCCGACCTTCCGCCCTACGACGGGACGCAGCTTCTGGCGGAAGCCGCGCTGCTCGTCGACTGGTATGCGCCGACTGTGATCGGGGAGCCGCTCGCTCCCGCAGCCCGCGCGGAATACCTGTCGTTGTGGCGCGAGATCCTGCCGCAGGCCACACTCCCGGGGCCAACGCTGGTGCTGCGGGATTACCATGTCGACAACCTTATGCTGTTAGCCGGTCGTCCCGGTGTTCGCGGCTGTGGGCTGCTCGACTTCCAGGACGCCGTCTGCGGACCGGCCGCCTACGATCTCATATCGCTGTTGCAGGATGCCCGCCGAGATGTCCCGGCTGCGCTGCGCGCCGAAATGACCGAACGCTATCTCGCCGCGTTTCCGGCGCTCGGCCGGGCCGCTTTCGACAGGTCGACGGCGATTCTCGCGGCGCAGCGCAATTGCAAGATCCTCGGCATCTTCACACGGCTGTGGCGCCGCGACGGCAAACCGGGATATCTCCCGCACATCCCACGGGTGTGGCGGCTCATCGAGGAGGATCTGCGCGCCCCGGCGCTGGCGCCGATAGCCGGATGGCTCGACCGCCACCTGCCGCCCATCAGCCGCCGGATACCGCAATCGCGGAGCATGGCGTGAGCCGGTGTCCTGAGGCGGCCATGATCCTGGCGGCCGGGCTGGGCACCCGCATGCGCCCGATCAGCGATACGATACCAAAGCCGCTGGTCGAGCTCGGCGGCCAGAGCCTCCTCAATCACGCGATCGACCGGCTGGTGCTGGCCGGGGTCGAGCGGGTTGTCGTCAATACCCACTACAAGGCCGAGATGATCGCCGCCCGGCTCGCCGAACGCGAGCATCCGCGGATCGAAATCTCGCGCGAGGAAGAGCGGCTCGAAACCGGCGGCGGAGTGGCACGCGCATTGCCGCTCCTCGGCGACAGTTTCTTTGTCGTCAATGGCGACGTGCTGTGGCTCGACAGCAAGCACTACGCGCTGAACCGCCTCGCCAGCGTGTTCGACCCGGCGCGCATGGACGCGGTGCTGCTGTTGCAACGCACCGTAACCGCAATCGGCTACGACGGGCGCGGCGATTATTTCCTCGATCGCCTCGGCACGCCGCGGCGCCGCCGCGAGCGCGAGATCGCGCCGTATCTCTTCACCGGCATCCAGCTGCTGCACCGCCGCCTCTTCGACGGTATCGGCGAGCAGAAATTCTCGCTCAATCTTGTCTACGACAAGGCCGAGCGGGCGGGCCGGCTGCACGCGATCGTGCATGACGGCGAGTGGTTTCATGTCGGCACGCCGGAAGGGCTCGCCGCGACCCGCGCGCGCCTCGCCTCGCACCGCATCGAGCGGTAAACCTCCGAGCACCGGTGCCGCCGCACGTCTACACGATCGCTCCGGACCGGCCGTTTCTGGCGGCCCTGGCGCGCGGCCTCTTGGCGATGGCCGACGGCGACCCGCTGCGTCTCGCGCGGATCACCGTGCTGCTGCCGACGCGTCGCGCCGCGCGCTCGTTGCGCGAGGCGTTTCTGCGGCTGACCGGCGAGGGCAGCGAGCCCGGCGCGCCGCTCCTCCTGCCGCGGCTGCGGCCGATCGGCGATCTCGATACCGATGAGATCGCGCTCGGTCTGGATCGCGCCGAGGATGATCCGACCCTCTCGATTCCGCCTGCCATCCCGGAGCTGCGGCGGCGATTGCTGCTGACCCAGCTCGTGCTCGGCTGGAGCGAGGCGCAAGGCGAGCACCCGCTGCTGCCCGGACAGGCGGCGGCGCTGGCCGCGGCGCTGGCGCGTCTGCTCGATCAAGTCGCGACCGATGGGGCCAGTTTCGAGCATTTGCGCGAGCTGGCGCCGGCCGAACTCGCCGAACATTGGCAGACCGTGCTGAAGTTTCTCGACATCCTGCCCTCCGCCTGGCCGGGGATCCTGGCGGCGGAAGGCGCGCTCGACCCTGCGGAGCGCCGCAACCGGCTGCTGCGCCGCCAGGCCGGGCTGTGGCGGCGCAATCCTCCCGCCGGGCCCGTGATCGCCGCCGGCCTGACCGGCGGCATCCCGGCATTGACCGATCTGCTGTCGGCAATTGCCTGGCTCGACCAGGGAACGGTTATCCTGGCCGGGCTCGACCGAAGCTGCTCGCCCGAGGAGTGGAGCGCGACCGGGCAGGACCCGGCGCATCCGCAATATCTGCTCGCTGCGCTGCTGCAGGCGCTCGACATCGCCCCGGAAGATATCCGCGACTGGCCTTTGGCAGGCGCGGCGCCGACCTTGGGTCGCGAGCGCCGCTTGCGGCTGGTCGTGCAGGCGATGCGCCCGGCGGCGCTGACCGATGCGTGGCGCGAGCTGCCGCCGGAGCCGCCCGACGCGGTCGCCGGCCTCTCCCGATACGACTGCACCAGCCCGCAGGACGAGGCGGCGACGATCGCGCTGCTGCTGCGCCGGTCGCTGGAGACGCCGGCGGCGACGGCGGCGCTCGTCACCCCGGACCGCGAGCTCGCCCGCCGGGTCACCACGGAATTGCGGCGCTGGGGCATCGACATCGACGACTCCGCCGGCGTGCCGCTCAACCGCACGCCGCCGGGCGCGTTTCTGCGCCTGGTGCTGGACCTGGCCGAGAGCGCGCTGGCGCCGGTACCGCTATTGGCGGCGCTGAAGCACCCGCTCGCCGCCGGCGGGCTCGCCCCGGAAGTCTTCCGCGACCGTGCCCGCCGGCTCGAAAACGCGATCCGCGGGCCGCGCCCGGCGCCCGGCTTCGCCGGTCTCAAAAGGGCGCTGGCCGACAGCAAACCCGTGCTGCGCGATTTTGTGCGCAGGCTGGACTACTACCTCGGCCAGCTTGCCGACCTGCTCGCCGCCGAGAGCGTGCCGCTGGTCGAAGTGGCGGCGGCTCATATCGCCGCGGCGGAGCGGCTGGCGGCGACCGCCGAGGAAACCGATGTCGCTCGGCTGTGGCGAGACACAGCCGGCGAAGCCGCGGCGCATTTCTGCCACGAGTTGCTCCAGGCCGGCGCCGATTTCCCGGCGATGCCCGGCCGCTACTACCCGGCGCTGTTCGAGGCGCTTGCCGCCGGTACGGTGGTCCGGCCGAACTTTGGCCGACATCCCCGGCTGGCCATCTGGGGCCTGGTCGAGGCGCGGCTGCAACAAGCCGATCTCGTTGTGCTCGGCGGCCTCAACGAGGGGACCTGGCCGGGCCCGGCAGCCTACGACCCATGGATGTCGCGGCAGATGCGGCAGGAGTTCGGTATCGCCGTGCCGGAGCGCGCGATCGGCATCGCCGCGCATGATTTCGCCCAGGCGCTGGGCGCGCCGCAGGTCGCACTGACCCGGGCAACGCGGCGCGAGGGCGTGCCGACGGTGCCGTCGCGCTGGCTGTTGCGGCTGGACGCGGTGCTGCGTGCGGTCGGGCTCGCCAATGGAGCTGGGAGTGCGCTCGCGGCCGACCCCGAGATTCTGGCTGCTGCGGCATTGCAGGACGAGCCCGGACGCTATGTCCCACGACCGCCGGCGGCGCCGTGCCCGCCGCTTGCCACACGGCCGCGGCAATTGCCGGTCACGTCGATCGAGACCTGGATCCGCGACCCCTATGCGATCTATGCCCGCTACATTTTGCGCCTGAGGGCGCTCGACGACCTCGATGCCGATCCCGGCCGGGCCGAGCTCGGGATCGCGGTGCACGAAGCGCTCGCCCAGTTCGTGCGCCAGTTTCCGCGCGAGTTGCCGAGCACGGCCGAGTTCGAGCTGATCGAGATCGGCCGAGAGGTGTTCGGCCCGATCCTGTCGCGGCCGGGCGTCTGGGCGTTCTGGTGGCCGCGTTTCGAGCGCATCGCCCGCTGGTTCGTTGGCGAGGAGATGGTACGGCGCGCCGAGATCGCCGAGAGCGTCAGCGAGACAAAGGGCCGCCTGTTGATCCCGGCGCGCGGCGGAATCTTCACGGTGACCGCGACCGCCGACCGCATCGACCGCCTCGCCGACGGCGGGCTGGTGCTGATCGATTACAAGACCGGCGCGCTGCCGACGAAACCGGAGATCGACAACGCCATTGCGGTGCAATTGCCGCTCGAAGGCGCGATTGCCCGCAGCGGCAGCTTCGAGGGGATCGCCGGCATCCCGGCGCTGCTCGAATACTGGAAGCTTTCCGGCAGCGAGCCGGCGGGTGAGCGAAAGCCGATCGGCGAAGACGATCCGGCCGCGCTGATCGACCGGGTTTTCGCGAAGGTCGTGTCGCTGATCGACCGCTTCGACGACCCGGCAACCCCCTATCTGCCGGTGCCGATCGCGCTGTGGCAGCCGCGCTTTTCCGAGTACACGCATCTGGAGCGCCTCGACGAAGCCGAGGCGGCGCCATGAGCCGCTTGGACGAGGCAGCCGCGACACAGCGCCAGGCGCTCGGCCCCGGCGCCTCGGTCTGGGTCGCCGCCTCGGCCGGGACCGGCAAGACCAAGGTGCTGACGGATCGGCTGTTGGCGCTGATGCTCGACGGCACCGATCCGGCGCGCATCCTGTGCCTGACCTTCACCCGCGCCGCCGCCGCCGAGATGGCGAACCGGGTCAATGCGCGCCTTGCCGCGTGGACCACAATGCCCGCGGGCAAGCTCGCCGAGGAGCTGGTCGAGCTGACCGGGCGATACCCGCAGGAATATGAGACCGCCCGTGCGCGTCAGCTCTTCGCACGGGTGCTCGATGCGCCGGGCGGCGCCAAGATCGCAACGATCCACGCGTTTTGCCAATCGCTGCTGCGCCGGTTTCCGCTCGAAGCCGGCGTACCGCCCGAATTCGCCGTGATCGACGAGCGCAGCGCCCAGGAGGCGCTGGCCGAGGCGGCGGAAAGCATCATTGTCGCGGCGCGCGAACGGCGCGCACCGGAGCTGGCCGAGGCCCTTGCCATCGTCGCCGGCTACGCTCCGGAGGAACGGTTCGCCGAATTGATGGCCGCGCTTGCCGCCGATCGCGGCAAGCTGCGCACCGCGCTCGCCGATGGCGAGGCGGCGTTGCGACGCCGGCTTTGCGCTGCGCTGGCGATCGCAGACGACGCCACCTCGGACAGCCTCGTCGCGGCATTCTGCGCGCTCGGGGCCTGCGATGAACCCGCCCTGCGCGAGACCGGCGCGGCGCTCGCCGCGGGCTCCTCGACCGATCGCCAGCGCGGTATCGTGCTCGCCCGTTGGTGCGAGAGCCCCGACAACCGCCACGAAGTAATCGACGCCTACATCGACGCCTTCCTGACTCAGGAAGGCAAGATCCGCGACACGCTGATCACCAAAGCCGCGGCGACAAAATCCAACGCGGATTTGCGAGCGGTATTGCAGGCCGAAGCAGAACGGGTCCTGCGGTTCACCGAAGAGCGGGCCGGCCTCGGCCTGGGCGAGGCGACCTGCGCGCTGGCCCGCCTCGGCGACGCGCTGCTCGCTGCCTATGAGCAGCGCAAACGGTTGCACGGCGTCCTCGATTACGACGACCTCGTGTCTAAGGCACTGGACCTGCTGCGGCGTCCCGGGGTCGCGCCCTGGGTGCTGTTCAAGCTCGATGGCGGGCTCGACCACATCCTGATCGACGAGGCGCAGGACACCAACCCCGAGCAATGGGAGATCGTCGCCGCACTGGCCGAGGAGTTCTTCACTGGCGAGAGCGCGCACGACCGGGTGCGCACGATCTTTGCGGTCGGCGACGCCAAGCAATCGATCTACAGCTTCCAGCGCGCCGACCCGCGCGCCTTTGTCAGGATGCGGCAGCACTTCCAGGGCCGGGTGGCAGCGGCGAAGCAGGATTGGACCGTGGTGCCGCTGGAGATCTCGTTCCGCGCCAGCGAGCCGCTGCTGCAGGCGGTCGACGCGGTTTTCCGGAACGCGGCCGCCGCCGACGGGGTGGCACTCGACGGCGAGACGATCCGCCACGTCGCGGCGCGTATCGGGCAGGCCGGCATCGTCGAGCTGTGGCCGGCGGTGCTGCCGGAGGCCGAAGAACCGAACGAAACCTGGGACGTGTCCGCGCCCCGACGCCGGCCGGCGGAGCCGCGCACCCGGCTCGCCCGCGCGATTGCCGCGACCATTCACCGATGGCTCGTCGAGGGCGAGCGGCTGGAGCCGCGCGGCCGCGCCTTGCGCCCGGGCGATATCATGGTGCTGGTGCGCCGCCGCAACGCGTTTGTCACGGATCTGCTGCGAGCGCTGAAGCAGCGCGGCGTACCGGTCGCCGGTGCCGATCGCCTTCACCTGAGCGAGCAGCTCGCGGTGCAGGATCTGGTCGCGCTGGGCCGGTTTCTGCTGTTTCCGGAAGACGATCTGACCTTGGCGACGGTGCTGAAAGGACCGCTGTTCGGGATTTCCGAGGACGAGCTGTTCATGCTCGCCCACAATCGCGGCGAGCAGAGATTGTGGAGCCGGGTGCGGCGGCTGGCTGCGAAATACCCGGCGATCGGGCAGGCCGCCGAGCGCTTGCAGCAATTGCTCGCCCGCGCGGATTTCGTGCCGCCCTTCGAGCTTTATGCCGAGATCCTCGGCGCCGAGGGCGGCCGCCGGGCGATGCTGGAGCGGCTCGGACCGGAGGCGGCCGACCCGATCGACGAATTCCTCGCCCTGGCGCTCGCCTACGAGCGCGAGCATGTGCCGTCGCTGCAAGGGTTTCTGCACTGGCTCGTTGCCGGCGATATCGAGGTGAAGCGCGATTTCGGCGAACGCCAGCACGATGAGGTGCGGATCCTGACCGTGCACGGCGCCAAGGGACTGGAAGCGCCCATCGTGTTCCTGCCCGACACGATGCAATTGCCCGACCGCCAGGTGCAGCTGTTGTGGAGCGAGCGCGATGGGCTGCCGCTGTGGCGTCCGCGCAAGGAGCTGGCGGTGCCGTTTCACACGGCCGAGCGCGACGCCTTTCGCGAGCGCCAGCTGCAGGAATATCGGCGCCTCCTCTATGTCGGGCTGACCCGGGCGCAGGACCGGCTTTATGTCTGCGGCTGGCAGACCCGCAGGCCGGATATGGCGGCGCCCTGCTGGCATACGCTGTGCCATGCCGGCTGGAGCGGGCTGGCGACGGCGTTCGAGTTCGATACGCGGCCGCTGATCGGCGACCGCGACGGCTGGGCGGGCGACGGGCTGCGACTGTCGTCGGCGCAGACCGAGGCGCCGACCCGCGATTGGCCGCCGGCCGGCGCGCGCCTGGTCGGGCCATTGCCGGGCTGGGCCGCAGCGCCGCCACCTGTTGAGCCTGACCCGCCAAAGCCGCTGCTGCCGTCTCGCCCGAGCGGCCCGGAGCCGGCCACCCTGTCGCCGCTGGCCGTTACCGGCCGCGACCGGTTCAAGCGCGGCCTTCTCGTGCACCGGCTGTTGCAAAGCCTGCCGGAATTGCCCGAACCCGAACGCGAAGTGGCGGCACGGCACTTTCTGGCATTGCCGGTACATGGGCTTGATGCCGACGAGCAGGCGGAGATCTGCGCCGAGACGCTCTCGGTGCTCGCCGATCCTGCATTGGCCGAGCTGTGGGGGCCGCAAGCGCAGGCCGAGGTGCCTGTGGTCGGGCTGATCTCGGGGTCACGCCCGGGGGCCCGCCAGGCGCTGTCCGGTCAGATCGACCGGCTGCTCGTCACCCGGGACCGGGTGCTGATCGTCGATTACAAGACCGTGCGGCCACCGCCGGCGACCGAAGACGAGGTGCCGCGCCTTTATTTGCAGCAGCTGGCGACCTACCGTGCAGCCCTTGCGCGCATATACCCGGACCGTCCGGTCGAGTGCGCGCTGCTGTGGACGGAAGGCCCGCGCCTGATGCCGATCAGCTCCGCGCTGCTCTCCCGGCACTTACCTTGACGCCGCTTTTGCGGCTCCCCTAATCTCTTAACCTGTATCGAGAGGATCTTGCGATGAAGCCTACCCCCGTCAACGATGGCAGTTTTGATGAGCTGGTGCTGCGCTCTACGGAGCCTGTGCTCGTCGACTTCTGGGCCGAGTGGTGCGGGCCCTGCAAGATGATCGCGCCATTCCTCGACGAGCTGGCCACCGAGATGGCGGGGAAGGTCACCGTCGCGAAGGTCAACATCGACGAGAACCCGCAGACGCCGCGCAAATACGGCGTGCGCGGCATTCCGACGATGATGCTGTTCAAGGGCGGCCAAGTGGCGGCGACCAAGATCGGCGCACTGCCGAAGAGCAAACTCTACGAATGGGTCGAGTCGGTGCTGTAGCGCCGGTTCGCGGCTACTTTCGATCACTCATCTGCAACGGCAAACCCCGCGGGCTGGGGCTAGCGGGTGGGACTATCA
>Ga0209380_10002051_pt1 | contig 13147 bp, 12 predicted proteins | sample HubBroMetageWFT6_FD_188347 | JGI IMG/M metagenome (GOLD analysis project Ga0209380, IMG submission 188347) | Warmed and freeze-thawed soil microbial communities from the Hubbard Brook experimental Forest, New Hampshire - Hubbard Brook CCASE Soil... | ecosystem: Environmental > Terrestrial >...
GTGTAGACGTCCCGGTTACGCCGCGACATTTCTGCGTGAGATGTAGGAAGCTTGCTGGGGGCGCTGTGCTGCACAAGAAACAGCCTCGTCCGCCTTCCATTGTGCATTCTCCTGTTGAAACGTCCAGCTCCCGTTTCGCTTCGACATCTCGTACACTTCCAACTCCTCATCAAACTTCCGTTGCAGTTCCCTCTGTTGCAGTGCGACAGAGCAGTCCTCGTCACGCAGTGCATCGAGGACCGCCACGAAGGTGTTTTCGGTGTCAGCATTGTCGTTGACCATGACTTGAGTGGTTTTCACACTCTCGACCTCCTTTGGCCTTCAGTGAGAATAAGGTGGATCACGCTACACATCGCACAATCCGTTCCCTACCAAGTTAAGGATTGATTTACACTCGTTTGGCCTGAGATTGAAACATGACAAAACGGCTGACCAGAACGCAACCCGGTAGGTCTGCGTCAAGGAAGGAAAATGTACTCTGTGTGGGGCGGATCATCGGAAAGCCGAGAAGGGGGCAAAGTGGGCTGGCCTTTGCGACCACTGCAATAGTGGCAAAGCACGTCAGGGATTTCCGAGAGGGGCTAGTAAAGCAAGGTCTCTGTCGCTGCAATAGGGGCCCCTGGCCGCCGGGAAGCCGTTGTTTGCAGTGCGGTCTGGGCGGAGAACGATTCCGATAATTTTATGGCGGGAGACTTCGCAACAGATAAAAAAAGAACATTTGCCATTCATGCGTAGTTGTTTTCGATTCTGCAAAGGGAGTCTGTAATCGAGTCTGTCAACCACTTTTATACGCCAAGAACCACGTAAGTATATGTGTTTTAAATAATCTACATCGTAATTAATTGGTAACTAAGCTTTTCTCCATCTATGCCGGTCCCTGTGTTGAAATGAAAGGTTAATGCTCGATCTCCGCCAATATACCTGTCTGGGTGCCGCGTTGCGCGATGCGCTCGACCGCTTTTCCTCTGAAATCTGCCTCATCGAAGCGGATCGCGATCGTGAGAAGGTCCGGCTCACGTATTCCGATTTCAAAGAGATCGCGCTGCCGCTGGCGCGCGCTCTCGAAGACGCCGATTTCGATGCCGGGGACCGCGCGGCCATCATCATGACGAATCAGTCGAAATGGCTGATCTCGGCGTATGCCATCTTTTACAGCGGTGGCGTGCTGGTGCCGCTCGATTACAAATTGACCGCGGTTGAGCACCTGCAACTACTCGCACACTCCAAAGCCAAGGCGCTGATCGTCGAGTACCACCTGTGGCGGGCGATTATGCAGTCGCCAGACTTCCAAAAAATCGGCACCAAGATGGTTCTGGTAACGGAGGCACCTCTCGGTGTGGAGTTGGCGGGCGCGTTTCGCTGGGAGGACTTTAAGCGCAAAGGTGCTCCCGACTTCGTGATGCGGCAGAAGGACGACGTTGCCTGCATCGTCTACTCATCGGGAACCGCCGGCCGACCCAAGGGCTGCGTCCTGACGCACGAAAACTATCTGGAACAGTGTCGCGCTTTGACCGCGTGGTATCCCTTCTGGCCGGGGGTGCGGTATTTGAGCATTCTCCCGACCAATCACGCGATCGATTTCATGGTGGGTTTTATCGGCCCATTCGTATGCGGAGCCTGTGTAGTACACCTGCGCACCTTGCGTCCCGAATTCGTTCGCGATGCCTTCGTGCGTTATCGCATTACTTATGTGTCCCTGGTCCCGATGATCGTGAAAAATCTGGAGCGGGGCCTGCGAGCGAAATTTGACGAATTGCCCTCGTGGAAGCGGGCCTATCTGAATGCCATGATCGCCATCAACCGTCTGCTGACGAAGCGGCGGCCGAACGTGAAGCTCAGTCGCATGCTGCTTTCCAACGTGCACCGTGGATTCGGCGGTGAGGTGCTGGCATTGATCACGGGCGGGGCCTTCATGGAGCCATCCAGTATGCAGTTCTTCTACGATCTCGGCATTCCGGTGGTCAATGGCTACGGTCTGACCGAAGCCGGGACCGCGCTCACCCTCAACGATCTCAAACCGTTCCGCGCCGATACAGTCGGCAAGCCGCTGCCGGGAGTCGAACTGCGAATTCTGAATCCCGACGCAGAAGGCGTGGGCGAAGTTGCCGTACGTAGCAACACCGTGATGTCTCACTATCTCGACGATCCGGAACTCACCTTGGAGACGATCGTCGACGGCTGGCTTCTGACGGGCGATCTAGGACGGATTGAGAGCCGTGGTCATCTGCAGCTTTTCGGGCGCAAAAAAAATATGATCGTCACCGAGGGCGGGAAAAACATTTATCCGGAGGATATCGAAACCGTTTTCGACGGGCTGCCCGTGAAAGACTATGCAGTCTTTGCAGCCAATTACGTCTGGCCAAAAAAAGAACTCGGACGCGAGACTCTTATCTTGATCTTGCGGCTGGAACAAAATCAGAGATTTGACGGCAAGCTGCTCGAAGATATCTCCACGCGCAACCGCCGCCTCCCCGATTTCAAGAGGGTGGGCGGATATTTAGTCTGGGAGCAAGACTTTCCCCGCACCGCGTCAATGAAGATCAAGAGGCAAGTCTTGGCCGAGGAAATCGGAAGGTCGGTAGAACGGGGCGCAGTGGTGGGGCTGTGACCGGCCATGAAGTTGATTTGCCGCGAGTTGGATCACCGCACTGAATACCTGATCATCCAACCATGGATTTGGAACCTTGGGGCGAAAATATCTTGCGATTGTGAATCCGGCAGCAGGAGGCGGGCGCAGCCGCAAGCTGCTCGGTCCGGCGCTCGAACGGCTTCAGGGTGCTGGCATCGAAGTCGAGGTAGCTGAGACCCGTGCTGCCGGGGAGGCGACGGCGATTGCGCGTGACGCCTACGGGCGTGGCGTCCGCAACTTTATCGCGGTTGGCGGCGATGGCACCTCTTATGAAATCGTGAACGGGCTTTATCCACAGGCCCTCGGAGGCGAACGGCCGACGCTGGGATTCTTACCGCTGGGTACCGGGAATTCTTTTCTGCGCGACTTCAGCCACGCGGGCGTCGAATACGGGATCCAATCGCTCATCGCCCAGAGGAGTCGAGCTTGCGACGTGCTGCGGCTGCGCCACCGCGGTGGGGTGATCCATTACATCAATTTGCTGAGTATGGGCTTCACGGCAGATGTGGCAACCCTGCGCGCCCGGCGCTTCGGAGGTTGGGGGGAACTGGGATACCTGACTTCCATTTTTCTGACCCTGGCTCAATTCAAGCGCCGCTCTTTTCCGGTTCGTGTCGATGGCTCAGAATGCTTTGACTCCCGGCGATGCCTTTTTTTGACCTTCAACAACAGCAAGTTCACCGGCGGGACGATGATGATTGCACCGCAGGCCGAAGTCAACGACGGGCTGGTGGAATACGTGCGTTGGGGCCCGATCGGTCGGTTGGGACTGATCCGCAATCTGCCGGGACTCTATGACGGCACCCATATCGAGCACCCTCTGGCCGAGCGCAAGGCGGCGAGTCGAATCGAGTTCAACCTGGCGGGCCCAGCCGACGTCATGGTCGACGGCGAAGTGCTGACCCTGCACTGTGAGGAACTGGATGTGCTTCCCGGAGCCCTGAACGTGGTGGCGTGAACGTTGCGAGGCGGCTCGAGCGCCGTGATATAAGGATGAGTCATGTCTGAAGAACGCCGAAACCGTCAGCAGGAGCGCGTGGGCAGCGACTCAAGTGAAGGTAAAACGAAGAAGATGCTCATCTACGGCATCGTGATCATTCTGCTTGCCGGCGCATTTGTAGGTGGCCGCTACTACCGGAATCACAAATACGATGCCTTCGCGAAGTGCCTGGCGAGCAAGCAGGTCAAGATGTATGGCCTTTACTGGTGCCCGCACTGTATCGAACAGAAAGAAGAGTTTGGCGCGGCATTTCATTACGTGCCCTATGTGGAGTGTGCAATTAAGGGCGCTAAAGATGAGGCGCCTGAATGCAAGGCCGCCGGAGTCAAATTATTCCCCAGTTGGCAGTTTGGGAACGAGCCGCCGAAGGAAGGCGTTTTGTCTCTCGAAGCCTTGAGCGACAAGACCGGGTGCAGTCTGCCGTGAAGGGTCCCCCGCTCGTGCCATCCTCAGAAGATAGCGCAGCGAAGGGCCGCAACCGTTTTCTATTCATCACGATCGCCGTCTTGGCGCTGGCGGGCGTAATTGTTTCGGCAGTCTCGCTGGAGCGCCACTACGCGAAGTCGGCGACTCAGTTCTGCGAGTTCGGCGAGAAGTTTAACTGCGACATCGTGAACCGCAGCGAATATTCGACGGTCATGGGAATTCCAGTTGCGGGCATCGGGGTCGCAGGGTATCTGGCGTTATTGGTTCTGGCGACATTCTGGAGAGACCGTGTCGAGACGCCAAACCGCCTTTTGGGAGCGGCTTTTGCCGGACTAGCCTTTGCCCTTTACCTTACCTACATCGAAGCTTACGAACTGATGACGTGGTGCATTCTGTGCTTGAGTTCGCTGGCGTTGATTTCTCTGATCAGTCTTTTCGCAATCCTCGTCAGAATCAGAAGCGCGAAAGCGTAGAGCGCGACGGCGGTTGTATTCTGATAGGTCAGTTCTCCTGATGGACGAAACCCAGCACACGAAAGCCTCTGAGTCCGGGTCTGCGCCTGGTGTAATCCGCGTTCAGGCAGCGACCGGGGATTTGCGTCTGCACGAATTTTCCAGTCATATTTTTCGCAACACACGATTTCTTCGCGTGTGGCTGCCACCTGGATACGACGATCCAACAAACGCCGACCGGCATTACCCAGTGCTGTATTTGAACGATGGTCAAAACTTGTTCGAGGCTGCGATCTCCTTTACGGGAGTGGAATGGCAGGTGGACGAAACCGGGGATCGTTTGATTCGCGAAGGCGTGATTCCGCCGATGATTTTCGTGGGGTTGGATAACGCTGGCAAAGATCGACTGCGCGAGTACATGCCACATCGCTCCCTGCAGCCGATGATGTTGCGAGTGCATGGAACGCGTTATCCCACGTTTCTGTTCCAAGAAGTGATGCCATTCGTGGAGAGCCATTACCGCGTCCAGCGCGGACCTGAGAACACGGGTCTGGGCGGGTCATCCCTCGGGGCTCTGATTGCGCTTTACACCGCGACCGTGCATCCGGGGAAGATTGGCCGATTATTGCTGGAGAGTCCCTCACTTTGGGCCTCGAACCGACAATTGATCCGGCAGAGCCGCGGAGTGAAACGCTGGCCGGAACGGGTCTTCCTGGCGACCGGCACGGCAGAAGCGGGACGGAAGGATCGAGATCAGAGCATGGTCGACGACGTGCGAGAACTGGCGTCGATCCTGCGCCGTGCGGGATTGGACGAGACACGTTTGAGGCTCGTTGTCGATGATGGCGCTCCGCATCACGAGGCTGCTTGGGCGAAGCGCTTTCCCGAAGCACTGACCTTTCTCTTCGGTAAATAAGTAATAAGTAACAAGGAACGATAGACTTTCCATCGGTATAGCCTCTCCTCAAGTTTCTCCCATGGCCGTCGTCCCGACGCTCGCTGGGGCTGCGCTGGCGATCGACCCAGCTTTACGACAGATCTGCCAGATCACGTACAACGCAGCGACCATCGCAACCACGGAAAACTGGACACGCGTCCATCGGGCGAGGGGACCGACGAGCGGAAGCATGAATGTCAGGTAGAGCAGCGTGCCCAACCATCGCGTCGATACTGCGGTCGGCTGAGAAACGAGCCAGTCTGCCAGCAAGAGAAACGCGGGAGCCAAAATCACTAAGTCGTAGACCGTAAGATGAGGCGCCACGAGAACACTGGCGAACAGCAGGGCCGAAAACCGCAGAGATAAAGGAGAGGATCGTCGCTTCCAGCAAGCGATCGTCCATCGGAGAGCGACCGCTGCACTCAGGATGTAAAGTCCCAGGGAAATGGCAGGCCAAGGCAGGAGCATCGACCAAAATGTGCGAAGAGAGTGCGTTTGATAAAGCTTGGGCTCGAGCAGCGGCAGCATCGTGCGCACATTCCACAGCATGCGCATCCATTGACGCAACGGTTCGATCCCGTAGAACCAGATCCCGATTGAGATTTGTGCCGCCGTCGAAACCATCGCTCCCAGCGCAGTTTTCCAGGCGCCTGTCGAGACGAAGACAACGGCAGCAGCAAGTCCCAACTGCGGCTTGAAAATCAGGCATCCGAGAACCAGTCCGGCGAGAAAATCCCTTCTGTGACGGAGCAGAAAGAACATCAGCGTGAAGCAGGCTAAGGCAAGCGCCGATGTCTGACCCCAGGCGATCAAGTGAAAGAAAGCGGGAAAAGCCACCGCGAGAATAACAACGGTAGCGCCGCAATCGTACAGGTGGGGGCATGAGCGCCAAATACTGAAGCAGCACAGGCCATAAACGATGGCGCTTGAACCCCACCACCATACAAGCGCCCAGCCGTATGAGAGACCGGCCAGGGGCGCGAAGAAAATAGAAACCTGTGGCGGATAAAGTGGCAAGTACCGGATTCCCCGAGCTTCAGGCACGCGCTCAGCGGCCAGAGCTGCCTGGGCATTCATGTCGTACAAATCGGCGCCACGATGCTGATTGGCGATCGATCCGAGGGTGTACAGATGCAGAAAGTCGGTTCCCTTCAGATTTCCATTGCGGTCTCGCATCCCCGGCGTGGTGAGGTTCCAACCATAAAGACCCCACAAGCACAGGGCGACGATGATCCCGTGAGCGCGCAAACGCTTGGAGGTAAGCCAAATTGCCGGCTTGATTTGGTTTGTCACGAGATTTGCCATGATAAACGGCGCGCCCGGATAAATGGTGGGCAGCTTCGGGGGCACTCAGTTAGTTGGGCAGAGGCACGGGCCCGAAAGGTTCCAGTCGAGGATGGGATTGGTCACCGTTCAGCAACCAGATATGGCGGTTTTGGAAGTAGCGCAGCAATTCCTGGTTCTCGCTGTCTCCCATATCGCGGGCCCAGACAATTTTCGCTGCGTCGATATCAGCGGCGTTGTACACCCATTCGTGATCCACCTCGTGCTTCGCTCCATTGCTCGGTTGGTACCGAACCAGGACCAGGTGATTCCCCGGCTGATGGTTCAGTTGCTTGACCACAGCCGCACGATCCAGATTTCCCCGCGGCCACGCCGGTTCAATCGCAGTATGCGTGAGAGCGGCCGAGACGCGCAGCAGCAACATTGCGCAACAGACCACCACGATCATGCGAATGAGGGCGGGTCCACGTGTGCCATGGCGTCCTCCCCACAAACGCAGGTGCCGCATACATTGCAGAAGAATCAAATATAGAAGCGCCGTTGCAGGGGCGAAATAGTGCGGGAGTGTCCAGGTTTGCGGCGAGAGACCAATCACGAACACCGCCAGGGCCACTAACGGAAAGCGCATGTGGCGGTCGCGGAGGATCCAGGGGAACGCCAACAAAGGAATGCTCAGAGCCGGGCCCAGATAAAACAGCCACCAGTCGATTACTTTCCTGCGAATGCGTCGTAGGGCTCCCGCGAGCGTGCTGTTCTCCTCAAATTCATCGAGGGTCCACCGGTAGAAATCGCGCATGACCTTGTGGTGGTAGCCTACCGGGGGAAGGGGGGCTTGCCACCGGAAATAGGGCGCTGCTGCATAGGCCTCGCGATTAACCTCGTAAGTCATGCGAAACGGGCTGCCGGTGACCCGATAGTAGTAATAGCCCGTGGCCACGGAAAACAGGGCCAACAGCGCAATCAGTGGGACCAGGACAGCGTTCACGGTGCGTCGAGTGAATCGCGTCCGGAACAACCCGAGAGCCATGGCTGCGGCCACAGGGATGCTAAGCAGGAGCCCCTCGTAAGGACGGCTGTTGGCGAGCAGAGCCAGTCCCAAGCTCATAATGATGGCATCTCGCGTTCGGCCATGTTTCTGAAGCCGAGGGAGCGCTCCCAGCAGCAATGCTCCGCCCAAGGCGACTACTGAAGCACTCCAGTAACCGTTGACCCAGTAACTTAAAATGCCCAGCCGCACTGCAGCCAGCATTCCGCCCAGCAAAGCCCACGGCGGAGGCAGCCATGCCTGCAGCATCCAGCACAGAGCCGAACACATCGCTGCCGTGACCAGCAATTGTCCGATCCAGGGATGACCGAGCAATTGTCCGGCCGCGAGCACCAGTCCTTGCGCCGGAGGATACATTGACATGTACGTGGGCTGTTCAATGATGTGGAAGCTTTCGAAGTGAATCCACATCGGGTGGGTGGGATTGGTGATTCTTCCGTGAGCGAACGTGTCCGCAGCCAGGAGGTAGCTGAACTCATCGTTCCAGCGCGGCTGCGGAATCCCGAGGACGGGTATCAGGGCGACGCGCAATACTACTACGCTGGCTCCCACAGACAACACTGCAAGTCCGCGCCGCCGCGCGAGGCGTACGAACGCCTGCTCTAGCGATTGAAAAGCAGATGGCCGGGATAAATTCTGCGGGCGCCGGCGCGCCCGAAAGGTTAGCAGCGCCACGGCACATACAAGAATAAATTCGATGATCGCGATCAGCGACGGAGCAATCCGCGCGAAAAGGTTCTGCATCTTGTAAGGCGATCCCGCGCTACTTCATGGCCGGCGAGCGAAAAAGAGATTGGACGCCGCCGGACCAAGTCCGGCGGTGGCCGGCACACTAGTTTCCCGCAACTTCCTTAACGCCGATCTCTTCGAAAAGACCGTCGACGATCTGAATCATTTCGTTGTCGACAACGCGGTTCTTGGAGATCGCTTCTTTCAGCGGGATAGAGACAATCTTGTTGGACCGCAGAGCTGCCATGCAGCCGAACTCTCCGCGATGAACCATGTCGATCGCGCCCAGCCCATATCGCGTGGCCAGGACCCGGTCGAACGCGCTCGGAGAACCTCCACGCTGAATGTGTCCCAGCACGACCGCGCGGGTTTCAAAGCCCGTGCGTTTCTCAATCTCGCGGGCGAGGATGTTCGCGATGCCGCCCAGTTTGGCGTGACCGAATTCATCCTTTCCCATGTCCTGCAAAATGGGAGCTCCTGAACCGGTAGCAGACGAAAACTTTGCGCCCTCCGCCACCACGACAATCGAGAAGTAGCGGCCACGCTCATGGCGCTGGCGAATCGACTGCGCCACCTTGTCGATATCAAACGGCCGTTCTGGAATCAGAATTACATCGGCTCCGCCGGCGATGCCGCTATACAATGCAATCCAGCCCGCGTCGCGACCCATCACCTCAACCACGATCACGCGATTGTGAGCTTCGGCGGTGGTATGGACGCGGTCAATTGCTTCACACACTACGTTGCAGGCCGTATCGAAACCGAAGGTGTAGTCGGTTCCACTCAAATCATTGTCGATGGTCTTGGGGACGCCAACCACCTTGATCCCGGTTTCGTACAATTTCTGGGCGACCGATAGCGTGTCATCGCCGCCAATCGCCACGAGAGCGTCGATCTTGTGCTTGGCAACGGCAGTGACGCAACGATCAATCCCGTCGGGCCGCTTGGAAGGGTTCGTTCGGGAAGTGCGCAGAATCGTCCCGCCTCGCGGCAGGATCCCGCTCACCGCATCCAGATCGAGTGGCATGCTCAGGTCGTCGATCAGACCGCGCCAGCCCTCCATGAAGCCTACAAATTCGTCGTGGTAGTGAAACACGCCTTTGCGCACCACGGCGCGGATGACCGCATTCAGTCCCGGGCAATCGCCGCCGCCGGTTAACATCCCAATTCTCATCGTGTGCTCCTATTCCAGTTTGAGTTCAGAATGAAGTCCTCCGAATGCACCCCGGGTGCAGGATGTATAGAAATAGCCCAAGGACGCAAGGGTGAAAATCGGTCGGAAGAAATAGAGTAACACCAAATCGCCAGACGCCACCCGGAGAAAATCGTTCAGGTGCGGCCATCCGCGCCCCTTTACATTAACGTTGCGCTTCGGCACGAGATTCGAAACAATGCTCGACGGATATGAACAAAATTGCGTCGATGGTCGCCTGGGGAACGGTAGGACTCGTCGGTGCCGCTGCCATTAGTGTCGTGGCGGTTCACCGCGGAGAGCCGATCAATGCGCTGTGGCTGGTGGTCGCTGCAACCTGCTGTTATCTCCTCGGATACCGCTTTTACAGCAAGTTCATTGCGGCGAAAATTCTCGCGCTCGATGCCCTCCGCGCTACTCCCGCAGAGCGACTGGAGAACGGCCGCGATTTTCTAGTAACCAACAAGTGGGTCGTGTTCGGACATCATTTTGCCGCCATCGCAGGACCAGGTCCTTTGGTCGGGCCGGTGCTGGCGGCGCAGTTTGGCTATCTTCCCGGAACGTTGTGGGTGCTGGCGGGAGCTGTTTTCGCCGGTTGCGTGCAGGATTTCGTGATTTTGCTGTTCTCGGTCCGGCGGGACGGCAACTCGCTCACAGAAATGGCGAAAGAAGAAATCGGACGCGTCGGCGGGTTTGTGGCTTACACCGCGGTGATCGCCATTCTCGTCATTCTGCTGGGCGTCGCCGCGCTCATCGTGGTCAATGCATTGAAAGACAGTCCTTGGGGAACGTTCACGATTGCCATGACCATTCCCATCGCACTGCTGATGGGACTTTACCTTCGGCGCATTCGCCCCGGCAAAGTGCTGGAGGTATCAGCTTTGGGTTTTGTTCTTGTGCTTCTCGCGATCTGGGGTGGACAGTGGGCTTCGCAAAATCCTTGGATGGCGGGCGTGTTCACGTTGCGGGCGCCCACGTTGGCGATGCTCATCATTGTGTACGGATTTGCGGCGTCGGCTCTTCCCGTGTGGCTTCTTCTGGCGCCGCGTGACTATCTGAGCACGTTCGTAAAACTGGGGACAATTGCGCTTCTGGGCGTTGGCATCGTCGCCTTGCACCCCACGCTTCACATGCCCGCGCTTACGCGCTTTGTGGATGGATCCGGACCGGTGTTCGCGGGAAAGATTTTTCCTTTCGCCTTCATCACCATCGCTTGCGGTGCCATCAGCGGCTTCCATGCTCTGATCTCGAGTGGAACGACGCCCAAACTGATCGCGCGCGAGACCCAGACCCGGATGGTCGGTTACGGAGCCATGATGGCCGAGTCTGCCGTCGCGGTGATGGCGATCATTGCGGCCTGTGTGCTGCAACCTGGAATTTACTTTGCGATTAACAGCCCGGCAGGTGTGGTCGGACAAACCGCCGCTGCCGCAACCGCCACCATCTCCTCATGGGGGTTTCCCGTAACTGCTTCCGACATGCAGTCTCTCGCCCAGGCGGTCGGCGAGCAGACGCTGTTTAATCGCACCGGCGGTGCGCCCGCGTTTGCAGTCGGCATGGCACACATCTTTTCGCAGAGTCTAGGCGGCGCAGCCGTGATGGCGCTTTGGTATCACTTCGCCGTCATGTTCGAGGCCTTGTTCATTCTCACCATTCTCGACGCCGGAACACGCGTTGCCCGCTTCATGGTTCAGGACGCGCTCGGCCATATTTACAAACCCTTGGGTCGCACGAGTTGGTACCCATCGATTCTTGCCACCAGCGCACTCATTGTCGGCGCTTGGGGATTTTTCCTCTGGCAAGGCGTGAAAGATCCGCTGGGCGGCATCAATTCGCTGTGGCCGCTGTTCGGGATCGCCAATCAGTTGCTGGCCACGGTGGCCCTGTGCGTGGCCACGACCATCATCGTGAAGATGCACAGAACGCGTTATGCCGCTGTCACTCTCGTGCCCTTGGCGTGGCTGGTCGCGGTCACGTACACGGCATCGTGGCATAAGATTTTCGATCCCAACCCTCGCGTCGGCTTTCTGGCACAGGCTCGAGTTCTGGCCGGTGGGCCCGCGGACCATGCCACGGCGCGGCTGATTTTCAACAACCGACTGGACGCTGCCGTAACCGCCATTCTCGTCGTGATGGTCACGCTGGTCCTGATCGAGTCCGTCCGGCAGTGGATTGGCGTGCTGAACGGCAGGGAAGAGGCTCGGGTGAAGGAGGCCCCGTTCGTGATGACGCGCCTGGCAGAGGACAGAGCATGAGTCACTTGTTCAATGCAGCCCGAATTGCGCTGGCCACCCTGCGCGAAATTTTCGACGAAGCCGCGTACGAACGCTTTCTTGACCGCAATCAGCTGGCGTCCTCGACGGCCTCCTATGCCGAGTTCTGTCGCGAACGGGAATCAGGTCAGGCACCGAAGCCTCGGTGCTGCTGATGTCGTTCTCCTAGGATCTCGACCGCTTCCGCGATACACTGCACTCACATGCGAATCCTGGGCATCGATTGTGGCGGAGAGTATACCGGCTACGGCGTGGTTGAGATGTATGAAACCGGAAAGCTGTGCTGCCTGAGTTGCGGCGCGATCAAGCTTTCCCCGCGCGAAGCGCTGCCGCGACGCCTGTGCCGGATTTTCACTCAGCTCGGAGAAATCATTGTCGCGCACCAACCGGATGAGGTTGCGATTGAAGAGGTCTTCTATGCGCTCAACGTGAAGTCCGCGCTGAAGCTTGGGCAAGTCCGGGGAGTCGCGATGCTGGCCGCCGCTGCCGCAGGATTGGAAGTCGCGGAATACTCGCCCCTCACCATCAAATCAGCGGTCGTCGGTTACGGGCGCGCCGAAAAACAGCAGGTGCAGCACATGGTGATGCGGCTTTTGGAACTCTCGGTGCGGCCGGAACCGATGGACGCTTCCGACGCGCTGGCCATTGCCATCTGCCATCTGCATACGGCGGGAACGCTCAGCCGGCAGCGCCTCGCAACCCGATGAAGTCCGATCCACATCCGTTTTTGGCATAATTGGAGGTTGCAGTTTGTGCGCGACTTCACCGCGGGAATAAGCTCGGACGAATGATCGTAACTGGCAAGGCAAGATCGCAGACCATGGGAGGACGGGGTTTCGACCGCTCGTTCCTGACTCTTGCCATTGGAATTCTCGCTCTGCTTTGGAGCCTGCCAACCTCGGCCGCTGAAGCGGCGACGGTTAGCTTCACGCTGGACTTTCCTGGCTCCGATCCCGAACACTATTCCATTTCCGTCGAGTCCGATGGACGAGCCCGTTACGAGTGCTCGGCCAAGATTTCAGATGAGTCGGAGGACCGCGAAACCTACCAGACCGAATTCACTTTCTCGGAGGCAACGCGCGCCCGGATTTTCGATCTCACCGCGCAAGCCCGTTATTTCTCCGGCAAGATCGATTCCGGTAATCGCAAGATCGCAAATACAGGGGCCAAGAAACTAGCT
>Ga0209380_10002053_pt1 | contig 13144 bp, 10 predicted proteins | sample HubBroMetageWFT6_FD_188347 | JGI IMG/M metagenome (GOLD analysis project Ga0209380, IMG submission 188347) | Warmed and freeze-thawed soil microbial communities from the Hubbard Brook experimental Forest, New Hampshire - Hubbard Brook CCASE Soil... | ecosystem: Environmental > Terrestrial >...
AAGATCGGCTGGCCTACGGACCAACCTTCGAATCGGCGATGTCGGCTCTTTTTGGCGCAGGAGTGTCGTCGCTGAGCGCCACGGCAGTCACTGCGGAGCCTTCGCGAAGCACACCCGCATCCGCCCCGTCGTCCCAGGTCGCAGAGGATCGCAGCGCGCTCATCGCCGAAGCCGCCAAAGACCTTGCCGACTACCAGCGGCTGACAGCGGAAGGCAAACTTGGCGAGGCTGGACAGAAGCTTGAAGAATTGAAACGCGCACTCGACAAGCTGAACACGCTTAGAAAATAGTCTCGCTGCGATGCTATGCTCTTGGCCCTCGGAATCTTCAATAACGACGAACTCGTCTCTTGCCCGCTCGTATTCTTACTCTTTCGGGTCTGGCGGTCCGCTGAACGATTAGCTCGTGACGATTTCTTTGTTTGGGAGTGCTTCGTTCACGAAGGGAGGCTCGCAGAAGAACCAAAAATGGCGGACTACCGTCGAGTAACGAGGTCGCCATAGCGCTGCGGTTGCCACACTCGGGGGAGCCGGGATCATTGAAACAACTGCCAAATCGATCTCCACAGAAATAATGGCCGGAAGATGGAACTGGTCTATCACAGAAGGATTCGGCTCGCCATGGACCGTCGATGCCACACCGTATGGGATTGGCTGCGTCATGGCATAAAATCATTCGGAGAAACGAGGACGAATCGTTGGTTATTACCAGGCCAGATTTCGACGTCGCGATTGTCGGCGGGGGGCCGGCTGGATCCTCCATGGGTGCTTACCTGGCCAAAGCCGGTGTAAGTTGCGTGGTGTTTGAGCGTGAGTTGTTTCCGCGCCCGCACGTCGGCGAGTCGCTGGTCCCTGCTTCGACGCGCGTTTTCAAAGACCTCGATTTTCTTCCCCAGATGGAAGAGGCAAAATTTCCTCACAAGTTTGGCGCGGTCTGGACTGCGGACGACAGGCAAAAAAATCCTTACCAACTGGGATGGGAGGGTCTGGCTCCGGACTGCCACGCTGACATTCGCTTTGACGAGCGCGAACAAGCGGGCGTCGACCGGAATTACACCTATCATGTGGACCGCGGCAAGTTCGACCTGATGCTGTTGCAGCACGCCAACCAACTGGGCGCGGAGGTGTATGAGGGCGTTAAGGTAAGCGCAGTCGACTTCGGCCCCAGAGAACCGGTGGTGCGCTTCACCATGGGGCGCAACGGAAAAGAGATGGCCGTCAGCGCAAAGATGGTCGTGGACGCCAGTGGACGCAACACCTTCCTGGGCAACCAGCTCAAACTCAAGGTGCAGGACACCGTCTTCGACCAGTACGCTATCCACAGCTGGTTCGATCGCTACGATCGCAAGGTCTTCTCCCGGAAAGACGACCACCGCGACTATATCTTCATCCACTTCCTGCCCATTTCCAACACCTGGATCTGGCAGATTCCGATTACTGATTCGGTAACCAGCCTGGGCGTGGTCACGCAGAAAAAAAACTTTGCGAAATCGAAAAGCGATCGGGAGAAATTTTTCTGGGAGTCCGTTGCCTCGCGGCCCATGCTCGAAGAAACTCTGCGCAAAGCCGACCGGATTCGCCCCTTCAAAGACGAGGGCGACTACAGCTACGCCATGAAGCAGCTTTGTGGCGACCGGTTCGTTCTGGTCGGCGATGCCGGCCGCTTCGTCGATCCCATCTTTTCCACGGGCGTGAGCATTGCGCTCAACAGCTCGCGCTTCGCCCACAAAGACATTCTGGCTGCCCTGGAGAAGAATGATTTTTCGCGGCAAAGTTTCTCTACTTTCGAGAACACGCTGCGCGTCGGCACCAAGAACTGGTACGACTTCATCACCGTGTACTACCGTCTGAACGTGCTGTTTACCTACTTCATCAACGACCCCACGTACCGCCTCGACGTGCTGAAGTTGTTGCAGGGGGACGTCTACGACGATGCCGCGCCCCCGGTGCTGCAGAAGATGCGCACTATGGTCGCCGAGGTCGAGCAGAACCAGACCCATCCCTGGCACAAGCTGCTGGGCGATCTAACCTCGAACGCCTTCCGTCCGGAGTTTTAAGTGGTGGTCCGAGCGCCTGATCAGCAAACGGCCCACAAGAGGCGGCACTTGCAATATACGCAACTTGCGTAATAATGTACGCATTATGCGTAAGAACGCCCCAGCGCTGGATAGCCTCTTTCCGAGCGTGCGACAGGGGGTGCTTGCGGCAACTCTGACCCGGCCAGAAAAGTGGTGGTATCTCTCCGAATTGGCCGACTTCCTTCATACTCGGCCATCCAGCCTGCAACGCGAACTTAGCTCGCTAGAGCAAAGTGGCATATTGCAGCAGCGCAAGGATGGGCGCAGAACATACTTTAAGGCAGAGACGCGGTCGCCGATCTTCCGGGAACTGCGGAGCATGTTCGAAAAGACGGTGGGACTGATTCCCACTCTGAGAGCCGCTCTTCGGCCTTTTGCGAAAGGAATAGTCTGCGCCTTCGTGTACGGTTCCATCGCGCGCCGCGAAGAACATGCCACGAGCGATGTAGACCTTATGGTCATTGGAAATGTGGGATTGGCGGACCTAGCGCCGATCCTCGGAAAAATCGAAAAGCGCCTTGGCCGGGAAGTAAATGTGACGGACTACTCAGTGGAGGAATTCCACAAGAAAGTTACCGAAAGCGATCACTTTTTGACAACCGTACTGAAGGGCAGTCTTCAGTTTGTGAAAGGTGAACAACGTGACTTGGACGCAGTTGCTCGCAAGTAATGAAGTTCAGCGACATAAAACCTCGAAAAGGAACTGGACAAACTGCGTGCCGTCATTGCTCGTGACTTCGCCGATGCATCACTGGATGGAGTGTCAGCAGACAGGCGTTTTGCAACTGCCTACAATGGCGCGCTGCAAGCCGCAAAAATGGCGATTGCATGTGCCGGCGATCGCGTGGCTGGTGCTGGGCATCACAGGATTTCTTTTGAAGTGGTTAAGCTTGCGATTGGCAAACCTGCGGACCCTTACAGTGATTACTTCGACAGATGTCGGCGGAAGCGGAACGTAATTGATTATGACGACGCCTACGTTGCGACGCACACGAGATTGTGACCAAGGCCAAAGAGTTCATTGAAATGGTCGAGCAGTGGATCGCCAAGACCCATCCCTCATTGAAGTAAATTCAGGGAAACGGCGGCTGGCCAAGACTGGGCGACGTGTGCATGAAGAAATGAAAAGACTTACACCTGGACGAAGCGGCTCCGATGTCAATTTCTACTAAATTAAGACTCGGCAGTTGGCGGGACTGCGGGGCCGAAATACCTCGTTGTGGTCGTGCGGCAAACGGCCGCCGACTTTTGCAGAAAAGGGGAGCTTTGCTAAAGTGATACGGTTCGCCGCGCGTGGCGCAAGTTCTCGAATATACTGCCGAAGCCTACGCTGCAGCGATCGATGCTGCTGCCATCGATGCCGCTGCGATCAAGGAGTTGAGGATGAAAAAGTATTTATCTGTGTTCTGGCCTGCCGCTGTGGTCCTTATTCTTAGCGTTGGCCTTAGCGCGAAGGATCTCAACACCAAGGGCAAAGCGTGGCTCGATGCCCATAGCGAGGCGGCCGCAGTCAATGTCAACGGCAACTGGCATGAAAAGGATTGGGGCGCGGTCGTCCTGCTTCAGGCCGAGGGCAGCAGAGACGTCACCGGAGACGGCGATGGCTGGGCTATCACTGGCGTCGTCAGTGGCAAGCAAATCTTCCTGCTCTTCTCCCAAAAAGGCGGCGTCGCATATACCGCCGAGTTGACGTGGGAAAGCGACAAAAGCCTTAACGGGTCTTACGCAAAGGGCTTCATGGAGGAGAAGAAGAAGAACAGACCCATGCACCTGATAAAGCCGTAAACCTTCCCCACCGGCGCGAAGTAGAAAGGGAAAAATCTCTGATGAAACGGCTGGCGATTGCGGCGACATTGCTGTTGCTCTGCATTTCTTTCCCGGCTTCTCTGGAGGCGAGCCATAAGGTGCCGCGCTACCTCAGCAAGGAGTCGAGCATTGACATGAGTCACATGAACCGCGTTTTTCTTGGGTGGGTCGATCTGGAGCCCGACGCGTGGGCGCTCTACAGCTATACCTCCAAAGCCGACTGGGCTGACACAATTGTTTCTCTGAACGCCGGTTTTGCCCGGAGTGTGCAAGCGACCTACTTGCCGGGCCGAACCATTACCGCAGCCAGGGATAGCGAGAACGAAATCACGTCGGCCAACGACCTCTACATCAAGTTTTCGGATATCCAAGTCGATTATGAAAACGCTCACCTGATTCTTTCCATCCATTTCATCGACCTGAAGACCAACTCCGAAATCGCATCGATTCCAGTGAGACCCTACTACGGCAACGCTTCGGGTCTCAAGAATTACCTGAAGGCGGCGCTGGACGAAGTAGCCAAAAAGCTCCAAGTGGAAGTTACGGGCGAGACGACGGGGAAGAAGTAGCCGAAGGGGTTGCAGCCGGGTGAGAGTGCGATGGACTCTTGACCTGTAGGCCATGCTCTCGAGATTGCCGCGACCCAGCAAAGGTCGCGGAGGAGAATTCAAATGAAGCGGCTGGCGATCACGGCGACATTGCTGTTGCTCTGCATTTCTTTCCCGCTCCCCTCGCATGCAGCACGCCACAAGGTGCCGCGCTACCTGACGAAGGAATCGAGCGTTGACATGAGTAAGATGACAAGCATCTTCGTTGGATGGGTCGACCTCGGCGCCGACGATTGGGCTCTTTGGGGCTATGGGAGTAAGACCGATTGGACCGACATTATTGGTTCCTTGAACTCCTCGTTCTCACGAAACCTGGTGCCCGGTCGAACCATTACCTCCGCCAAAGACAAGGCGGACGAGAACGCAGCGGGCAACGACCTCTACATCAAATTCTCCGACGTTCGAGTCGACTACAACAACTATCACCTGATTCTTTCCATACATTTCATCGATCCCAAGACCAACTCTGAAATTGCCGTGATTCCGGTGAGGCCCTATTACGGGAACGATTGGGGCTTAAAGAATTACCTGAAAGCGGCGCTGGACGAGGTAGGTACGAAGGTCCAAGTCGAAGTTACGGGTCAGTCGGCGGAGAAAAAGAGGAAGTAGACGGACTCGCCGAGGGCAAGAATATCGACGCGCAGCAGCATTTACCTGGGAAAGAACACGATATGGCAAGGTCCGCAACTTTTTTCGCGCTGTTTCTTGCGACCCACGCCTCCCTGGTCCTTCTGTATCCTTTCACCCTCTCGCGGCTCCTGCTCACGGCTTCGATTTACACCGTCGGCACACTGATCATGCTCTACCTGTTATTTCATCCGCGCAGTCAGTGGCTGGTAGACAACCGCTCGCGGGTGGAGGGCGAGCGCTGCCTGGCAGTCACTTTCGACGACGGCCCCAACCCCCTGGACACTCCCAAATTACTCGACATACTCCGCGACAAAAATGTGAAGGCCACATTCTTCGTCGTGGGCAAGCGTGCCGACCAGTATCCGGAGATCGTGCGCCGCGCCTGGGCCGAAGGCCACCTGATCGCCAACCACACCTGGTCGCATCGTCATCTATTTTGTTTTCTTACGCCCGGGCGTCTGCGGACCGAGATCGAACGCGGCAGCGAAAGCGTGCGCCGCATTTGTGGTTTCCGTCCGCGCCTTTTTCGTTCGCCGGTCGGTCTGCGTCACCCGCTTTTGCGGCCCTATCTCAAGGATGCGGGATTGGAGTACGTTTCCTGGACGATGCGCACCCGCGACACGTTCGCCAGGAATCCCGGCATGCTTGCCCGGCGCATTTTGAAGCAGGCGACCAGCGGAGACATCATCCTGCTGCACGATCATCTGCCCGATGGAACGCATGTCATGCTGGAAGCCCTGCCTCGGGTCATCGATGAGCTAAGGCAGCGAGGATTCGAATTTGTGCTGGCCGGCCCGCGCGAGGATGCCGTGGTTACGACACAGGAACCCGCGGCCTCGGAATCGGCGCGTTGATTCTGGCATTCGCGATTTTGCGCTGACCAATCCTCGATCACCGGGCCAATCCCAGACCCGAGACCAGCGCCAGAAATGCGCGACTCACCGCTCCTACCGGATCGAGCAACACTCTGCGGCGCTCCAGCATGGCTGCCACCGGTTGTCCCTTATAGCTGGCAATCTGCCGGTAGCGCGACATGAAAAACACCACCCGCAGGAAGAGTTTCCACTTGAGCGGGGCAAAGTAATCGGGGGTCACGAACGGCACCGCATGCCCGTCCTTCACTTCAGCGACAAAGTCCTTGTACGTTGCGGCCCGCGACAGAGAGAGGACGGAACTGGCGACCAGCAGGTGGCTGTCGCCTCCGCCTACCACCGGTTTGCGCCACTGCTGGGCGAGTTCCAGAACGCGATCGTTCTCCTGTTGCCGCCGCATCCCGTTAACTTCCAAGGCGTGAATCCCCCAGCCATAGCGGGTGAGCAGGTCCGTGATCGGAATGCTCTCCGGCCCTCGTCCCCAAAACATGAGGGGATGGTTCAAGACGACCAGACAACCGCTGGCGGCGAGGATTTCAAACAATTCGTCGTAGCGTCCAGCCCGCGCGGCCGCTTGCATCCGAGCGTGCGTTTCATCGATTCCATTCTCCGGCAGACCACTGACTCCCAGGTGAAACAAGTGCCCCTGGTACCAGAGCGATAGCTCTTCGCTGAGTGCGATGCGGCCGTTCAGGTCGGGCCGGCCGCGCAGCAGAGCCAGGCTGCCGGCGAACTCGTCGTGGTCGGTGATCGCCATGTGAACCCCGTTGAAGCCCCAATGAACGGCCGCCGCAGCCTCGATCTGATAGACGTCTTCGGGGGTATAGGGCGGGTTGAACGTGATTTCTGCGTAATTCAGATCAGGAACGCCGCCAAGACCGAACGACCTTTGCAGAATGCCACTCAAAGGGCGCATAAACCCGAGCTTCACCACCTGGTTTAATGCCGCCAGCTTCTCCACCGAGTGGCACGAGTGGTTGTGCAGGGAAACCGCATACTCGAACTCGCGTTCCGGCTGCGGACACTCGCGGTAGGTGTAGTTCTCAATTTTCCATGCAGACCGTCGTCTCATCGTGTTCCGAATGGGGAAGTCCCGCAAGTGTAATTCATCGGTCACACCCAGCAAGAAGAAGTTGTCGCAGAAGAATACGATCTGATAGTCTTCGACCACTGGGTGTGGGCTGGGTGTGGGTCTCGGCGTAGGTGGAAACCTGCGCAACCCAAGGGGGACGGGCGTGCTGTATTCGATCGATTCGTCAGCGCAAAAACCACAAAGCGACGTCCTGGCGCGGTTGTCGAAGTGCCGCCGGGTTCTGTTGATCGAAGCCAACGATCAGCGGCGCTGGGTCGGTGGCCTGGTTACGCCTGAGGTTCACATCCCTCCGGTCGGGCTCATGTACGTTGCCAGCAGCGCCCGACTGCACAATCCAGACGTACACATGGAAATCCTCGAAACCTCGCTGGACGCCCGGTCCGACGAAGAGCTGGTCGCGAAACTGCTCGACTATCGCCCTGATGCCGTTGGAATCCGCAGCATCAGCCTGTTTGAGGATGAACTCAAACGGGTTGCCGAGTTGACCCGGAGCGTTCTCGACATTCCCATCGTGGCCGGCGGTCCCATCGCTACTGCCCGGCGCGGTCCGCTTCTCAAAGCCATCCCCGCAATCGACCTTCTGGTCGTGGGCGAGGGCGAGTTGACGTTTTCGCGTCTGCTCTCCGGCACTGCAACCAACGGGATGGTGTTACGGCAAGGCGACGAGATCGTCGACCTTGGCGACGGCGACGTCGCCGACAATCTGGACGAACTGCCTTTCCCGGACTACAGCCTGGTCGATCTGAGCCGGTACGAGCGGCACCTGAGTTATGCGTATAACCACCGTCGACAAGGCGTCTTGCTGACCAGCCGGGGTTGTCCGTTCCTGTGCACCTACTGCAATACGTTTGCCGGCAAGACGGCCCGGCTGCGTTCCGCGGAGAACGTGGTTGCCGAGATGGAATTGATGTCGCGCGACCACGCCATCGAAGACTTCTACGTGGTCGACGACATATTTAATATGGACCGCAAGCGCACTGAGGCGGTGTTTCGCATGATTATCCGCCTCGGCAAGGATTGGCGCCTTTATTTCGTGAACGGCTTGCGCGCGGACATCATGACGCGTGAACTGGTGGACCTGATGGCCGATGCTGGAACCGTCTGGGTCACCTACGCGGTTGAGTCGGGAAGTCAGCGCATTCAGAAGCTGGTTAAGAAAAACATGCGTCTGGGACAGGCCGCGGAGATTATCAACTACTCTCAGGACCGTGGGATGGTCGTCAACGTCAACACGATGTACGGTTTTCCCACGGAGACTGGAGACGATGCCCAGCAGACGCTCGACTACCTGGCCCGGCTGCACATGCCATCGCTCCTTCCTTACCACTTCTGTCTGCGGGGATACGAAGGGTGCGAAATCGTTGACCAGGCTGCCGAAGCCGGCTGGGATACCAGCGCATTCCTGGCGGATGGCGCGCTGTCCTATCACGACATGCCCCGGGGAACCGACACGTTTCCGAAGAGCGAAATGATGAAGCACCTGATCGACTATCATACGCAGTTCGGCATGCGTAACCAGCAGCATCTGCGCCGGTCGATCGACGTGCTAAGGGAAAACGGATACACGGAGAGCGATCTGGTGGATATGTACAGCGTTCTTCAAAATCGTTCGTTCCGGCATGTAGATGAAATTGTGGCCGGCTCAACGCCAAGTGCCAAGGCAACGACCGTCAAGGCAAATGCATAAGCCCATCAAATATCTTGAAAGAGCGATGTCAATTGCTGCCAACGGGGCGTGGCAGATATTTTGTCTGAGTAACCAGCTCGTTCCCGAAAATCCATCTTTCACGCCGAACTGGTCGGACAAGCCTCTCCTGAAGTCCCGCGAGAAATCAAAGCCGCCTCTGGGCTGGCCGCGGCAAACCGATTCGTTGTGCCCCCGTTGCGTGCCGGAGATTCGCCAGCAAATTGTCGACGGCAAACAGGATTTCCGCGTCCTGTTGACGGAGCGGCCCGGCGAAATCAAGGCGCAGATCATCGAGCGCGACGGAAAGATCCTGATGGTCAAGGATTGCCCCGTCCACGGACATTTCGAAGACGTCATATCCATCGATCCGCAGTTTTTTCGGCATCTAGAAGAAACATTCCCCGGTCGGGACATCCGTGCCCATAACGACGAAAAACTCCACAACCACGGCAGCAGCACCATCAAGCACGGGCGCGGATCGGTTCTCACGGTTGACCTGACCAACCGCTGCAACATGATGTGCGATCCCTGTTTCATGGACGCCAACCAGGTCGGCTTCGTACACGAGCTTGCCTGGGACGACATCAAGACGCTGCTCGACAATGCATTTTCCATCAAGCCGCGGCGTCAGATGTCCGTGCAGTTTTCCGGGGGCGAGCCCACCATGTCCCCGTATTTTCTGGACGCCATTCGCTACGCCCGCCAGCTGGGCTACGACAGCGTGCAGGCGGCTACCAACGGCATCGAGTTCGCCAAGAGCCCGGACTTCGCACGGCAGGCCGCGGAAGCAGGTCTGCGTTACGCTTATCTCCAATTCGACGGCATCGGCAACCCGGCCAATTCTCATCGCAACGTCGGGAACCTGTTCGACGTGAAGCTGCGGGCCATTGAAAACCTGCACTCCAACGGCGTGGAAATCGTGCTCGTGACCACCGTGGTCAACGGCATCAACAATGAGCAGGTGGGCCGCGTGGTGCAATTCGCGCTCGACAATCCGGACAAGATTGCTCTGGTGTCGTTCCAGCCCGTCTCTTTCACGGGTCGCGACGAAGCCGTCACCGACGACCGCCGCAAAGCGCAACGCTACACACTCTCGCACCTCGCCCACGACGTAAAAGAACAACTGAACATCGGCGAGCCCGTCCGCGACTGGTTCCCCCTCTCGTTCCTCAGCACTTTTTCCGACTGGGCCGACCTGGTTCACGGTCCGGAAGCCGCCTGGGGCCAGGTCGCCTGCGGTTGTCACCCGAACTGTGGGGTGGGGATGGCGGTTATGGTGGACAAGGAGACGCGCGAGGCGGTTCCGGTGACCGCGTTCCTGGATGCCGACCAGTTCGCCAAGGACGTTGCGAGGATCAACGATTGGGCTCGCAGCAAGTGGCTGTCAGTCGCGGGGATGGCGCTGGCGCTGGTGCGGAATTACCATGCGTTTCATGCGCCGAAGCATTTCCGGGCCGTCGATATGTTGAGGAAGCTCGACAAGGGGCTGGGGGCTTCGGGACGCGACTACGGCGACGTCTCGGGCAAGCGGACCATGGACGACATTTTCCGTCGCCGGCGCGACCGCTGGAACCTGCTGTTCGTGGCGGGCATGTGGTTCCAGGATCTGTTCAACTACGATTTCCGGAGGACCGAGCAGTGCATCATCCCCTACGCCACGCAAGAAGGTGAGATTTCTTTTTGCGCTTACAACACCGGGATGGGTTGGCGGAACATCATCGAGAAGATGCATATGACCGCCACGCTGAGCAAGTGGTACGAAGAGCACGGCCGGCATGAGATTTTCGCCGGCGGGAAGAGCGTGAAGCTCAGCAGCGCGGAGCATCATCTAGTGTTGAAAGATGAGATCGTCACTAACGAGGCGCAGCACGACCTCGAGCAACTCGGCATTGCGAAAAATGCCCGCGAGGAGAAGCTGCGGGCGCGAGCGGAGCGGCTTAAGCAGGAAGAAGAAAATTTACGCATGGCCAAGCTTTACCGCGAGTTTGTGTTGAAGGAACGGCCAGTTCCGAACCTGGTGCAGATCGGGTTCGGAGTCGCGGTGACTCCTTCAGAAACCGAACCGGAAGCCGTGGGCGGCTGCGGAGATTAGTTGGAATTGCGAGGGCGGTTGTAGCCCCCCTCAGGGGCTAAAGCCCGCCCCGAATCTTGCGCTTTCCGCGGCGCTGAAGCGCCGCTCTTCCACACCGGTAGCTTCCGTCACGGCAGTAGCCTCCGTCACGGCAAGCAGCCTCCGTCGCGGTTACAGCCTCGATTCGAACTCGAATCACGCGCCGCGCAGGGCGCCGGCGGACGCGGCTTCGGCGGGGGATTCGGAAACTGGCGTCAAGCCTCTCGAGTCCAAGTCTCTCGCGTCCATGACCCTCGGGCGCAGGAGATTTGTCTCCTTCAAATAAGCCTGGGGATCCATCAGGGTTTGGGTGCGCGCCAGAATCTGTGCCAGGCGCGGAATATCGCGCAACCTGACTTCTTTGAGCCACTGCCACCACTTCTTCTTTCCCGCGATGTTGAGGACGCTGCGCCGCCACGACTCACAATAAAGTTCCCAGAATCGCTCTACCGGCAGACGCGGCTGCCAAAGCAGGTGATGCAAATCGTAGTGGCTCCAGTCGAAGACATCGATCTTCTTCTTGCATTTTTCGAAGTAGTAAGTGCCCGGCAACGGGGTCAGAATGGTAAATCCCACGCGATACAGTTGGTGCTCATCGAGGAAATCCCACAGGCCTTGAAAATCCTCCTCGGTAAAGTCGGGATCGATAATGAAATTCCCGGTGACACCGAATCCGAGTTCGCGGGCGATGCGGACGGCTTCGATGGTCTTGTTGATGTCGGCGTCCTTGACCAGCGAGTTCAGGCCCGGGCTGGTAGCTGATTCCAGGCCGAAGAAGATATCGAAAGATTTCGCGAGCGGACGCCAGAGCTTCAGCAGGTCCGCATTTTCCGTGACCAGATCGGCGCGGGTTTGCACCAGCAGCAGGTTCTTGCGTTCCCTGGACCGGAGAAGTGTGTGTCCCAATTCTTCGCTGCGCTGCCGGTCGGCCCAGAACAAATCGTCGACCATGAACAGGTTGCGGCCCGTAGCTTCGAAATCGGCACGCACCTGCTCGGGCGCATGGCAGCGATAGGTTCGCTTGTAGAGCTGCCATACCGAACAGAAGTTGCACCGGTAGGAGCAACCACGCGCCGTCTCCATCGTCCACATCGGCATGTAATTCAGGCAGGCGTAGCGCTTCTGGTAGCGCGCGACCACGGACCGGTCCGGGAGGGGCATCTGGGCCAAATCCAGAAAGCGTCCCGGCTGCACTCCGGTGGCCTGAAACCGGCCCTCTCCTTTCGGAAGCAGCAGGGAAGGAAGGGTATCGAGCGGGCGGCCGTTAACGATGGCGTCGCACAGAGCGGGTAACAAAGTCTCCCCTTCGCCGATGCAGATTGCGTCCACGGACCGGTTGAGATCGACGGCCTTCGGGTAGGCAGAGATTGCGTGGCCACCGACCGCGACAAAAATCTTCGGGTCGTGGGCTTTGATCTGGTCGGCCAGCCGTAGCGTCTCCGGCGCTTCGAGGATATGCAGACAAGAGATGGCGGCCAAGTCAGGTTGGCACTGGCGCAGAATTTTGGCGATGCCGCGGTTCTCGAAGCGCATGTCCGCCAACTGGACGGAATGCCCCGCCTGCCGCAGGGCCGCCGCCAGGTACATCAGGCCCAAGGGTTCGGTTTGAAAAAAGGGAGACAATCCGAACTGAGCGGTTTCCGGATAAGGCCTTAGCAGAAGGATTCGCACAGGCTACCTCCCTGGCACCAATTGGGCCCGATTCCCGTGCGTGGCAATTCAAGAACCCCCGATGGATGACTCATTGCATGAGTGGCGATGCAACGGCAAAAAGTGTGTTCCCGGGCTCCGATTCCTCCACAGGTTGCTCCGGGACTCCTAATTGAACGCGACAGGTTACTTTACTTAGGGGAGGGATTGCAATACCGAATTGTCCTGTACCGAATTGTCCTGCATACCGAATTGTCCTGCAGAATTGTCCTGCGTCGTTGGTTAGTTTGACGGCGTAAGAAAAGGCCATTACCGCTAAATTTCCTTCCGTAATCGGGATCACGCCCGACCGGGGGCCCGGCTGGCCGACTTCAACCGTCATCCTGACTGGACCATGTTTTTGCAGCCGCCGCACGCGTGATACACTCAAAAAATCCAGCGTTCTTCTCCCGCGCATCTCCGCCGACGCTGGAACCTGCGGCATGCGAACTTGCGCGCTCATTCCGGCTTTCAACGAAGTCCCTTACATCGCCGAGGTGGTGAGGGGCGCTCAACAACATGTTGAAAAAGTCGTCGTGATTGACGATGGTTCCGGCGACGGAACGGGGCCA
>Ga0209380_10002055_pt1 | contig 13134 bp, 14 predicted proteins | sample HubBroMetageWFT6_FD_188347 | JGI IMG/M metagenome (GOLD analysis project Ga0209380, IMG submission 188347) | Warmed and freeze-thawed soil microbial communities from the Hubbard Brook experimental Forest, New Hampshire - Hubbard Brook CCASE Soil... | ecosystem: Environmental > Terrestrial >...
GCGGGCTTCCTTGACGGCGATGGCTTCGTTGGACGAGTCGACCACGAAGATGGCGTCGGGCAGGCGGCGCATGGACTTGATGCCGGCGAGATTCGCCTGCAGATGCTTGCGCTCGCGCTCGAGGCGGATGACTTCCTTCTTGGTAAGCAGCTCGTAGCGGCCGTCGGTGGCCATTTCGTCGAGTTCCTGAAGGCGCTTCACCGACTTCTGCACCGTGACCCAGTTGGTGAGGAGGCCGCCGAGCCAGCGCTGGTTGATGTAGAACATGCCGCAGCGGGTGGCTTCTTCAGCAATGGCGTCCTGCGCCTGGCGCTTGGTGCCGACAAACAGAATGACCTTGCCGGAGGCGGCGAGTTCGGTGACGAACTTCGACGCTTCCTTGAACATCTTGAGGGTCTTCTGCAGGTCGATGATGTAAATGCCGTTGCGCTCGCCGAAGATGTACTCCTTCATCCGCGGATCCCAGCGCTTCGTCTGGTGCCCGAAGTGGACTCCCGCTTCGAGCAGCTCCTTCATGGTTATCGTGGCCAAACAGCCTCCTTATTAGACTGCATTCCGGGCGGTGATGCCGGGCCGGAATTTGATCCCCTTGCGGGGAGATTGAACTACGAGAAACAGGGTTTAGGGTGCAGGGGGTAGGGTGTAGAACACCTCATCCCCTGGCCCGAAAACTGTTACATCCACTACAAAACTCCGCAGCCAAAATTGGCGCTTCGAGAACTGGAACCGCTTTATCACCCCAGCGAGCAAGCTCGCCGGGGACCCCGATACGTCAAACCCAAACTGCATCAGCCCGCGATTAACGCTTGCTGAACTACGCCCCAACGAGCACGCTCGTCGGGGACCCCACTTTACAGCTCCCGAATTAGCGCTTCGAGAATTGGAATCTCTTTCTGGCGCCCTTCTGGCCGTACTTCTTGCGTTCCTTCACGCGCGCGTCGCGGGTGAGGAGGCCTTCCGCCTTGAGGGCCTTGCGCAGCTCGGCGTTGAACTGGAGCAGGGCGCGGGCGATGCCCATCTTGACCGCGTCGGCCTGGGCGGCAACGCCGCCGCCGGAGACGGTGGTGACCACGTCGAAGGTCGCAGCGGTATCGCTGACGACGAGAGACTTCTTCGCGGAGACGCGCTGCTGCTCGGTCACGAAATAGGTGTCAAAGGCTTTGCCGTTGATTTTGAATTCGCCGCTGCCGGGGCGGAGATACACGCGCGCAATTGCCGACTTCCGCCGTCCCGTGCCGTAATACTGAACCAGATCTGCCATGTTCTTCCTTTAAACCCTCTTTTGGCTCACCTCAGGGGCTAAAGCCCCCGATTTTTGGTGCCGCTATTGGCACGGCTGAAGCCGTGCCCTACCTTAAAACCCTTGATTCTTCGGCACGGGTCAAGCCGTGCCCTACCTTAAAACAAAACCCTTGATTCTTTGGGACGGCTCAAGCCGTGCCCTACCTTAAAACCCTTGATTCTTCGGCACGGCTCAAGCCGTGCCCTACCTTAAAACCCTTGATTCTTTGGGACGGCTGAAGCCGTGCCCTACCTTAAAACCCTTGATTCTTCGGCACGGGTCAAGCCGTGCCCTACCTTAAAACCAAACCCTTGATTCTTTGGGACGGCTCAAGCCGTGCCCTACCTTAAAACCCTTGATTCTTTGGCACGGCCAAAGCCGTGCCCTGCCTTAAAACCCTTGATTCTTCAGCACGGCTGAAGCCGTACCCTTCCAAAACTTATGCGTTGACTTCCAGTGCTTCGGGCTTCTGGGCCGCGTGCGGATGCTTGTCGTCGCGATAGACGTTGAGCTTGGTGGCCATCTTGCGGCCGAGTTTCGTCTTGGGGAGCATGCCCTTGATCGCCTCTTCCACGACTTTCTCGGGGCGACGCTCGATGAGGCGCACAAACGACTCTTCGCGCAGGCCGCCGGGGAAGCCGGTGTAGCGCCGGTAAGTCTTACTCTGCGCCTTGAGGCCGGTGAGCCGGACCTTGCTCGCATTGATGACGATGACGTGATCGCCCATATCGAGGAAGGGCGTGTATTTGGGGTTGCGCTTGCCGCTCAGCACACTGGCCGCTTCGGTGGCGAGGCGACCCAGGGTTTTGCCGCTGGCGTCGACCACGAACCACTTCCGGCTGATGTCATGCGAGCTCGGAATATATGTAGACATCTCGATCCTTTTCTCCCGGCCTTACAACAAAAATCGGCCACGCAAAGCCGCACCACGGATCAAAAACTCTTCCGCGGCTTACGGATGCTTTTCGCGTGAGTTGGCGCAGACATCTTTGAACCCTGGTTCAGAACTGCCCAGAATTTTAGGGTTCCTGACGTTCTCCGGTCCGGCCATCACGCACGGACGCGAGAACGCACACTGCGCAAGGAGTTCAGAATACGGGAATTCGGGGCTGGAGTCAATTGCGGAAATGGCTGGAAAGAGGGTGTTTTTGCTGTGGCGGAGGGGCTGGGACTGGGTTCGGGCCGCACTGGGATGGGTGGGTCGGACAGGAAGGGGGTGGAGGAGTCAAACGATTCACAAGGCTCAGGGAGCGGCGTGACTGTCATCACAGGCAGTCTTTGGGGATCAAGGGCACAATCCTCACACGATCCCAAATGCCGGACAGGCGGAATTGCAAACATGCTGACGAGTCTGTTGCTGGAAAAACTGCTGGAACTTGAACGAAGCGTGGGCCACACCGATCCCCTGCAACTGCGGGCGATGCTGATGGAAGCGGAAGCTGATGTTTTGCTGGTGCAGGCCGAGATGATTGGCCTGCTGCAGGAGTCGGCAAGGCTGCGTGAGCAATGTGTGGGGTGCGAACGGCCGGCGCTGACGCCGGTTTCGGCCCCGGTGAAGTGGAAGCAGCGGGTGCGCACTTTCCTGCCGCAGTCGGAAACGCAGACGGCGTAGGCGCGCGGGCAAAAAAATGGGGCCTTTTTGGCACGGGTAAACTCGTGCCCTGACATGAAGGCCGAGCCGTTATCCGTTGCCGCTTCATGCAACCCATGAGCTGAGTATTTCGTTCCAAGCCCCGGCGGGCGGTTTGCGCGCGGGACGGATGCGCGTCAAACTGGAGACAGGACTGGAACTGGAGCGAGATGCCGCGCGACATCATTGAACTGAATCGCGAACCGTTCGGGGGACCGGCGGCGGGGTCGCTGCTGCTGCATGTGGGAGCGGTGGGCGCACTGGCGCTGCTGATCTGGGTGAACGGGCGGGTACGCGGGGACCAGTGGAGCACGTCGGGGCCGCAGGGCGCGATCCAGGCAACGCTGGTGAACTCGGCGCCGTCGATTCCCTTGCCGTCGATTACGCCGCCCACGCCGAATGTGCTGGCCACGGAGCAGCCGAGTCCGTCGCCGGCGCCTCCAACGAAGGCGACGATTCCGGTCCAGGACGAGAATGCGATTCCGATTCCTACGCGAGACGCGAAGCTGAAGCCGGCGCAGAAGCCACAGCCGGCCTCGCCGAAGCACGCACAGCCAATCAACCAGCCGAATCGGGCGAATTACGGCGAGGCAGCGGCGACACAACTGGCCCACTCGATGAGCAACGCTCCGGCGCACAGCAACAGCCCGGTGACCGTGGCGGGGGGAGATTTCGCCTCGCGATTTCCGTGGTACGTGGACAAGATCACGCGCATGGTGAGCCAGAACTGGTACACGCAGGAGATCGATCCGAGCACGCACATCGGGAGCCAGTGCAGCGTGACATTCACGATCGGGCGCGACGGGCGGGTGAGCAGCATCCACATCTCGGCGGCCGCCAGTTCGCCGACGCTGAACACGACGGCGGTACAGGCGGTGCAGCGCGTGGAAAGTTTTGGGCCGTTGCCTGATCAGTACACAGGCAGCAATGTTTCTGTGGAGTACACTTTTACGTACGATCAGCCTGGCCATTGATCCGGGCGGCGATCGGCGTTGACGTGTTGATACATGGAAGTGGTTTCACCTGTGGTTTTTTGTGTTCCGGCCGGGAGCATGAGCCCCGCTATAAAGGCGGGTCTCACACGCAGCACGATTCAGTATTGCCGGGCTGATGAAATCACTTCGTCCCATTCGTGCAGAGCAGCAACGGGGCAGTTCTTAGAGCCTGTTAATCCCGGGGAACGAATGCGGGACATCGTCGCGAACCTGCTGCTGTATTTTGCTCCGGACGATCCCGCCTCATTTCAACGAATGGAAAAAGGATGATCCTGCGCTTGCCGAAAAAACTCGACACCCTTCGCGTTGTTTTGTTTTCCGTCATTTTTATTGCGGCTGCCACGGTGCACGCTCAGGACTGGGTGCACACGGGGACGAATCTGGGGGTGCAGAAGATCCGCATTGCGGCGGCGGACTTCAAAGCGGCCTCCGCCGACGCGCAAAGCTCGGGCATGAAATCTGCCTTCGACCAGACGCTCTATAACGATCTGCGCTATGCGGGAATTTTCGACGTGGTGTCGAAGAGCATGATTCCGAATACGACACCGGGATCGCCGCAGGAGATTCAGCTGGCCAACTGGGCGGCGCAGCCCTCGAACGCGGCGTATGTGGCCTTTGGGGCGCTGACGGTGGGCGGAGGGCGGGTGACGGTACAGGGATTCCTGTACGACACGCACAGTACGCAGAACCCGCAGGTGCTGGGCAAGCAGTACGCCGATAACGCGAGCCTCGAAAATACGCGCCAGATTGCACACCGATTCGCCGATGAGATCATCGAACGGCTGGGTGGCATGCCGGGAATCGCGGAGACGAAGATCTACTACGTCTCGATGAAAACGGGGAGCAAAGAGATTTGGGCGATGGACTACGACGGGATGAACGAACACCCCCTGACGCATTTGGGGACGGTGTCGTTGTCGCCGCGGGTGTCGCCGGACAATTCGCGGGTGGCGTTCAGCTCGCTGGGCAAGAATGGGTGGTCGATCCGGGTGTATTCGATCGAGTTGGGGCGGCTGGTTGCGTTTCCGGCATGGGGCGACACGACGCTTTCGCCGGCGTGGTCGAGCGACGGGACGAAGCTGGCGTTTTCGTCGGCGAAGACGGGCGATCCGGAGATTTACGTGTGCGACGCTTCCGGCAACAGCGCGCGGCGGCTGACGTCGTTCCGCGGGCCGGACGTTTCGCCGACCTGGAATCCGAAGACGAACGCGCAGATTGCATGGGTGAGCGGGCGCACCAGGCTGCCGCAGATTTACATCATGGATTCGGACGGGGCGAACGTGATGCGCATGACGGATGGCGGCTACGCCAGCGCGCCGTCGTGGTCGCCGAACGGACAGTTTCTGACATTTGCATGGAATCGCAGCTACGGGCCGGGCGCGCCGGGTGGGGAAGACATCTACATCATGGACATCGCCAGCAAGCGCTGGACGCAGCTTACGCACGATGCGGGCATGAACGATGCGCCGTCGTGGTCGCCGGATGGGAGGCACATCGTGTTCCAGCGCGAGCAGGGCGGCCACAGCGAGATCTGGATGATGCTGGCCGACGGAACGGATCAGCAAGAGCTGACGCACGGCGGAGGAAACACGATGCCGAACTGGAGTTGGAAGTGAAGCAAGATGACTTACTGCGGGGCGGAGTACGCGTCCGCCCTGTTCTGCCTTAGATAAAAACGAAATTGCTCCCGAAGGAGGAGAGAAGTGCACTACGCGAACCGCAAGTCCCTGGTGATGGCCGCAAGTCTGGCGGCAATCCTGACCGTGGCGGGCTGCCACAAGAAGAATCCGGCGCCGCCGCCGCCGCCTGCACCGACCGAAGCCGCACCGGCACCGACGGCGACGATTACAGCCACGCCGGACACCATCAATGCGGGAGGTGCGTCGGTGCTGACGTGGCAGACCACGAATGCGACGGATGTGTCGATTGAGGGACTGGGAAAGGTGAGTCCTAACGGCACGCAGAACGTGACCCCGGCGCAGACGACGGTGTACCACCTGATCGCGCACGGAGACGGTGGATCGGCTGACGCGACCGCGACGGTGAATGTGGGCGGAGGCGCGCCGCCGCCGCCGTCGAACCCGTCGGAGTCGAACCTGGACGAGAACGCGTTTGAGCAGGCGGTGAAGCCGATCTTCTTCGACTACGACAGCTACGACGTGCGACCGGATGCCCAGAGCACGATTTCGGCGGACGCGAACTTCCTGAACCAGCATCCTGGGGTGAAGGTCGTGATCGGCGGCTACTGCGACAGCCGCGGCTCGACGGAATACAACCTGGCGCTGGGCGAGAATCGCGCGAACGCGGCCAAGCAGGCGCTGATTACTGCCGGCGTGGGACCGGATCGCCTGCGCACGGTGAGCTACGGCAAGGAAAAGCAGTTCTGCACGGAAGAAAACGAAGCGTGCTGGCAGCAGAACCGGCGGGCGATGTTTACGCTGGATCAGTAAGAAGCGGGGTGTAGCGTTTAGGGCGTAGAGGCGGAGCCACAGCATTTCGCTGTGGCTCCGCTTTTTGTTGCCGGGAAGGTGACGGTAGTGGATTTCGGAGATGTTTCGGCGTGTACCGCTGCCGGCGCATCTGACCTGTAAAATTGATGCGAGCGCAGCCTGCGCTCTATCGGGGAACACTCTATGCGAAAGACCCTGGCTTCTCTGTCCGCACTCGTGGTTCTTGTCTTTTTGTGCGACGCGCCGCAGGCGCACGCAGTTTCGAAGGAGATGATTCAACTGCAGACGCAGGTGCAGCAACTGCAGGATATGCTGCAGCATCTGCAGACGACGCAGGACCAGCAACTGGCTGTGCTGCAGCGCGTGGTGCAGGGCATCTCAGACAACGTGGCGCGCATGGACAGCACCATGACGACGCTGCAAAACCAGGTGCAGGCGCAGAACGAGGCGGGCGGCGGGAAGATCGACCAGGTCTCGACGCAGATGCAGGGCGTGAACGATTCCGTGGACGAGCTGCGCCATCGCATCGACGGGCTGAAGTCGCAACTGGATGCCATACAGTCGCAACTGCAGAACCTGAACGCGCAGCCGGCGCAGCAACAGACGGGACAGCCGGGGCAACCGGGGCAGCCGACGGACCAGACACAGCAGCCGGCGGCGCCTCCGCAGCCGCAGGCGCCGCCGGTGAAACAGCTGTACCAGGGCGCGCTGAGCGATTACGAAGGGGCGCGATACGACCTGGCGACGAGTGAATTTGGCGACGTGCTGAAGTACTATCCGCAGGACGATCTGGCGGGTAACGCGCAGTTCTATCTGGGAGAGATTGCGTACCGGCAGGGGAAATACGCCGCAGCGATCAGCGCGTATCAGTCCGTGCTGCAGCAGTTCCCCGGCAGCTCGAAGGCGCCGGCATCGGAGTTGCGCAAAGGTGAGGCGGAACTGGCGATTAACCAGCACGACGCGGGGGTTCGCGATTTGCGGGCGCTGATTGCGCGGTATCCGCAGACGCCGGAAGCGGCACAGGCGCGCAGCCGGCTGAACGGCATGGGCGTGCGTGTGGCGGCGCGGCCGGGATCGCGGTAAGTGACGGATTCGCAGGACGCCGATTACTACCTGCACAAGCGATTTGCACTTTTTTCTTGACACGCCTGGGAAGCAGCGTTAGACCGCGCAAACACAGGCTCCAGCCAGCATTCACGGCGCGTTGACAAAGCGCGGCGTCAATCGCACAATCGGAGTTTCAGCCTGAAACCGTCGTCTGTTCGCGGAGCGCAAAATTTCGCACTCACACCGTCGATGATGCGCCGGTGCGCGCGAGAGAGACGGCATCCGATGGAGCTGGCTGAAGAGACGCCGACACACTGCAGGAAGGCCTCCCGGCATTGAAAGCTCTGCTCGAAACCGAATTCGGCAACCTCACGCTCTTCTCCCGCGGCAAGGTACGCGACGTGTATACGGCGGGCGACGACAAGCTGCTGATGGTGGCAACCGACCGCATCTCGGCGTTCGACCACATTCTGGGGTCGGGGATTCCAGGAAAAGGGAGAATCCTGACGCAGATGTCGCTGTTCTGGTTCGATCGGCTCAGCGACATCGTGCCGAACCATGTGATCTCGACATCGCCGCTGGATTTTCCGGAAGAGGCGTGGCCGCACCGCGAGGTGCTGCGCGACCGGTCGATGCTGGTGCATCGAGCGCAGATGTTTCCGATAGAGTGCGTGGCGCGCGGGTACTTGTCCGGATCGGGCTGGAAGGATTACAAGGCGACGGGGACGATTTCCGGCGTGACGGTGAAGCCGGGATTGTGGGAGAGCGACCGGCTGAAGGAGCCGATTTTTACGCCGGCCACCAAGAGCGAGCACGGCGAGCACGACGAGAACATCACGTTCGACCAGATGGCGGAAAAGGTGGGCGGAGCGACGGCGGAGAGGCTGCGCGAGCTGACGCTGAATCTTTATCGGCGCGCCGAGGAACATGCGGAGCGGTGCGGAATTTTGCTGGCGGACACGAAATTCGAGTTCGGGACGGTGGGCGGCGAGATAGTTCTGGCGGATGAGGCGCTGACTCCGGATTCGTCGCGCTTCTGGGATCGCGACCATTTCCGGCCGGGGAAACCGCAGGCTTCGTACGACAAGCAGTACGTGCGCGATTATCTGGAAAGCATTGGGTGGAACAAGCAGGCGCCGGCGCCGCACCTTCCGGATCTGGTGGTGAAGCGCACGCAGGAAAAATATCTTGAGGCGTTCCATCTGCTGACCGGGCGCACGCTGGTGCTGATGTAGGAATAACGGAGAACGAGCCGTGACGATTGTCGACTGGGTCATCGTGGTGGTGGTGGTGCTGTCGGTGATCGGCGCAGCGCGGACGGGACTGATTGTGGAAGTTTGCTCGCTGGCGGGATTGATTGCGGGTTTTGTTTTTGCGAGCTGGAATTACCGGTACGTGGGGTTGTGGCTGCGGTCGTGGATCCATTCGCAACCGCTGTCGCTGGCGCTGGGGTTCATCGCCATTGTGATTGCGGTGCTGATTGTAGCGGGGATTTTGGGGCGGGTGCTGCGATGGTCGGTGCACTCGGTGGGACTGGGATGGGCCGACCGGATTGCGGGTGCGGCTTTTGGATTGGTGAAGGGCTGCGTGGCGGTGACGATTGCGGTGGTGGTGGTCGCCGCGTTCTGGCCGAACGCAACGTGGCTTCGGGAATCGGAGTTCGCTCCAGGGTTTTTGACGATGGCGGGTCACGTGTCCGTGGTGACGCCGTCGGAGCTGCAGGAACAGATCCGCCACGGCGTAAAAACCCTGCGGAAAGAACAGCCGGACTGGATGAGACCGACGGTTTGAAACCGGCTGTTCAGTTCAAACGAAAGAACTGCTACACTCCCCGGAAACCCCCGGGTTCGAAAAGGAAAGAGGTTCATCGTGAAACGCGAGCTGGACAACCTGGTGACGCAGATGCACGCCGGCGGCATTACCTACGAAGAGGCAGTGCGGGAGTTCAAACGGCGCTTCATTCTGGAAGTGCTGGCGAGTCATCGGGGCAACCAGTGTAAAGCGGCGCGGGAGCTGGGGGTGCACCGCAATACGCTGAGCCGTTTTCTGGACGAACTGGATATCGATCCGACGCAGGTGCGCAGCGGGCTGAAGCGGCCGCCGCGGAGTGAACGGCCGTTTGAGGTCAAGACGGCGGGGCAGCGGTAACGGCCAGCGATTTTCCGACCGGCGATGCGACGATCGGAAAGGGAAAGATCACTGAAAAAGATCACCGAATCACTCATCTGCCAGTGGCGCGCAGGTAGGGGAACCCGCGCGCCACTGGCGTGGCTCCTCAAAGCCATCCTTTATTGCGAGCGATGCGGGCCGCTTCAAACCGGCTGGAAGCGCCCAACTTGGAGATGGCCTCGGAGAGATAGTTGCGTACGGTTCCCTCCGTCAGTCGCAGCGACTGCGCCAGGTCAGCGGTACTTTCACCGTCGCCGGCGCGGCGCAGGATCAGTCGTTCCCGATCGGTGAGCGGGTCTTTCTCCGTGCTCCATATCTGTGAGGCCAGTTGGGGATCGACCACGCGAGCGCCACGACTGACTTCGCGAACCGTGTCAGCCAGTTCCTCGGAAGGCCGGTCTTTGAGAAGATAGCCAGCGGCGCCGGCGTCCAGGGCCCGCCGCAAGTATCCCGGACGCGCGAACGTGGTCAGAATCAGAACGCGTGTCTCCGGGTAAAGCTCTTTGACACGAGCGGTGAGTTCGAGTCCGCTCATCTTCGGCATCTCGATGTCCGTCACCAAGACCTCCGGGCGGTGCTTTCCGACGGCCTGAAGAGCCTGCTCCCCGTCGGAAAAGGATCCGAGCACCTCGATATCAGGCTCAATCGAGAGGAGCGCGGCGAGTGCGCCGCGCAACATGCTTTGGTCCTCCGCCAGCACCACACGAATCTTTTGCGTCAAACGGTGTCCGCCTCTCCTGCCATTTGCGACGCCGGCTGTGCAGCCGGCTCACTCACCAGCGGGAAGGTGACCGCAAGGCTGGTTCCTCCATTTTCCGAACCGATCAAATGCACGGTTCCAGCCACGGACTGAAGCCTCTCGCGCATGCCCCGCAGGCCATTGCCCTCGCGGATCGGGCCGCCTCGTCCGTCGTCCTCGATCGTGAAATGAACCGTGCCGTCCTGTTCAGACAGCGCGACATGGCAGACGGCTGCATGAGCGTGGCGGACGATGTTCGTTACGGCTTCGCGCAGGACAAGGCAAAGCACATGCGCCTGGGCGGCGGAGAGACTCACCGGAGCGAGAGTCGTGGTCATCCGGACATTGGCGGACAACAAGCTGCGCCGGGCGCGGCCGATCTCTGCGTCCAGACCTTCAGCGCGATAGCCCGACACGGCTTCCCTGACCTCGGCAAGCGCATTCCGCGCCGTCTGCTCCGCCTCCACCATCTCGTTCCGTGCGCGATCCGGGTCGCGGGAGAGAAGCCGGCGGGCGAGATCGAGCTTCACAGCGATGACGGTGAGGGTATGGCCCAGCAGGTCGTGCAGATCGCGTGCGATGCGCTCGCGCTCCGCTTCCTGGGTGAGGCGTTCGATCTCGGAATTGGCGCGCTCCAGAAGCGAATTGGTTCGCGCCTGCTGCGCGAAGGCAAAGTTACTCAGTCCAATGACGACACAGGCTAAGAGAATGTTGTCGGCTGTCGCCAAAGAATGACCGAGATATCGGGTCTCTGCCACCACCCCGGCCGCCAGCGCAGCCAGCAGCAGCAACAGGGTGCGCAAGCGACTCACAGAAAGACAAAGCATCGCGAAAGGGAAAAGAAAAATTGCGCCCGCGTTCTGGTTGAGGGGGTAATAGAGAAACGCGAAGAGAAAGAACAGCACAAAGGCGATCATTTGCCGGCGTCCCGCTAACTCCGCGACCAGAAAAAAGAGAACGAGGAAGACTGCGAAAAACGCCGTGCATTCCATCCAGACCGAAAGGGGATGGCGGTAAGCCGGCAGGCCAAACATGCAGGCGGAATAAAGGAGCGCCACCCCGCGCACAATCCAGCGGCCACGCACAAACTCCCGCCTTGCATCGGTGATGTGCTCAACGGAAGCTGCCGCGGTTGCCTGCGCTGCGTGGGGGTGCCGGTCGCCCATGCCTTCATCATCCCACTCCGCAAACGGCCCTGGTACCCGGAGCTGTCACCTGGAAGGCATGACAGGTGTCATGGTGGTGATATCTGTCATCTCTCATGTCTGACGGCTGCTACTGTTTTTCGCTCGCCGTCCAGCGCATTCTCTTCTCACGGTCAGGAGAAGACGGTAATGAATCTCGAGTTCTTTTTTCACGCGCTGACAGACGTATGGCTCTTTGGGGAAATCCTCATCGCTGTGCTCACGCGCACGCGCCAGGGCGAGGGCAAGATACAGGACCGGGGAACGCAGATCATTCTCTGGGTTGTCATCGTTGCATCGCTCAGAATTGACGAGTGGATGCACACATTGTTCCCAGTCGATATGCCCGGGAGTGATCGCTGGCTGCGGCCGGCGGCCGTGGCGATCTTATTTCTTGGTTTGGGAGTTCGTGCGGTTGCAATCGTTACGCTGGGCAAAGCCTTCAGCGTGAATGTAGCGACGCGCGCCGGGCAGAGACTGCAGCGAAGCGGACTTTATGGCCTGGTCCGCCATCCTTCGTATCTCGGCCTGGAACTGATTTTCCTGGCTTTTGCCCTTCACTCCTGCACGTGGGCCTGTTTTGCCGTTGTCATGGTGCCCCCGACCCTGGCGATGCTGTATCGCATTCATGTGGAGGAGACCGCGCTTCGCGCTGCCTTTGGGCCCGATTACGACGACTACAGCCGCAACACAAAGAGGCTGATTCCGGGCGTCTATTGAGTGTTGAACCGGCCCCTCCCCTCCATTTCGACCGGAAGCCTATACCCTGTTGATATGAGCGATTTGGGGGTGTCCCGCGTCTACGTCCAGGAGGGGTTCCGCTGGGACGAGCAGCGGGCCTATTTGTTCGACATTGATGGAACTCTGCTGCGGCACCGCGACCGAATCCACTTTGACGCGTTCTATGCGAGCGTGCGAAGCGTGATGGGGCGCGATTTGGCGTTGGATGGGGTGACGCTTTCGGGCAATACCGATCCAGGGATTCTGCGCGATGCGTTTCGGCTGGCGGCGGTGGAAGACAGCGGGTGGCGACCGCGCCGTGAGGAGATTCTGCAGGCCATGTGCGAGCACGTTGCGGCGCGGAAGTTGGACTTGTTGCCGATCATCATGCCGGGGGTGGAGGCGACGCTCGCGCATGTGGAGCGCAAGGGGGCGCTGGTGGGGCTTGCGACGGGAAATCTGGAGGAGATTGGCTGGATCAAGGTGGAGCGCGCGGGTCTGCGGTCGTGGTTCAGCTTTGGCGGATTCAGCGACCGGTTTGAGGATCGCGCGGATATGATTGCGCACGCGGCGGAGCAGGCTCGCGCGATTCTGCGCGCGGAGGGGCCGCGGGAGGCGGGCACGGAGGCCGATTCGGTGTGCGTGGTGGGCGATACTCCCTTTGACATTGCGGCGGCGCGTGCGAATGGACTGCCGACGATTGCAGTGGCGACGGGGCGGTACTCGTTCGATGAGCTGATGGAGCATCGTCCGGAGGTGTGCGCGACGACCCTGGCGGCGCTGCTGGAAGAGACCGCGCCGGAGGCTCTGGCCGCGGCCGGGCCGCCGGAAGAATCGAAGGAACATGGTTCGTAGCGCGACACTGCTGTTTGCCGGATGGCTGCTGGGCGTGGGGTTGGCGCCGGCGCAACAGGCTGC
>Ga0209380_10002058_pt1 | contig 13115 bp, 14 predicted proteins | sample HubBroMetageWFT6_FD_188347 | JGI IMG/M metagenome (GOLD analysis project Ga0209380, IMG submission 188347) | Warmed and freeze-thawed soil microbial communities from the Hubbard Brook experimental Forest, New Hampshire - Hubbard Brook CCASE Soil... | ecosystem: Environmental > Terrestrial >...
AGCCTCATCCTGAGGGCAATGCGAAGCCTCCTCGAAGGATGATCCGTAAGGCCGCGCCGGCTCGGCGCGTAGGGAGTGCGCTTCGAGGCTGCTTCGTGCGCCTCAGTCCACGGGATGGTTGGGAGTTACAAAGTTGCACAAGGGAGGTGTTAAGCCGTTGATATAATTCGCGCCCACAAACTTGTGCGCGGGCGCGCGGAAAGTCCCGGAGCCTTGCGCGCTGCAAATGCAACATCGAACGCCGAGACCGAAAATGGCGCGTTGGCTCAAGCCCTTGCCGGCAGTCGCGCTTCCCTTCAAGCCCGCAGATATTTGTTGAGCCAATCGAGCGTCCTTTGCCACGCCTCTTTCGCCGCCGCCTCGTCGTAGCGGGGCGTCGTGTCGTTATGGAAGCCGTGGTTGGCGCCCTTGTAGATGTGGCCCTCGTGCGGAACGCCGGCCTCGCCAAGCGCAGCGTCAAACGCTGGCCAGCCGCTGGTGATGCGTGTGTCGAGCTCAGCATATTGGGCGTCGATCGGCGCCTTGATTTTCGCTGTGTCGGCGGCGTTGGGCTGCAGCCCGTAGAAGGGAACCGCGGCGTTCAGATCAGCGCCCAGGCTTACGGCGAGCTTGTTGACGACCCCGCCGCCGAAGCAGAAGCCGATCGCGCCGAGCTTGCCGGTCGAATCTGGCAGAGACTTCAGCCACTCAGCGGCGGCCGCGAAGTCCGCTTGCATTTTGGCCGGGTCGACCTGTTTGAACAGCGCCGCGCCCTTCTCGTCGTCGCCGGGATAGCCGCCGACCGAGGTGAGGCCGTCGGGCGCGAAGGCGATGAAATTGGCGATCGCCAGGCGCCGCGCGACATCTTCGATATAGGGGTTCAGGCCTCGGTTCTCGTGGACGACCAGGACGACCGGCAGTTTCTCCGTGCCCGCAGGACGGACGAGATAGCCCTTGATCGAGCCGTTGCCTTGCGGCGAAGGCACGTCCACCCTCTTGGCGACGATGCGGCTGTCGTCGGGCGGCACCTGAATCGCCCAGGCGTAATTGGGCCTCAGCATTTCCAATAGGGCCCCGGCGCTGACGCCGCCGACCGCGAACTTCTGCGCTCCATCAAGGAAAGCGCGGCGGCTCATTCCGCCATGCACATAGAGGTCGAACAGGTTCAGAAGCTCCTGCGGGAAGTCGGACGCCTTCTTCCTGTCCATGACCATGCTCCTGGGTTGATTTTCGCTCGCGCGTTTTCTTTACACCCTCAACGGCCTCAGGCAGGCTTCAACAACGCGCGAGGCGTTAAGCCGCTGCCAGGAGGAACCGGCGTCGGATGCGGCCACAAATGCGGGCGAGGACTCAGCCGTCCATCTTGAGCACGACGCGGAACCGGGCCTTGCCGCTCAACATACGGCCATAGGCTTCCTGCGCTTTCTCAAGCGGGTAGATCTCATTCATCGAGGCGACGTTGTTGCGCTGAGAAAAGTCAAGCGTGTCCTCAGAATCTCGCGCGATCCCAGAATACCACCCTTTAACGGAAGCACGCTTGCCAAGCAGATCGAAGGAATCGACGGTCAATGGGCCGACCGCGCCGATCACCATCATGACCCCGTTTGGGCCAAGCCCACCAGAGATAGCCTGCATCGCTTTGCCGTCGGTGACGGTGGCGAGGATCGCCTTCGCGCCGCCCATCGCCGTCAGCGCTTTGGCCGGGTCTTGTGCGTCGCTGTCGATGTAGTCACTCGCGCCCAGCTTCTTTGCCAACTCCTCTTTGTCGCGACCGCGGTTGACCGCGACAGTGCGGAAGCCTTGACGCGCCGCGAACTGGATTCCGAGATGCCCGAGGCCGCCGACGCCGTGAACGGCGACGACATCGCCGGGACCGGCGCCAGTGTGGCGAAGAGCGTTAAAGGTGGTCACGCCCGCGCATAGCAGCGGGGCGGATTCAACCGCGTCGAGATCGTCCGGCACATGCGCCACCGCCGAGACGTGGGCGATCATGTGTGTGGCGTAGCCGCCGTCGCGGGTCACGCCGCTGATTTCGTGCACATTCTCGCAGACAAACGCATTGTCGCGTCGGCATTGGCGACAATAACCGCACGAGCCGCCAAACCAGCCCACGCCCGCTCGCGCCCCCACCTTCCAGCCGTGGACGCCCTCGCCAAGCGCGTCGACGACGCCGATCACCTCATGCCCCGGCACGCGCGGATACTGGACGATCGGGAACAGCCCCTGGACCGTCACCACATCGCTGTGGCAAACGCCGCACGCCTGGACGCGAATGCGCATTTCCTGAGGGCCCGGGATTGGAATGTCTCGCTCTTCCGCCACGAACCGCCCACCCCGCTCCCGGACGACCATTGAGCGCATTTTTGCCATTGTCAGATCTCCCTCGGTCGTAATGAGCCAACCGAACCCATGCCATTAGGTTCAGGCCAGTCTGCGGGATATCATCCGGCGTCCGACGCCTCCTCGCAATGAGAATTCGGCGCGATCGAGATCCGCCTTGGATCACGGAACGAAGTTGCTCTGTCGCGGTCCCGTCAAGCGATACAGGTTCCCTTTGTCGTCTTGAATGACGCCGGCAGATCCGGCCTTAGGCTCAAGCGTCAGTTCATTAGAAAGCGCGGCGGTGCGAAATTTCCATCCCTGTGGGAGCTTGAGGACATCGCCGAGGGACTTGAGCTTGTCAATCGTCAGGTCCGGCGTATCCTTGTAAGAAACCATCACCCAGGTCTGGCCCTTGGGGTCGTCAAGCAGGTAGATTTCCGACCCTTTCTTGAAGCCTGCGACGGCCGTTCTCGCCGTTGAGGTGGGATGATAGGCGACGCGGGCAATTGGCTTGGCTGAGATCGCGGCGCTGGGCGCCAGGCTGTTTCCCATCCAGGCCGCGTTGAGACCGTCGAAGCTCCTTACGGTGCCAACGCGATCGGCGAGCCAGTCAATTGTCCAGTGATAGGGGGGATCGATCCGCGCCGAAAGCGCCTGATATTGTTTGGCGATCCTCTTCGGATCCAGATGTTCCGCAAGCGACGCGGGCGCCGAGTCTCGCGAATCATCCCCGCCGTTCAGGCCAGTCGTATCGTAAACCGTGACGTAGAGAACCTTCTTGAGCGGATCCTTAGCGAAGAGCTCGATTTCCTCGTAGCGATAGTCGCGCAAGCCGTCGAATTTTCGAAGGCCCGCGCGGGCGCAATCGTCCGGCAGCGCGCTGAAATACTTACAATCCTCCGCGCGAGACGGGCAAACGCCTGGCGCGGCCAGCGCGATAAGCCCCAGCACGACACGGCGCAGAGATCGTCCGCCGCTCTTTTCGACCGTCGGCATGGCGACCTCCAATCGCGTCCGTCGCTCTCCCACTTCCACCCAGTCCGGAATAGTAGTTCTGAGCGTGGATCTCCTGCAAGTCGACTGATCGGACGAGCTTATCGAGGAGCCCGCGCTCGTAGCGCGCTCGGCGCGCGGCCCTTTCAGCCGCCGACCAGCGCCTTCTCTCCTCCCTCGTAGATATCGTCGATGACCTTCTTGGCGTCCGTGTCCGAAGCCCCCTTGGCGTCGTATTTGCCAACCCATTTTATCGACGAACCTTTGGGATCGGGCGAAACGCTGATCGTTGAATGATAGTTCGTGACTGGGAGAGGGCCGGACAGAATTGTATAGGTATACATGTGATTGGCGTTGTCGACGCTCTCAAGCGCTTCAACGAGCGCTCCGCCACCCTTGAGCGCAAGGGTGCGCTGCTTGCCGTCGGCGCTCAGGACGCATTTCTCGATCGCCGGATGCCAGTCGCCAATACCGCAAAAGTCGCCGACTTTCTTCCACAACGCGTCGGGAGACATCGACGAGGTCATGGTGACGCTGGAATCGAGCGCGAAAGCCATGCCCGTGGAGATCAACACTGTTGCGGCGGCAGCGGAAATCGTGGCGATACGAATGTGCGGCCCTCCCTTGAGTTTATTCTCGCGCGGTCGTTTCACCGCGGCGCGCGAACCATAGCCGGTTTCGGACAGCCGGCAAACCGACTCAATTGCCGCGACTACGCGCGCCGAAGGTCTATCCCTTCTTCGAGCAGCGTGCGGCGCGAAGTAGGTCAGCACGCCGTCGGCGCGCGACGAGATTCCAGGGTTCGGAACTGTCTACTTATAATAGCCGACGCCGCAGCCGAGATCACTGTCGGCCCTGGCGATGAGGCTTACCTTCGCGACGGGCGTATCGTCGGCGCCCGGCTTTGTGGCCATATAGCTGACCTCGGTGATTTCACCTTCTGAATCGCCGCGTACATTTCCGCGCCAAACGGCTCGCCGGTAGAGTTCTGAGCGGCGCGCATGTCTGTGCCAAGCGCTTGCTTGAGTTTTGGATTGCCAGTGGCGAGGATCGTGCCGTCGCTAGCATTGACACAAAACACGTAGAGATCGCGATCCCGAAATCCACCTTCTCCCTTGTTGAACATGTCGAGAGCTTTGGCCTTATCCGCTTTCACGGCGGCGAGTGCTTTCATCAGCATGGCCTTGGCTTCGTCGGGCGTGCCGCCGGTTTGCTGACCTAAAGCCGCGGGCGAGACTGCAAGGACTGCGGCCGACGCCGCGGCAATCACGATATTGCGGACCATAGTTTCCTCCTGTCGTGAGCTCCGACAAAGGGGGCCGCCCAAGCCAATATGAGGGCCACGGAGCCCGCCAGCAGTGATCCGCGCCGATAGACGCCGAACGTCAGAATGACGACAGGCGGAATCTCATCGAACGCGCAGCTTCTCCGCTGCCCGCGGGGCGAAATAGGTCAGCACCCCGTCGGCGCCGGCGCGCTTAAACGCGATGAGGCTCTCCATCATCGCCTTGTCGCCGTCGATCCATCCGTTGTTGGCCGCAGCCATGATCATCGAATATTCGCCGCTCACCTGATAGGCGAAGGTGGGGAAGCTGAATTCATCCTTCACCCGACGGATGATGTCGAGATAGGGCATGCCAGGCTTCACCATCACCATGTCGGCGCCTTCCTCGAGGTCGAGCTCGACTTCGCGCAAGGCCTCGTCGCTGTTCGCCGGATCCATCTGATAGGTGCGCTTGTCGCCCTTGAGCGCGCCGGATGAGCCTAGAGCGTCACGAAATGGCCCGTAGAAGGCGGAGGCGTATTTGGCCGCATAGGCCATGATCTGCACGTCAAGGAAGCCTTCGGCGTCAAGCGCCTCGCGGATCGACCCAACGCGCCCGTCCATCATGTCCGAGGGCGCGATGACGTCGGCGCCGGCGCGCGCCTGATTGAGCGCCTGGCGAACGAGAACTTCGACCGTCTCGTCGTTAAGAATAGTGAGCTGGCCTGAAGCGCTCTCGCGCACGAGCCCGTCGTGGCCGTGGCTGGTGTAAGGGTCGAGCGCAACGTCGGTGACGAGGCCAAGCTCTGGAAACTCGCGCTTGATCGCACGGCAGGCGCGGCAGACGAGATTGCCCTCGTTGAACGCTTCGCTCCCTTCGGCGTCCTTGAGCGCAGCCTCGGTATAGGGGAAGAACGCAATCGCCGGAATCTTGAGCTTGACCGCTCGCTCGGCCTCGCGCACCGCCTCTTCGACGGTCAAGCGGTCGACGCCGGGCATTGCGGCGACGGGAACGCGGCGTTTGTCCCCATCGACAAGAAAGAGCGGCCAGATGAGGTCGCTGGCCGACAGCACGTTCTCCGCCACCAGCCGCCGCGCCCATTCCGCCTTGCGATTGCGGCGCGGGCGGTGAGTGAGGTCGAGGCGGTGGGACGCGGCGACGCGGGTGGCTTTGTTCATCGGCTCCTCTTTCGTCCCTTATACACGCGCCGACGCACGGTCGGCGAGGCGGGTTTGAGACGCTCCGGTCCGGCGTCCCTGAGTTGATCAGGGTTGCGGGCCGGAAAGTCGCAGGTGTTCGTGTTCCGCCCGGAAGACATTGCTGTAGAGACCATTGATCCACTGGCGCCCGCTTGCGGTCACGTTGAGGTAGCGGATCGCTTCGCTGATATAGGGAGAGACTTTCTTCCAGTAGAATTGCGGGTATTTGTCGACCAGGTCCGCAGGCGATGCGTAGCCGAGCTGCCCATTCAAGCCGACTTCCTCGAATTCGTGGTAGAGCGCATTGGCTTTCCGCAGATAATGCGGATCGCCCAGCTGACCAATCAGATCGGCGGCGCGCAGCAACGCGGCGTCCTCTTGGACGTCATGATCGTCGGGCGATGACGAGTAGGGAAAGCGCGTATGATGGATGGCGTTCGCAACCCGCGAGCCGTCAAGCTCGTCGATCGACGCCAATCGGTCGAGCACGAACAGCCTTGACCGCTCGACATGATAGGGGGCGAGCGCAGCGTCGGAGCAGCCGCGCGGCAAAGTGACCTTGTGGCCGGCGGCGTCGATGACGTAGCCGTCCGGCCCGTCTCCCTTGAGGACGCCGCGCACGTAGCCGATGTCATGGGTGAGGCAGGCGACGATGAAGTGCGAGTAGTCGTCCGGGGTCGAGTCGGTGAGAAGCGCGCGGCCTTTGAAAATATCGTGGCCCGCCAGGGTGACGAGCATGGTGTGCTCGACATTGTGGTAAAGGGCGTCGCTGTTGCCGATGCATTCGAGCGCGAGCCGCGCCGCGAATGGAATGATCTCGGCGAGCCGCGCGTGCGAGACCCCAAACCGGTCTCTGATGTCGTCCGCCAGATATGCGCCAAGCGCTTCGGCTGCGAGCCCAGGCATCGTGATCATCATCGATCGCTCCGACGGTCGCAGCAGCGAACACTGGCGATCGACGCCGTCGGACGTGTTCGCGCTCGCCTCGGGTTGGACATGCCCGGCAGTCCCTGAATTCCCACAAGAGACGGTCTCTTTCATGCGCTCAGTGACGGCCAGAGCGCAAGGCCCATCCCCACTGAGTGCGCCCTGCGGGCATGAGGGCGAGGGTGGTCGAAGCTGCCTCGCACCCCGCGATTGACAGGGGGAGGAGCAGGGGGGAAGGTCGCCCCGAGGGGGGCCGTGAGAATCATCAAGACCTTCGTCCTCGCCTCTATAGGCTGTCGATCGAAGGAGCTGACTGTGAGCAAAACGGTTCGGGGTGTTTTGGCGACTCTCGCAGCGTCGGCGGCTTTGTCCGGCTGCATGGCTATGGGCGCTCAGGAGAAGGAAGGGCAGTTGGCGGCGGCGGGCTTCGTGCGGCAGCAGGCGGATACGCCGGAGAAGATGGCCAAGCTTCAGGCGCTGCCGCAAAACACGATCGTCTTTTCGCAGCGCAAGAAAGGCAACGTCTATATCTACGCGGACGCGGCGGGCTGCAACTGCGCCTTCATCGGCACCGCCGCCGCCTATCAGCAATATCAGCAGATCCGCACCGCCAACAACATCGCGCAGATGCAAGAGACGACCGCGATGCTGAACCAGGAAGCGGCCATGGATTGGGGCGGCGTTTGGGGCCCGTACGCCCCGGGCTGGTATTGACGTCGCCGGCTCCGTCCGATTGCGGCTCTTATATTACGCGGAGGCTGTCCCGATTTTTCCCCCTCGTCGTGAGCCCGAGGTCGCGCTGTGGCGTTTGATTACGCCGCCGCCGAGGCCTGGTCGAACAATTGGGCCTGGGGTCTCCCGCTCATCGTGCTCACGGTGCTCGTCCACGCCTTCAGCCTGGTTGTGATCCGCGACCGGGTCGTGCTCGAACTGCCGTTGCTTTTGCGGGCGCGCCGGTCCGAGTTTGTGCTCGCGCTTCTCATGATCGTCACGGTGCTTCTGTTGACGGTTTTGCATGCGGTGGAAGCGAGCGCATGGGCTGGAGCCTATGTCCTCCTTGGCGCGCGCGCCGATTTTGCTTCCGCCATGCTCTACTCGCTCAGCGCCATGACGAGCTACGGTCATGCCGGTGTGTTCCTGGCGAAACATTGGCAGTTGATGGGGGCGATCGAGGCGCTGAACGGCATGATGCTGTTCGGCCTATCGACGGCGTTCCTGTTCGCGGTTCTACGCGAACACTGGCCGACCAGACCGCGGCGATAGCTGGCTCGCGCACAAGTTTACGCGACGCAATGATTTCAGTGGCTTAGCTGCGCTTTTGCGCAACTTTTTCGAGTCTTCGCGCGGCCATTGCGAGGAGCGAAGGGACGAAGCAATCCAGTGAACTTAGTGCGTCCAAAGACCGCCGGATTGCCCCGTCGCGCCGCACGCTTCTCGCGATGACGGCTAAGAAGAAGCCGACCTGCTCATTTCGTTCCGTTGCGCCGTAGAGGACAAAGCCAATGAAAACAAAGGGCTTCGTTTCGCCAGGCGAAATGAATCGTTTCGCGATGAGGCACGCAAGTCGTTGAATTCATTAATGGCGTCGAATCAGCCATTTCGCGGAATCGTTTGTTTTCAATGAGTTGACCCTCGTTTCGTTTCGCGTTTTTCTCGCGTCGGTCGTATCGCGTGTCTCCCTTGTCGCCCGTCGCGTGGGCATCGCTTCAGGCCGAGGCTTCTCGACCGGACCTCCCTAGGCAACGATCCGCAATTGTAGCGGCAAATTCTGGAAATAAGAAGTTATTTCACATATTTTATTTTTGCGAATCCAAGCACAAGTTAAGCAAAAACCTCGGCAGTATTTGCCTGACCGCAACAATGATCAATTGAAGACTAGGCCATGTCGGCAGACAATAGGCGCGTAATCAACTTCGCTTCGATCGGGTAAATTTCTCGCGATCGGAGGCTGACGACTAAAGATCATCTTCGTCGCGGGACAGGGTCTCTCAAAAGGCCCTGTTGATCGTGAGGCTCACCCGTTGCGTCTCCGCCCTCCAGGCGGAGTTGCCGACCAATGTTCCCACGCTCGTCGAATTTTGATCGACGAATGGGCTCGCAAAGTTCGCGGTGTGGCCTTCCGTCAGAGCGTAGCTGTAGTTCAAATCGACAAACCAGGACGGGGTCAGAAAGTAAGTGACACCGACAACCGCCGCGCCGCCAATGAGCCAGTTCGAACTCGAGAAGTTTTGGGGCGCGCCCGATTGATCGACGATGCCGCCATCGACAAATGCAAAACCGACCAGGCCATTCAACCTAGTGCGGGTTTGTGAAAGCGTCGGACCGCCTCCGGCGTAGACGTAGCTTTGACCGAAAGCGTGACCAAGGAATGGGATAAGGTCGATTTCCTGCAAGAGACTCGTCTGGGCGGCGCGCACATAGGCTGGGCCGCTAAAAGGCACAGGCGTAGGGTTCGCGATCGTGGTGAATGTGCCGAATTGCGGGATAATGGAGTTGGTGTTGGTCGAAGTTGCTCCCAGATAATTGTACGAGAGTTTTGCTCCCCAAAGCCAATCGCTCGCCCCGAAGCGTTGGAAGTAGCCGCCCTGGAACGATGGCGCGAACGCGAACCTGTCTTCCATGTGGATATTGGTCGGCCCTTGAGCGCTTCCAGAAGCCGACAGCACGCCATCCATGAATACGTTCGAAGTTCCGATTGCATAGACGTGCTGGTGACCGAAATTCGTCCAGTTGGCGCTCGCGCCGAGACCAAGAAAGAAGGCGCTGTTTGGCACTGTAGATCCGGTTAAGATCGTCGGATCGGGCGGCGGCGCGGTCAGATTTGGCGGGGACAGGTCTGCTGCGTTGGCTGACGCGGATGCGAGCGCTAGGATTGCTATGAGCGCAAGGCATGGGTTTTTCATCCGGGCTCCTTGCCTGCAGTTTGTCATCAACCTTCACGGAACGAACGCTGACAAACTTGTTCCCCCAAGAAAGCAGCTTTCGTTTCGTTTCCTTGCGCCAGACTGCCCTATGCGGCGATACGACGCGACCCGTCGCGGATCGGCTTGGATGTTTTGGCCACCCGAGCAGGCATTCTGTTCGAACCTTCGTCTCGGGCGGCCAAGCGCTCTCAGCCGGACCAGCGCGTCCCGCGGAGATCCTTCCAGGGACCGCCATCCGCATAGCGCTCCGGATAAAGGGCCTTCGAACGCGGGTCTTCCGCTGTATCGAGCTGAAGCACCATCCACTTCGGGTACGGAACGCCAGGATCCGAGGCCGCGTCCAATAGCCGAACGTCTTCGTCCGAGAGCCGAAGGTCTACGGCGCCGATGTTATCTTCCAGTTGCTCAGCCTTCCGGGCCGCCACGATCACACTGCTGACCGCAGGCCGGCCCAGCACCCACGACAGCGCCGCACGGGCCGGACTTACGTTATGCCGGGCAGCCACCTGCTTGAGCGTGTCCACGACGCGGTAGCCGATATCCTTGTCAAACGGCACGAACGAGCCTGCCTCCGCGAACCGTGTGCCGGCAGGGGCAGGGTTGGCGCGGCTGTACTTACCCGCGAGGAAGCCGCCGGCAAGCGAACTCCAAACCAGGATACCGATGTTGTGATACTCGGCGAACGACTGGAACTCATATTCAAGGCCTCGGCCGACGAGGCTGTAATACATCTGCGCAGTAACGAATTTCTCCAATCCCATGCGCTCCTGCAGCATCACCGCGGTGGCCGCCTGCCATGACATGTAGTTGGAAAGCCCGATATAGCGGACCTTCCCCTGGCGCACGACATCGTCAAGCGTCCGTACTGTCTCCTCAAGAGGCGTGTTGCTGTCCCATCCATGCACCTGGTAGAGGTCGATGTAATCGGTCTGCAGCCGTTGGAGACTGGCCTCCACTTCGCGCATGATGTTCACCCGCGTGGCGCCGCTCCGATTGAGATTGTCGCTCATGGGGAGCCGGACCTTGGTAGCCAGGACGATCTCCGTCCTCACGCCCTTCAAGGCATTACCGACCAGAGTTTCGCTCTCCCCGAGGCTGTACACGTCCGCCGTGTCAATGAAGTTGATGCCCTTATCCAGGGCTAGCTTCACCATTCGCGTGGTGTCCTCCTGGCCGAGGTTGCCCATGTTCATCTTGCCGCCGAACTGCATCGTGCCAAGCGCCACTTCGCTCACGATGAGGCCGGTATTCCCTAGTTTCCTATGCTTCATCTCCCACTCCTCGCGGTCGCTCCGGGAGGCGAGTCGACTTGGCCTGTCAGAATTGGGCTCTGACGGAATCGCCAGTTAATGCGCCCAAAGCGGTCGTCTCCATGCACATCAGGTTTTGTCCCCTACACTCCGAGCCCATGAAAGGGAATGACGCGGCACGGGTCTCCGGCCTTTGCCGGCTCCGCGTGAGGCCGCCGGACGATAAGGCCGTCAGCGCTCGCCATTGTTTTCACCAGCGAGGAGTCTTGCGACGAAGCCGGGGTCGCGACGAGAATCCCGTCCGCGCCGGGGCTGAGCGACGCGCGCATATAGTCCTGGCGGATTCCGTTGGCTGGTAAGTCGACCGCGAGCCGCCCCGTTTGGCTGGGATCGGCGCCCGGGTCGGACTCGCCGTGCAAAGCGCGCAGCAGCGGACGCAGGAACAGGATCGAACACACCATGGACGAGGTTGGATTGCCGGGCAGGCCAAGGATGCGCATGGGCCCGAGCCGCCCATGCATCAGCGGTTTCCCGGGACGCATGGCGATGCGCCAGAAGCCGAGCTCCATCCCGGACGAAACAAGCGCCTTCTGGACGAGGTCGTAGTCGCCGACCGAGGCGCCTCCCAGCGTCACCAGCACGTCGGCCTTGGCGTCGCGGGCGCGGCCAACCGCCGCTTTCATGGCGGCCACTTCATCCACCGCGATGCCAAGATCGACCGCGACTCCTGCGTACGCCTCGACAACCCCGGCGACGGCGAAATTGTTGGATGCGATGATTTGCGCAGGCCCAAGCGACCCGCCGGGCGCGACCAGTTCGTCGCCTGTTGCAAGAATGGCGACCCGTGCGCGGCGGCGGACCACGAGCTTTGTATGGTTTGCGGCGGCCGCCAGCGCCACATCTCGGGGGCTGAGGCGGCGGCCGGCCGGAATGAGGGATTCGCCTTCGCGGAAATCCATGCCGGCCTGACGCAGATTGTCGCCGGGCGCCGCCGCGCTCGAAAGCCGGATGCGCTTCTCCTCGCGCTCGACGTCCTCCTGAATGACGATGGAATCGGCCCCGGCCGGCATCGGCGCGCCGGTGAAGATACGCACCGCCTCGCCGGGGCCGACGACCCCTTCAAAAGCGCGGCCAGCGGCGGATTCACCGATCACCGTCAATGACGCCGGCGCTGGCGTCGTATCGGCCGCCCGCAGCGCGTAGCCGTCCATGGCGGAATTGGGAAATGGCGGCTGGGTGCGCAAGGCCTTGAGGTCGCGGACCAGGACGCGTCCATAGGCCTGTTCGAGAGCAACCGTCTCCTCCTCGAGCGGTGGAGCGCCGGAGGCGATCACGCGCGCCAGCGCCTCTTCAACCGTCATCATGGCGTTCATCGGCATTCTTTCCCAGGCTCAGGCGCAGCCCGCCATTCACCCGATTTGCCGCCTCGTTTTTCGATCAGCCGAATCGCCTCGATGCTCATGCCGCGGTCGATCGCCTTGGCCATGTCGTAGATCGTGAGGCAGGCCACGGAAACGGCGGTGAGCGCCTCCATCTCGACGCCCGTCTGGCCGACGCATCGCGCCTCGGCGCGAACATTAAGACCAGGCAGCGCCTGGTCCGGCGCAATGTCGACCAAAACCTTGGTCAAGGCCACCGGATGGCAAAGCGGAATCAGGTCCGATGTCTTCTTGGCCGCCATAATGCCGGCAATCCGCGCCGCGCCGATGACGTCGCCTTTTTTCGCGTCGCCGGCCAGGATCGTAGCCAATGTTGACGCGGCCATGCGCACCTGACCCTCGGCGATCGCGATCCGATCCGTCGCCGCCTTGTTCGATACGTCGACCATCCGCGCTTCGCCGTCTGCGCCGAGATGGGTGAGCGGCTTCGATACGTCCGCGGAGGAGGCCATGGGTTGGGGCGCGCCTTTGCTCAAGCGTCCGCATGAGCTCTGTTCATGGACCGTTGTCCAGCCGCCCCTTCAAGCAAAATTCACCGCAGGCGGCAATGATCGATGGTCGATTGTCTTGGCCCAACCCTTCCGTGTAAGGACGCACGCGGGCGGCGGGCCGCGCGCCCTGAATTTCCGAATGTGGTGATGGCGCGCGAGCCGAAAATTGCCTATGTCATGCTGCGCAATGCGCATTTCGGGCCGCGGCTTGCCGCGTCGGTCGAACTTTGCGTTCGCGACTTGGTCGTTCATAGTCGGTATGCGCGCACAACGCTGGTTGTGTGCCCCCCGGTGGACCAGCCCTTCGAGGGCATCGAGATCGCGAC
>Ga0209380_10002061_pt1 | contig 13102 bp, 10 predicted proteins | sample HubBroMetageWFT6_FD_188347 | JGI IMG/M metagenome (GOLD analysis project Ga0209380, IMG submission 188347) | Warmed and freeze-thawed soil microbial communities from the Hubbard Brook experimental Forest, New Hampshire - Hubbard Brook CCASE Soil... | ecosystem: Environmental > Terrestrial >...
AACGCGGCCGCAACCGACCCTGCCTGTTCCCTGGCGCCGGCCCACCACATCGTCGAAGCAGCGTTGGCCGAAGCCAATTCCAGCGCTGCGGTTTCCGTGCCCGTTGCCGCCGCATCATTCGTGCAGTTGCAGCAGCGCGCTGCAAGGCTCTGGAGTTATCGTGCCAATCCTGACTAACCCGCCAACCCTACCAGCGCAGCCCGATCGTGATTGGGCGAAAGTCGGTCGTGATGTTGCTGGCCGTTCCGTGCATCAGGCGGTATTCCGCGTAGATTTCAACGCCGCTGGGCATCTTGCGCGCCACTCCCCCCGCAAAATCGTAGCCCCATTGATTCAGGCTGGAATCGACGAAGTTGCCGCTGAGTGGAATGAAGGCATTCGAATTTATGCATGCACCCCACCAACTCCAGAACTCATTGCAAGGCGAACCGGGAACGGCGGTGCTGCCGCTCAAACTTCCGGCGCGATGGTAGAACCCGCCACCAAAGGTGAAATAGCCGCTGTAGAGCTTGGTTACAGGAAGGTTGATGATGGGATTGAGCGTGAGCGCGTAAGCGTAATTTCTGGCTCCCGTCGCTTGCGCCAGTTCCTCCGTGGAGTCACGCAGGGGCAGGTAGGCAAAGACGGCGTCGGCTCGCAGTCCCAAATATTTGTTCGCGTTTCGGGCCACGCCGAACGCCCCCACCGGGCCTCCACCTCGCACCCAGGTGCGGGTAGAGCCGCTGTCAATGTTGCCGCCGGCACCGACGTTGAAGTTCCAGTTTTTGTAGTCGTGAGGCTTCTTGCGGCGCGAACTGGATATTTCATCCGCAGGTTCCTGGCTGGTATCCGGCTGCTGCGCGGCAGGAGCTTGTGTCGCGGGAGGCGCTGCGGCAGGAGGCGGTGTGGCAGGTTGTTGCGCGTCAGGAGCTTGCGTCCCAGGCGCTGCCGCGGGCGTTTGCTCAGGCGGCGTGGCCTGGGCAAATCCTTGTGCTCCCCACAGAATTGTCAGGACCAGCAGCGTCAGCAGACTCGCAGTCGCGGTCACACTCGCGAACTTTGCCATCATCCGTTCTCCTCCCATAACCGGGCGTGGTGGCGGACCGTAGCGCTCGGCATGAAGAGGCGAGAGGCGCCGTTGGTAAAGGTTCCGCTTGTGATTCCTCGCAAGCAGGCTTCGGCCGTTGCAGCGGGATCACGTTATATTACCAACTTTGATGCTGATTCTGCCTGGCAAGCCGCCCCGGAGGGTTGTGGGATGGTTTTCAGTCGGCTCGTCTTCAATCTCAGGTTTGAAGTTTTCTGCAAGCCATGTAAATATCGTCGTCGCCCGCAGCCGCGTCATGGAATGGAAACGATATGGAAACCTTTTTGACCAGGGCTCAAAAGTTTGTTGCTTTCGTGCTGGGAATTATGCTGATCGTCGTGGTAGCGCTTTCCACCGCGCATCTGGGCCTGCTGATTGCGCAGGAAATCTGGGCGCCTCCAAGGTTTCTCATCCCGGTGCAAGGCCTCATCGAGATCTTCTCGTTTTTCCTGCTGGTTCTTATTGGCGTTGAGTTGATTGAGACCCTCAAAGCCTATCTCAGGAAGGACGTCATTCATGTTCGGATCGTCCTCGAAGTGGCCCTGATTGCCATGGCAAGAAAAGTCATCGTCCTGGAACCAAACGCAGTTCCCGGGTCAACCATGCTTGGTGTCGCGGCCGTCATTTTAGCGCTTGCCGTGGCCTTCTACTTCGAGAGACAAGGGCACAGGGACCAACCCTCCTGACGAAAATCGTGGACTTCGTAACCGAGAGCCTGATCCTGGATCTTCTTGAGTGGCTGACAAGATGCGATCGAAGCTATGAAGAAGTGATGGAAGCATGGCGCACGTCGTGCCCCAGACTGCCGGTTTGGGAAGAAGCGAACGATCGCGGACTGGTTATGAAAGAGCAAGTGCAGGAACGCTGCATTGTGAGGATTACATCCTCGGGACTTGCCCTGCTTGAGCAGCGCAGACCTCGAAAGCCTGAAAGCGCCCAGCAGAGCTGACTCATAAGAGGTTTCGGCGCTCCGCCTGAATCGCTTTCCACTTCGCCAAGTCATAAGTCCCACGTATGATAAAGTGACTTTCCGTTTTCGAGAGATCCTTGCAAAAGACTCCGCCAGAACAAGCACCGGACGCCAATCCCGCCGTTCCACGGGATCGCACTTCCGCGCGCCGCGTAGCCCTGGTGGGCTTCGGAACCGTCGGCCGCGCCGTAGCCAAGATTCTCGGCGAACGCGGCGACGGTGACGGCTTGCTCCACCTTACGCACATCTGCAATCGCAATTTCGAACGCAAAAAGCAGCCCTGGGTTACCGAGCGATGGTTTCCTACCGACGCCGTCTGGACAGACGACTTTCGCGCGGTTCTCAACTCCGACGCTGACATTATTGTTGAGCTGATCGGAGGTTTGACGCCTGCAGAAGAGTTGGTGCGAGGCGCATTGAACGCGGGCAAATCGGTGGTAACCGCCAACAAGCAACTGATCGCTCGCCACGGCCCGGATTTGCTGCAACTGGCCAGCGCGAACGGCTGCCAGCTTGAGTTTGGAGCGTCCGTCGCCGGCGGCGTTCCCGTTCTCCCCGCACTGCGCACCGGTCTCTGTGGAGATCGGCTGCACGGCATCGCGGGCATTCTGAACGGCACCTGCAACTACATACTCAGCCGCATTGAGACCGATCGCATTCCCTTCAGCGAAGCGCTCGAAGAGGCGCAGGCGCGCGGTTACGCCGAAGCCGATGCCAGCGAAGATCTCGACGGCGGCGACGCCCGCGCCAAGCTTTCCATCCTCGCGCTGGCCGGTCTGCACGTCCGCGTTTCCCCGGGAGACATTCGCGCCCGCACCATCCGTCCCATCGACGCCGTCGATTTTGACTACGCTGCCGAGTTGGGCTGCACCATCCGCCAGATCTCGCGCGCCGATCTGAAAGAAACCACCTTATTTGCCGATGTTGGCCCCAGCCTCGTTCCCACGTCATCTCCCTTCGGACGCGTGCAGAAAAATCTGAATCTGGTTTTGACTTCGGGAGAGTACGGCGGAGACATGGCTTTCCTGGGCGCAGGCGCGGGAGGAGATCCTACAGCGGTTGCGGTTGTCTCGGACTTGATGTTTGTGGCGGAGAAACTGGCCGCTGGAAGTTCTTCGGTTGGATCAGGCCCGCATCGGCCGCTGCAACTGGCGTCGCCAGAAGTCAGTTGCGACTTCGAGACGCCCTGGTATCTGCGCTTTCTGGTGAAGGACCAGCCTGGCATCATCGCGAGCCTGGCCGCGATCCTTTCCTCTCATCAGCTGAATATCGATGCCGTGCTGCAAAATCCTGGCTTCGACAAAAGCGCGCTGCCCTTCGTGATTACGCTCGAGCCCTGCCGCGACGCGCAGTTGCACCCCGCGCTTCAGGAAATGTCGGCGCTGCCCTTCGCGCTCCGCCCGTGCCTGTGCCTGCCGATTCTGCGCTAGGCTTGTCATCCCGAAGCGAAGCGAGGGATCCTGGTGTTTGCCCGCAGCGGCGACCATGATGGCGCGGACAAGAACCAAGATCCCTCGCTCTGCTCGGGAAGACAAGCCGTGAACTGCTAGCTGGCTTTACTCCAGAAGGGATTTTTCAGCCCGGCGGGCGCGAGCGCGCTGTCGGTGGTCGCTTCGGCTCCCGAGTCGTCTGAGACTTTTTCGTCCAGAAAGCGGGACGATGGTGCCTGAAGATCTTCCTGGCAACACGACGGGGGCAAAGGAGAAAGATATTCTGATTTCATGAGGAGGGCCTCCAGTGTCTTTGATGATCTGTTCTTATTGAAACACTTAAAGGATCATTGGGAGACTGCAAAATCCCGATACCTTGCATCGAAAAATCAGCAGCTGGGCATTTCGCTGCCAGGGCATGATTTCCGGCGTTTGATAGAACTGCTAGGATGTCCGATTGAGAAGTCGTTCAGTTTGGCATACGCGTTGGGCTGGTTGAGCGGGAGATCCTTCGCTGCGCCTGAAGAACGGCTCCGCTCAGGATGACAATCTTAAGGAAGACCTTTCATGAAATATCGCAAGCTGGGCCGGACCGGTTTTGACGTCAGTGATATCGCCTACGGGCTCTGGGGCATGAGCGGATGGACCGGCTCTGACGACGAGCAGTCGCTCGCCTCCCTGCAGCTCTCCATCGATTCGGGCTGCAACTTCTTCGACACGGCATGGGATTACGGTAAGGGGAAAAGTGACGGTCTGCTCGGCGAAATCATGGCGCGCAACCCGGGAAAGCGCCTGTATGCCGCGTCAAAGATTCCTCCGGCTAATGACAAGTGGCCCGCGCTCCCAACATATAAGTATCTCGATGTCTTTTCACCCGATCATGTCCTCAAGTACGCTGACCTGATTCGCAAGAAACTCCGCGTCGATTCGATCGACCTTTTGCAGTTCCATGTCTGGGATGACAGCTGGGCTGACGATCCAGAGTTTCGCTCGACTGTGGAGAAGTTGAAAGATGGTGGTTGGATTCGCTACTTCGGACTCAGCATCAACCGCTGGGAACCGGAAAATGGCATCAAGGCTTTGCACACCGGCCTGGTCGACGTGGTACAGGTGATCTACAACATCTTTGATCAGGCGCCCGAAGACAAGCTGTTTCCGATCTGCCAGGAACTCAACGTGGGTGTGATCGCGCGGGTGCCGCTCGACGAAGGCAGCCTGGGCGGCAAGATGACGCTCGAAACCCGCTTCCCGAAGGATGATTGGCGGTCGCTATACTTTGGGCCGGAGAATCTGCCAAGCACGATTCAGCACGTGGAAAAGCTCAAGAAAATCGTGCCCGCCGGCATGACGCTACCCGAGATGTCACTGCGCTTCGTCCTCTCGCATCCCGCAGTGAGCACGACGATTGTGGGCATGCGCGATCCGAAACACGTGCGTCAGAACGTGGCCGCCAGTGACGCCGGTTCGCTCGACTCCGGATTGCTTGCCGAATTGAAGAAACATCGCTGGGACCGCACGCCGCAGGCCTGGTCGGACTGAGTTCATCCGTGGCCGCCTGAGCGGTGCTCGTCATGGATATTCTCCTCAAGGTCTAAATTCTGCCAACTCGGAGCCCTACTAGATCATTTGTTCCAGCCGCACATAGCTCGCTTCCATTCCACGCTCCATACCGGTCGCAAGCATGGCCGCTCTCGTCTGCACGTCAGGCAGCGTCATTCGCATCGTCATCAAAGTCCCCTTACCATCTGCAGCGAATCTGGTTTCAACGCGGTTGTCCGGCGTAGGGTCGGGCAGATGCATCCGCTCGATATGGACGGTCCTTTTATAGGGGTCAAGTTCCACATACTCGCCGGTAACATGGAATCCCTTGCCTTTGGCATTTATCCACTCATAGCGGAACCTGCCGCCAGGCTTGGCCTCATTGATGCATACGGGCATCGTCCATCCTTCCGGGCCGAGCAACCATTTCTGGATTAGTTTGGGATCGGTATGGGCGCGGTACACCGCCTCTGGAGGGGCGGCGAAGCGCCTGGTCACAATGATGTGAGTATCTCCTTCGGTCGTCAGCGTCATCTTGCTCATCGCTTTATTCCTCTCTTATGTTTTTCCATCCCTGCCAGAACTTGGTCCAGCCGGTCGTAGTTGTTCTCAAGGGCTTTTCGGAGCATTCCCAGCCATTGGTCCATTGCTTCAATACCCGCTTTTGCGAGACGACGAGGGCGCTTCGTACCTTCGACCCGGCGAATGATCAGTCCCGCGTCTTCGAGCACCTTGAGGTGCTGCGAGATTGCGGGTTGCGTCATCTCGAACGGCCGCGCCAATTCATTGACCGTAGCCTCGCCCTTGGCGAGGCGGGCAAGAATCGCTCGACGCGTCGGGTCAGCCAGAGCGGAGAAAGCGTCATCCAGATCATGCATAATTGTTAACTTATATAAGCATATGATTATAGTCAAGGACAATTTCATGGCGTTCGTGGAAAATCATGGAAGGCGCGGGAACCTTTACCGTACGATTGCTGGTAGTAGGCAAAACGGCAGGTTAGTCTCGGTGCAATACCATGAAAGCCAATTCGCAGCGGACAGCCTTCACTCTAGCTCTGTTCACTCTTCTTCTCATTGCCAGCCTTCACGCGCAGAACTCGCGAGGATCGCTGCGCGGCACGGTGCAGGATGCCACCGGCGCCCGCATCTCCTCCGCCAGGATCGTGGCGCACCTATCAGGCTCGTCGATTCAACGCGAGGCCTCCAGCGAAGACCGGGGCGAGTTCCGTCTCGATGATCTCGAGCCCGGCAACTACCACGTCACCATCAGTGCCAAGGGCTTCGCGCCGGCGCAGGCGGAAGTCTCCGTCGCAGTCGCCAACGTGCGCGATATCGCGGTTACGATGAAACCCGCGTTGACCTCGGAAACCGTCAACGTGCAGGGTAGTTCTTCCTCAATCACCACCGAAGTGACTGACACGTCGAGCGCGGTGCGCGGAGGCGTAGTGGGCAGCCAGGACCTGGAAACCATGCCGCTGCCGGCGCGAAGTTTTGCCAACATTGCCTATCTGGTGCCTGGCACCGAGCCAGTCGAGCCCTCCGACCCCACCAAGGCACGTATCACCGCAGTCTCGACGGGCGGAAGCTCCGGGTTGAACAACGAACTGTCGGTGGATGGAGCGGAAAACTCAGACGATTGGATCGGCGGCTTCCTGCAAAACTTCTCGCCCGATGGAGTGCAGGAATTCGCGGTTCGCACCTCGAACGAAGACGCCGACACAGGCTGGACCACGGCGGGATCGGTCGTGATTACCACCAAGCGCGGGAGCAACGACTGGCACGGAGACGGGGCCTTTTACGATCGCCAGGCCGCGTTGAACGCACGTTTTCCGATCGAGAACCCGGCGGAGACTTGTACGGACGGAGTCTGCGTGAGCAATCCGAAGCAGCCGTTCTCCCGCCAGAACTACGTTGGAACGATCGGCGGTCCCGTGGTCAAAGATAAGGTCTGGTTCTTTACCTCATTCGAAAACGTCCACGAAGACGCGAGCATCGCCTACAGTCCGGCCAGCACCGCGCAATTCGACGCGCTGGCGCAATTGGCGTCGGATGGATTGATCACCGGCACTCCTTCGATCGCCGTCCCGCCCACTGTCCCGATTCCTTTTCGCGACTACCTGAGTTCGCTGCGCCTGGACTGGGCGCAATCGTCGAAATCGAACTGGTTCATGCGCGCATCCTCCGACAGTTATCTCACGCACAACGCCCTGGTGGAGCAGGGCACGTTGCCCTCGACGGGTCTGACTGCGCACAACAATTATTGGAACGTGGCGGTCGGCAATTCCTATACTTTCAGTTCAACCTGGCTGGGCAATCTGGTTCTCGACGCCAGCTTGTTGCATCTCACCCAGACGCGTACCTCGGATCTGGGATTCGCGCTGGCTTTCCCCTTCAGTTCGACAGCGCTGACCATCTCCGGTTTCGAAACTTTCGGGGACAACCAGTTCGCCACCCCGATTACTCTTTTCCCCGACCTGCGCAATCAGGACAAATACCAGTTTCGCTACGACGTTAGCCATGTGATGGGAAGCCATGCAGTGAAGTTCGGAGTCGACTTCATCCACGAACCCGTGCTTAGCGGCGCGTTTGCCTCGACGGCGGAACAGCTGATTAAGTATCCGTTCGATCCTGATTACTATGTAGCTAATCCTGGCCAGTTTTATTACGTTCCTCCAACCGCGCAGTGCAATCCCGGGCCACCCGCTCCCGTTCCCCCGTCCACCACCCCCATTTCCTGCACCTATACTCCCGCCGGCGACGGCAGTTTTTCGCAGAACGTTCAGCGCCTTGGATTCTATGCCGAGGACTCGTGGCGCGTGTCGCACCAGCTCACGGTCAACTACGGCGTGCGCTATCAGACGACGTGGGGACTATTCATTGGCTCAGGCCGAAGCGAAGCCGAGAATCCTGCGTACTTGACGCTGCAAGCCTTGGGGAATACGACCGTGCCCAGCGTGCCGCAGGATTATCGCAAGCAAATCGCGCCGCGACTTGGCGTCGCTTACTCGCCCGGCAGCAGCGGGAAGACAGTAATTCGCGCCGGCTTCGGTCTCTTCTTTGACGATCTGGCGCAGAACGGATGGGCGACTGCATTCCAGGGTACCAACAATTCGAACTACGCGACCGGACCGTGCAACTTCACCGGAGGCGCACTGGTGGGCGCGGGCTGCCTGACGGGCGGCGCAGCAGCTACGGGTAATCTGGTGGGCTCGCCTTATAAAACGCCCTACTCCATTCATACCACTGGCGGGGTGCAGCACGCTTTCAACCAGCATTGGCTAGTGAGCGCCGATTACGTCCACGAACAGGGCAATCACGGATACCGCGGCTTCCCCTACGCCAGCGGCACCAATCTGTTCACTCCGTTCTTTCCGACGACCGACACTGCCGATCAGACGGCTCTGGTGCCGAACGTCAACGTGTTCGAGTCCGATAACCGCTCCAGCTACAACGGTCTGCTGCTGCATATGCAGGCCAATATGCACCGCTTCGATCTGGTCGCGAACTACCAGCTCTCCAAGGCGCAGACCTGGGGATGCCTGCTGGGCGAGCTCTTTGACTACGTGGACGGCGTCTGCCCAAATCAACCTGGAACACCGAATGCCGGACTCCTGAACGCCTTCGGGCAAGGCGACTATGGCCCGTCCGGTGAAGATGTTCGGCATCGCTTCGTGCTGGCCGGCACGTTCCACGTCCCCGGCGGATTCGAATTAAGCACCATCAATCAGGTCGAGAGCGCGCGCCCCATCACGATCACGAACGCCGACAACACCGACCGCATCTATGTGAATGGAAACTACACCGGCCTCGATATTTTCCGCGGCACGCCTTACATCCAATCCGACCTGCGCGTGACGCGTCCCTTCAAGATCAACGAGCGCTGGCGGATCGATCCGTTCGTCGAGTTCTTCAATCTGTTCAACCGGAATAACCCCGGCGCGAACTACGCGGTCAATGTGGTTCAGCTTCCGGTTCCGCAGGGCCAGATGCAGCCGAATACCGCGGGGATCACGAACGTCACCAGTTATTGTCCGGGCGGAAGCCCCAATACTTGCACGCAAGCGGCCTCCGTTCCCATCACCAACCTGAAGCAGCTTGAGATACCTGAAGGCGCTCTGGGAGATTTCTTCGGCCCTGGCACCACGGTGGGGATCCCGTTCGCGGCACAGCTGGGCGTGCGTGTAACGTTCTAGGCGTCGCGCCTGAAAGTAGCGGAGATTGCGACGACGGGAGCTGTCCATTCATGCATGGGATGCAGCGCTCCGCAGTCCGGGCAGCGTGTTACATCGAATCGGGACGAGCAGTGCGGGCACGCAGCGCGGGTTTGGAAGGTATCGAACGGCTGTCCGCAGTGCGCACACTTCCAGTACTCTCCGACCGGGGGAGCCATCTTGCATGTAGGACAGCGAAACTCTTCCCGGCGAGGTAATTTTGCAAAACGAGAGAGCGCCTGCGCCTGCTTAAATCCGCTCCAGCAGTTGATCAGGATAAAGAAGCAGATCGCTCCCAACCAGACCGATTGGACCCTGATCGCGATAAAGACTAACCCCACCACACCCAGCAGGCCGATGATCGTAGCCGCCATCAAACTACGGGCACGCCCCAGCACGAACCAGAGTAGCGAACGAAGAATCTGGCCGCCATCCAGGGGATAGATTGGCAGAATGTTGAAAATCAGCAGGTAAAGGTTTATGAGATAAACCGCCCGCAGCAAGCCATAGGAATCGGGCGCGGCCTGGGCCCATCCCAGGGAGCGGCTAAGCAAGCCTGCGATGAACAGGATTACGGCCAGCACCACGTTCACCAGAGGCCCGGCGGCGATACTCCACAGGGTCGCGCCCGGCCGTTGTGGCGGATTCACATAGGCAACGCCACCGAGCGGCCACAAAACAATGGTGTCAGCGGTTCCGCCCACCTGCCGGCAGGCCAGGGCGTGACCAAATTCGTGCAGCGTCACCATCAGGAACAGCGCCAGGTATTCGAGCACGTTCCAGGTGACGGAGGAATAGCTTCCCTTTCGATTGCTGATTTCATAGGCCGCCACCAGAAACCAGGACCAATGCAGGAAGACATCAATGCGAGCGAAACGAAACAGGTGGATCGACCCTTGGCGGGCGCTAGGCATCTGCAGCAGTCTACTTCATTTATTTAGAAGGCGATCTTTATTCTAAGGCAAAGATCGGACGGCAAACGTCACTCCGATTCCTTCTGCCCCGGGCGTTGACCCGATTCACGCACATAAAGTTCGCGGCGCTTGCTTTCCACAAGTTCTCGCAAATCATCGAGCAACTGCGCGTCCCTCTCTCCCAGGATTTCCACCAGGAACGAAAGCGGCAAGGACGAAGCCGGACTGGCGTCCAGCAGCTGGCGCAGGGCATGACCCGCCGCCTCCCGATGCAACTCCTCACGGCTGAAGCGCGGAGCGTAACGGAATGCTCTGCCTTCTTCGGATCGCGTCAGAAGCCCTTTCTTGAAAAGCCGGTCCAGCGTGGTCATCACCGTGGTGTAGGCCAGGCTCTGGCAGACGCCTTCAACCAGTTCGCGGACGGTGGCGCTGCCCCTCGCCCACAGGGCATCAAGCACGCGCTGCTCCAGTGGACCAAGCTGTCGTGAAGAGCTTCGAAATGGTTGGAAAATCCGCCTCATTCGCTGAACGTCGATGCCTGTCCCGCAGGTATTCTACACGGAGTTCGGCGCACGAAAAGCGTTTTCTCAGGCTACTCCCTCCCTGCGCTTCTCGGTCACATCTTCAATGGCCAGCAAGATGAAGGGATGCCCCGGCTGCAGTTCGACCCGGCGGGCATTGAGCAGCATGTCTCGGGGTCCAAGGTGGGGGAAATCATGGCTCATTGGGAAATCGTCCACGCGGGTATTTTGCGGAACAATTTCCTCCAACAACTCGCGCAGCTTCGGAATATCCCACTGCCCATTGCCCAGTTCATAAATCAGACGCTTCTCGGTTTCTGTGCGAGACACGTCGAAAGTCCGGTAGAACGCGGGATTCGCAGCGGTAACCTGCAGACTCGCATTCAACACCAGGATCGGTTCCCGGGCACTCTCGACAATCGTGTCCGCGTACTCCAGTGTCTGGTCCAGCGAGCGTTTCAGTTTGTCGACGTCCTGCAAGCTGATCACCGCGCCTTCGATCCGATTGTCCCAGGTCTTGTAGGGCCGCACATGCAGCATCTGCCAGCCGCCTTCCTTAGTGCGCACCTGCCGCTCTTGCGGAGTCACCAAGCGGATAGCTTCGTGGGCCAGTGATTCCAAATCCTCCACGTCAAGGTTCGGCCGGATCTCGCCCAGGCGCCGGCCAATATCCCCGGGCAGCAGGTTGAGCAGTTTCTGCGCAGGCGGAGTGAAGCGTCGAATGCGCAGATCATTGCTCACCATTACCACCGGAATATCGACGTGGCCCAGCAGGTTCAGCAAGTCGTTGTTGGCGGATCCCAATTCCGCGTTGCGGTTCTGCATTTCTTCATTCAGGGTCGTAAGTTCCTCGTTGGTGGATTGCAGCTCTTCCTTGGCCGTCTCCAACTCTTCGTTGGTACTCTGCAATTCTTCGTTGGCTGACAAGACCTCTTCATGCGCCGACTTGAATTCTTCCGTCGTGGTCTCATGCTCCTCGATGAGCGACCGCAACTGCTCCCGCAGTTGACTCATCTCGTGCTTCAAAAGTTCGGTGTCCCGCGCCGTGGAGCGGGATACTTTCACCGTCTTGCCGGCTTTGCTCTTGTCCTCCAAACCCGCCGGCTTGCGAACTAGATCCTGAAACACGACCACGTAAAAGCGCTCATGCGCTGAAGGCCCACGCAACGGCACCACCTCGAGGTTCACTTCGCGCGTCCCCGTCTCCGATTGAATCTGCACGCCTTCCTTCCGCACCGTGGCATTCGTCTTCTTGGCAGTGTTCAGAGCCGCCCGCAAGTCAACCAGCAAACCCTCGCGCGCCATCTTCGCCAGGCTGAAGCTGGGTTGCCCGGCAGGCGGCTCCAGATACGCTCCAGTCTTCCCATGAAACTGCACAATCTCCAATTGATCGTTGACCACAATGCTGGCGGGAACAAACCGGTTCACCAGAAGATGCTCCACTTCCCGTTCCACCGTAAAAGGAGCCGGCAACTCCCGTGGCTGCTTCGCGTCTCCGGCGCGGATCGGTAAATAATCAGGGTTTGCGAAGTAGGTGGTCAGCCGCGCCGAGGTCCTCCTCTTCTGATAGATCTTGTCCTTCTTGTCGACCAGTCCGAAGTGGTCGGCAAATCCCCCCAGATTTTCCGCCGATCCCAGCACCAGGTAACCGCCGGGCTTGAGGGAATAGTGCAGTGTGGGGATGACTCGCCGCTGCAATACCGGCCCCAAATAGATCAGCAGGTTGCGGCAACTCACCAGGTCGAGGTTGGAGAATGGTGGATCTTTGACCAGGTTTTGCCTGGCAAAAATGCACATATCCCGAATGGACTTGTTGACCTGAAATCCGCCATCCAGGCGAATGAAAAATCTCTTTAAGCGCTCCGCCGAGATCTCGGAAACCGCCGCCTCGGTGTAAAGGCCGGTGCGGGCTCGATCGAGCGCGGTGTCACTAATATCAGTGGCGAAGATCTGGATGGCGGTGGCGGCTTGCGAGATGTTCCGGCTGTGTACCCACATGTATTCCAGAAGCGTGATCGCGATCGAGTACACTTCCTCGCCGGTTGAGCAGCCGGCCACCCACACGCGAATGGGATTATCCGGCTTGCGGCCCTCAAACAGTTTGGGATAAACATGCTTGCGCAGGGCCACGAAAGCTTCGGGCTCCCGGAAAAATCCGGTGACGTGGATCAGCAAGTCACGGTACAGTTCATCCAGTTCCTCGGGCTTCTTCCCAATGAAGCGCAGGTAGTCTTTCAGCTTGTCGACCTTGTGCACCACCATGCGCCGCCGGATGCGGCGCTGCAGCGTGGTGTGCTTGTAGTTGCTGAAATCCACTCCGGTCGATTCCCGCAGCAGCCCGAAGAGCGCGTTCAGCTCGCTGCCCACCATCCCCTCAGACCCTTCCATCTCGGGCGACACGAGCCGCGCCACGTACGGATGCTGGCTGATTCCACCCAGTTCGCGAGCG
>Ga0209380_10002062_pt1 | contig 13101 bp, 11 predicted proteins | sample HubBroMetageWFT6_FD_188347 | JGI IMG/M metagenome (GOLD analysis project Ga0209380, IMG submission 188347) | Warmed and freeze-thawed soil microbial communities from the Hubbard Brook experimental Forest, New Hampshire - Hubbard Brook CCASE Soil... | ecosystem: Environmental > Terrestrial >...
GCGCAGAACCCCATCCCCGGATTGGCCGCCAATACCAACATTGACCGAAGTCGACACCATCTCGATCGTCGGCAACGGCGGCTCCTGGGCGAACGCCGAGACTGCAAACGTCAGGGCCAACGGGAAAGAAGTAAAAGCAGACGTGAATTTGCTTAAGGGCATGTTCGGTCTCCGCGGATCAGCTCGGAACCGGAAAATACGACGACCTACCGCACATTGATACATCAATGGTTGAACGGAGCCCCGGCGTCCTGCGGCTGATCCAGCTAGGCCGGAGATGGCTCGGGAAGACCTTTATCGCAACGGCGAGCCGGAGCTTTGGACCAATGGGATCTTTAGATCGGTAAACGTACCAATAGAAAGCCTAATGGCAGCAGTCGATATGTATCATTTTGCTCTATTTATTCTGCTACCCGGCTGCGCGAGAGCGGCGAGCTGCCGTTCCGGGTGGTGTGATCCCCGGCGATCGACGGGATAACTCGTTTCGCCCGTTTAGAAGTCGTTAAACCATTGATGGCACGAACGGTTGTTGGAAGAAGCAGCAAGATAGCTGTTTCATTTGGTGAAGTCGGCCCGCATGCTGTTCGTTCTCTATCTCACCGCCATCGCAATCCTGATACTTGGCCAATCGCGCGGCTTGGAGCGGATGCACGGCCCGGCGGCAGACCCGACCGTGTCGCAGCGCCCTTCGCCCCGATCCGACCAGTCATTGGAAATCAGGTTCCGGCGTCCTGAAGCAGCCTGACGGCTAGCCCAACACGGCGAGGTCGATCGCGGCGAGGGCGCCGGCCGCCCAGCAATAGATCGCGAACGGCACCAGCGCGTCGTCGAAATCGTGGCGGCGGAAGTAGTACATCAGGAAGGCGATGCTGAGAAACGCGGTCACCCCGGCCAGGACCCCAGCGGCGATCGCCAGCCCGCTGATCCCGGCTCCTGGTAGTGCGAGGAGCTTGGGGATTTCCAGCACGGCCGCCCCGCCGATGATCGGCGTCGCGATCAGAAAGGAGAAATGCGCGGCTTCGGCGTGACGCAGCCCGCTGACCAGCCCGCCGACCATCGCCGCGCCTGAGCGCGAGATTCCGGGAATGAACGCCAAGCACTGCCAGAAGCCGATCGCCAAGGCGCCGCGCCAGCCAAGCGCCGTCAGCCGACGTTCCCGGCCGGGACGCGTCGTCGTCTCGCGGTCACGCAAGCGGTCTCCGACAAGGAGCAGAAAGCCGTTGACGATCAGGAAGATGGCGGCGATCAACGGTGACGCGAACAGGCCGCGCACCACCTTCTCCAGGGCAAAGCCGACCACCACGGCCGGCAAGGTGGCGATGATGATGAGCCCGAACAGCCGGCGAGCGTCGCGCGCCGCCGGGTCGGTGCGGACCTCGCGGCCGATGAAGCCCCGCAATACGAACAGCCAATCGCGCCAGAAATAGATCAGCAACGCCACTGCCGTCCCGACATGGAGGACGACGATGAAGGGCAGAAACGCCGGCGCATGCTGATCGATCGGCCAGCCGAGTATCGACGGCACGATCACGGCATGGCCGAGGCTGCTGATTGGAAACAGTTCGGTAATCCCTTGCAGAACGGCAAGGGCGAAGGCGTGTAAGGCACTCATCGGCAATCCCGTTCCGGTTGCGGGGAGCGTTACGGCGTCGGCGCGCGACGTTACTAGAAGAAGGAAACCGCCTTCGCCATACCGATGAAGGCGGGTAGTGCCGCAACCCAGCAATGCAGCCGCGGAGTTACGGCGCCGGAATAAAACCCTTCGCCTTCATGCAAGCCGCGACGATCGCGTCGGCGCGGTCGTGCGTCTGATCGCGCGTATTCTCGCTGCCAACGCGCACGACGCTGGAACGCTGCAAGTCGCTTTGGCGGGCCGCTTGGATGTCCTGATCGATATCGGCGTCGGTCCGGACCGCGGTGCCGGCCAGATCCTGGCAATCCTGGTACTCGCGCGCCGTCGCCGCCTCGTCCAGCCCGGCCTTGGTCCAATTGGCGCCGCCGGCGCAGGCGGCAAGGAGCACACCAAAGCAGACGACACAGAGCGCTCGCGCACCGTTCATATCAGCCCCGTCTGGGTCTCGCGCCGGCGCGCCTCAAGGCGGGCCAGGATCGCGCGTTTGTCCGGGACGCTGGCCGAATACCAGCCGGCGATCTCCTCGATCGTGCGCAAACAGCCGCGGCACATGCGGGTGCGCGGGTCCATCAGGCAGATGCCGAGACAGGGCGACACCGGGCTCGGCTGTCCGTCAACGTCGGGCGAACTCATGGGCGGATCATAGCAATCGACGCCGCCGGCCGGAAATGCTCCGCCAAGCAGGAAACCGATACGGGGGCTGTGGAATTTGCGCGAGTGCCGCAGCTGTTGCCGCGCTTAGGCTGGCTGCTCGTGAGGAATTGCCTCGCAGGAGGGCAGCGTGCCCGGTGTCAGCGCAATCGAACGCTCGGCCATGCGCAAGATCTATTTCCGGCTGCTGCCGTTCGGCTGCCTGTGCATGATCGTCTGCTATCTCGACCGGATCAATGTCGGCTTTGCCGCGCTGACGATGCGCGGCGATCTCGGGCTCAGTGCGACCGCGTTCGGCTTCGGCGCCGGCTGCTTCTATGCCGGATACTGCATCTTCGAGGTGCCGAGCAACATCATCCTGACCAAACTCGGCGCACGGTTCTGGATCGCCCGCATCATGCTCACCTGGGGCCTCCTGTCGATGGCCATGGCCCTGGTCTGGAACACGACAAGCTTCATCGCGCTGCGCTTCCTGCTCGGCCTCGCCGAAGCCGGTTTCTTCCCGGGAATGCTGCTTTATTTCACCTTCTGGTTCCCGGCAGCGCACCGCGGGCGGATGGTCGCCTGGTTCGGGGTCGCGACGCCCCTCGCCGTCGCGATCGGCGGACCGATCTCGTCCTATTTGATGCTGCTCGACGGCGCCTTTGGCCTCGCCGGCTGGAAATGGCTGTTTGTCGGCGAGGCGCTGCCGGCGGTCTTTCTCGGATTCGTCTGTCTGTTCTATCTGGTCGACGGCCCGACGAAAGCGTCGTGGCTGACCCCGGAGGAGAAGGCCTGGCTCGCGGCCGAGATGGAACGCGAGCGGCGAGAAGTCACCGCCGCCGGCGAGTTCACGCTGTGGCAGACCCTGACCAATCTGCGCGTGCTGGCGCTGGCCGTGATCTACTTCGGCATCATCACCGCGAGCGTCGGTCTCGTGTTGTTCGCGCCGCAGATCATCAAGCAATCCGGCCTTTCGAACTTTGCCACCGGGTTTGTAACCTCGATCCCTTACATCGCCGGAGTGGTCGGCATGATCGTCTGGGGCCACCTGTCGGACCGCATGAGAGAGCGCCGCTGGAACCTGTTTGCCGGCTGCGTCTTGTCGGTCATCGCGCTGGTCGTCGCCGGCAGCACGGTCGGAACCTATTGGGCGGTCGTCGGCATGTGCCTGGCGACGGTGGGGTTCTACGGTTCGAAGGGCCCATTCTGGTCCTTGCCGAACACTTTCCTGAGCGGCACCGCGGCGGCGGCGGGGCTCGCTTTTATCAACTCGGTCGGCAATCTCGGCGGCTGGTTCGGCCCAACGATCGTCGGCTGGATCAGCGACATGACCGGCGGCTTCAAAGGCGGGCTTTATGCGCTTGCCGCTTTCGTCCTGGTCGCGGCGATCGTGTCGATCGTCGGTATCCCGGCGGCACGGCGCGCTCCGGCGCGCCCGATCTTCGAGCCCGCCGCGGAGTGAGACGCGATAAAGCGCGTCGCCACGCGTTTGACCCGGCGTGAGCGACGATCCGTTTCTGTGGCTTGAGGAGATCGACAGCCCGGCTGCGCTCGACTGGGTGCGGGCGCAGAACGCCCGCACGCTCGCCCGCCTTGAAGGCAATCCACGCTACCCGCAGCTCTATGCCGAAGCATTAGCGGTCCTGACCGCGACGGACCGCATTCCGTATCCCCGCTTCATTGGCGAGCGGCTGGCCAATTTCTGGCAGGACGAGACCCATGTCCGCGGCCTTTGGCGGATGACGACGCTCGCCTCGTTCCGGGACGAGAAGACCGAGTGGCAGCCGATCCTCGATGTCGACGCGCTCGCCGCCGCCGAGGGCCGAAACTGGGTGTTCCAGGGCGGGCTCCTGTTGCCGCCCGAGGACCGGCTTTGCCTTATCTCTCTGTCCGACGGCGGCAAGGATGCCGTCGAATGGCGCGAATTCGACCTCGGCGCCAAGGCTTTTGTCGAGGGCGGCTTCTTCCTGCCCGAGGGCAAGCAGAGCGCGGCCTGGCTCGACGCCAATACCTTGCTCGTCGCTCGCGACTGGGGGTCCGGGACGATGACCGCCTCGGGCTATCCCTTTGTCCTCAAACGCTGGCGCCGGGGCGACCCGCTCGGCGCGGCCGAGGAGTTGTTCCGCGGCACCGCGGAGGACGTCAGCGTGCACCCGGTGGTGCTGCGCGACCCTGACGGCACGGTGCGCGGATTCATGGCAGCGCGCGGGGTCAATTTCTACGAGAGCGAATACTACCTGCTTCGGGCGGACGGCCCGTTGCGGCTGCCTGTGCCGGCCAAATCCAGCTTCCGGGAGTTCGTCGCCGGCCAGCTGATATTCAGCCTGGAGCAGGAATGGCCGCCATATCCGGCCGGCGCCGTGATCGCTCTCGATATCGACGATTTCTCGCGCACGGTCCTGATCCATGCGCCAGGACCGCGCGAGGCGATCGAGAGCGTCGCGGCGACGCGCTCACGCCTGCTGGTGGCGATCTATCGCAACGTGCGAGGCCGGGTTGTCGCCTATCGCCCCGACCGGGGCCAATGGACCGCGATGCCGCTGCCGTTCCCCGACAACGCGTCGATCGCTCCGGTGGCGACGAGTCAGCGCGACGACCGCGCCTTTATCGACGTCACCAGCTTCCTGTCGCCGAATACGCTGTACCTCGCGGATGCCGCGGAAGGCAGCGCGGAGCCGGTCAAGCGCCTGCCGCCGCGTTTCCGCGCCGCCGATGATATCGTCGAGCAGCTCGAAGCCGTTTCGGCGGATGGCACCGCCATACCGTATTTCCTTATCCGGCCGAAAGAACTCGACCTCGACGGCTCGGCGCCGACCCTGCTCTATGGGTACGGCGGTTTTCAGGTATCGCTGACCCCGTCCTATCTCGGGGTCGCCGGCAAGCTCTGGTTGGAAAAAGGCGGGGTCTACGCGGTCGCCAACATACGCGGCGGCGGCGAGTTCGGCCCGGCATGGCACGAAGCCGCGCTGAAACGCGACCGCCAGCGCGCCTTTGACGATTTCATCGCCGTCGCCGAGGATTTGATCCGCCGCGGCATCACCTCGCCGCGCCGGCTCGGGATCATGGGCGGCTCGAATGGCGGGCTGTTGATGGGAGCGATGCTGACGCAGCGGCCGGAGCTGTTCGGTGCCGTGGTGATCCAGGTGCCGCTCCTCGACCTGCTGCGCTATCACCGGCTGCTCGCCGGCGCCTCGTGGATGGCCGAATTCGGCGATCCCGACGATCCGAAAGAGGCCGAATTCCTGCGCCGGATCTCGCCCTATCAGCAGCTGCGCCCGGGGCTCGCTTATCCCGAACCGTTCTTTGTTACCTCGACCAAGGACGACCGGGTGCATCCGGCGCATGCCCGCAAAATGGCGGCGAAAATGGCCGCGATGCGTTTGCCGTTTCTCTATTACGAGAATGTCGATGGCGGGCACTCGGCGGCGGCCAACCTGCGAGAGCAGGCGCGGCGGCAGGCGCTCGAGTTCACCTATCTCTGCCAGAAGCTGATGGATTGAGCCGCCGCAAGGACGTAAGCTGAAGGCCGAATTCTCGAACGCCGTTCAATTCCGCGACGAGGACGATCCATGATCAACAAATTCGCCACCGTTTATGCCGGCCATATCGACTTCCCCGACCATGGCCAGAACACCACGCCGGCCAACGAGCGGCGCTTCAACAACGATCAGCTGGCCGGCGTGTACGACAAGCTGGAGACGATCGCCAAGACGATGGACCGGCTCGGCTTCGACACCTTGTGGCTGGCCGAGCACCATTTCCAGCACGAAGGCTACGAGTGCCTGCCGAACATCCTGATGTGCGCGGTGCATCTGGCGCATGTGACAAAGCAGCTGAAGATCGGCTGCGGCTTCAACATCACGCCGATGTGGCACCCGCTCCGCCTCGCCGAGGACTATGCCACGGCCGACCTGCTGACCAAGGGGCGCACCGTGTTCGGCGTCGGGCGCGGCTATCACAGCCGCGAGGTCGAGACCTTCGGCGCGCCGATCATCGACCAGAACGCCAACCGCGAATTGTTCGAGGAGCAGGTCGAGATCCTGTTCAAGGCGTTCAACAACGAAACCTTCTCGCACAAGGGCAAGCACTACACCTTGCCGCCGGAGGTGCCGTATCGCGGCTATCAGCTGAAGGAACTGACCCTGGTGCCGCGGCCGGTCAATATGCCGGTCGAATGCTGGCAGCCGGTGGTCAGCGCCAGTGCGCGCGGCCTCGATTTCATGGTCAAGCACGGCATCAAGGGCGCGGTCGGCGGCGGCGCGGCGACGATGCAGGGCGGGCCGATCCAGGCCTATAAGGACGCCGCCGCACGCGCCGGCAAGGAGTGGAAGCTCGGCGAGAATCTGATGCTCGGCGTCCACGGCTATATCGGCAAGACCCGCGAGGAGGCGGTGCGCCGGCTCGTGCCGCTCTATGAAGAGCACGTCAAGATGTTCGCGCCCCTGGGCTTCGTCCCGGGGCTGACCCCGGAGCAGATCGCGGCGGTCGCGCGGCGCGGCGGCTGGGAGGCGGCCGGGGTGCCGAAGGTCGAGCATTTCATGGGGCTCGGCTCCTGGTTCGCCGGCACGCCGGACGACCTCGTCGCCTTCCTGAAAGGCGTCGAGGAGAAATACCCCGGCATGGAGCAATTCAATTTCTCCTCGCCGCTGACCACCCCGAAGGACGTCATGGTCGAGCAGTTCCAGACCATCGCCGAGGAGGTCATGCCGCATTTCCGCGGCAGCGCCCAGGTGCACGCGGCGGCGGCGAAGTAAGCTTTCTTCACCCTCTCCCGCACCGCGGGAGAGGGGTTTCATTCGGCTTCATTCAGCCCGGGAGTGGGCGCTCGCTGATGCGGATGACGCGGATGCGGCCGGGCTCGATCAGCACGGTGCTGATCGAGCCCGGCACCACCTCGATCCGGTTGTAGAAATCGAGCGGCATACCGAGGGCAAAGAGCAATACCGAGCGGATCACATCGCCGTGGCTGACCAGCACCACGGTCTCGCCGAGATGGCGCTCGTTGATGTCGAGCACCGCTTCGACGGCCCGCTGCTGCACCGCGCGCATGCTTTCGCCACCCGGAATCCTGGAAAGACTGCGCTGCGTGCTCCAGGCCTGCCAGCGCGGGTCGGCGCGGATCGAATCAAAGGTGGCGCCGGTCCATTCGCCGAAATCGAGTTCGATGATGTCGTCGCGGAATTCGATCGGCAGGCCGAGCCGTTCGGCGACGATCTCGGCGCTTTCGTGGGTACGCTGCAACGGGCTGGCATAGAGCGCGACGATCTTCTCGGAGGCAAGGCGCTCGGCGGCGGCGGCGATCTCGGCGCGGCCGCGCTCGGTCATTCCGACACCGGGCATGCGCCCAGCCAATGCCCGGCCCAAGAGGCCGTGCTCGCCATGTCGCAGCAGGTGAAAGATCGTCATCGCGGGACGCGCTTCAGCGGGCATCGAGCAGCGCGTAGACGCCGCGCTCGAATTCGCCGTAGAGCCGCACGACGGCGGGATCGGCGAAGGGAAGAACCTGCGTCAGGATCACGCCAGCCGCCCGCCGCGCCGGATCGAGCCAATAATAAGAGTTAAACAGCCCGGCCCAGCTGACCGTCCCGGCGCTGCGGCCATTCGGGCCCGGCTCCATGTTGATCATATAGCCGAGCCCCCAGCGGATTTTGGCGCCGGGGAAGAAATCGACATGGTTCGACAGCGCCGGCGCAGAGGTATTCATCACCCCGGCGGGCAGATCGCCGATGTGGTTCCGGTGCATCAGCGCGACGGTTTCGGGCCGCAATATCTGTGCGCCGTTGAGCGCGCCGCCGTGCAACAGCATCCGCAGAAAGGCGAGATAGTCCGGCGCCGTCGAAGCGAGACCGCCGCCGCCGGCGAAGAATTCCGGGATGGCCGGCGCCGCCAGCGGTTGCGGCTCGAGCGAGCCGCTGGCCTGGCGCTGGTGCACATGCACCTGGCGCGCATGCTGCTCGGGGCTCGGCACAAAGCCGGTATCATTCATGCCGAGCGGGCCGAAAATATGGTCGCGGAAATACTGGTCAAGCGATTTGCCGCTGACCGCTTCGACGAGGCGCCCGGCCCAGTCTATGTTGATGCCGTATTCCCATTTCTCGCCGGGATCGAAGGCGAGCGGGCGTTGCAGTGCGGCCAAGCGGCCCGACATCACTTGCGGCGTGCCGGTGGCCTCGACATAGCGCAGCGCATCGGCATTCCACATCTCATAGACGAAGCCGGCGGTATGCGTCAGCAGATGCTTGAGCGTGATCGGGCGCTTGGCGGGGCGCAGGATCGGGGCACCCATTCTGTCGAAGCCTTCGAGCACCTGCGGCCGGCTCAGCACCGGATCGATCTCTGGTACCGGCCCTTCGACCGAAAGCTTGCCCTGTTCGACCAGCTGCATCGCGGCGACCGAGGTGATCGCCTTGGTCATCGAGGCGATGGGGAACACAGTGTCCAGGGTCATCGCCGGGCCGGCGCCGAGCTCCCGCACCCCGAACGCGCCCTGGTAGACCGGCCCGTCGGTCGTCGCCGCCATCGCGACGACTCCCGGCACTTCGCCCGCCTCGGCCGCGCGTCGCAGCACCGCGTCGATCTGTTGTTGTGCCATCGCTTGGCCAGCCATTGCGCCCTCAATTGTCATCCCGGCGAAGGCCGGGACTCGCTTGTCCGCGCCCGAGAGGTTGACGAGTGGATCCCGGCCTGCGCCGGGATGACAAGGTTATCGTGCAGTTCGTGAGTGGCGGATGTTGCCGCTTTGCTCGGGGATGCCGGTTTCTTCGTAGCAGACCCGCGCCAAGCCGGCGACGCCCTCGCGGATCTCTTCTTTTGTCGTCAGGCCAAAGCAGAGCCGCAGCCGCGATTTCGACGCCTCGCCGTCGACCGCCCATTCCGGCCCGGGATTGAAGGCGATCCCGGCCTTCAGCGCCGGCTGCACCAGCTTCCGAACATCGACCTGGTCCGGCAGCTTCAGCCACAAAAAAATGCCGCCCTTCGGCCGCCACGGTTCGACCGCGGTGCCGAATTCGCGCTCGACCGCCTCGACCATCGTGTCGAGCTTGTCGTTGAGCTGGCGGCTCAGCTGGTCGACATGGCCCTCGAAGTGCTTCGAGAAATATTCGGCGACGACCATCTGCTCGAGCGCGCCGGTGCCGCTGTCGCGCTCCACCTTGATCGCGACCATGCGGCTCATGAATTCCCAATCGGCCAGCACGTAGCCGAGCCGCAGCGCCGGCGCCAAGGTCTTCGAGAACGAGCCGATATGGATGACCCGGCTCGGGTCCAGCGCATAGAGCGCCGGCGGCGCATCCATGCCGCCCCAGGTCAAATCGGCGTAGCATTCGTCTTCGAAGATCGGCACGCCGTAGTCACGGGCGAGCGCCAGCAATTCGCGCCGCCGCTCCAGCGGCATGATGCTGCCGGTCGGGTTCTGGATCGTCGGCACCGTGCAGATGTATTTGGGGGTGGTGCCGTTGCGCTTCAGATCGGCGAGGATCGCGGCGAGCGTGTCGATACGAATGCCGTCGTCGTCGAGCGGCGCGGCAACGATGTTGACCCCAAGACGGCGCAACTTGGTCAGATAGCCGCCATAGGTGAATTCCTCGAGGATCACCGTGTCGCCAGGCTCAAGCAGGATCTGGTTGATCAGATCGATCCCCTGGCCGGACCCCGAGGTGATCAGCACATCATCGGCTGAGGCCTTGATGCCGCGCCAGCGCCCGGCTTTCTCGGCGACGAACTGGCGCAGGCCCAGATAGCCTTGCGGCCCCTGCGCCAGGCTGTAGAGCGCGAGTTCCGCGCCCTCTCGCCGCAACACCGAGGCGGTCGCCTCGATCAGCCCCTCGACCGGGATCAGCGAGCGGTCGTTATGGCCGCCGATAAAATTGTATTTGGCATTGCCGGCCCAGCGCGCCGCCGGCGGCGGCAGCTTCTCGGCGAACAGATTCGGGTAGGCAAAACCGGTGCTGCTCATGCCTCAAGCGTCCCTTCCATCCTGTCGGCGGCGCCGCAAGTGCGGCTATTCCGGCAAAGCGGCAAGATAGCGCCCGTATTCGTTCTTGCCAAAGCGCTCGGCCTCGGCGAGGAGGCGCTCGCGGTCGATATAGCCCATATTGTAGGCGACTTCCTCGACGCAGGCGATCTTCAGCCCCTGACGCATCTCGATCGTGCGCACATATTCGCCGGCCTCCAGCAGATCCTCGTGCGTGCCGGTGTCGAACCAGGCATAGCCGCGGCCCAGCCGCGCCACACGCAGCGCGCCCTGCCGCAGGTAGGCGTTGTTGAGGTCGGTGATTTCGAGCTCGCCGCGCGCCGACGGCTTCAACGCCCGGGCGATCTCGACCACGGCGTTGTCGTAGAAATACAGTCCGGTCACGGCCCAGGCCGAACGCGGCCGCGCCGGCTTTTCCTCGATCGAGGCGGCGTTCCCGTCGACGTCGAACTCGACGACCCCATAGGCCTGCGGGTTGCGCACCTGATAGGCGAAAATCGTCGCGCCCGCGCGCGGCTGCGCCGATTCCTGCAGCACTGCCGAGAGGCCGCCGCCATAGAAGAGGTTGTCGCCGAGCACCAGCGCCACCGGTTCCTTGCCGATAAAGTCGCGGCCGATGATAAAGGCCTGCGCCAGCCCTTCCGGGCGCGGCTGCTCGGCGTAGGAAAGCGAGATGCCCCAGCGGCTGCCGTCACCGAGCAAGGCTTCGAAGCGCGGCCGCTCGGCCGGGGTGGCGATGACGAGGATGTCGCGGATGCCGGCCAGCATCAGCGTCGTCAGCGGGTAGTAGATCATCGGCTTGTCGTAGACCGGCAGCAGTTGCTTGCTGACGACCAAGGTCACCGGGTAGAGCCGCGTGCCGGAGCCGCCGGCGAGGATGATCCCCTTCATCGCAATCAGTCCCCGGCTGCCGTAGGTGCTTCGGCGCGAAGGCCGGTGCCGAGCCGCGCGCCGCGGTATGTCGCCGACCAGATCGGCTCCCACCACCAGCGGTTGTCGAGATACCAGGCGACGGTCTGGCGCAACCCGCTCTCGAAGCTCTCGCGCGGGCGCCAGCCCATTTCGTCGCGCAGCTTGGTCCAATCCATCGCATAGCGGCGGTCGTGCCCGGGCCGATCGGTCACGAAAGCGATCAGCCCGGCATGCGGGCGATGCGGCGAATTGGGCAGCATCTCGTCGAGCAATTCGCAGATCGCGGTCACGACCTCCAGATTGGTGCGCTCGCCGTCGCCGCCGACATTGTAGCTCTCGCCGGGCCGGCCGCCAGAGAGGATCGCGTAAAGCGCGCGGGCATGGTCCTCGACATGGAGCCAGTCGCGCACATTCTCGCCCCTGCCGTAGACCGGAATCGGCTCGCCGTGCAGCGCCTTCAGGATCGCCAGCGGGATCAGCTTCTCCGGGAAATGATAGGGGCCGTAATTGTTGGAGCAGTTGCTCAGCACGGCCGGCAGGCCAAAGGTCTCGTGCCAGGCGCGCACCAGGTGGTCGGAGGCGGCCTTCGAGGCGGCATAGGGCGAGTTCGGCTGGTAGCGGCTCGTCTCGCTGAACCTGCCCTCAGGGCCGAGCGAGCCGAATACTTCGTCGGTCGAGACATGGTGAAAGCGGAACCGGCCGGCGCGGTCCTGCGGCAACGCACGCCAGTAATCGAGCGCGGTTTCGAGCAGCGCGTAGGTGCCCTCGATATTGGTCTTGATGAATTCGCCCGGGCCGTCGATCGAGCGGTCGACATGCGATTCGGCGGCGAGATGCAGCACCGCGTCGGGCTGGAAACCGCGCATGAGTTCCGCAACAGCGGCGCGGTCACCGATATCGGCGCGCTGGAAGCGGTAGCGCGGGTTATTCTCGATCGGCTTCAGCGAGGCGAGATTGGCGGCGTAAGTCAGCTTGTCGACATTGAGCACCGCGGCGCCGACCTCGCCGACCAAAAACCGGCACACCGCCGAGCCGATAAAGCCGGCACCCCCGGTCACCAGAATGTTCATCGAGACACCTTACTGCCGACCATGCGCGACTACATCACAACACGACATATTAATATGTCTACTAAAGAAGTCTCCAAAACGCTATCCTCGTAAAACGATATTCTGGTTAGATCGGCGTGCTGGTTCCTGGCTTTGCGAAGACAAACGTGTTGGAGATCCAATGTGGAAGTCCGGTGCAGCCGTCTGGCTGCACCTCTAGAGGAAGACAAGCGGCTCGGGATGCGAGGGCAAATATTACACTTTGCGGGACAACATGCATCTCCATACCCCCATCCAAAAAATTTGTTGTCGCGTAACTTTCAAAATTCCAAGTGTAATCCTTACCGTATGTAGGCACTTGGAAAAAGGCACTAGCTCCTTCGTTCAGACCCTCAAAAGCATGCTGCAATATCTCAGCGATAAGCGGCGGTGGGTTATGTTGTAAAACGATCATGGAATAAAAAAAATCAATTCCCTTTAGCATCGAAAGGCCACTACGCTCCCGTAGCAAATAGAACTCGACGTTGCTTATCCCGCGCTCTGCAAGGGCTTGACGAGCAATGCGGAGATGAGCGTCAGACACGTCGATAGCGAGAACCCTCTTACAGCGTCGCGCAAGCCAAAGGGTGACGCGACCGACACCACAACCATAATCGACGCACAGGCCATCTTGCGGTAGCGCGCGCCCATGGCGAGAAAGATATTCTTCTGCGCGGCAGATATCAGCTTCGCCTGAGTTATAAAACTGATCGATTGCGGCGGCCGAAATGTCTCGATGTCTAAATCTGTCGGAATTGATTACGGAATAAAACGGTTCATCTTCTCCCATCTTTGACCAGGCTTTTTCGATGTGTTCCCAAAGCATCTCGCGCTGTTCACCAGATAAATCGAATTGTATTGCG
>Ga0209380_10002063_pt1 | contig 13098 bp, 27 predicted proteins | sample HubBroMetageWFT6_FD_188347 | JGI IMG/M metagenome (GOLD analysis project Ga0209380, IMG submission 188347) | Warmed and freeze-thawed soil microbial communities from the Hubbard Brook experimental Forest, New Hampshire - Hubbard Brook CCASE Soil... | ecosystem: Environmental > Terrestrial >...
ATGCCGTGCTTGCGCATGCGGGCGCGCTCCTCGTTGCGCCAGCGCTCCTCCTCCTTGGTGGGGTAGAACTTGAACGTGGGCTCGTAGGGCACATTCGCAATGTGGTGCTGGAACTCCAGATAGTTGTGGTTCATGAATTGGTGTCGCGCCTTGGGGTGCCACACGAACTTCACATTGCCGGGGCTGATGAGCAGATTCGATTCCACGGACTCCGTGAGGTTGATCCAGTTGTCGAAGGGCTTGCCGCCCGGGGCGCCTTTGGCTTGGAACCACATCCAGAACATGCCAAGCTGGTGAATGGGAAGCTGGTTCTGCGTCTGCACGATCAGCCGATCCACGTTGGGATCGTGAATCACGAGTTCGGCCGCTGGATGCTGGGCGATGAGCGTGACGTGAAAACCCTGCTTTTTAAGCCCCGCGACGACGGACATGACCTGGATCAAGTCCCCGAAGGCGCCATATCGCACGACGGCTGCCGTGGGCAGCTTCTTCGGGTTGGGGTCCTGTCGGTGGCTGAAGCGGTGCTGACTCACTCGAAGACTTCCAGTCGCGGGATGGCGGTCACGAACTTGCCGGTGTATCCCTGCGAGCGTAGCTTCTTGACGATCTCGTCCTTCCAATTCCACGCTAGGATCAAGATGTACTCGGGCTTCGCTGCGAGCACGGCCTCCGGCGTCACAATGGGAATGCGCGACCCGGGGAGCCACTTACCCTGCTTCGCGGGCGTGGTGTCGGCCACCATGGGAATCTCTGCCGCATGGGCCTTGCAGTAGTTGAGCAGCGTGTTGCCCTTGGCTGCGGCGGCGTATCCGTACACGCGCCCGCGGTTGTAGTCGAGGAAGCGCATGAGCTGCGCGCGGATGTGCTGCGCGTCGTGCTCGAACTGCGAGTAGTCAAGCTCCATCTCTTTGACCGCGCATGCCGCCACGGCCTGCGTGCGCAGCGGGTCGGGCCTGAAGTTGGTGCGGCACACCCAGATGCGAAGCGAGCCGCCATGGAAGGGCAGATGCTCCACGTCGTAAATAATCAGCCCATACTTGAGCAATAGTGACTGCAGCGGCATGATCCCGAGGTACGAATAGTGCTCGTGGTACATGGTGTCGAACTGCCGCTGCTCGATCGTATTGACGATCCAGGGAAATTCCACGGTGAGCACTCCGTGGATCTTCAGCGTCTCCGAGACGGCCTTGATCATGTCCTCGGGGTCTGGCGTGTGAGCCATCACGTTGTTCGCGATGATGAGGTCGGCCTTGGGCCACACGTACTTGCTCTCGAACGGTGTGATCTGCGTATCCACGCCGGCGGCGATGGCGGCCATGGCCACGCTCTCTGACGGCTCGGCGTTCAGCGTGCGGATCTCCTTGGGGAAGTACTGGAGCAGTGTGCCGTCGTTGCCGCCGATCTCGATGACTTGATCGTCCTTGCCGAGCGCGATGCGCTTGATTGTCTCCTGCACGTACGTGTAGCAGTGCTGGCGCCACTGCGCGGATTGTCCGCTGAAGTACGGGTATCCCGCGCCGAAAATCTCTGCGTGAGGCACATCGTAGCCGGCCTGTACGAGCGCGCACTTCTGGCAGATGATGATGTTGAGCGGGTATACGGGCTCGGGCTGAATCGGGCAGTCGAGCAGGCTGTTCGACGGCGGCTGCTCGCCCAAGTCAATGACGCGCTGCGTGGGGCCCGAGCACATGCGGCAGGTTGTTCGGATCACTTGACCCTCCTGAATACGAAGAACAGGCCATACTCATCGTCCGCGCAACACTTCTCGTGCGCGATCAGATCCCAGCCGAATTGAACCTTCTCCATCGCCGCAACGACGCGCTCATACGTGACGTTCCACTGCTGCAAGGGGTCCGCGCCGCCCTCAGCGCCCACGGCCAATTCCGGCTCCGCGCACTTGGGAAACGTGTCCGCATCCGGCAGGTAGAGCACGAGATTGCAATTGGCCTTGAGGAGCCGCATCCACTCGCGCAGTACATTGGGAACGTCCTTGTAGGGGAAGCGCTGCAGCAGGAAGCTCGAGTAAACGAAGTCCCACGAGCCGCCCGAGAATTGGGACAGGTCGCGCGCGTCGGCTTTGATGCTCGCCTGCACGGAGAGGCCGCGCTGCGCATCGTCGAAGTTGTCGATGCCTATGACGTACTCGGACTCGTAAAGCCGGTCCTTGCCGCAGCCGATGTCAAGGCCGCGCCCACTGGTGTACGGGACTGCGCGCCAACGGTTCTTTGGGGTTTCGCTCTGGCAGGCAGCGGACAGCGGGGACCAAGTCATCGCCGTGTAAGCTCTGTGATAAGGGCCCAAGCAACGATGATGAAAAACACCATCTGGGCGATATGCAGAAAGGTCATACGTCTTCCTGGACGACGAACGGCCGAACAGTCTACACAAAGAAGAAGGGCCCCACAAGGGGGCCCCTCCAAGTCACCTGAAGGTGATCTTTTTACCGAGTGACGTAGGCGCCCGGGGTGTACGTGAACTCGAGTTCGAGCACGTAAGCCGCGAGGGTGTCCGTCGAGCTCTTGCTGACGATGAGCGTGTCACCAGGGTTGCAGGTCAAACCGCCCTGCGGACCGATGGGGAACACGTAGCCGGTCTGGCTGTTGGTGCCCTGCGGGTTCGACACAACCACCGTGTAGGTGCCGTTGTCGAGCTGAGTCACCTGCACAGACGCGCCGCACGTGCCGCCGACGATGCCGCCGGTGCCCGCCGGGCCCTGAGCGCCCGTGGTCCACTGCTGGATGAGGGGAATCGTCACGAGGTTCACGCCAGTCCCCATCAGGGTGCTGGTCGTGTACAGCGTGCCGGTGCCCACAGCCGTGTTGATCTGCGTAACGCCAGTCGCGGTACCGAACGCCTGCGCGAACGCAGACACGAGGTACACCGACAGGGAGTCGCCGGCGCCCGAGGTGGCCGTGCCGACGCGCTGCGCCGTGATCGAACGAAGCTGCTTCTGGGTGTAGCAGGGGAAGTAGGCTACGCCGACACCGAGGGTGCCGAGCTGCGCAGCGCCGCCGCCAACGGCCGGGCCGATGGTGGACTGCATGCTCTGCGAGTAGACGTACTGTGCCTCGTCGTAGCTGTATGACTTGGTCTGCGCGGCCGTACCGACCGCGGCATTCAAGCCGTACTCAAAGGTTGTCTGAAGCTGGGTCATTGTGGAGTCCTCTTAAGCAAAGCGCCACCCGCCAAACGGACTAGATCGTCCGCAGGGATGGCTGCAAGAGGACGGCCGTTATCCCCTTATGACAGCAGGGGGCTCGGCCGGCAATCGGCGGGGATTCAATACGTGACGGGCTTCGCGCTTCGGATGAGACTTTCAACGAATCGCATGGTGTGGTGGGCGCCCTTCATCATCTCGATCACGAGCGGATTCTGCACGAACTGCGGGAACGCGTCGGGGATCTGGGCGAGGTTGTAGCCGCGCAGCGTCAGGTAGCTGCCGACCATAGTCGCAATCAGCATCATGCGCCGCGTGGTGTCCTGCTCGCTGTCGCCAGGATTCGCCAGCTTCACACAGTGCACGCACCACTCGAGCTGATTGATGAAGTCCTGCTGCCCCGAGGCGAGGTTCTCTTTCGAGAAGTGCCGCTTGCCGTACTTGTCCGGCCCGTCGTCCTGCGGCGGGCAACGCATGATGAGCTGCACGCGGCCCTCCCACATGAGGTTGCCGTGTAGCGCCGCTTCCATGACGATGAGGTGATCCCATCCGCCGCACTGGTATCGAATCGGAAGCTTGCGCCGGATGCGCTCATTCCAAAGGCCAAAGAGCTGCGGCGAATCGACAGTGGTGATCGCTACTTGCGGGAGGAGGAAGCGCGGGATCTGCCCCAACTGAATGATGTTCTGAAAGCGACCGACGCTCTCGGTGTCGCTGTCGGCGCCGACCTGCATCGTGTCCGTATAGAGAATCGAAACGCCTTCAGGGCCGCGCGACGCAAGCTCTGCGTCCATGCGCTCGACCAGCGTCTGGAGGTACTCGGGCTGGTTCCAAAAATCATGGCCACCGAGTGTGATCGTATAAGTCTGCCCTTTGTCGTTGAGGTACCGCCACGCAAAATCCATGAGGGGAATGCCTGCCAATCCGGCAGGGATTTCAACCACAACAACTCGCGGATCTTTTGCCGCGTATCCAGCAATAATTTGCGGCGCCTCGGCCGGACTGTGGTTGTCAAAAACATAGAGAGTGAAGTCCTTAAAGGTCTGGCCGAGCACGGACTCGATCGCGCGCGGCAGATGGCGCTCGGACGCGTAATTGGTGAGCCAAACAGCAACGCGGGCCATGCTACGCTTTCTCCAGCGCCTTGCGCAGCCGCACGTTCTCCCGGACTACGCCCAGATGCACCATGAGGTGCGTGTCTAGCTCCGCAGTCAGCCGCTCGATCTCGTCGGCCTGCGCCTCTATCTGCCGACCTTGCTGCCGCACGGTCTCGTCGTAGAGCCTCTGAGCACCGCAGGTAATGCAGGTGAACGGTTGCACGAACTGATTTTTGCAATCCGGGCAAACGTAGAGCTTCGGATTTGAGAACTCCTGCTCGGTCATGTTTGCGGTGCCTCGTGATATGCAGCGATCAGGTCTTGATAGCCGCGCTGTTGTGCCTCGCGCTCAAGCCAGTCATCAATGACTTCTTTCGGCACCTGATTTGACGGCCACGGATCGGAAACCATCCACCAGTCAAGGACGGCTCGAAACTCTGTGGCATTCATGCCGCGTTGTTCCATCATTTTGGCGGCCATTCCACTTGATCGAGGTTGCAGTTGAGGATCTCGTGCTCCTCTGCGGTGCGGGGGCGCTGAGCTGCAATCCATTCCTGCACCTCCAGCGCGGCTTCCATGTACTCCGGGCTAGGTGTCTTGGTGATCTCCTGTCCCCGGCGGTACGTCGCCCATATGCGGTCCCGTAGGCGCTTAGGTAGCGCGAACCAGTGCGGCTTGCATCCCCACATGGCCGGCGGGACTTCCTTGCCACAGCCGGGCCAGTGACACGTATGCTTACCGTCCGCAGGCTCGACCTTGAACCGTCCGTCTACACCCACCGTGATCTTCGCTACGATGCCAAGCTGCCGCAAGCGCGCCATGAGCTGCTGTGCGCCTTTCTTGGTCGCGTAGATCCTCTCGCCGGCGAATGCCAGCTCATCCGATGTCACTTGCTCTCTACCCACGTTCGCACCCACGAGTCAGCCGCTCGATCTCGGCGCGCCGGGCGATCAGTTCGTTCATAGCCGCTGCCCAGTGCCAATGGTACGTGCCTTCGCCAACTCCCTCGAATCGGATGGCTTGCTCGCGCATCTCAAGCAGGCGCCCATCGGTGATTAGGACGGCCTCGCCGCGCAGGGCCTTGTCGCGGTTGGTTGGCTCACTCATGGCACACGGCCGTGATGTACGCCTGAAGCGCGGCTACTTTGTCGCCGTCGTGTCCTGCGGCTGCGACAACGCCTTGGAGAGCGCGTCCAACGCTGTCGGAGACTCCGGGGGCAGCATCAGGTTTGCCGGGGGCGGCGGTATTGCCCGGCACGGCAGCTTTACCGCTACCGGCGAGGTAGTTGCGCAGGCGCACAGCAAGAGCACTGGCGTTAGCGTCAGAAGCTTTAAGAGCGTTCGCATAGGAAGTCTCCAAGGCAGTGATGGCAGCGGCATCGTCCGCGGCCTGTTTGGCAAGGGCGGCGTTGTTCGCCGCGGTGAGCTTGGCAGTGCTGGCCGCGAGCTGGCGCTCTACGTCCGCCTTGCCTTCGTTGATAAGGTGCGCGCGCTCGTACACGCCGAAGCTCAAGAGCGCGAGGATCAGCGCGCCGTAGATGCAGTCCTTGATTCCGAGGCTACTTAGTAAAGCCAGCATAGCAGTGGTCCCTCAAGTTGCGCTTTTGAGTGCAGTACAGACAGGTACAGAGCGGCCCGAACTCACGAATCTGCCAGCCGTCCGTGTCGAGTTTAATCGGCTCACCAACAGAATAGAAACACGGGTCCGCTGCCGTCGCCGTAGTCAATGAAATAGGGGTGCCGCCCGAAGCCTGGATCAGTGCAGTGCTTGTCGGGGCTGTAGGCTTGGGTGGGCACTGTATCGCCAGCCGCCGGATTTGGCTTTTGCTCCGGCGTCCGGACAGCGGCGAAGATGAGAAAAAGTCCCACAAGGATGAGAAGCGAACCATACAGCCACCTCATTTGCGCTTGGCGTGCGCCTGCGGGCGAACGTCCCAGCATGTGTACTTGGCGGGCTGGTTCGCCTTCGCAATATACGCTTCGGCCTGCGCGCCGCAGTCCTCAATGGTGGCGGCCGAGCCGCCGGCGGTTGCGAGGATTGAGCCGTCCGGATTCAGGAAGGCAATCACAATGACGATGTAGTTCAAGAACGGTACTCCTAGTGACCGGACAGGAAGCGCGGTCCGCTCTTTTCAACCCCTCGAGAGCAGTTCATTTGTGGAGGTAAACCACAGGCGCGCGCAGGAACCCTATCACAGTCAATCAGGCAGAGGCAAGGGCTTCGCCTTTTTGAATCCCGTGCCCACGGTATCGCGCGCGACGCCCGCGCCGCTGCCGGTGAAGCGAAAGAAGCTGGGCGCTCGGCGGGCCAGGATTGGCACGGGATCAAAGACCGGCGCTGTTTGCGCAATCTGCTCGGCCCTTTGCGATGCCTGCTCATTAAGCCATTGCTGCGCGAACTGTTGGATGCTGTTCTGCGCGTCGCGGGCGCGGCGGCGGGTTATACTCGCTTCCGCGGCCGCGTCCGCTTCCATGGTCACACGCAGCATATCGGCCAGCGTTAAATCTGTGGGCATGTCACTCTGCCGGGACAGCGGGCACGCACGCAATGCGAATCTTCGCATCCGGGAACGTGTCCTGATATTCGTTCGCGATGTCGCGCATCTGCCGCTCGCACATGTCGCGCGTCGCGTAGATCAAAGCGTACGGGAATCGCACCTCGACAGGCAGCACGCAGCCTGCGCATGGCTGGTGCAGGATGATGGCAACAATCAGTGCGGTCATTTCCAGCCCCTCAGTGCGATTGAGATAGGTTCAACAGGCACGCCGCTGCGCTCGAGTCGGCGCCGTATGGTCTGCTGCCGTGAGCGCGCGAGAAAGTCCTCGCGACGGCGCAGGTATTGGCTGCGCTTTTGCTGGCGCACTTTTTCCACGTTGCACTCGCGATAGGCGCGTTGCTTCGCGGCATGGCGTTGCGCCTGCGTCTCGCCCGGCCATTTGCGCGGCATGGCCATGTCAGGTACTCATTATGCCGTGCGTGATGTGCTTGCACGTCATTTCGACTTGGAAGTGCAATAGACTCTGCGCCGTCCAAAAGCCGCACGCGTAGAGTGTGAGCGCAATCAGGGCAATCAGTAGTTTGCGTTTCATCGAGGCCACCTCTTGATGAGTAGATACAACCCGACGACGACTAGGCCGCCGGACATTGCGAGCATGACCGTGAGCATGCGCGCTAGCTGGTATACGTCTTCCTGGTTCATGGCAGCGGCAGCGCCTTGGCTTTCTTGTACCCCACGTCTCCCGCAGTGCGGGGCCGGGGCATCGGCGGGACGCCCATGGGGACGTACAGTCCGCCGAGGCTGGGCGGAGCCGACAGCGGCGGCAGGTCTCGCTGGCGCTCGGCCTCGTGAAACGTCACCAAGTCGCACTGCCTCGGCGCGCCGTGGTCTACCGCGCACGGCTCGCAGACTATGTGGCGCTCAACCCACCGGCCGCCGGGAACCTCGCCGCCATGTCCGCAGTAGTAGCACGGCCCGATGGGGGCCACTGTGGCGCACTGACGCGCGTCCACGTAATACAGCGTGCGCCCCTCGATGTTGAGGTGGCTGCAATCGTACGGCAGTCGCGTGTTGCGCTCGCTCAGGCTGAACGTCGGCATGTCAGCTTCCTCCCGTGCAGTGCACTTCCGAGCGGTAGCACGGGGGCTGCCGGTCAAAGAAGCCCCCGCCCGTGTGCGGCAGCTCTCGAGGCACATACCCGCCGCCCCCGCCGCTTGACCCGCCGAGCACCACGATGGGCGCAGGCGCAGGCATCGGCGTCACGGCAGGATCGGGCGCCCAATACGCGGGTCCCGGCGCTTCCACGTCCACTGTGGGCGCATACGGCTCGACTGGCGCGGGCAAGGGGACAGCGGCAATCACGGGAGGGGTGACCGCCCCGCACGTTACCTTGCCCTTCCCCTTGCCTGCAATGAGCGGCCGAAAGCATCCGTTAAGGATGATCGGTGGCGGCGTTGCCAGTAGTTCCACGTCGATCGCCGGGGCCGCGACTGGCACCACGGGCGAACGGACAGTGTGCTGCGTGAGGTTGTGCCAACCGAGGGCGGCAATCTCGCCTGCAAGGAAGATCGCGGCTGTGAACACAATGCGGTTTTCGGTAATCCTAGCCATTAGTCGAAGCTCTCCGTATCACAGGTATCGGGGGTGCAGTGCGTGTCGCGCTCCATCATCTGCGAGATAGCGCGCCGGATGAGGTGCGCCTTGGTTGTCCGGTCACGCGTTGCGCGCAGCTTAAGCCACGACACCTGCGCGGGGGCCAAGTGAGTCGACACAAGCACAAGGCGCTCATGCTCGGGGAGGCAGCGTCTGCCGCCCATGGGGCGTATTAGGAAACGGGGGTCTTTAGGCAGTGTCATGGCAGTCTCCTTAGTCGAATCCGTTTTCGTCGCCCGGCGGGGCCTCGGCGGCCATCGCGGCATCAATCAATCCGCGCACGATTGCGGCCATAGGAGTCGTTCCCTCGCCGCGCGCCAGTGATAGCTTACTTGCTTCAGTCGCTTGGCGCTGAAGCCAGTACTTCTGCGATACCGATACGTATACGCCACTCAGTATCTCGGGGAATTTGGACAGGCGAGGCATACTGGTTACACTCCTGATAATTACCAATGCCGTATACGGTAGCACCAGTGTCCGGACAGCGCAAGGCCTAATTGGCGGCCTTAACGTCTGGCGGGTACGTGAGTCGGGTACTTAGACCGGACCCCCTTTTAAATCGGGTTAAAAGATAATATAAATAATATATTATGTATATTATCTCTTTACTAGGATTTAACTGGGGCGCGGTTTACGTACCCGGGTTCACGTACCCGGCGGCAACCGTAATCCGGGAGTACCGCGACGCCTGCGACGGTCAGCCCCTCGCCAATAGCGAACGGACAGGGCCAGCAAAATGATCGCGGTAATACCTATCAGGTACCACGTGAGGGTCAGGGCTAGCCAGATGAGTCGATCACGCATTGGGGACTCCTAGGAGGCGCGCTAGCTGGATTGAGTACCAGCGGCTGCGTACGATGAGCGGCAAGGCGTCCATGCTGTTTGGGGGGTAGCAAGGTGGCGGGTCGGGGTTGAGAGGCGCCACGGGCTTCCTATTGGCTGCGCGTATATCCGTAACGGTCGCAGCCCTGCGTCCGTAATCCTGGAGGTTGGCTTCGGCTCTGGCTTCAGCCCTAGCTGCCCGTTGTACGTAATACTCGAAGTCTACGACGCTCATGGCGGCAGCGCCACGGCACGCACGGGCCCGTACTTGTCCTCGCGCTCGGCCGCAAGCATGCGCATTCGATCAGGGCGCGTCCGCTCCCGCATCTCCGAGGTGCCATATCGCGCCAAGATGTCCCCGCAATCTTGCAGGCAATCGGTACCGTAGATTGTGGACCCCGGTATCGGTTCCGCGTTTGGCCAGACAAAGGCGTCAGGCGTATCCCGAGCATTCGATTCCATGCGCATCTCTGTGCCGTCGCGCGCCGTGAACAGCCACGCGTGCGGGCAATGCCCGCCGCCGGCGCGCCCACAGAGGCGCGCCCCAAGCAGCGCGACTAGTTCAGGCAGCCGCATGCTCATGGGCCCTCCCCCGTTCCCCAGTCGCCTACGCATATCCAGCACGGCACGGGCATGGGAACCTGCGGCGCGCATGAGAGGCATTGCGGCTTGGGCGGGGCCGGGGGCGCGTCTGAGAGCGCGTGCGCCACTGCCACATGCAGGATCAGCGCAACGGCAATCGTAATCAACCCTTTGAGAAGGTACGACGCGATGTAAAGCGAATAGCTAGGTATGTTGCCTATCATGGTTAGTTGTCCCAATCGTGAGTGTTTTCACCATCGAGCGGCAGGAATGCGTCACAGCGCTCCATTTCCCCACGGCTCGCGTAGCGCACGCCATCGCGCCCAACCCATACGCCAGTGATTGGGTCACGCGTGGCGTCAATCGGTGCGCCGTGATCGCCAGGAACGTCGTCGCCGGTCTCTGCCTCATCCCGTGCGGCTAGTTCATCCTGCAATATCTCAAGCGCTTTGCGCTCATCACCCTTGGTGGCATCCAGCGCCGCGTCAATCAGCGCGCTCGCGTGCTCATCATCATCATGCGCCAATTCGAGCGCGGCAAGGAAAATGTCGTCGAGTAGGTCATCCGCCTTGCCGTCGGGCATATCGCAGGTACAGCTAGTGCCAGTCGCGCGCATGGGCAGCCAGCACCGCGAACAGTACCCGCCATACGTTGTTTCGTTGCTCGCGTATCCCGTGCGTGTGTCGGAGTAGCGCACTGGCGTGTAGGCGCTCCAATCATCTTTGTAGAAACCCTTGGGCAGTGAATACGTGTTGCTATACCAGCAGCCATCAATCCACTCGCCGCCCTTTTCGTTAAGCAAATAGAAAACGCCAGTGTCCTGATACATCACGAGCGCGCGATTCGCCCATCCCAATTCATCTTCCACGCCGCCCCAAAATTCGGACGGCACGGCAGGATCAACCGAGGCAGGCGCCTTAAGCGAGTCCACATACAAGCGCGTGTCGCTTTTCTCGGCTGTCGCGAGGCGCTCAGTTTGGCGAATGACGCCATTGTGCATCAGCCACGCATGCGTACCCGGCACGCTAAATGGATGGATATTGTCCACGCTGTAGTCGCCATGCGTGCGCCAGCGAAAATGTACACCGTGCGGCACGCCTTTGCCCGACAGCCACTCTGAATAGCGCCGGGCGCGCTTTAGCTTCTTGCGGCCGTGGAACTTGCGAATGCCTTGCACGGACATGACGCCTATGCCGTCATCGTTTTGAGTACCCGCGTATTTGAACGTCTCGCGGGGAATTGATTTGCCTTCCGGCACGTAGACTATGAGGCACATTTACTTGTCTCCAGTAGGGTAAGTGCGATCAAGCGCGGCGCTAAAACACTCGCGCGCCTCATCATAAAGGCGAATCTCGATTGATTGGTCCACGTAATCGTACGCGCCTGTTTTACTGACCATGCGCGCCACCACGGCTAACGCGCGCTTTTGTTCATCTGTGAGCGGCGGCACTAGCATTGCTCCGTGTCAGAAAGATCCGTCACCGGCGCGTCTAGGAACTTGCACAAGTTAGGATAGGTGCGCGAGCGTGCGCCAATGAACGCGAGGAACTTCGCAGGTTCCTCCATGTCTCGCATGGATTCGAGCCGCGCAAACTCGCACATTGCGTGCGTAAACTCGATGTTTTTCATTATGCGATCGTGGCGCGTGTTACCACGGAAAATCCGTAACTCCATCGTGCCTTTGCTTGAATAGCCGAGCGCATCGTAATGCCCAAACGCAGTGACGCGCCCCGGCAAGCCATCTGCAAAAGACTTAGGCGCGCGCTTTGACCACTGTTCGCCCGAGCGCTGCGCCACGCGCTCAATCAGGCGCGTGTTGTTGTTGCTGTTGACAAATACCAGCATCTTGCCCGTTTGCAGCGGTGTCAGCGCCTTGCGATTGATATGAACATGCATGCCGCATGTCTTTGTGTTGCCTGACTTGGCAATCGGACGGATGGCGGCGCTTATCTTTTTCCACGGTACCAGCGTCTCGGCTTTGTGCGCCTCGAATGTCTGCGGCACCGTGATAATTTCCACGCCATTATCTAGCGAGCCGTCATGCGCCAGAATGTACGCCCCATCCTTAAGTTGCGCGCCCGTAGGTCCGCCGAGCGCTTTGCAAATGGTGCCTTGTTCGCTTTGGCGGTTGTTGTTGCCTTCAATCTCTAGCTCAACACCGAACAGCAACGCCTCGGTAGGCGCGTTCGCCGGCCACGGATGTTTCGATAGCACATTAGTCCCGTAGCTGAATAGGCCTCCGTCATCGTCACTATCATCATCCTCGCTTTCCTCATCCTCGGGGTCGGAGTACCAGTCGCCGTTATTGTGCTGATAGTAGTTGGCTTCGGCGTACCACACGGCCACCACGATATCTAAATCGAGTATGTGCGCCGCGAAATCCTTGTGGACATGTAACTCGGTGCTCTCGCACCAAAAGGCGTGATCATCGCGACACGATTCGCAGTAAATGAGGCTAGACCGACGGCGCACGTAGACTTCGGTGCAGTCTTCCGTCAGCACGCGCTCGTCGCAGTGTTCGCACGTCTGCGCGTCCACTTCGATCTCGGTGTATTCATATGTCCCTGAGGCAGGCTCGAAGTGCACAAAACACTCATCAGTGTCTAGGCCGAACGCCTCGCGCTCATCGTCGGTTATCTCGTACGACTCAAGCACGCCAGCGCCTTGCGCGTCCCAATAGGGCGCGAGCGCACCTGCGCGATGCCACGGGCTAGTAACAGGCGAAACCCATCGCCGGCCCGTATCACTGCGCGCGTAAGTAAATCCTGCCTTGAATGCAAGGCGCATCGCCTGACGGCGAATACCAAAGACTGACATATACGTAGCTCCTGAGAGAAACGGCGCGGGCGATGGCACCACGCGCCAAGCTTGGGATTATCTCTTAGCTGTCGCGTCCGCCCGTTACCGTGTCATTCTGCGGGGGCGGCGTTCCGCCATTGCCTCCGTTCAGATAGTTGACACGACGCTGTGCGGCGTTGCGCGTGTTGTGCCGTGAAGCCACCTTAAACTCGCCGTCTAAGAAATAGCCCACCGCAAACGACGCGCCATCTGCTTTGTAAACGTACATACTCAAGTCCTCATCAGTGCACCCACGTTAGGTGCATACGTGGCGATGGCGCCACGTTTCGGACTAGCTACCCGCTCAGGACAGGCAGCAACCATGGCCGCGTTATTTTAGCGTTCGCTGCCGGGGGCGGCAACGCGCTAAAGCAACGCGGGCACCTAGATAACGCTACGGCCGCACTCACGCGATGCCCGCAGTGCGTGCAATGGTTCATATAGATAATGC
>Ga0209380_10002064_pt1 | contig 13096 bp, 12 predicted proteins | sample HubBroMetageWFT6_FD_188347 | JGI IMG/M metagenome (GOLD analysis project Ga0209380, IMG submission 188347) | Warmed and freeze-thawed soil microbial communities from the Hubbard Brook experimental Forest, New Hampshire - Hubbard Brook CCASE Soil... | ecosystem: Environmental > Terrestrial >...
CGCCGTTTCAAAAAACTTCTCCTTCACTGTGCCATTTGGCGTCACGTAAAAATATCCCGGACGTGCCATGCCTTTGGTGAACCCGGTTGCTTCTGTGTTCAACACTCCGTAACTCCGAATGATTTCGGACTTGGGATCCGCGATCAGTGGATACTCAATCCTGTGTCGTTGAGTAAACTCTCCCAGGATTGCCTCCGAGTCGTAGCTGATGGCAGCCAGTCCGACGCCCTGCTGGCGGAACTTTTCACGTGCACTCTGCAACTGAACCAGTTGCTGTTTGCAGAAGGGTCACCAATCGGCCGAGCGAAAGAACAGGAGCACCAGACCGTTGGGTCCCATCAGAGACGAAAGTGTTTGCTCTTTCGCGAACTGATCTCGCGCTCGGAATGGGGGGGCAAGCTTGCCCGCGGGAACGCCGGGCAGGTTCTGGGCTGCAAGACTTAATGCCGTGGCAAGCAAGACGAGTCCCGCCAGTAATCGTCGCATGAGCCTCCAAAACTGTTTCAATTCAGCAATGGTTGCGAGAGAACATCTGTAATTTGTAGTCAGCGGTCCCGAGTTTGGGGACCGCCATTCTTGTGCGAATTGAAGTCGAACCCGAAAAACCGAGTACAGGTTAGTACGACGACCGCGTGATTGTTTCTGCCGCCGACCGAAACTGGTGGACAGCCGAGCGCCCTGGCCCTCCACGTTGGATTCATCACGCGATCACCACACTAGTTCTGCTTCATGCTGTCGTCCTTCTTCATGCTGTCGTCCTTCTTCATGCTGTCGTCCTTCTTCATGCTGTCGTCCTTCTTCATGCTGTCGTCCTTCTTCATGGTGTCGTCCTTCTTCATGCTGTCGTCCTTCTTCGCCTTTTTCTTGGACTTCTTGTCTTTCTTCATGTCGTCTTTCTTCATGCTGTCGCCCTGTTTCATACCGTCGCCCTGTTTCATACTGTCGTCCGGTTTCATGCTGTCCTGCTTCATGGCATCGCCAGACTGTGCAAAAGCCGACAGCGATACTGCCAGAAGACACATTGCCATCAAACTGCGAATCATCTTGTTCATGAACTTTTCTCCTATTCACGTTCGATTTGGCGCCGAGGAACCTGGGCGCATACATGGGATGTGAAGCACCATGGAAAGTTACAGGATCCTTCCTCCAAATTGTGCCTTTCGGAAGGTCCTCCGGTTGGTAGTCATATGACCACAAGAATTCTTCGCTGCCGTGCGACTGTTTGCGAATTGGTCCATCTGTGTAATATCTGGAACGCTGTGCGAGAGCATCCGCCTCGGAGAGCACTCTATTCTCCAAAAATGCCGACCCACTCAGACAACGTGCAGTCCATCGTGGCCGCGGGCCAGGCGGGCAATTCGGACGCTTTCATTACCTTGCTCAATCTGGACGGCTGCCGCACCTGCGCAAGAGAAACTGAACCATAAATAATGACGTAATCGGTCTTTTTCGCGAACCGTCGACGAACGCTCGCGGTCGCCGAGATTCCACTCATCAGAATCTCAGATCGATCCAGAACGCTGTGATCGTTGACCGCAGGGCGGGGACAGTGCTTGCAGCCAGGATATCGCTACATCGTCTGAACTGAAACGATGTGCCGGCACACGTTACCTCGCCTGCACGACCTCTAATTGAAAGGATTCTTCGGCGATCTTGTTTTTATCGGCATAACGCTTGAGAGCCTCTTCCGCTGCCTCGCGAAATGAGAGTTTGTCAGCCTTGTGCTCGGCCGGAAGGTATCCCCCGCCAAAGTAGAGCTTTCCATCTGGTGTGATGAAAGATGTGAGAGGCAACCCGGCAGGCAGATTTAGAATGGCTTGCGCCCGCTGCAGTTGCGCTACCAGGTCCGGGGCAGCGTCGAAGTCAACTTTTATGGCGACAAAGTGGCGATTGATGTACTCTGCGGTCGCGAAATCTGTATACGTGTCGCGATCCATGAGGCTGCACCAGGGACACCACACGGCCCCGACATCCAGAAGAATCGGGCGGTCTAGCTCTATGGCACGCTTGAAGGCTTCTGCACTCCAAGGGTACCAATCGACGGGTTGAGAAACTGCCCGCTTTAGGTACGGCGATGCCTGGCCGCCAAGGTGGTTAGGTTTCGCCTGTGCTTGACCGGCGGCGACCATAAAGGCCAGAGCCAGCACCAACAGAGAAATACTCCTAACAGTCTTGCCTACGAATTCCCGGCCCATATCTTCCCCACTCTCACTCTGCGATTCGGATTCTGTAACATTTTCCCTTCTCACTGCACAAGAGATTTCTGGAAGATTTCTTCGACCACTCGCGACTCCACTTCGCCGGATTGGTTGTAAAGTGGCTCGCCGTGTGCGTCCAATACGAGAACGTGAGGGATGTAGCCCTTGTAGAACTGCTTGACCAGTTTTTGCTGCTCGGGAGAGCGCTGAATATCGAGATCGACAACCACAAAGTGCACCTGTGAGCGGTATTTGTTGTAGAGCTCAACCGTTCGCCGCGCCTGTCGCTTTGAATTGAAGCATCCTTCGCCATAAATAATGATGTAATTGGGCTTGCCCGGAACGAAACCTGATTCCGCATCGTCTCCGGTGATCAGGCGCCCGTCGAGGCTGTCACTCGTATAGTCGAGGTTTGAGTTCAGTTTCAGGTTGTCGATTGCAAAAATCGCTGGACCGGTCAGCATCAACAACATAAACAAATGCAACACTGTTTTTCTCATGACGACTCCTCTACGTCCTCTGTCTTGCGCCAGCCTGAATGCCTCTGGCTTCTCATACGATGAAGACCGCAACAGAAAGTTACGCATTGCGACGCATAGCAGGGTCAGTCGCACCACCCCGCATGGATTTCGGATCCTGCGTTAAGAGCCAGGCGGCAGGGCCTCGGGAGAACCGTGTAACTTTTGTTAGTCAGTTGCGTCTGATTGAAAAAAACGATTCTCGACGCTTTTCGGAATTTGAGGGGGTGCCGTTTGCAGTGGCTATTTCCCAAACGACCGTCGATTGATTCAAATCAGACAGGCAGATTCGATCCACTGTCGTGGGATACTCTCCGAGCGTTTGCACGTCAACGACGATGTCGTTTCCTCTCTGAACAATCGCAGTAGAGGTGCGTTCCACCGGAGCGCAATCCAGACGACCGGCAACCCGATTGCGTTGCAGGCGAGGCCTGTGGCCTTCTTCAACACACCAGCATTCTATGCCCGATTGGCTGATGGAAAGCGTAGGTGTTGAAATGGCCATTACACGTTTCCTATGGAACAGGATGTCAAGTAAAAACTCCTCCCCCCGCCCCTCTGAAAGATGCGGGTGTGGTGAGTTGCATCCAGCCCCGTTGCAGAGCACTTTGAAGACCTCCTTATTATAGGGCGCGTACGTGATACGGCAGACACATGCAGAGAAATCCGTGATCCTTACTGACCGACACCCCGTCGCTTTGGAATTGACACTTGCGGTCACTCAGGCGTAGTTTGCAGGACTTGGGTTGGAGACTGATTTGACAATACTCTCTGGATCTTTAGGACGACGCCAGTTCGTGAAAGCGATAGGAAATCTCGGAGTCCTGGCGGCGACAGCAAAAAGAAACCTCCGCGCGGATTCCATTTCTTCTTCAATGCCCTGGCCCAAACTCGTGGGTAGCCCTGTTCTCGACAGTCTCCGTCCGGTAATTGAGCACTCCCGCGACGTGCACACGCATGCCGGAAAACTTCGAGAAGTAGCAGGCTGGATGGCCTACGAAGATCTCCCAATGCCCGACTACGCTTTGCCCCTGGGTGTGGGAGAGGGGAAGCCCGATGAGACCATCGACTTCATTCTTACGGCAGATGCAATTGACACTGCCTTCACCGACTTCTCCACCCATGAAAAGTTTCAGGTCGATTATGCCGGACGGCACTGGTCGGATTCCGATGCGCTCTTTGCCTGCATGAAACGAGCGTTGGACAATGGCACGCCGGTATTGGATGGCGAATTTTTGGCCCGCGTCACGCGAGCGGAACTGGAACGCATCTTTGCCGGCAACATTCCAATGCCGATGTTGGACGAGAAGATGGAGGTGCTCCACCAAGTGGGCGCTGTGCTGGCCAACAAGCATGATGGCCGCTTTCATAATTTTGTGAAGTCCTGCCCGCCTCGCCTCTACGATAATGGTAACGGTCTAGTCGACCGCATGGTGAAGGAGTTTCCGCGATTCAATGACGTAAGCGAATACGATGGGCACATCGTCAGGTTCTACAAACTCCCGCAACTGGGCCTGTGGCTGGTGTACTCCAGTTTGCGAAAGACTGGCCAGTTTCATCTGGAAGATGTCGACAAGATGACTGCATTCGCCGACTACATTGTTCCTGTCGCGTTGCGACTGCTCGGTCTCACATCTTATTCCCCGCAACTGGAACACGCGATCAATACGCACCAGATGATTGCCCGCGACAGCCGATGGGAAGTTGAGATGCGCGCCCATTGTGTCTATGCCACCGCGTTGTTGTGCGAAGAGATCAACAATATTCGACCAAAAGATATGCAGATTATTATTCCGCAGATTGACGCGCGACTCTGGACCCACTACCACACAACCTGGTGGCCCCACCATTTGACCAGGACCATAATGTATTGACTCCACCCAGATGAATGGATTGAATCACGATTGGCCACACCATCTCAATGCAATATAAATTCCACTTGCTTTCGCATGCCTCATGAATGCGATGGCTCTCAAAGCTGACTCAAGGAGCCACAAAACAATGCGTTTCAGATCAGTTCTTGTTGCACTAATAGTCATTGGTTGCGCGCTGCCTGTGCTGGCGCAAACGAAGCGAAAGGTGATTATCGATCAGGACGCGCGCGGGCCGGCGACCACGGACCAGCAATCCATGCTCGTGTTCCTTCAGTCGCCTCAGGTGGAAATGCTGGGCATCACCGTGGTCAGCGGTGACATGTGGCGCGACGAAGAAGTTGCTCACACTCTGCGCATGCTGGAAATCATCGGCCGGACTGACATTCCCGTCGTCCCCGGAGCCGTTTATCCGCTGATCAACCGCATGGAATTGATCGAACGCTGGGAGCGTCTCTACGGCAAAGTTGACTACCAGGGCGCATGGAACAAAAAGCCGATGGGCGATGGCCAGAGAGGTGGCTTTCATGGGCCCTACGAGGTTCCACCGCTTAAGGAAGGTAATCCCAGCACGAAACCATCGACCGAGGATGCCGCCCACTTCATTATCCGAACGCTGCACAAATATCCGCATGAAGTGACAATCTATGCCGGCGGCCCACTCACCGACATCGCGCAAGCTATCAGCATCGATCCCGCGGTGCCCGATCTCGCACAAGAACTGGTTATCATGGGCGGTTCGATAGCTCCCGACTTGCCCTACCCGTGGCTCACATCCAACCGCCGTGAATTTAATTTCTGGTGGGACCCCGAAGCGGTGCATATGACTCTCAGCGCTCCCGGCTGGCACAAGATTACGATCACAACCGTCGACATCTCGATCAAGACGCGCATGGGTAAGGAGATGATCGCCGAAATCGCCAAATCCAAGAACCCGGCCGCGCAATACATCGCCAAGTATGCCGATGAAGAATATCGGTGGGACGAACTGGCCGCAGCCGCATGGCTCGATCCCAGTATCATCACCAAACAAACCCAGCTCTACATGGATATGGACTACTCACACGGCCCCGGTTACGGCAACACCCTGGTGTGGGTGCCGGGCAGCCAACCCGGTCTCGGAGAGCAACTCGTGAATGTGCCGCAGGATCTTGATCTGGCTAAATTCGACAAGATGTTCATTGAATTGATGAGCCATCCAACTCCGGGCGCGCCACGCGAGGCAAAATGAAACTACGAGCGGAGTCAATGTGCCATCCGGATCGCTCGCTTACAAGTTGAAGCGAGCGATCCGGTGGCGCCCCGAGGCGCAGAGACCGATGACGCATCCCGGAGTCGGTGCGCTCGCGGCGCTGAGCTTCGTGCTGATCATCGGGAAAGCCGAGCGCTTCGGGTGTGGAAAGCAAGTGGCGAGCTATCTCGGATTGGTACCGCTGGAAGAGTCCGGCGGCAATCGGCGACGGCTAGGACACATCCCCAAGCAAGGCAGTTCAATGTTGCGTTTCTTGCTGGTGGAGGCGGCGCAAGTCACGGTGCGCAGTCTGCCGGAGTGGCGCGCAAGTATCTCCACCTGATGACCCGACATGGACGGAAGATCGCCAAGGTCGCGATGGCACGGAGACCGACGGTTCGCCTGTATGTGGATGATGCGTCAGGCATGGGACTACGGGCAGTGGATCAGGTTCGGTTCGCACGCGGGACAGCCCGGACATCGCCATGGTGTGCAGAAAACACCGAGAAATTGATTGGGCGTCCCGCTCCTCTTCACCGAGAAGTTCGAAGTAGTAATCATGATCGCAGTGACAGACCGAGTTCCTGACCTGAACCTTGATTGCGAGCGAGCCGGGGTTGGAAAAGGCAACGGAATGGCTGCGATCTTACGCGCCAGTGAGAGACGCACCATGGTTGGCTTGATCCCTTTGGCCAGCGAGCTCTCGTAGAACTCTTGGAACGGCCCGGGCCGTCACTGGCCATGGTGGCGGCAGCTTTGAACAGACCTTTCAGATCGTGATTGTGGTCCTGGTTCAGACCGCGAATGGAGGTCTGTTTCCCGGAACGTTGCAGTTGGCCTTTTAAATAGCGGTAATCCGCACTGGTCCGGGTTTTCAAAGCTAGTCCGCTGTAAGCCCACATGGTTCGAGGGCTTCGAACGGTTCGTTGCCTGCCCGCTCTACAATCATTCCAACAGCCTTCGGGTCGCAATCGGTTTGCCAACTGGGAGTCACCCCGTAGCACCTCGAATCGAAATGGCGGATGTGGCCAGCTCTAGCCAGGGGCGTTTATCGTCTGTCTCGCTAAACTAAGTAGAATCCTTTCACAGGTGGGAACGATCCCGGTCAAATTATGAAGTAATCTCCACGAGATTGGCTTCCGTGTCGGTCACCACTGCTTCGTAGTATCCGTCCCCGGTCAGCCGCGGACTGCTAACTACTGGGACTCCTGCCGCCTTCATTTCCGATACCATACGATCAACAGCTTCGCGCGAGCCGACCGAAACTGCAATGTGCGCCACTCGTGGAGCCTCTCCTGGACTGGTCATCCGTTCCAGTCGGGCCCCGGAACTTAGCGTCAGGAAGTGGGATGTGAACGACCGCTTGGTGCTTGAATATTCCGGATCAGTCGTCGCTTTGAACCATCGCTCATAGAAGGCACACGCTCGCTCAAGGTTGGCCACCCAATGCAGGGGCATGCTCGACTCGCCCGACCGGAGCCAACAGGCCTTCCTCTATGAGTCGCGCGTCAAGTTCATCCAGAAGAGAATCAATCTGTGTGAGAAGCCTCTCTGGCTGGGTTTCTATTAAACTCCGCGCGCACGATGCCCAGGGTTCCGGCAGATGAGATAAAAGGCGTTTCTCACCGGGATGAGGCTGTCGCTCGAGTGCAAACCACACGTCAAAGAAACTCGCCAACAAGGCAGTCACGCGGTGCTGAACACTCACCGCATCTCCACGGTTCAGGGCCAATTCAATCTGCCGTCGATAGGAAGAATGATTCCGGCGCAGAATGGGCCAGTTTTTCATCACGACCGCACACTTCAAGCCTTCAGGATACGGAACTTGTGCACGCTTCTGCAGTTGCCGGTACCAGCCTCGCGGATCAAACAGCGCTTCGGAATGGACGACGTTATACCAAAGACAAGTTGTATACCCGAGCGCAGCTTCCTGCCGGACCAAAACACGGTCAAGTTGGCCTTCCATCCATTCGGGCGATCGATACATGATATCGATCTGTGTGCCAGTCGAGGGCTCGGTCCACTCGTCACCTGGCTCCCAGAAACGATTGTCGATTTCCGCGCTCTCGCCCAGGAGCGCTCGCCGAGACTCCACTGGCACATCCCGCAGCGTGTACACGTAGAGGTCGAAATCCGATTGGGGGTCGTTTGTAGCCGCGGCTCGCGAACCAGCCAACACTACCGCTACGACCTGCGGCAGCTCACCAAAAGCTTGCGTCAAGCGCTCTAAAATTGGGCTCGCATTTGCTGGCAGCATTTGATTGTGGATGGTGTTGGGCATTGTTCTTGCGACCGGCTCCAAAAACGAAATGGCAGCATGAAGAACAGCTCGCGAGGTCGCTTCGCCGTCTAGAATTTCCTCCCAAAGACCAAAAAGCTCGCGCGCCAGAAGCGAAGTACAGAAGGCGCGTCAGGTCCGCGAATGGGCAGTTTTATCCAACAATCAACCCCGCCCTCATCAGCTCTTTGCGAAGCGATCGAGAGTCCGTAAATAGGATGCCGTGCATGCCGAAGGAGGCAGCCACCTCAACATTTACTTTACGATCGTCGATGTAGATGGCGCGAGCAGGGTCAACTGCAAAAGTCTTGAAAAAAACTTCAAAAATACGTCGGTCGGGCTTCAACAGCCGCACTTCGCCAGAAAGCAAGACTCCTTGAAACCATTTCAAACATTCGAATCGACTTAGAGCAATCGGGAAAGTTTCCGTCGACCAATTACTAAGCGCGTACAAAGTGATCCCGCTAGATCGCATTTCCGCCAGTATTTCAACGGTGCCAGGGATCGCTCCCCCCAGCATCTCGTCATAACGCTTGAACCAAGCGTCGATCCGTTCCGTTTCTTCCGGATGAGTTAGCTTAAGGGAATCGCAAGCATCCGCAAATGTTCGCCCACCATCTTGCAGTTCGTTCCACGACGGTGTACAGACGGTCGCCAGGAAATCTTCCATGGCTCTATCGTTGCCATCGAACAGCTTGCGGTATAGGTAGCGCGGATTCCAATCAATTACCACCCCACCCAGATCGAATACCGCAACGGAACGTTGAGCCATCAGGATTGAATTCTATTTCCTTGGGGGGTCTCATTGCCACTGAAAATGCCAGCCCCTCATCGAGTGAGAACTCCGAGCGGGACAACTGCTAGTTAGTCCGGTTACCGATAAGTTGGGTGCTGGGATCAGCTTGTCCAGGAACCGCGTCAGAACGCTAACGTTAACCAGGATTTATCGTCCGACTTTTGACTATAGTCGGGTCTCTGTCAGCATCAGGATGCCGTCCAGCACCTGACCGAGGTGCCCGGTCTGGGAGTGGATTCGGCTCAGCAGGTCATTGCCGAATTCGGCCCCACGGCAGCCAGTTTTCCTTCCCCAAAGCACCTTTCTTCCTGGGTCGGCGCCTGTTCTGGAGACGAAGAAAGCGCGGGAGTGTCCGAGAGCCACCGCTCGCCGAAGGGCAATCGCCAGATGCGCCCCATTCTGATCCGAAAGATGCTGCCTTTGACCTGGACCGCGGCGTTAGCGCATTGATTCAAATATCGCCGTCTGGTACCACACTTGGGGACACAATCAAACCATCGGGGCGATGGCCCATCGCATCTGCCGACTCATCTGGCTTCCCTTTCATCGCGGGGTTCGCTATGGGGAACACGGACCGGCCGTCCAAGAGAGTTCGAACCAGCACGAACGACGAGAATGATCCGCCAACTCCGAAACCTTGGCTATCGCGTCGAACTGCCGGCACAGAACCCTGCGTAGGGAGCGAGGAATTTTCGACCCTGCTCGGCACACGGCAAAAAAGGCCGGCTTTCGGCCCGGCCCTTTTCTTGGCTGTCCAACTTAAGGTGCTTAGAACTCCAGCCGCAGCGCAAGCTGCAGGACGCGCTGTGCGTCACCGTCGTTGTTGATCCCGGTCCCCTCCGTGCTGGAGATATTGCCGAACAGACATGAGACGTTGGTAATATCTGTACACGGTAGACTGAAGTTGGGGTGGTTGAAGACGTTGAAGGCATCCGCCCGGAACTTCAGCGCGACGCCCTCGGTTCGTAGTGGGAAGTTCTTGCCGACGCCCATGTCCATGCTGAAGTACCCTGGGCCACGCAGATTGTTGCGGGTGCCGATGGTAAATCCAACCGGACCAGTAAAGTCTGCGTTGGCCTGGCTCGGGTTCGCGTAGGCATACAGCCCTTGGCCGCGGCCACCAGTGAGGTGGACGTGGAGGTCCGAGATCGGTCCGGTCAGAATCGCAGGCGCGTCGTTGGCGTATCCGGCCACAAACGCGTTAGCAGCTGCAAAGTAGCTATTCCCGTTGTGCCAGTTCGGAAGGCCGCTCAGGCTCCAGCCGCCGATTATCTCATCAAGCCAGGGCGAGGCTGACGACCCGAGAGACTTACCTCGGCCAAAGGGCAAATCGTAGATAAAGTTGCCATTGATGTAGTGGGTCACATCAAAATCGGAATTGCCACGGCATTCCCGCGGCCGCAGCACGTCGCAGATGAACCCATAGCCGCCAAGGGCTTGCTGGTTAGCTACGATGGAAACGTTGTCGATTGAGTGCGACCACGTGTAGTTGAGGTCAAATTGCAAACCATGGCGGACGTTCTTATGCAGCGTGGTGAGCAACCCGTTGTAACTTGAGAATCCCTTGTTGGTAAAAAACGTGTTCTCGGAGAATTGAGACCCCATGCCGACATTGGGGGGAAGCAGGTTCGCGCCGGCAAGTTTTTGTATGGTATCGGCGAAGTCGCCCCGGGCGACTAGCGTGGTCAGGAAATAGGTGAGTATCGCCGTATTGCTGGGTACTCCGAAGAAGGCGGCGCCGGCTCCGGGGGGAAGTACGTTTTCAAACCATGGTTGGGGCGCGGGGTTCAGCGGATCCGCGCCAGGTGCGCGCATCTGTTGCGTAATGTTGGCAAATGCGGCGGACATCGACTGGCCCGACACCCTATCCGGGAAATCGATCAATTGGTTGGCATCCGCCTGCGCAAGCAGCCGCCGACCCAGGCGACCTACGTAAGTGGTCTTCAAAATGAATCCTTTGGGGAACTCATGCTGGACGCCATAGTTGAACGTGATCGAATACGGCGTCTTGAGCCTAGGGTCAATGATTTCGTTAAACGCCGAACCATTGGCCAAGCCAACTGGATTCCCGGTGCTGTCGACGAAGGGAAGAAACGGCTTCGCAATCGGAGGAGCGGTGGGGGGCGGCGGCGGACTGTTCAAACCCGTGAATCTCGGAACGCTTTTGAGCGTATTGAACGTGCTATTCGGGTCTCCTAGCGGGGTCGTCGGATTGGACTGGAACAGATAGGAGTACTGTGATTGCTCGTACTGCACCGCATTGACTATGGTTTGATCGTAGAGGATGCCCGCGCTACCGTTGAAAACGGTCTTGGGGTTGAAGGCGTAAGCGAAGGCGAGCCTCGGCCCGAAGTCTTTGTAGCTGGGGCTGTAATAGCCGGGGGCGTGGTTTGCCTTCCCGCCCAGGCTATAAGCAATGAGCGGCACCGCTTGGTTTCCGGACTCACCGGCTGCACTCTGCGCCACACGAGCAGGGAAGTAGCTGTCGAAGTTGGCGTTCTCGATCGACTCTAGACCGTGCACCTCGTAGGGCACGCTATAGTGCACCCAGCGAAGTCCGTAGGAGAGTGTGAGCTTCGGCGTCACTTTCCAGGTATCCCCAAAATAAAGTTCGGTTTCGTAGTAGCGATAATCCCCCTGAGAGCCCGTACCTTGGGGCAGGACATTTCCCTGGGCGTTGTAGTTGTAGGTGCTGCTGACTGCTGAGTAAGGGGCGAGCGCGAGGGCAAACGCGGCGTCGTACAATCCTGTCGCGCTGGAGTTGCACTGTGTCGGCGGAGCCGACGGCGGACAAATGTCGTTTGGCCGGTAGCTGGAGTCCAGACCCGTCATATATCCACCCAAGCCGATTGTCGGGGTGTCGTAGTCGAGGACCGTATGTCCCTTGGGGCTGGGGTACTTGAACGTGCCGCCAAAGCGGAAGCTGTGCGTGCCCTTGTCCCAACTGAAGTCGTTTCGAATCAGGGGAACGGGGTAGGTCCGACCCTGCTGGTTAATAGCACTGCGATAGGGGCTTGAGAGGATGGCTCCTCCCGAACCGTTCCCGCCAAAGGTCTGATATTGGGTGGCACCGGTCGGATTGTAGATAGTTGGGAAGTTAAAGTCTTCGTACACTTCCCCGTAAGAGAACTGATTTATCTTGGTGTTGCTGATGGTCCAAACATGCCCTACCACCCAGGCATCGCTTTTGTCGTAGAAAGGGGCGGTTAACGGATCGCCGGGGAACCATTCTGACGCGTACGTCCGGTTTTGCCTGGTAACTGTGCCACGTCCAAACAACTTCATTTTGTCGTTGAGATTGTAATCCACCCTTACCACGTAATTGTCTTCCTTGACAGGTTGGGGCGCGTTGAAACGGAAGCCGGCTGTGTTAACCAGATCCCCGGCGGCACCGGATAGGTCGTTTGCGCGAGGATAGCGGCTGCTGAGTAGGCTCAGCAACTGAGAATTGAAGCCCGCCCCTTGGGGATCGAAACCCGCCACCTGCGAGGAACTCAATGTCGCGACATTATTCGAAGAGTTGATGTATTGCAGAGTGCCGTTCCTGAATGAATCCATCGGAACAGTTCGATCGACCAGGATAGAGCGACGGTCCCGCCGTCCATCGTAGTCGAAAAAGAAGAACAGTTTGTTCTTGATGATCGGTCCACCGACATTAAAACCGAACTGATTACGGATGAGAGGTGGCCTCGCTACCCCGGCGTTGTTGTTGAACCAGTCGTTGGCTTCGAGGGCTGTGTCGCGGTGGTATTCCACCAGGGCACCGTGAAAAGCGTTGGTGCCACTCCGGGTCACTAGCTGGTATTGACCGCCACCGCCCCCCGCGGCGCTCGCAAGACCGCCGGCGGCCACGCCTCGAAACTCCTGGACTGAGTCCACGGGAGCGTTCCCCACAATGATCCCGAACTCACCTGTACCGTAGTCGTTGACGTCAAGGCCGTCCACTGTGACTCGATCCTGGTCGACGCGCGCGCCTGTTACGGATCCGTCCAAGGTGACACCAGGCTGCTGTACGAAGAGCGCTGAGGGACTGGCTCGGTCCTGAATCGGAAGATCATTCAGAAACTGGACTTGAAAGTTGTTGCCCACCGTCGCATCGGTAGTGTCGAGGGTCACATCCTGATTGGCAGCCGAAACCTCGACCGTCTCCATCGCCGCCTGCTGCTTGCGCACCTCCGCCCAAACCTGGCCCTGATCTTTGTCG
>Ga0209380_10002066_pt1 | contig 13092 bp, 14 predicted proteins | sample HubBroMetageWFT6_FD_188347 | JGI IMG/M metagenome (GOLD analysis project Ga0209380, IMG submission 188347) | Warmed and freeze-thawed soil microbial communities from the Hubbard Brook experimental Forest, New Hampshire - Hubbard Brook CCASE Soil... | ecosystem: Environmental > Terrestrial >...
TTGTACTCGATATTTCTGCCCTTGAGAACTTTTTCAAGCGATTCGGTCGCGTGAATCCACTGCTCTTCACTGCCTACGAAATTTTTGCGGTCATCGGGATTCCAGGTGGAAAGCTCGGTCTGGAATTTGTCGAAGCCGAAATCCTTCAGCACATCCAGGGCGAAGTCGAGGCAGCTCGCAATCTCATCTTCGATCTGCTCGGGCGTGCAGAAAATGTGCGCGTCATCCTGGGTGAAACCCCTAACCCGCAATAGGCCGTGCATCACTCCGGAGCGCTCGTAACGGTAGACCGTTCCGAGTTCGCCGAGGCGCACCGGCAGATCGCGATAGGACTTCAGCGAGTCGCGATAAATTAAAATGTGGCCGGGACAATTCATTGGCTTCAGGCGGTATTCGGCGTCGTCGAGTTCCATGGCGTCGAACATGTTTTGCGAGTAATAGCCCTCATGTCCCGAGGTGTAGAAAAGTTGCCGTCGCGCCACATGGGGCGTGTAGACGAGGGAGTAGCCGCGCTTCAGATACTCCTCGCGCATCCAGTCTTCCATCTGTTTGCGGATGATGCCGCCCTTGGGATGCCAGAAAATCAGCCCCGGCCCAGCCAGCTCCTGAATGGAAAATAGATCTAGCTGCTGGCCGAGAACGCGATGGTCGCGCTTCTTCGCCTCTTCCACCTGCTGCAGGTGAGCGTCCAAGTCTTTTTTCGAGAAGAACGAAGTCCCGTAGATGCGCTGGAGTTGCTGATTCTTCTCATCGCCCAGCCAGTACGCGCCAGCGACGTTGAACAGCTTGAACGCCTTGATCTTGCCGGTCGATGGAATATGCGGCCCGCGGCAAAAATCGATAAACTTGCCGGTGCGGTAGATGGAAATCTTTTCATCGGGCTTGGTGAATTGCTCAATGAAATGGCACTTCATGAAATCGCCTTCTTTTTTGAACTCGGCGAGACCCTGGTCGCGGGGCAGAAACTCGCGCGCGTAGGGGATGTTCTGCTGCACGAGCTCCTGCATCTTCTTCTCGATTTTTTCGAGATCATCCTGAGTGAAAGGAGTCGGGCGGTAGAAGTCGTAGAAAAATCCGCTCTCGGTTGGCGGACCGTGGCCCAGCTTGGTTTCGGGAAAAAGTTCCAGCACGGCCGCGGCCAGCAGGTGCGCGGAGGAATGCCGATAGACTTCGAGCGCTTCGGGATCTTTGTCGGTGAGCAGGCGAAGGTCGGTATCTTTTTCGAGCGGCTTGGTGAGGTCGATCATTGTGGGGCGGGCGCCCTCGCCCGCCTGATCGCCGTCAGAGGATATCTTGGCGACCAGCGCCGCATCGGCAAGGCGCGGGCTGATCGACTTCGCAATGTCGAGCGCAGTCGTGCCCCTGGGAACGTCTTTCACGCTTCCGTCGGGAAGCTTCACGTGAATGCTATCTGCCATAGTTGAGACCTGCAGGAGTGCTGAATGTTTCAGTTTATGGGAGGGATTCGGGAGGGTCAAACGGAAGACAATCGCAATGTCACCTCAGCGCTTTTTCGTCGTCGGCTTGCGCTTCAATGTCGCGATGTAGTCATAGCTTATCGCCAGATACTCCTGCAATTGCTTCGTATTTCTTAATAGAGCGTCGGGAACGGCCACGTATTCCTTCATAACGGCGCCGTAGGCTTCGTACAACTTCGTCTTGTACTTTCTTAGAAACTTTTCTCTCTCCTCCTCAGGAAGCCGCAGGGCGAGCGTCCCAGACGGTCCCATCAAGGTAAACATATGGCCGTTCAGCGACGTATAGCCCATGGCAGCGCCCTTGCGTTCGATCTTAGGGTGAGTCGCGATGAGCTTGTCGTAGAGCTCCGACTTATCGGCGGGGATGCTGCTTTTTTTCGCTGCGCTCATACTTCCCTCACGACGCGGGAAATCCCGCGAGCGCACTTAATATACCGTCTCCGCCGGCAGGGTCACGGAGTTTTTCATCCGCCTGTTAGGGCATGTCTTTCACGTGCGTCGCGATATACCAGATATTTCCAAACGGATCGGTCACGGCGCCATTTCGGTCTCCATACGGCTGGTCGGTCAGCTCGTGCAGAGACTTCGCACCTGCCGCGATCGCCTGGCGATAAACCATGTCGCAATCTGGCACGTATATGTAGAACATCGACGGCATGGGCTGGTAGGGCCCGTTGGCTTCGCCCATTTCCACAACCGAGTCGCCGACGCGAACCTGGGCGTGATGCACCACACCTTCGGGTGACGTGTACTTTGCGATCTCCCGCCCACTGAACGCACGCTTCAGAAAGCCGATCACTGGCTCGGCTCGCAGCGGGTGCATGTATACATTCACGTTGTGCATTCCTTTCGGAATGTAGTTCTCTCCCTTGTGCGTGGCGATGTACCAGAAGTTGCCAAACGGATCTTTCACACTGGCTCCGCGCTCGCCGTATTCGTGATCCTGCGGCTTGCCAAGCGACGTCGCGCCTGCGCGCAATGCCTTCTCATAAGCAGCGTCCGTGTCTTCGACATAAATGTGCAGAGCCGTCGTTTGGGGCTTTGCGGCAAATGGCTTGCCGGGAAGGCCGCCGCCCATCATCAGCGTGGTATCGCCGATGCGCACTTCGCCGTGGACACCACCCGCTTCTCCGACGGCCCGCATGACGATTTCAGCTCCAAACGCATTCTTCGCAAAGCCAATCATTCCGTCCCCATCAGGCGTAACGATGTAGGGCGTCACTTTGTGGAAGCCTCGCGGCACCGGATTCACGCGCTTTGCCGGCATCTGCCCGCCCTCGGGCCCGGTTGTCATCCGCTCCATGCGGCGGTGCATCTCTTCGACCGACATTTCTTCCACCACCGTGGAAATGTTCCAGGTGTAGCCGAAGGGATCGATAAAGCTTCCCTCCCGGCGGCCATAGAACTGATTCTGGATCGGCCGAATCGTTCTCAGCCCGGCAGCCACGGCGCGCGCGGCGAAGGAGTCGACATCTTCAACCTGCAGGCTCAACTGCACCGGAGAATACCCCAGCGTTTCCGCGCTGAATCTTCCACCCTCCGGCCACTCTTCGGAAAGAACGATCGTCGAGTCGCCGATCGTGATGTCGGCATGAGGAATTGATCCTCCGGCTTCGAAGCGCATGTTTTCCTTCGCGCCGAAGGCTTGCTGGTAGAACTCGATGGCTTTGGCCGCATCTTTGAAAGTTAATCTTGGCGTCGCGGTGGTATGAATGGCGGCGATTGGTTCAGCGACTGCGCTCATAGTTTTTCTCCCTTGCAGTAATTCGGATTTAAGTCGTGCCTTAAATTCATCCCGCGGCAGATCGCGCAAACTCGCTGCGACGCGCACCAGGGGCTCGATGGCGGCATCAGCCTTTGGCGGCTTGCCAACCACTCGTAAGAGCATGGCGTCGATCGCACGGTTCAGTTGCTCGATCTGTTTAGTGTCGTTCTTTTTCAGGTCGATCTTCCCGCGATCGCCGCTTCCCGGATTCAGAGAGCGCTTAGGCATCGGCACCCTCCATGCGCGCCCGCAGAGTGCTGAGGGCGCGGAATTGCAGCTGCTTCACGGCACCTTCGGTCTTGCGAATCTCCCGCGCCACTTCTTTAATGCTTTTCTGCTCCACGAACCGCAGCACGACTACGCGCCGCTGTTCGGCGGACAGCGCATCGACCAGACGAAACAACGTCGCCCTGCGTTCCACTTCTTCAAATTCGGCGCCGGTGGCGGGAACGGAATCGATCAACTCCGGCTCACTCGCTACATCTTCGCGGCCCTTGCGCTGCCAGCGGTCCGAAATCAGATTCGCGGCAATGCGGAACAACCACGCGGCGAACGGAATCCCTCGCCATTCAAAGCGCTGCAAGTTGGCCAGCGCATGATGAAACACCTCGGAAGTTAAATCTTCGGTCTCTGCGCGATCGTGCACCCGCCGCACCACGTAGGCGTAGACTCGTTCGAAATTTCTCTCGTAAAGCTCGCCAAAGCGCGCAGGGTCAGCCTGCGCCGCTTCGATCAGCAGCCGGTCGTTCTGGCCCAGATCGTCCGCTTCTTTACTCAGAGCCTTCAACAAGTTCTCCGCGCGGAGTAGTGTTACACAGGGATAACGGTGGGAATTAGAGAAAAGTTACGGAAGCGTACAGGAACTTCTTTAGCGTCGTGATTCAGCCAACCCGGCCAATTCCGGGTCAACCGGCTCGCGTTCCCAAAACAACGGTTCCAGGGAGGTTTTCTTATCATGGAGGTCGAGATTCTGGGTCTTCAGGAAGGCATCGACAATCGGAGTCCAGATTGGAATTCCGTCTGCAGAAAACAAATGATGGCCATCGGTGCCGAATGGCGGGGTGCTTACAAACTGGGCTCGCCCACCGCCCTCTGTGAAAACCCGGTAGAACTCCGCCGCGATTCGGGGAGAAAAGAAATGATCGTTTTCTGCATAGACCCAGAGCATCGGGACATGCGAACTCTCGCCAAACGCACGGAACGCGTTGATCAGAACCTGCGGATTGCACACCTCGTCGCTGGCTCGTGAGCCCCGCCCGCCCGCGAAACTGATTCCCGCGACCAGACCCGGCGGCGGGTTCGCAGTGAGAGCGACCGTAGCAAAACCTCCAGCGGAAACCCCGACGCTGATGATTCGCGTAGCATCGACCTCCGGAAGCTTGGAAAGGTACAGGATCGCCGCTCGTAAGTCATTCGCAGCCTCCACGCCCGCTCCGTAATAATCAGGATTATTGCTGCATGGCCGAGCGTCCTCCGCGAAGTCTCCCCCTGAATCGCCATATCCACGGCGCATTACGATCACCGCCGTCCAACCACGGCGGGCAAACTCTCTGGCCTGCGGCAGCATTGCCGCCGGTCGCATCTTCTGATGATCGGCGATCACTCGGGGAGCGCCATGATTAATCAGCGCAAGCGGATGCGGCCCGGGCTCATCGGGGCTCACCATCAGCGCCTCGAGGCCCCGCTCCCCGGCTCCGGGGGCCGGAATGCGCAGCTCATGCTCGACCAGGCGCTGGGCCGTCACAGGGTGGGAGCAAGTCTGCAGCGCGAATAGAGTCAACATCGTGCAGGCTAGTTTCGGTCTTATCGCGAAGGATGCGCCGAATGCGAAAGAAAGCGGCGAAGGCATACCTCACCCTAGCGAATCTGATCTTCGCAGTACAGGGCTTCTTGCTTCTGCACCTTGGCCGACAATGCCTCCAAATCCGTCATCGCCGGTTTCGCCGTCGGCTTCCTAAAATTGGGGAAGACTCCCATAAATATGGTAATATGGGTCGGTGAAGACCACCCTCGAAATTCCGGATTTTCTCTTCCGCCGGGCGAAGTCGGTGGCTGCCGAGCGCGGCATTCCTCTGCGCCAGTTCGTGACAGAGGCCGTCCAGGAGAAGCTGAGAATCGCGCCTCAGGAAGAACCTTGGACGAACCATCTAGGCAAGCTCAAGCACCTTCGCAGAGAGCGCAAGCAGATCGAGGAGCGCGTGGAAGAGGCCTTCGAGCAGATCGATCGCGAACTCTGGCGCTGATTGCGAGCCCCAGGTGCCGTCAATTTGAATCTTCGACTTATAGTTCGGGTCATCTGAGTGCAGCCGTTTTCTCAGGCGAAACGAAGAGCGTCCCCTGAGAGGAAGTCGAAGGGATCTCCCACTAGCCGTATCTATGAGAGATACCGTGAGGGATGACGCTCCGACGAACTCATGATTGTCGATACCAACGCCTTGTCCGCTGCGGCCGATGACGATCCCGCCGTCATCGCCATTCTCACCCGCGCCGATCAGATGGCGATTCCCGTAATCGTCCTCGGCGAGTATCGCTATGGAATCGCCCAATCGCGCCACCGTGCCACCTACGAAAACTGGCTGGCTGGACTTCTTCGCGACTGCGCCGTACTTGACATTAGCGAGCCAACCACCCAGCACTATGCCGACATCACTCTCGACCTAAAGCGCAAGGGCAAGCCAATTCCCAGCAACGACCTCTGGATCGCGGCCCTCTGCCGCCAGCATTCCCTTCCGCTGTTGAGCCGTGATCGCCACTTCGATCAGGTGACGGGATTAAAACGGATTGGCTGGTGAATTGGCGCAGGCCGCCGGGTACCACGCGGCTACGAAGCTGGCGCGTAGTACAAATCCTCCATCGCCTTCTTTACCTTCGCCGATACGGCTTCCAAGTCCCGCATGGTCAATCCAGCAGTCGAAATCGGCTCACCGACACGCATCTCCAGCGGGCGGCATTTGATGTGGTAGGTGTCCATCGGCAGGAGTTCGTAGGTGCCGACCAGAGCTACTGGAACAATATCCACCTGCGCTTTGATCGCAAGAAAAAAAGCTCCGGGCAGAAACGGTTTGATCTCGCCGTCGGGCGTGCGGCCGCCTTCGGGATAAATCACCAGCGGCATTCCGGCCTTGAGACTTTTCACCGCGGAACGGATCGCGGCAATCGAATTCGCCGGCTTTTGCTGATCGATGCAGACCTGCCCCGAGCGCTTCAACTGCCAGCCCACAATCGGATAAGCGAGCAATTCTTTCTTGAACACGATGCGGAATTGAAAAGGAAGATTAACGTAGAGAACCGGGATGTCGAGCGCCGAGGCGTGATTGACGGCGTAGACATGGGGCTTCGAAGTATCGATCTTATCGAGGCCGGTGACCTTCACCGGGGAGAAGATCGTTTTCATGATGAGCCAGGACCAGGTCCGCGAAAACCAGTGCAGGCGGCGGCCGCTGCGGTCGAACAGTCCGCCGGGAAGCGCAAGCACCCCCATCAGGACCGTGTAGAGCCAAACTAGCGGATCAAGAATCAGATAGGATCGCAACTTGCTCAACCAGCCGTAGTGCTTCCCCGGTATGGCATGTGGACTCGACCGCGTCGTGACCGCGGGCGTTGTTTCCGCGCTGCTTTCCACTCCCACTGATGAATTCACTTCCGGCACACTTCCATTCTAGGGGAAACTACGCGCGAGCGCCGCTCAGACTTCCGCCCCAATCGCGTGCATCACTTCGCCCACCAGATAAATCGAGCCTGTGATTACGATCACGGCTCCAGTCTTTGCGAGCTCGCGGGCCCGGTCGAGCGCTCGACCGACGTCTTCCACGGCCTCGACCTCAGCCCCGGTTCGCGAGGCTGCCTGCTGAATCTCTTCTGGCGATGCTGATCGCGGATTGCTCGGCCGGGTGGCGATCACGCGGTCGGCTAATGGAAACAGAATCTCCGCCATCTCTGAGATTGCCTTATCGCGCATCGCTCCAAAAATGAAAATCAGCGGACGGTCTTCGTATCGCTGCGAAAGGACTGAGCGGAGCGCCCATGCGCCCGCGGGGTTATGAGCCACATCGATGACGATCTCCGGCCAGCCGGGCCGCGCCGCGATCGTCTGAAAGCGCCCGGGCCAGCGGGTTTCTCGGATGCCTCTCTCGATGCTCTCTGCGGTGATACCGCCGAAACCTTGCTGATTCAACTCGACCGCTGCAGCGATCGCCAGCGCCACATTGCGCAACTGGTGCCGCCCCACGAGCGGAGACTCGACCAGAATCTGTTTTCCCAGGACTTGAAGCGGATAGCGGTTGACGCTGGGACTTCCAGGCTCGGCACTCGGCGCCATGTAATCGCGACTGCCCGGCGAAACGGGCGGCACATAGGGAACCGCGTTTATAGCGCGCGCGCCAAGATCCAGAATGGTGTTGCCGATCACGTCATTGGCTTCGGGCTGCTGCGGCAGGGTCACCACCGCGCCCGCGGGACGGATGATGCCAGCTTTCTCGCGCGCAATCTCGGTCACGGTATTGCCGAGAAATTTCTGATGATCCAGCGATATGTCAGTAATCACGCTCACCAGCGGTTCGACAACGTTGGTCGCATCGAGCCGTCCGCCCATGCCTACTTCCAGCACGGCAAGATCGACCGCTTCACGGGCAAAATATTCGAATGCAATCGCAGTCATCATTTCGAAAAAACTGGGATGCCAGGGCAACGCCATTTCTTCGACAAGCCTCTCTGCTACGCGATCAATCTTTCCGTGCAGATCGGCGAAATCGTCGTCGCTGATTTCTTTTCCGCTTACCCGGATGCGCTCGTTGATCCGGACGAGATGCGGCGAAGTGTACAACCCGGTCTTCAATCCCGAAGCCCGCAGAATCGAAGCCAGCGTAGCCACGGTTGATCCCTTGCCATTCGTGCCCGCGATGAGCACGCTCGGGAAGCGCCGCTCAGGATGACCCAGTGCGGCCAGCAGCACACGCATATGTTCCAGGTCGAACTTGTGCGAGGGCGTCTGTGCCAGTTCATGGCCGAGAGCGAACATGCGGGTTACGGCGGTTTCGTAGGACATGGAGAAGCTCTCAGCGCTCAGCTGTCAGCTTTCAGCTCGTGCCTTCAAGATTATCAAGATAGAGGCCAAGATTCGAAATCCGCGGCGGATTCGGTAGCGGGCTTGGGTTGGTTTAACTGACAGCTGACGGCTGACGGCTGACGGCTGCTCCGCCCATGAAATCCAGCGCCCGCGCGATGTATGGCTTGAGCTCCTTGCGGTGGACCACTGCGTCGAGCATGCCGTGGTCCAGCAAAAATTCGCTGCGCTGAAATCCTGCGGGCAATTTCTGCCGGATGGTCTGCTCGATGACGCGCGGCCCGGCAAAGCCAATCAGCGCGCCGGGCTCAGCAATATTCAGGTCGCCCAGCATGGCAAACGATGCTGTCACGCCGCCGGTCGTCGGGTCTGTAAGAACGGAAATATAGGGAACCTTCGCCTTGTCCAGCCGCGCCAGCGCCGCCGAAATTTTGGCCAACTGCATCAGGCTGACCACGCCCTCCATCATCCGCGCCCCGCCCGAGGCCGAAACAATTACCAGCGGAGTGTGCGAATCGGCGGCGCGCTCGACCGCACGCGTGATCATTTCGCCCACCACAGCACCCATGCTGCCGCCGATGAAGGCATACTCCATAACGCTTGCGATCACCGGCCGGCCCAGCAACTTGCCTTGCGCGTTGATGACCGCGTCTTTCAGTCCGGTATCGTGCTGAGCCTGGCGCAGGCGGGACGAGTAGGGCTTCAAATCCACAAACTTCAGAGGGTCGGTAGACGACAGATCCGCGTCGAAGGCCTCATACTGATTGTCGTCCAGCAGCAGCGCCAGGCGTTTTCGCGCATCAATGCGAAAATGTTTGTCGCACTTGGGACAAACGTTCAAATTCTCTTCCAGATCCTTCTTCCAGATGATCTGCCGGCAGTTCTCACACTTCACCCACAATCCCTCGGTGCGAACCGTTTTCGCGCCGGTGGCGTTCAGGTCTCCGGATTCACGCTTGAACCAAGCCATAAAGAATTTAGCGATCGGGCGATCGGGTGATTTGCGATTGAAAATCCTACAGCCAATCGCCCGATGACCCGATCACAAATCGTCCGATCAGTATTCGATTCCCCTCTGTGCCATCACGCCCTTTTCGTAGGCATGCTTTACCTGGCGCATCTCGGTTACGGTGTCGGCGGCCTCGACAATTGTGGGGTGTGCGTTCCTTCCCGTCAAGATAACATGCACCATCTCCGGCTTCTTCTTCAAGCTCTCGACCACTTTCGCCGGATCGAGCATGCCATAGCTGATGGCGTAGTTGATCTCATCGAGCACGACCAAATCCCATTCGCCGGAGTGGATCGCGCTCTCAGCCTCGGCCCATGCTTCTTCGACCATCCTCACATCTTCCGGATCAGGCTTCTCGGCGCCCACTTTCACGAATCCGCGGCCCATTTGCTTCATTATGAATTTGTCACCGAAGGCCTTTACCGCGTCCAGTTCCCCGTAATGCCACGAGCCCTTCAGGAACTGCAGCATCAGCACCTTCATGCCCTGCCCGACCGCGCGCAGAGCCGTTCCCATGGCCGCCGTGGTCTTGCCTTTCCCGGGGCCTGTGTTCACGATAATAAGACCGCGGCGTACGTCGTTCATGGTTTCGAGGACGCTTGATTCTACTAGAAAGAACGGTGGTCGGTAGTCAGTGGTCGGTGGCCAGTGATCAGTGATCAGTGGCCACTGGCTGGCGCTGAGACGAACCTGTCGACTAGTCGACTATTTTGAGCGATTGCTTTTGCTGGCCACTAATCACTGACCACTGACCACTGTTCTGCAGAATGTCGAACTTTCCACGGAACTCGTGCATCCAACCTTGCGTATCGGGTGAAAGCAGATCTCTGTCCCCCTGCCAGACTGAGGAGGTCTCGTCGTGATCAACAACTGTCTTGTGTTATTGTTTTGCGCGTGCGCGGCCTTACCCGCATTTTCCGCACAGAAGACCGCCGCCCTTCATTCGAGAACCAGCCTGGAGTCCGGCGAGCAGGAAACGATTCGCCAAATCCTGGACCTGGAGCGGCAAGCCAAGGAAGCCAGCCTGCGCCGCGACGCCGATTTCTCGCTGCGCACACTCGCCGAGGACTATGTTGCAATTACACCGCTCGGCCAGATAACCACGAAGGAAGAGACCATTTCGGCGCGCCGGAGCGGACAGCTCCGCTATGAAGCCATGAACATTACCGACATGGTGGTGCGGCTTTACGGCGATACTGCCGTGGTGACTGCCCGCGCCGATGTCAAGGGCCATCAACTGGGCGAAGACTTCAGCGGACCCTATCGTTACACGCGCGTCTGGGTGCGCCGTAACGGAAGCTGGCAGACGGTGAGCTATCAGGCCACGGTCACGCAGTAGGCAATGCGTCGCATTACAATTAGCCGTTCTCCCGCGTTTAGAATGATCCCTCGTCTTTCAGAAAGGCTCCATGAAACTCTATCGGAGTCAATTCGCTCGTTCGCGCTGCGTATGCTGGATTCATCTTGCGATTCTGGTTGCGCTCTGTTCGGCGTCTGCCGCACGTTGCTTCGCTCAGGACTCTAAACTTGCTCCCGGCAAGCTCGCTCAGATCGATGCCGCCGTCTCCAGGTTCATGGCTTCGACCCATGTCCCCGGCCTCTCTGTCGCCGTCATCGAGAGCGGTGAGTATGAGTGGTCTCAAGGATTCGGCCTCGCCGATCTGGAGAATAATGTTCCCGCCAGCGAGCACACGCTGTTCCGCCTGGGCTCGATTTCCAAATCTCTCACCGCAACCGCCGCCATGGAGCTCTGGGAACGCGGCAAGCTCGATCTCGACGCCCCAGTACAAAAATATTGCCCTTCGTTCCCGCAAAAGCCGTGGCCTATCTCCACTCGCCAGGTGCTCGGACATCTGGGCGGAATTCGCCACTACAAAACCGGGGGAAACCAGGAGGACCTCGAAGGAGGCAACACGAAACACTTTGACGATCCCATCCAGGCTGGGCTGAATTTTTTCAAGGACGATCCCCTCGTGGCCCAGCCCGGTACCTCGTTCCACTACTCGACCCAGGGATATACGCTGATCGGCTGCGTGATGGAAGGTGCATCGGGCGCGAAGTATCTCGACTTCATGCGGCAAAACGTCCTTGTCCCCGCGCAGATGGAGCAGACCCGTGCAGATGACCGGTTGGCCATCGTCCCCTATCGCACCCGCTTCTACCGAAAAACAGACTCGGGCACCGTGCTCAACGCCGACTTCCTCGACTCCAGCTACAAGATCCCTGGCGGCGGATGGCTGTCTTCCGCCGAAGATATGGCAAAATTTGAGGTCGCCATTTTGAACGACAAGTTAATCCGCCGCGCCACCCGCGACCTGATGTGGACTCCCCTCAAGCCCTCTGACGGTTCGCAAGATACTTATGGCTTGGGATGGGGATGGGGTAAGCCTAACGAACACGAAGTCGCGGGCATAGGCCACACCGGCGGCCAGCAGGGCACCAGCACCGCCTTCGTCATTGCGCCCGACCAGCGCGCCGGCGTCGTGGTGCTAACCAACATGGAAGATCAGCCAGCAGGCGATCTCGCCCGAGAGATCCTGGACATTCTGGTGACTGAAAAAAAGCCTTGAAGAACCGGCCCTGATATCAGCTCAACCTCTCAGGTCCTTTAACTCCCGTATTCTTGGTTGAGGCGAAACCCGCGTCATCATCACTGCCCAGCAACGGCGCCGCGATTCTTAGCGCTTCGACTTGCCGCTTCACTTTCTGCAACTCTTGTTCCTTGGCTCGCAGCAGTTCCATTACATCTTTCATGACTTCAGGCTCCTATGATTGCGTTTGTAAAGACACGGCATTCTTAATTTCTAACCTCATCAACTTTAGGCGGCTGCACTTGCCCGGACAACACACGAAGGTACAGGCCAAAGCTGGCGTTTCAATGCCCTGAATGATAAGGATGGCCTTTTAGAATCGTGAAAGCGCGATAGAGTTGCTCGAGCAAAACCACGCGAGCCAGTTCGTGGGGCAGCGTCATCTTGCCGAGGGAGATCATGTGCTGAGCCGCAGTGCGGGCTGCTTCGCTGAATCCGTCGGCAGGCCCAATTGCGAAGAGCAGCGGCAGCGGGTTGCGCTCCTGATAGTCCCCTAGAAAACCCGCGAATTCTTCTGACGAGAGTTGCTTGCCGCGGGAATCCATCAGCACCAGGGTAGATTTTTTCTGGCTCGCCGCTCTACTCGATTTCGCCGGCTCACCGCGACCGCACGTTTGCAGAAGCGAAGCTTCATCCCGCAACGGCCGTCCTTCTATGGTTGTATAGCGCGAGATTCGCTGCACGTATTCGTCGGTGAGCGACTGGATCGCAGGCTCTTTTGTCTTCCCGATCCATGCGATAGTGATCTTCACGGCAGAAGTAGACAACGAGACTACGCTCTCTTGCGACGAGGCGCAGCCGCAACAGTGCGCCGCCGGGGCGCAGTCTTTGTTTTTGCCTTCGGCGCCGGCTTCGATCTCGGCTTCGGCTTCAGTTCCGAGGGCTCAAGCCGCTTGGCCGTCTTCCACAGCCGCTCCAGATCATAGAACTTGCGCGCTTTCTCGGAAAAAACATGTACGACAAAATCAACATAGTCGACCAGTATCCACTCGCCCTGTTTGTAGCCCTCGACGTGTGCGGGGCGCACGCCTGCGCTCTTCAGGCGCAGTTCCACTTCGTCGGCAATGGCCTGCACCTGGCGCGGGTTGGTTCCGCTGCACAGCACGAAATAATCGGTGAACGCTCCCGACCCTTTTTCCATTTCCAGAATGGAAAGTTCTTCCGCTTTCTTGTCGAGGCAGGCTTGA
>Ga0209380_10002067_pt1 | contig 13091 bp, 14 predicted proteins | sample HubBroMetageWFT6_FD_188347 | JGI IMG/M metagenome (GOLD analysis project Ga0209380, IMG submission 188347) | Warmed and freeze-thawed soil microbial communities from the Hubbard Brook experimental Forest, New Hampshire - Hubbard Brook CCASE Soil... | ecosystem: Environmental > Terrestrial >...
GAGGATGTTGCGCCGCTCCTCGGCACTGAAGCGATGGCGCAGGCGGCCTTCCTGGAACTCGTCCTGCAGCCACAGCCGCTCCTCGGAGTCGGACATGTGCGCGAATTCCGCTCCGACGGTGCCGGCGTAGATGTACTGCAGCTGCGCCAGGATGTCCCTGAGCGGCAATCGCGCCGGCACCGCCGCGGTGCGGCTGCCGGTAAAGAACTCGGTGTCGAGATCGGCGGCGGACAGGCCGAAGTACTCGAGGTCGAGCACCTGCGGACGCGGGCGCGGCATGAGGCCGAGCGGATCGATGTTGGCCAGCAGGTGTCCGCGGTTGATCCACACCTGGATGAGCCGTGAGACGGCGGCCTGCCTGGCGCTGCTCGCCACGCTCCCCGGCAGGGCACCGGAGGCCGCAGCCGCCGCGGCGCGCTGCGCGATAGCGGCACGCAGCGGGCCGTGTGCGCGCTCGCCGCCCGCGGGCATCAGCTGGGCGAAATAGCGGCGCCAGCCCTCCGGCACGCGCGCCGGGTCCGTGAGGTAGTCCTCGTAGAGCGCGTCGAGAAATTCGGCGTTACCGCCGTAGAGGGGCGTTGGTTCGAGCATAACGGGCAGCGGGGCGAGCCGTTAGTCTAGCGGAAAAGCCGCGGCGCGGCGCTGTCGTCCCCAGCTGCGGCCTACGGGACCCCGAGCAGGTGGAACTCGTAGAACATCAGCGCGCTGTAGAGCGCGAGCACCAGGTAGAGCACCACCCCCACCGGAATGCGGCCGAAGGCGCGGATGCGCGCGAGCTGCGTGAGCAGCACCACCCCTGCGCCGGTCAGTGCAATCTTCACCCCGGCGAACGTGGCCGCCGATCCGGCGACCAGCGGTGCCATCAGCGGGTTCACTTCCCGTGCGCCGCGCTCCACCAGCAGCAGCGTGAGGAACGAATCGCCGCAGGAGAACAGCACGATGAGCAGGGCGATCGCCAGCCACTGTGCGTGGTGCCAGTCGACCGCGCTCAGGGCGCGATCACTGACGCGGCGCGGTGCGCGCCGGCGCGGGCGCAAGCTGCCGTGCACCAGCGCGCGCAGCCCCTGCTGGCGCCGCTCGCTGCGGCGCCGTTCGGCGCGGGCGCAGTGCTGCCCGCGCGGTTGTTGTTCTTGTGAGGGCCGGTACACGAGGGTTCTGTCGCTTAAGGTGCAAGCCGCGTGCTGTTCGATCGATTGTAGCAGCGCGGCGCGCGCCACGCCGCCGCCGGGCGCCATCGTGTTATGACAAGCTTCCGCCGCGCTGCGCGGCCTATATGATGCGCGCCATGAGCGCCTCGGGTGCCGTTCCGCAGCTCCCCGCCGTGCACGCCGATGGCCTGCCGGTGCCGCGGCGCTACTGGGCAATGGCTGCGATTGCGCTGGCGATTGCGATGTCGGTGCTCGACAGCAGCATCGCCAACGTGGCGCTGCCCACCATCGCGCGCGATTTCGGCGCTACGCCGGCGGCCTCGATCTGGGTCATCAACGCCTACCAGCTGGCGATCCTGGTGCTGCTGCTGCCGCTCGCCTCGCTCGGCGAGATCGTCGGCTACCGACGCGTGTCGCAGACCGGGCTGGCGGTGTTCACGCTCGCCTCGCTCGGCTGCGCGTTCGCCCCGACGCTTGCGGCGCTGAGCATCGCGCGCGTCGTGCAGGGATTCGGCGCGGCCGGCATCATGAGTGTGGGTCCGGCGCTGGTGCGCTTCACCTACCCGCACCGCCACCTCGGCCGCGCGATCGGCATCAACGCCTTCGTGATCGCCACCTCGGCCGCGCTCGGCCCCACCATTGCCGCGGCAGTGCTGGCGGTGGCGCACTGGCGCTGGCTGTTCGGCATCAACGTACCGCTCGGGCTGATCACGATCGGCATTGCGTTCGCGTCGCTGCCGGAAACCGAGCGTGCCCGGCGGCCGCTCAACTACGCCGGCGCTGCGCTGTGTGCCGGGGCGTTCGGCCTGCTGGTGAGCGGCCTGCAGTCGCTCGCCCACCAGGGCTCGCGCGCCCTGGCGCTGCTGCAACTGGCGTGCGGGGCCGCGCTGGCGTGGTTCCTGGTGCAGCACGAGCGGCCGCGCGCCGCACCACTCATCCCCTTCGACCTGCTGCGCATCCGCATCCTGTCGCTGTCGCTGCTGACCTCGGTGTGCGCGTTCATGGCGCAGACCGCCGCGCTGGTTGCGCTGCCGTTCGAGATCCAGCGACTCGGCCACAGTGCGGTGGCCACGGGACTGCTGATGACGCCCTGGCCGCTGGCGCTCGCCGTGGCGGCGCCGCTGGCCGGACACCTGGCGGACCGCTATGCCGCCGGCGCACTCGGGGCGTGCGGCCTGCTGGTGCTCACAGCGGGCCTGGCGCTGCTCGCGTTGCTGCCGGCGCATGCCGCGGCGGGGACCGTCGTGTGGCGCATGATGCTGTGTGGGCTGGGATTCGGCTTCTTCCAGGCGCCGAACAATCGCACCATACTCGGGTCTGCGCCGCGCCAGCGCAGCGGCGCGGCCGGCGGGTTGCTGGGCGTCGCACGGTTGCTCGGACAGGCACTCGGCGCCGCCGCGGTCGCGATCCTGTTCGGCGCCTTTGCCGCGGCGGGATCCAACATCGCGCTGTGGGCGGGGGCGCTGCTGGCGCTCGCCGCTGCGGGATTCAGCGCCGGGCGACTGAGCCGCGGCAACGAGGCACACGCATGACCGGAATCGACCACACCGTTGCCGCAGCGCCAGCGCCCCTCCGCCCGCCGTTCACAGCGACGAGCGCGGTTGCCAAGGTGCGCATGGCCGAGGACGCCTGGAACAGCCGCGACCCGCAGCGCGTAGCGCTCGCCTACAGCGAGGATTCCGAATGGCGCAACCGAGCCGAGTTCCTGCACGGCCGCCAGGCCATCCGCGAGTTCCTGCAGCGCAAGTGGAACCGCGAGCTCGACTACCGTCTCATCAAGGAGATCTGGGCCTTCGGTTCCGAGCGCATCGCGGTGCGCTTTGCTTACGAGTGGCACGATGATTCCGGTCACTGGTTCCGCTCTTACGGGAACGAGAACTGGGAGTTCGACGCGGGCGGGCTGATGCGGCGCCGCTTCGCCTCGATCAACGATGTGCCGATCAGCGCCGCCGAGCGCAAGTACCACTGGAGCGCGCCCGGACCGCGGCCCGCCACCCACCCAGGCCTCAGCGACCTCGGCCTGTAGCGCGCCGCCGCCCCTTATCGAGGCGACCGCCCGGCGCGCAGCTAGACCAGCGCGCTCTTGAACAGCACCAGCATGCGGCTCCAGGCCTTCTCGGCCTGCTCGGGGTTGTAGACCTGCGAGTCCGGCGGACACCACCCGTGCATGGTGCCGGCGTACACCTCGATCTCCGCCTTCAGGTGCGCCTTGGCAAACGCCGCGCGCAGTACGTCCTTCGCTTCCGGCTGGCGCTCATCGTCGTTGGCGGCGATGGCGATGAGGTACTGCGCCTTCATCTGCGGGATGAGCAGGTGCGGACTGTCGGGCTTGTCGGTCACCAGGCCCCCGCCGTGGAAGGAGCCACCGGCGCCCACGCGCTGCGGCGCGGCGGCCGCGGTACGCATCGTGAGCGGACCGCCCATGCAGTAACCGGTCGTGCCCATCCTGCGCTTCCGGTCGACAGCGGGCTGGCTGTCGAGCCAGGCAATGAAGGCGTGCGCGTCGGTGACGGTCGTCTCCGGTGTCAGCGTGTGCATCAGGTCCATCAGTGCGCTGCGGGTGGCGGGGTCGTTGAAGTCGGGATGCTCCGGAGCGGTGGGGGCTCGCTGCGTGCGGTAGAAGGGATTCACGACGAGGACCGCATACCCTGACTCCGCGAGTCGCTTGCCCATCTGCCGGAACGCCGGGCGCAGTCCGAAGATATCCGGCCAGATGAGCACCGCCGGGCGCGCCGCGCCGACGGGGTACACAAAATAGGCATCCGCCGTGCCATCGGGCGTCTTGATGTCGACCTCGGTTTCCTGCACCTCGGCCGCCCCCGCCACCGGCGGCAGCGCGGCGACGAGTCCCGCACCGAGCGTCAGCGCCCCGAACTGCCGCCGCGACAAGCCCGACCTGAGCCGGTACTCGAGCGCATCATCCATCGTGTCGTTATCGCACATGGTCACTCCTGCGATGTCTGGCCGCGCGCCATGCTGCGACAAGGGGCGTACCGCCCGCAAGCACGCCACCTCCCCTTGTGGGTCCTGCGGGACTAGACTGCGCGCGTGATCCGCAGCTTGGCCGGCGGACCGGTGCGCGCGGCGCCCGTTGCCTTTTCAGGGGAGAGAAGAAAAATGCGACATCAGGGGAGCTTTCCGCGGCTGCTCGCAGGACTCACCATCGCGGGGCTCACCGCGACTGCAGCCGTTGCGGACGTCACCATCCAGCAGCAGACCAGCTTCGACTTCAGCCTGTTCAAGGCGCACGGCACGGCAAGCGAATACACCGCGAGCGACAAGCAGCGCCGCGACAGCGACCTGCAATGTGAAGGTTTCATGTCGATGCTGTGCGGCAATGCGCAGAGCGGCGAGATCATCCGTCTCGATCGCGACGTTCGCTGGACGCTGGAGCCGAAGAAGAGGGAGTACCGCGAGACCGCCTTCCCGACCGAGGCGCAGCGCCTGGCGGCGCAGCAACAGGCGCAGGCGATGCTGCAGAAGATGCAGCAGTGCCCGGCGATGCAGGGCACCTCGTCCGCGCCGGATACCTCGAAGTGCCAGATGAGCGCGCCGCGCTTCGACCTGAAACAGCCGGGCAGCCACGCGAGCTTCGCCGGTCACGACGCGCAACTGACGCAGATCGCCCTGACGCAGAGCTGCACCAACCCACAGACAGGCGATGTCTGCGACTTCATGTTTGCCTTCGACGCCTGGCTCACGCAGGACCAGATCGACGGCCTGGCCGACCGCCAGGCGTTCCAGGTCGCCTACGCCCACAAGATGGGACTGGATGCAGCCGACGCGGGCCTGCAGAAGCAGATGCGCCAGTTTCTTGCACCCTACGCCGACAGCCTGAAGCAGCTCTCGGGCAAAGCCGCGGATCTCAAGGGCTACCCGCTCAAGACCACGATGCGCATCGCCTTCGGTGGTCCACGTTGTGGCGCGGCGAAGTCGCAGCCCCAGAGTGCGGGCAGCGACAACGTGGTCGCCGGCGCCGGGCAGGCGGCCGGCGATGCCGCGGCCGGCTCCGCATCGGGTGCCGCGGGATCCGCGGCGGGCAATGCCGCGGCCAACGCCGCCGGCAACAACGCCGGCGGCTCGGTGCTCAGCTCGGCCGCCAGCGCCTTCGGCAGCAAGCTGGTCGGCGGACTGTTTCAGAAGAAGAAACAGGACAATCCACCGGCCGGCTCGCCTGCCGACGCGTCCGCAAACGCACTGCCGCCCGGCATGGTGCAGGCCGCGCAGATCACCATCGAGACCACCGCGATCACACCGGGGGCAGTGCCGGCGGCGCAGTTCGACATCCCGGCCGGCTGGAAGCTCGCCCAGCCCGAAGCTACCAGGGCAGGACAGAAGGAGTTCACCTGTCCGAGCAAAGCGGGAAGCTGACGGGGAAGAACTGGCGGCGCAAATTTGACATATTCGCCAGGCGGGGATTAGTGTAATAACTAGCAAAAACAACAAAAAGGGGTTTTGTCGTGAGAGAACACATCACCAACCCTGGCAACCCGTCACTCAGCCGACGAGCAGGCCTGCAAGTCCCGCAACCAGAAACCGCAACCGACAGCGGAATAGAAGTCCACGAAGAGAGGCTGTGTAGGGTCACCGTGCAGCGCCTGTACAAGATGCGCTGCGAATGTGGCCGCTTATGGCTCGCGGTTCTGCTCCCGAAGTTCGTCAAATGCCCTGCCTGCCATAAGCTCGGCATCGTTTTCAAGTAACAGACCGGTGCGCTTTCGTCGATGAGCGCTTTTCAACGGGTCACCTGGTCGTCGACGCCGAGGATATCAAATGAAAAAGGTCTTACCGACCAGTCTCCTCGCAGCGAGCTGGATCGTATCCGCCGCGGCGTGGGCAGGGCACCCGCTTCCGAAGTACGCACTCATCGAAATCCCATCGATTGTTGCCGCTGGTGGGAGCATGTCGGCTGCCGCGATCAACGATCGCGACGAGGTGGTGGGGAACGCAACTCAGCCCGATGGCGCTCCGTTCTTCGGAGCGGCTCTCGCGTTTTTCTACCAGCACCGCAGCGGTGCAGTGAACCAGCTGACATTTGGCTCCGAACAGAACAGCTTTGCGTTTGGTATAAACGACCAGGGAATCATTGCAGGCTACGCAGAGACTCCCGATCTGCCGCAAGCTGTTCTCTGGTCGAGGATCGGTGGAGCCGAGGGCTTGGGGCCTGCCAGCATCGCAATGGCCGTTAACGAACGCGGCACTGTGGTGGGGAACTTTGATTGTGACGTCGCGGACTGCGCTGCGGTGTGGAGTGGCACGACCCACGTGTTCGCTTCGCTCCCAGGTCTTTCTCCTCCACCACCACCGCCGTATTGTTTCGCGCCGCCGCCGCAAAGTAACGCGCTCGCGATCAATGACAAGGGGCACGTCGTTGGCTGGGCCGAAGCTGTCGGGGAATGCGCGGGTGGTGCTGTGGAGTGGCGGGACGGGAACATCACGTTGCTCGTTCCGGACGCAGCCAGTGGATCGAGCGTAGCCAATGGATTGAACGATCAGGACGACGTCGTCGGCGTGTCTGGTGATCACGCATTCCTTTATCACCGCGGGAGAGTGTCCGATCTGGGCACACTGCCGGGCGATGCGAGTAGTTCAGCGAATGCGATCAATGACGACGGAGAGATCGTCGGCGTATCACAGGATGTGAACGGGAATTCGCGAGCCTTTGTCTACGTGAATGGCCGGATGTACGACCTCAACTCCCTCGCGGATACAGGGTCGGTGACACTCCAGGAAGCGGTCGGCATCAACTCCCAGGGATCGATCGCCGCGAGTGGCACTCGGGATGGCCAACAGTACGCCTACTTGCTCAAGAGAGTCAGATAGCGGCGCGCACTGCCTTTGATTTGTTGGCGCGCCCGGCCGGAGTTGCACATTCGCCGGCCTTGGCAGCTGCGGTTCTGCCGATCGCATCGAGCCGTTCCTGCACCTCGATCCGATCGAGCGTGGCGAGTGGGAGACTGGTGAAGATCTTGATGCGGTTGTCGAGCAACCTGAAGGTCTCCCGGAAAGCCACCCATTTATCGGCGTCCGTGCCTTCGACGGCCGCTGGATCTGGTACTCCCCAGTGGGCGGTCATCGGCTGCCCGGGCCAATAGGGACAGACCTCACCCGCCGCGTTGTCGCAAACCGTGAACACGAAATCGAGCGGAGCCGCGCCCGGGACGGCGAATTCGTCCCAGCTCTTGCTGCGCAGGCCTTCGGTCGGAAGATTCATGCGCTGAAGCAGTTGCAGCGCAATGGGGTGCACGGCGCCCTTGGGATGACTACCCGCACTAAGCCCTCGGAATTTTCCGCGTCCCCATTGGTTAATCAGAGCCTCCGCGAGGATGCTGCGCGCGGAGTTGCCGGTACACAGGAAGAGCACGTTGTAAGGTCGGTCTGTCACGCTGTGCGCTACGGTGAATCGGACAGTACTTTCGTCATGCAGGTCGCAGAGGTCGGACACAGCGAGCGAAACTCCTCGCTCCCCTGGACATCCTGCGGGGCTTCGTTTCGTTCGATCACGCGATAGCCCTGATGCGCAAAGAATTCCCGAGCGGTTTGGGTAAGAAGAAACAGCTGGCGGACCCGCACGGCACTCGCGACCTTCTCGAGCTCGTGCACGATGATCACGCCCAGTCCGGCTCCGCGGCGATCTGGCGCGACTACGACCGACCGCAGCAGCGCCAATGAGCCGAAGCGCTGCAACGCCCCAGCGGCCACGATCGCACCGTGCTCGCGGAGCAGGGTGAAGTTCGGCTTCGTGGCCTCGAGATCGCTCGTCGGCAACCCCGCTTTCTCAAGAAGCACGCGTATGGCAGCCAGGTCTGCGTCGTTAGCGGTACGTAACTCGGCCACGGGGCCCTCTTGGGAGTCAGGTCGCGCCTGGCGAACAGCAGCTCGGTGCACCACAGGGCGCATCGGCTCGTCGTTCTTCCTGGACCGACCGTATCTGGTCCGTGCCGTACTCGGTGCTTTCGCCCGTCGTGAGGAAGCTCTCCCACGGCACGCCCTGCGGGTCGTCGATCCAGCTCTTCTCACTGCGCGCGTAGCAGCAGGTGGTCGCCCCCTCCTCGATCATCGGGCCTTCGGCTAGCCGTAGCCGCGCATAGACCGCTGCGAGCTCCGCGCGATTCTCCACCTGGATCCCCAGGTGCTGCACGCCAGGCTTGCCATCGCGCTGGCTGATCGCGAAGTTCACCCGTGGGTCCTCCAGCATCCACTTCGCATAGTCGTCCTTGCGCACGGTGGGCTCGGTCGCAAAAAGCCTGGTGTAGAAACGGACGGAGGTAACAAGATCCCGGACGGACACGTGGACGTGGAGGCGCTTCATGCTCGTTTCCTTCGCTGTGTCACCTCGGCCACGGGCGCGCAATCGGTCCCGCAGGCCTGTTCGGCCAGGCTGCAACAGTTCTCCGTGAGAAACCCAACGAGCGCGTTCATGCGCTCGAAGTTCGGGCTGTAATGGAGATTGCGACCCTCGCGACGACTGACGACCAGTCCCGCCTGCGCGAGACCCTTGAGGTGAAAAGACAGCGTTGGCGCCGGCAGATCCAGTCGCCCGACGAGTTCGGAGGGGGTGTATCCCTCGGGACCGCGTTTCACCAGCAATCGGTACACGGCAAGGCGCGCCTCGGACGCCAGTGCACTCAGCGCTTCGATGGCTTCAGGTCCTTTCATAGTTTCAATTATATGGAATCTCAGGTCGAGCGCAAGAGGACCGGCGACCGCGGGTGGATACCCAAAACGCGGGCAATTGAGTGAAAACTCCGTGGCCTGGTTAGAGGCCGACATCTGGCGGTGGATCGACTCGCGGCCCATCGCGCACTTGCGAGGTGGCGTCAGCAAGCGGACGGAGATGCCCCGTGCGAGTATTTAAATTCCTAGAAGCGACCCATGGGCGTCCCGCTGGCGGCCTCCGGGGTAACAGCGCGCCCCTACGCATGCGACACAATGCCTGCTGCCAGAAGAAACGGCATGACATCCTGCCAAAACGGCTGGTGCTCCGGATCCCAACATACATGTCCGCAATCATAGAGCTTAAACGTGGAGTGAGGTGAGGCCGCCGCGAGCTGCTGTCCTTGTTTCCAAGGAATCACTGGATCCTCTCGGCCGTGAATTACCAACACTGGTCCTGGAAAATGCGTAACCGATGAGAGATTGTCGAAATGATCCCGGAGAAGGAAGGACGGAGCCCAATAACGTGCGGTGAAGCTGTCGAGAGACGTGAAGGTCGACTGCAGGATCAGCGCTCGTAACGGTCGGTCGCGCGCAAGAAGACAGATCGCGCCGCCGCCGAGCGATTGGCCAAAACCGAAGATGCGCGTACGGTCTACACGAGGATCTGCGGCGATGCGGTCATATGCCGCATCCATCGCCGCTCGAATTGACCTCTCGGATGGCGACCCTGTAGAGCGACCATAGCCGGGATACTCCACCAGCAGTACACCAATACCGCGCTCCTGAAAACCGCGAAGGGCCGAAACCCAATAGTCGATTACTTCACCATTGCCGTGAGCGAAGATTACTACCGGCTGCTGCGCACCCTCTGAAGGAGCGGGCAAAAAAAGAGCTTCAGCACTCCCTTGCGAGGTCGCAATCTTGAGCGGCAGGACGCCATCAGCTTCCGGCGGCGCCGGATCTACCGCGATTTGGACCCCGGGGTAGATGATCGAGCCCTGTTTGAAGAAGAGTGCGCAGAGGAAGGCAACGTATAACGCTGCCGCAGCGGCCGCGACAGCAAACAAGAGCCTTCTAGGTTTCACAACGTCTGCTCAATCAGTCCCCGGCTTGGCAGCGGGACGCCTAACGGTGAAGTTGACCGGCCGGGCACCATGGCCCGATTGGAGCCACGGCGCGCACGATCTCTCCCAGCGCCCGCGGCGCGGGTCTGCGCCGTTGAGCCTGGCGAGTTGCGTAGTCAAATCGGCTTCACCATTGGCACTCGCCATGGATTGGGCGAGTTCGCGCGAGCGCAGATTGTAGTAGTACCGTCGTGGCGCGATCCGCACGAGCCGGCGCCGGCGTCACTTCTTGCGGCACTGCGGCGAGCGCACAAACGTGGTGCTTTGATCATAGGTCTCTGTCTCGGGGCGTATGTGCTCGCCGAAGCCGGTTTGCTCGATGGTCGCCGCGCTACAACCCACTGGCGTTGGACGAGGCTTTTCGCGGAACGCTTTCCTAGGGTGCAGCTCGATCCTGCCGTACTGTATGTCGATGATGGTGATGTAATCACGTCAGCGGGCACCGCGGCCGGCATCGATTGTTGTCTGCACGTCGTGCGCAAGCAATATGGCGCCGAGGCAAGCAACCGCATCGCCCGCATGCTGGTAGTGCCCCCTCACCGACAGGGCGGACAAGCGCAATACATAGAGCAACCCGTGATGACGAGGGCCAACGATACTCCGCTGACCCGCGCGTTGAGCTGGGCCACGCTTCACCTCGATCAATTGCACAGCCTCGACTCGCTCGCCGCGAGGGCACTCATGAGCCGCCGTACTTTCACTCGACACTTCCGCAAACTCACCGGCTCTACTGTTGGGCAATGGCTACTTGGACAACGCTTGACCTTGGCTCAGCGCCTGCTGGAAACCAGCGATCAACCAATTGAACTCATCGCGGTTCGTGCCGGGTTCGGCTCTGCGTTGTCGATGCGTCAGCACTTCGGCGCCGCGCTCAAGACCTCGCCATCGACCTATCGACGTGAATTCCGCGGAGGGTCTTCAAAGTCGTCTAAGGCGGCATGAGACGCGGCAATATGTAGCCGACGCGAAATGGATCCTTTGTCCCGGCGAGTTCAAGGCTATCTATGTCGGGGTTTGGCCGACTCCTGCCTGATGGGCCTCCCGATTGCGGACAGCTCGAAAACCCGAGAGGTGTCGGTAAACCTCTCTTGTTGGGCCGGTTTCGGCGACCACGAGTAGATAGGGCGCGTCTAGGACTTCGTGAGATCTGTGAGTCCGGGTGATACGCGCTGACAAGAGGGTCTGGCGCCCCCGGCCGGAGTTGAACCGACGACCTACCGCTTAGGAGGCGGTCGCTCTATCCACTGAGCTACGGGGGCGTACCGTCCGCGCCGGGAGTCTACCGCGACATCCGCGGTGGCGTAGTATCAGGCTCTCAAGCAGCTCCAAGGCGCGGTTGGCTTTCCGTCAGGAGGCATCCATGACCACGTCCACCACTGCAGGCGCATCGGCGCCACTACACATCGAAATCAGGCATGTGCCGATGCGCCGGGCGCTCAGCTGGCTCGGCCGCGGCTGGGACGATCTGACCCACGTCGGCGGCGCCGGCCTGGCGCATGGGGCGCTGATCGCCGTGCTCGGCGCGGTGCTCCTGATGCTCGGCAGCAGCCATGTGTACCTCACGGCCGCGGCCGTCACGGGCTACCTGCTGGTCGGCCCGGTAATGACCACCGGCCTGTGCGAGCTCGCACGGCGGCGCGAGGCGCATCTGCCGCTCGGCTTCGACGAGTCGCTGCAGGCGCTCACGCGCAACCCCGAAGGGCTGATGCATTTCGGCGGCGTCCTGGCGCTCGTGGCGCTGCTGTGGTTCGCGCTCTCCGCGGTGTTGCTCGCGTCAGTGCACAGCACTTCGGTGCCGAGTCTCGCCGTCGCGCTGTGGGGCGGCGCGGCGCCGCTCGACGCCGCGCAGATGCTCGGCTACCTCGCCTGTGGAGCGGTGCTCGCTGTGATGGTGTTCGCCGTATCGGTGGTGGCCGTACCGCTCATCATCGAGCGCCATGCCAGCGCGGCGGAGGCGATCGGCGCGAGCCTGCGCGTCACCGTCGCCAACCTGCCGGCGATGCTGCTGTGGGCGGCGCTCATCGTCGCACTGACCGCGCTCGGCTTCCTCACCTTGCTGCTCGGCATGGTGGTGGTCGCACCGTTGCTCGGCTACGCGACCTGGCACGCTTACCGCGACCTGGTTGTATAAGCGACTCAGCGGCTCACGAACGCCCGCTCGATCACGTAGTCCCCGGCCGCACCGATCTGCGGGGACATGGTGAAACCGCGCGCGTCGAGCAGCGCGCAGCTGTCGGCCAGCATTGCGGCGCTGCCGCATACCATGACGCGGTCGGTGCGTGGCTCGAGCGGCGGCAGCCCGAGGTCCTCGAACAGGCGCCCGGACTCGATGAGGGTGGTGATGCGCCCGCGCTGCGGGTGCGGCTCGCGGGTCACGGCCGGGTAGTACCGGAGCTGCGCGCGCGCCGCGGGACCTAAGAGCTCGTGCCTCATGAGGGCGTCTATCTGGTGGCGCACGACGGCAGACTCCCTCAGGTAACGCACGCCGTGCACGAAGATGATGTGCCGGAAGCGCTGGTACGCTTCCGGATCACGCACCAGGCTCATGAAGGGCGCCGCGCCGGTGCCGGTGGACAGCAGGTACAGCCGCTCGCCAGGTTTCAAGTCATCGAGCAGCAGCGTGCCCGTGGGCTTGCGGCTGACGAGGACCTCATCACCAGCGCGCAGGTGCTGCAGGCGCGAGGTCAGCGGGCCGTCGGGCACCTTGATGCTCAGGAACCGCAGCTCGTCCTCGTGGTTGGCGCTCGCGATGCTGTAGGCGCGCAGTAACGGACGCTCCGCCAGCGCCAGTCCCAGCATCACGAACTGGCCGCTGGCAAAGCGCAGGCCCGGGTGGCGCGTGGTCGTGAAGGTGAACTGCGTGTCGGTCCAGTGATGCACTTCGAGCACGCGCTCGATACCCAATGCCGCCAAGATGGCCAACCTCTGATGGCTTAAGTGAGGCGGAAAATATATCGGGCAGCGCCGCCTCTATGGCTAATTTGAGGCTATGGCGTGATAAGGCCCGGTTATCAGCTGCAGCTCGGCGTCAGCAACCGGTGGCGAGGCAGGACAGAGATGGTGGAGCGGAAGGGGATCGAACCCTCGACCTTCGCATTGCGAACGCGACGCTCTCCCAGCTGAGCTACCGCCCCACGCAAGGCGCGCGATTCTAGCATCG